>Ga0316602_10000252_pt1 | contig 43145 bp, 40 predicted proteins | sample OWC_soil_day10_C_FD_203103 | JGI IMG/M metagenome (GOLD analysis project Ga0316602, IMG submission 203103) | Wetland soil microbial communities from Old Woman Creek delta, Ohio, United States - OWC_soil_day10_CT | ecosystem: Environmental > Terrestrial > Soil > Wetlands | place: USA: Ohio... | reverse complement strand
ATATCCGTATTTCACGTCATGCATTAATGGAACTATAATTGATATTAGAATAACACAGAATATCCAAGACTTTGGATTTATTTAGACGAGGCAAAAAAGAACTGTCAGCGAAGGCCCAAGACAAAATAGGAGGGAAGAATATAATTATGGCTTACGTTATTAATCAATACTGTATATGTTGTCACAATTGTAAGGTGGAATGTCCTGCATCCGCGATCAAGTTTGTCAAGAAAAAGTATGAGATTGATACCGAAAAATGTAATGAATGCGGCCACTGCGAGGAAGTCTGCGCTATTAGCGCAATTTCCAATACTTCAGCGAAGATTGCTGAGTCGAAAAAGCATGAGCTTAGGAAGCTCTCGTGCGATTTGGTTGTTTTGGGTGCTGGAGGTTCCGGCCTTATTGCTGCCGTCAAAGCTGCACAGCTTACAGGAAAAAAAGTAGTTGTATTAGAAAAGGCTAAAAAGCCGGGAGGAAACACTAATTTTGCTCACGGCTTTATGACCTTCAATTCAAAATGGCAGCAGGACGCCGGTGTACCGGATAACCGTGACGAGATGCTGCGCAGAAGCATGAAAACCGTCCTATGGAGGTTGGATAATAAGATTATGCACAACGCAGTATATACTACCGGACCGTTCTTTGACTGGCTCTGTGAGCTGGGCGGAGCCGAGGAAGGCTTTAAACTGGTAGAATCCACTATGCTGGGCACCAACATGATCGATTATCCCTATCGAAGGCTAGCTAACCTTAAATGCCGTGACCAAGCCATAGGTCCCGGTTGGGCAGGCACATATCTTGTACAAAAAATGCTTGAGTATTGCAAGAAATTGGGAATTGAGGTACTTACGGAAAACAGAGCGGTTGAGCTTCTTACCGACCCAAGCGGAAAGATTACCGGCGTGCTGGCGGATGACCCCGGTGGTCAGGCACAAGTTGACTGCAAAGCCTGCGTTCTTTCTACCGGAGGCTTCGGCAGAAGCGACGAAAAGCTAAAAAAGTACTTCCCCGAGTTTTTTGAGGGCGAAACGCCAATTCATAGATTTTCTGTTCCGACCAATACTGGCGATGGTATGGATCTAGGTGGAAAAATCGGCGCCGATATACCGTATGATAATCTCTGCGTTAATATGTTCGGGCCCGCCCATCATCCTTTCAGCTATTGTATCTATCGCTTTATGCTTCAACCTGAGGTTGTATATGTAAACTTGAACGGCAAGCGCTGGATTGATGAAACCGCAGGACTTATGGGCAGCAGATACCGCATAGCGAAGCAGCCGAAAGAAATATCTTATGCCATTGTAGATGAAAACATACTGCAAATGCTGGCGCAGCGACTTATTGATAATCCTCCCGACCGCACTGATGGATGGATATTCCAAGATTACCGCAAGGAAATTGAGGAAGAGCTGCGTCTTGATACCCCAGCAAAGCGCGCCGACACTCTCGAGGAGTTGGCAGCACAGCTGGAGATTAATGTGGATGCCTTTGTTGCGGAAATAAAAAGATATAATGAGTTCTGTGCCAACGGAAGAGATTCTGACTTTTATAAAGACCCTAAGGCCCTTGTACCTATTGAAAGAGGACCGTTTTATGCTTTCTACGGGGGAAGGTTTTCCGAGGGAGCTTTTGGGGGTGTGAAGGTTAACGAAAACACCGAGGTCATAAACAAGCAGGGGCAGGTTATTCCCGGATTATTTGCAACAGGTGATGCTGCAAGCGCCAATCTGCTGCGTGACCAGTTGGGCGTTATCTCCGAACTCACATGGGCTGTCAGCAGTGGTTATATGGCTGGATGCAATGTTGCAAAGTATTTGAAAGAAGCAGACTAAGATCCATTAAATACAGTTGAAGAAATTGGACAGTGGGGAACGGCAGTTTGTGGGAAAACGCTGTATATAATAGATCAAAAACTAAAAAGTGGAGAATACCCATTAGTTTTTGCCTTATATTAGATCTAAGAAATTCAAAATATAGGCCAATTGTATACTAAAGTGGGGGGATTAAAAATGCCAAAAGCGTTTTCGTATAGCCTGATGGATCTATTTTGTCGCAAAAAGCGTGTTAAAATATAAAGGACACATTAATAATGAAGGGGCTGTCTCATTAAAGAAAGATTCCGCTATATATTGTGACTGCATTCAAGCAAGGTTCACAATATACGGTAGAAAAAAATCTTAGTGAGACAGCCCCACTGTTTTGTGTTTGGGCCGGAATTATATTATGGGAAGGCATTACTTTCTTACTTTCGTCAAAACAACATTTCCTAAATCAATAAAAAGTTCCATATAATTTAACTAATAAAATATTAAGTATAACGAGTATTTCATTGGTGAAGAAGATGTTTATCGATTCGGGCAAATAGAATAGGGAACTGGGTTTGAAGGGAAGTCGCGGCAATGGTCGGTGTGGGCTATTCATTATCATTTTTGTTTTCCAGGTCTTTCGGTAATGGCTTGGTGGTTGCTGGTTGTAAGTTGGGTGAAAAACTACTTCTTTCCGTGTGGGCAAAGATACTTTCTTGCCATATTTGATAGTAATATATCGCTATTGCGATTGCTACAGCAAGTAAAAACGGTTGAAAAGTTAGTGTTTCCTAATCGGCTTGTTAAATACGAGAATAATGGCAACCGCTTTGCCAGCGGGGCAAAAAGAACCAGCGAGGTGGCCGGGGAGATACGGACCCTAAGGGGCATGGTAAGAGGTTGATAAAATAAGAATGGCCTAACTGTTCCTTGGCACATGGTTTTATTGTTTACAGAATGGCAATTTATCGGAAGCCTGCTTGGGGAGTGTTTTAAGAACGGACTCGATAAAACCGAGAAAGATTGAAATGTTATAGTAAGTCTCTAGTAAGTAACTGTGCCCGGATAGTCGATAAAAGAACAAAGTAGTGCGATTGTCGCTGTAAATGCGAGATTTATAGTAAGTATGCCAAGTTGTTTAAAAAAAAAGCATTTTTTATTACTTCCCAAATTTAATACGTTAAAGTAAAATAGAATAGATTGAAGGAGAGGGAGGCATAAAGCGTGAAAAAATTAGTAGGAGCCCTGTTGGTAGTCCTGCTGGCCGGTATGTTGGTAGCCGGATGCGGTGGAACCAGCCAGAAAAAAATTGTAGTGGGCCTAGATGATAATTTTCCACCTATGGGTTTTCGCGATGATAAGAACAATATTGTAGGCTTTGATGTGGATATGGCTAAAGAAGCTGCTAAGAGACTGGGGATGGAAGTCGAGTTCAAGCCCATTGACTGGAATAGTAAAGAAGCTGAGCTTAGCGGCAAGCGGGTAGACGTACTGTGGAATGGCCTGACCATTACGGAAAAGCGTAAAGAAAATATTTTGTTTACCAATGCGTATATGGAAAATCGTCAGATTATCGTTGTACCTGCCAATTCGCCGATCAAGAATAAAGCTGATCTGGCCGGCAAGGTGGTTGGGGTACAGGAAGGCAGCAGCAGTGTTGACGCCGTCGAAAAAGAGGAAGTTATCCTGAAGTCTTTTAAAGAACTTAAAAAGTATGGGGATAATGTAGCTGCCCTTATGGATTTGAAAGCAGGACGCTTGGATGCTGTTGTTGTTGATGAGATCGTGGGCCGTTATTACATAGCGAAGAAACCGGGTGAATATACGATTCTTTCCGATTACTTTGGTTCTGAAGAATATGGTGTAGGTCTGCGTAAAGACGATAAAGAATTGTTAGCTAAACTACAAAAAGCTTTGGATGAAATGAAGCAAGACGGAACATCTGCGAAAATATCCAAGCAATGGTTTGGTGAAGACATTGTAAAGTAAGGAAGTAACAAATGGACTATATACTGAGCATATTACCACCGCTCTTAGAAGGCACGGTGGTAACACTGCAAATGTTTTTTTTAACTATTATTTTGTCATTACCGCTTGGTCTGCTTTTAGCCTTGGCCCGCATTTCGCGGTTCAAGGCTCTTAGCTGTGCTGTCGGGGTGTACATCTGGCTATTTCGGGGAACGCCTTTAATGCTGCAGTTATTATTCATCTATTTTGGTCTGCCTTTTATCCCGTATATTGGCGTGAGGCTGCCCGATTTTTCGGCTGCGTTGGTGGCTTTTGTGCTGAATTATGGTGCCTATTTTGCCGAAATATTTCGGGCAGGGATTCAGTCCATTGACCGTGGGCAGTATGAAGGGGCTAAGGTCTTGGGAATGTCATATCGGCAGACCATGCAGCGTATTGTGCTGCCGCAGGTTATCAAACGAGTGTTACCGCCTGTAAGTAATGAAACTATTACGCTGGTCAAAGATACCTCGCTCATCTATGTTTTGGCTATGAACGATTTACTTAGAACAACGCGGGCAATTGTGCAACGGGATTTTGATACCACGCCTTTTATTGTGGCTGCTGTGTTTTACCTGGTTTTGACACTGGTGTTAACCTACATGTTCCAGAAGTTGGAACAAAAGTATGCTGTATATGATGAGTAGAGGTTATAGCTATGAACATGATTAATGCTATCAATATTCATAAAAAGTTTAATAATTTGGAAGTGCTAAAGGGCATTACGCTGAAGGTTAATAAAGGCGAGGTCATTGCCATTATTGGTCCTTCCGGTTCCGGCAAGAGCACTTTTTTGCGCTGCCTAAACTGTCTGGAAACGATTGACCAAGGGATTCTCGAAATCGAGGGGGATATTTTGGCTACCCCTGGTGCTGACGGTCAGGTGCAATACGCACCCGAATGCGAGGCCAGACGGATTTGCCGCCGAATGGGTATGGTATTTCAGCAGTTTAATCTATTTCCCCACTTTACAGTATTAGAAAACCTTATTGAAGCTCCGCTTACCGTTAAGGGCGTTAAACGGGAGGAGATAGTGCCGCAAGCAGAAGAACTCTTGTGCAAAGTAGGATTAGCCGATAAGCGGGATGTATATCCGTCACGGCTGTCAGGCGGTCAAAAACAACGAGTAGCTATTGCCCGGGCGCTTGCTATGAATCCGGATATTATGTTGTTTGACGAACCTACCTCGGCGCTAGACCCGGAACTAACTGGTGAAGTGCTGAAGGCCATGCGTAAGCTGGCAGAAGAGCATATGACTATGATTGTTGTTACTCACGAAATGGCTTTTGCCAGAGAAGTTGCTAATTGTGTAATCTTCATGGATAATGGCGAAATTGTGGAACAGGGGACACCGGAAGAGGTGTTTGGATCACCTTCTCAGTCCCGGACAAAAGCATTTTTACAAAGAGTTTTATAGAGAACCAATAAAAAGGCGAGATTATTTTGCGCTATTTATAATGACGGCTAGGTGAATTCTCACTTTTCGAGTCATTGCGAGCGAAAGCAAAGTAATCTCGCCTTATATTTTTACGATATGTAACCTCTGGCAATAATCCCCTGTGGCAGCGGACCCTTTTCGAATCGCACAATCTACGTTCTTTTGTCATATATTACAAAAGAAATGACATAATCATTTTCCTTTGCTTAAAAGTTATGGTGTGAGGTGCGGATTGATGGATCTTGCCGGTAGAAAGTATAAAGATGAGCTGCCCATAAAAACAATAAATAAGGTTAGGGAAATATTTGGGAATCTTGGATTGTTGACGGTTGAGACTTCTTGGAAAAACTCGGTAGATGGATTTTATTCGGTAAGTGTGGCAATCGAAAATACGGATATTACTACAAACGGTAAAGGTACTTCCTCTGAGTATGCCCTGGCCAGTGCGTATGGTGAGTTGATGGAAAGGGTGCAGAATCTGGTAAATTATCGTCTGAGCCTGGATTTGAGGAAAGAAACTTTTGAATATCTGGGCTTTTTTTATGCCCCTGATGAAAAGGCAATGTCAATCGATGAGTTTCTTGACAGCAAGACAGGCTGGCCTGGCGCTCAATTGTCGCGACTTGGTCCGGAGATCGACAAACGGGAGCTGTTGACTGAGTGGCAGAAGGTATCTTATGAAGAAGTACCTGCTGATTTCATTGCTTTACCGTTTTGCAATCTCAATACCAAAGAACTGTCCTATATTCCCATGAAAATGATTTCTAAAATGTATATGTCCAATGGGATGTGCGCAGGAAATTCGCCGGAAGAAGCTTTAGTTCAGGGAATATCCGAGATAATGGAACGTTATGCCAATAAACGCATTCTGCGGGAACGGCTTGTACCGCCCACTGTTCCCCGGCGTTATATCAGCAAATATCCTAAGATTGAAGCCATGATAGCAGGAATTGAAGCAAGCGGAAACTTTGAGGTGCTTGTAAAGGATTGCTCGCTGGGCCAGAATCTTCCCGTTGTCGGTATTGTATTTATTAACAAAACTGACCAGAGCTATTTTGTTAAATTCGGCGCCCATCCTAAATTTGAAATTGCGGCAGAAAGAACACTGACCGAACTTCTCCAGGGACAGGACATAAAGCGAATGATGGGCGTGCGCGAGTTCGCTTATCGCAGTGAAACAGATTCACCGGAAAACTATATGGGAATTCTGGTTACGGGTTCGGGGGTTTACCCTACCGAATTTTTCAGCCGCAATTACGATTATCAATTTAGCGAAATTAAAGAACCTGATGTAAAAAATAACAAGGAAATGCTGGCTTACATGGTTGAGCTGCTGGCAAAAGAGGGTTACGAGACGTATGCGCGGGACGTGTCTTTTCTCGGATTTCCCAGTTACCATGTGATTGTTCCGGGATTTAGTGAGGCCGAGGAGTTCGATGATATTAAAGCGATTAAAGACTATGCCGCTTATAACGACTTCAAACGCTTAGTAAGGCAGATTGGTGGCATAAATCCCGAAGGCGCAAAATCTGTGATTGATTTTTTAATGAAAATGAAGTATCCTGCCGATGCGTCGGTGATGGATGTTATGAATCTGCCTGTCAGCGGCAGCATATTTCCCTGGTATTATTCCAATGTAATGCTATTTATCACTGCTTTATATTATTGGAGGGGAGATGTATTAGAGGCTTACCAGGTGTTTGAACAGTTTCTGCAGCATATCCAGAGTCGCAATGCCCAGCAAGGGGTGGTGACGTATTATAAGTGCGTTCGTGATTACTTCGGGACAAGATTGGCCGGACTTAGGGAACGAGAAGCGGTCAGTATTCTCAGTATGTTCTATTCTCTTGATGTGATTCGCGGGGTTATCGCTGAGTTTGGTTCGCCGCCGAAGATTATTAGCTATCAGGGTCGGTTGAATTGCTGGGATTGTGAGCGCTGTCCATTTTCCGCCAAGTGCCTGTATAAACCAATGGAGCAGGTTTATAAAATTTTGAAGGAACAGTATGCCGCAAGCGGCATCGACCAGACTCACTTAAAAGATTTGGTGTGACGGCCGGAAGCCTTGCTATTACGTTATATAAGAAGGACCAGTTACTTAGCAACTGGTCCTTCTTATATGCGTTTATTTTCATGATCGAGATAAAATGACTTTGGCTTTTGCCATCTTCCTGAGGGAATGGGCGAAAGCCAAGTCTCTTAAAAATTATAGTTTGTAATATAATGCCAGTCGCAGTATTATTTGTGCTGGCTAAAATAAATTGATTTTTCGGCGGCAGTTATTATCTGCACTTCATGCAATAACAACTGCAGGATTTCATTGGATAGCAGGTATGGCAGGTATGACAAGAATAGCAAGTTTTCATGGAGTAACAAGAATAGCAACTTGAGCAGGTTTTCATTGGATAGCAGGTATGGCAGGTATGACAAGAATGGCAAGTTTTCATGGAGTAGCAAGAATAGCAACTTGAGCAGGTTTTCATGGAACAGCAGGAGTAGCAGCTGAAGCAGGTCGACATGGAGTAGCAAGAGTAGCAACTCGAGCAAGTTTTCATGGAATAGCAGGAATAGCAGCTGGAACAGGTTGACATGGAGTAACAAGAGTAGCAACTCGAGCAACTAGACATGGAGTAACAGGTGTAACAGCTGTTCATCGGGTAGCAAGTGGAACAGCTGGACATGGAGCAGCAAGTTTGACAACTAGACATGGAATGGCAGCTATACATTTCGTCATCGCTGTCCATTTCATCATAATCCATTAACGAAGCACCTCCAAATAAGATTAATGGGTTTACCTATTCACATAATATGTAGATGATATAGAAATTGTTACCGTCCAAAATAGAGGGAGCAGGTCTTTGAAAAGGAACCTGGGTTAGAGGTAAGCCTAACGTTCCCACCGGTCCCCTTTGTAAGTAAACATTCCCCCCCAATTATCAACATAACGTAGGTAAAAAAATTACCCACGTGAAAAGCGTGAGCAAGTGCTACTTATAAATAAAAAATAAGTTGGCGTATTGTGTACTTGCCAGCTTATTTTATTGGTTTGAGGGTGGGGTTTGTTTGGGCACTTAGAGAGTGTATCATATCGTTCAATTTTTGTAAGCCTTTTTTTAGTCCTTGAACATCCTTTTTTAATTCTTTTATTTCAGTATTGGTTGTGGCAGGTTGCAGACTATTGAGAAAAACTCGTTGCGCGGCAATGTTATTTAGCAAAGTGCCAATTGCAAATTGTTCTTCGAGGGAAAGATCATCGGCAATACTAAGGCTAATAGCAAAAGCTAATGAAATAACTTCTTTAGGAGTTAAAAGAGATAATCCGTCCATCATGATTCATTCCTTACCAGTTAGTGTTACTCATACCATTTATATGATGGGAATAATTTTTTATATCTATAATTAGTCAATGGTAAAGCATACAGGTGTCCATGATGGTTGGTGCTGAGGGGATTGAAATGAGCGCAAAGTCCGCTAGTGACAGGGGGGGCGTCTTCCGGGTGCCCGAGCATGGGGTGTTGTATTAGCTAATATCGCCCGTTCTATAGCGATGGTGGCAAGTCCAACTCCGGCATCTATCAATCGCTGTTCTTCTGGCGTTAGCTTGTGTTTTCCTATGCAAGCGTATAATGCAAACTACAAATTGAGGTATTTTGGGAAAGTCGATTTGTAGGTTCGTTATTAAGGCTTTAGAGTGGTTGCCGCTGGAAGTGCCGAATCAAGTAAATCGGCGATTGGATGAAATCAGACAAAGAGGCCGTCTAAAACGCATAATTGCTTTTTAGACGGCCTCTTTATTCGTTATTCCTAGTATTGAATTATTTACAAAATACGAGTAGAAAATTTTAGTACTAAATAAAGCAATAAACTATTTAACGTTTTTATTTATAGCTTTATTTATTTTATTAATGTAACGGTAAATGGTTGCTTCTGAAGTGGATAGATGGGTAGCTACTTCGCTTATGGCTCCTTTTACCAGGAAGAGGCCTTTTTGACTTAGTTGTTCAACAATTTTCATTCTCTCGGTAGCGGTTAAACGGTTAGGCGGAGGCGTAAATTCCTGCCCGAAGATTTCCTGGAATGCGTCGGCAACCATATCTGAAACAGAGTTGTGAAAGTTTTCAGGCAACTCATTAAGGGGTTTTTCGTTAGACTTAAGTTCCGGAATATAAGAGAGCTTTCGAAGAACTTCTTCAGCCTGGTGATAGGCAGAAACATCAATATTAATACAGAGCATCCCAATAGGCTGATTCTGCGTGTCCCGTATAATAAAGCTTGAAGAACGGAGAGGAGTTCCTTTGCGGGAAGTTCCTTTATAATTGACAATGCTGGATTGATTACTATGTTGCATCTCTGTAAGCTTATTGAGAGCAAAGATGGTAAGAGGAGCATTTACGGTTCTATCGGTAATGTGTCCATTACTAATGGCTATTACAGAACGGTCACTGTCAGTCAAGTCATGTAGAACAATCTCAGTATTGTCACCAAGGCATTCGCCTAAAAATTCTACGAGATGAATGTAGTTTTCCCAACGAAAAGAGTCTGCCATAAATGTCCTCCCAATTAATACCTGTCGATTATTAAAAATTATAACATAAGTATAAACTCTCTAAAAATAAATGTCACATTAATGTTTTAGATAGTAAATATTTAACAGGTAGCGTGATGAGTTACAGCGAATATTATTCAAGGATTGGGTAAAGTAATAGGAGGAAAGCAATGAGCGAAGAAGCAAAATTGAAAAAAGTTTTAGGGCTATCAGATGCGTTGAGTGTTGCATTTGGCCAAACAATCGGCGCCGGTATTATTGTGCTTACCGGAATAGCTGCACATATGACCGGTACTGGTATAGTGCCGGGTTTTGGGTTAGCGGCGCTTGCCGTATTATTATCTGTTGTTCCTATGGCTGTGCTGGGCTCGATGTTTCCGGCTACCGGAGGCTTATATCAATATACAAGTCGGTTATGGGGGCCGAAAGCGGGCTTCTATTACTTACTACTTTATATTCCAAGCCAAATACAGATTGCGATATTTGCCTTGACTTTTGGTGAATTTTTCAAGAGTTTGGTGCCTGAGGCTTCAACACAGGTAGTTGGGGTAGGAATTTTAACATTGATGTATATTGCCAATCTGCTGGGGGTTAAAGTTGCTGCTAATGTGTTAAAGTTTTTTTTGATAAACCTTATTCTTGCGTTGTTGCTATTTGTATTTTACGGGCTTCCAAAAGTTCATTTTGAAGTATTTACAATAAGCAATATGTTTGCTAACGGAAGTGTAAGCTTTTTATCGGCGGCGGCTCTGTTATCCGCAGCTACAGGAGGCGCGGTTTTTGTCTCGGAATTAGGCGGAGAAATGAAAAATCCTAAACGTGATATTCCGTTGGCAATTATTTTGGTTACGATGAGTGTTGGAATACTGTATTCAGCGATAGGGCTGGTAGCGTCAGGTGTTTTGCCGTTATCAGAGGTTAAGGGTCAGCTATTGTCTGAGGTGGCGCAAGTAATATTACCACATCCTCTGTTTATATATTTTATTGTGGGTGGTGCGTTGTTGTCTGTTGCTAAAATGCTGCTTTTAGCGTTTACCTGGGGTCCGAAGGCGATACTTATGGGGTGTATCCATGGTTGGCTGCCTAAATCATTAGGAGTGATAAATGGTAAGTTTGGAACTCCACATATGCTGCTGACGGTTTTGTATGTGCTTGCTTTGATTCCTATTGTTTTCGGTATATCAATCGAAATTATTGCTACGTTAGCTACTGCTTTGGTATCGATTTCCTTTTTATTTCCGATTACGGCTGCGTATCGCTTGCCTAGCATGTATCCAGACTCATTTAAAAATAGTGCTTTTTCGCTGTCGCCCAACGTTTTTAAGTTTTTGGTAATTGTAGCGGCGATAATCGTAATCGGTCAAGCTGTGTTTCTATTGGTAAGCCTTAAGCAAAGTTTGGTAGTGGGTACTGCAGTTTATTTAATAGCGGCGTTACTATTGGCTGTAGTTGTTCCCAAAAGGGAAATAGAGTATTTTAACGAAAAAAGGGAGTCGGTTTAAAGGGAAATAGCCGAACCCGGTAAAATTAAAGCCTCCAAGCATTGCTTGGAGGCTGTTTTTGTGCATGCAAGGCAATATAACTTTAGTTTTTTTCTATAAAACATGTAAATTGAGGATCAAATTTAGTTGGAGTAAATTCGATAGTTTCATACTCTGCAACTTTATGGATGTAAAATGGATCCTTTTGCAATATAGCTCTTAATTCTTTTTCTGAGTCAGTATTAACTAATATTACTCCGCCAGTTCTTGGGTTTCTCCGCCCTGAAAAAATGAATTTTGATTTCGCATATTGATCTTCCAAATAGTTAATATGATCCGGAAGTAAAGCATCAATTTCGTTTAACGGTTTTACATACTTTAGTAATACAATAAACATTTTAGTTGCCTCCAAAAGAAAATTTTCCTACGGATGTTAAGTTATCCATAGAATAGATAAAACCTTTATAACAAGCAGATGGTTTTTATAAGCTTTTATTATTAGTTGCAACAGATGGATATGTAACTATCCGGTTGTACTATACCATAATTTTAAAAGGAATATGGATTATTTCAAAATAAGGTATTCTTTTCTATAGCAATGTATTAGCGGACGGATAATAAGTAAAAATTTGTACTTAAACTCTAATAGAAACACCTGTATGCTAATCGTTCGTTAGTATAAGTCGTAACACATTATGTTGCCTTTGCATAATGTATAGTAGGACTAATGAAGTTATGTAAAGTAATGCTAAAGCAAAAGCCTACGGAAAATTAGTCCCGGAAAGTAGGGCTGGTAGTAGTCCTGATTGTAATTCAAAATTAATACGTGGAGGTAAAATATGTTTAGAACTATTGCGAATATTCGGATTTCACCTGTCGGTTTGGAACAAGCGCTTAACGATATTGTTAGATCAATCACAGAGGAAGAGGTTGCTATTTCTAAAATTCTTAACTTCGAGGGTGAAATAATACAAAAGGCAAAGAAAGGCGCACGTAATATTAAAAGCTTCATATCTGTAAACGAATCAGTGAACAGTGTTATAGAAAATGTAATAAAACTACAAAAGGTGACTCAGGATAAACTCGAATTTGTGGAAGAGTTGCTTCAAGGTATCGGGGATTTCAATAAATGTGACGATCAGGAAGAATGACGCCATAGAAGGAGAACGATTATGTGGGCCAAAATAGAAGTTATACCTTCCGATCGTGAGAGTATTTATTTACCTTCTTCAGTATCAATAGAAGGTAAGTCATCTATGGAAATAGTGTTGGGCGGAAGGTCAGCGAATGTAAGCGTTGCGTATATTGATGGCCAGAAACTAGAAGAAAGTTCTTTTGAGAATCCTAGCAAACTTGTGATTTCGGATAAATTAAAGGATAAGCTTCTAATTCCGGAAACACTAGTTTACCGGGTTAAAATCTCAGATTCTCGCATAGTCCTAGGTCCAGTTATCGGCCTATTGCTGGGTAACTACACCAAGCGGTATAATCCTGAGCATATGAAGAAGTATTCTGATCGATTTGGTATTTACAATAAGATTGGTGGGCTCATTTATGCTTTTTCTCCCCAGTCCATTAATTGGCAGAATCTGACGGCGTATGGTCTTTATTATAATATCACTAAAAAAGTATGGGAGTATGGTTGCTTTCCGTTGCCGGAAGTGATTTATAGAAGGGACTTTCATTCTCATCCTAGGTATATAAATAAATTGAACGAATTTACTGGTGGCAAGTTATTTAATTCTTACCGATTCTCAAAATATGAATTATATGATCGTCTTAGACAAAATAGTGAATTAAGTAAATATCATCCGCCTACAGAATTATCGCTTAATTTTGACCAAGTAAAAAAATTTATCGATTACCACTCTAAAGTGATTTTAAAGCCGATTGATCTTTCCCGGGGCAGAGGAATATGTATTATTGAAAAAAAAGACTCCGATTATATAATTACCGATTACAGAAATAGAACTCCGGAAGTTTCGGTATGTAGTGATAATGAATCGTTAGAAACCTTCTTTGCTATAAATAAGAATTTATTTGAAAAATATCTGATTCAAAAGTGCTTGCAATTGGCAAGAATCGGCGATTCAGTTTTTGATATTAGGGTTGTTATGCAAAAACAAAAAAATAAAATATGGGGATGCACAGGGATTGAATGCAGGGTTGCTAAAAATCATAGTCACTTGACCAATATATCTAAAGGGGGTTACGCGTTATCTCTAGATAAGGCTTTATATCAAGCATTTCCTGGAGCCTGTGAATTGCTCACGCGGCAAGTAAACGAATTGAGTCAAAAATTCTGTTTGTATATGGACACCTTGGGCGAACATTTTGCGGAATTCGGTGTGGATATTGGTATTGATATAGACAAAAATTTATGGCTGATTGAGGCAAATGTATTTCCGAGTTTTAAAGGGTTCAAAAAAATGGATTGGCAGACATACCTTTCTATCCGTTATACCCCGTTCCATTATGCGCTTGCACTGACACAATTCGCTGAGTGAAAGGATAAGAGTTATATGTCTTTTGGTGAAAACGGTATAACCATAAAAGCGAGTGCAAATAACAATACCGAATTAATTATGCATCCAAAGAAAATGGATGAGATCAACCTTGGAAGAAAAAAATGTGCTTTTATAAGTTTTGGCAGTCAAAGACATTATGTGAATATTTCATTGGATAATGCGATATCACCTGAGAATGTCTTGCTTTCCCCGAAGCTTATCGAGAACTTGCACCTGCCGGACTACCCCATATACGAATTGCGTGTAAATAAAAATGAGATCATTGTCGGCCCTTATATTGGCCTCTTATTAAGTGAACAAGACGAGAAACTGACAGCTTCACGTTTGAAAAAACTGATGGTTTATATAAAGGAATATTCAAAACTGCATGGTGCTGTTGTCGTGTTTGCCTTAAACAAAGTAGATATGCCAAGTCGGCTAATAGAGGGTTATTGCTATAACCCGATCAAGAACTTGTGGCAAAGAGGGACATTTCCTTATCCGTCATCAATATACCGAAGTGTTGGACTTAGTGAGGAAGAGAAAAATCACTTTCTATCTGCTATTGGGGATACCGTCTTTAATAACCATTACTTTAGCAAATGGGAAATGTATCAGTGGTTTTCTAAGGATAGCGAAATAGCTCCCCGTATTCCCCATACTGTATTATATGAATCGCCTCAGAATGTATTTGATTTGCTGGAACAATTTAAAAAAATTTATATTAAACCAATTTCAGGCTTAAGAGGACGTCGGGTAGTTCAGGTAAGTATGGACAATAAGACGGTGGTTTTCAAGTATCGCGAACGGGGAATAAACTGTCAAGCGGCTTTTGAAAACATAAGCGAGGTAAAAGCATTTATCCAACAACGATTCACTGCTAAAAAATATTTGATTCAGCAAGCCATTGACCTAATGGAATATAATGGGGGGATAGTTGATTTTAGGTGCGTAGTGCAAAAAAACCAGGCGAATTTATGGGTATGCAGGGCTATCATTGGACGACAGGCAGATAAAGGCAGTATTGTGAGCAACATTAGCAATGGGGGGGCCGCTTTTCCGGCAGGGGTCATTCTGGGAAAAGTCATGCCCGCATCGGAAGAAAATATTATGGATTGGGAAAAAAAATTAAAGATTTTTGCTATAAAAGTGTGTAACACATTGGATGAGTTTGGTATTAACTGCGGGAGCCTGGGGCTTGATATGGGGATAGACAAACAAGGGCAGCTCTGGCTTATTGAAATAAATAACCGTGATCCCGACCCGAAAATTGCATTGGATATTCACGATGAACAATTATACCATACTTTGAAGGCCGGTCCCTTATTTTATGCTAAATCGCTAGCTGGATTTACCGGCAATGAAATTTAGAAATGAAGACAATGATTGGTGCTATTTCGTACTTGAAATGAGACAGGGAACCTGTAGTTCCTTAAAATTTAAGGTGACATCGTGAACCATTTCGCCTCTGAGAAGAGGTGAAATGGTTTTTTGTATCTCTTTTTTATATTCATATCTCTTCTTTATTACATAAAAATTTGTAGGAATTGGATGGTAATAAACGTAACTAGTAAATGATTTTGAATTTATTTAATTGATATTTTGTTAGATGTCAGAATTTTCGGCAAAATGCGACAGTCGATTTTGCTATAATAAAGTAAATAGTTGTTGAAAAATGTTAATAATGGGGAGGAACTTCAAAGAATGTATAAATCTAACTAAGTTTATATTATGTGGAGGTATATGTTATGGTAAATGAGAATGTGAGTAAAATAGGAGTTACTAACGATTTGGACGTTAGTAAAGTTAAGTTGACGGATGTTATCGACATTGATTTCTTGCAAAAGTTTCAGGATGATTTTGCAAGCGGCGTTGGCATAGCAAGTGTAACCGTTGATCCTGAAGGCACACCTGTTACTAAGCCAAGCCGGTATATTCGGTTTTGTGAGGATTATACCCATTCAACGAAAACTGGTGATAAACGTTGTGCTGAATCACACCGTAAGGGCGGAGAAGACGCTGCAAGAACGGGTAAACCGGTAGTCTACGAATGCCACGCGGGACTTATTGATTTTGCTGCACCAATCATGTTAGAGGGGAGGCTAATTGGAACTATTTTGGGAGGACAGGTGTTATTAGGAACACCGGAAGAATCAAAATATCGCCGTATCGCTGAAGAAATTGGTGTAGATCCGGAGGAATATGTAAAAGCTTCGCATGAAGCACGCATATTAAGCAAGGAAAGCATTGAAGCGGCGGCTAATGTACTGTATATAGTTGCTAATAGTATGTCAAAAGCGGCCTATCAACATCTGAAATTGAAAGCGGTTGTTAGTACTCTTTCTGATAGTGCACACCAAATATCAGCAACCATGCAACAATTAGCAGCTTCTGCTTCGACGGTAAGCGGTAATCAGGATGATCTGAACAAAGAGATCAAAAATGTTAATACGGTAACAGGTAAAATAGATGAAGTAATGGAGCTTATTAAAGACATAGCGGATGAAACTAATCTGTTAGGTTTAAATGCCGCTATTGAGGCAGCCAGAGCGGGCGAAGCGGGGCTTGGATTCAGTGTTGTGGCCCAGGAAATACGAAAGCTTTCAGAGGAATCAAAGAAGACTGTTGGAAAAATAAAAAATCTAACGACTACAATAAAAGAGTCTGTCGATAAAACGGTAAACATGGGGAATGAAACAACGGCCACCATACAACAGCAAGCAGCAGCTATTGAAGAAGTAACGGCAAGTGTTGAGGAAATCAGCAGCTTTACTGATTTGCTGAGTGAACTGGCAAATCAGTAATAATAGGGCTTTTCCATGCCGTACAGGTAAGCCGACGTTTGACATCCAGTTGAATTTCATCTATAATGTCTACAAAGTATGAAGAATATGGTAGCAGCTGTGAATAGAAAAAGTAGTCATGTAATTCTTTAGTACAGCGAGCCGATGACCAGGAAGCTGGAGGTGGGATGATCGGCCTAGAGAGCATGGTGAATGGTTCTATGAGCTGACCACCGAAAAGTTTGGTTTGATAAACTGAGTAGGCTGGTACGGTTGCCCCCGTTATTGGGCTAGAGTATCAGATAACGATTGGTGATTATCTCGTACTTGAAATGAGATAGGAACTTGTAGTTTCCTAAATTAGGGTGGTATCGCGGACCATTTCGCCCCTGGATAAGGGGTGAAATGGTTTTTTTGTTTTACAAGCGCTTAGGCAAATATTGATGGATTGGGGAAGAGGGGGATAAAATGCATACACAAAATCAAGAGATGCAACGGGGATTAAAAAATCGGCACATCCAAATGATTGCGCTGGGTGGAGCTATCGGGACCGGGCTGTTTTACGGATCGGCTCAGACGATTCAATTAGTGGGACCTGGGATTACACTTTCTTATCTTATCGGAGGCGCAGTCATCTTTTTTATCATGAAGATGTTGGGAGAAATGTCGGTTGATGAGCCTGTTTCCGGTTCTTTTAGCCATTACGCGTATAAATATTGGGGTGAATTCCCTGGATTTTTAGCGGGATGGAATTATTGGTTTAATTACATTATTGTTAGCATGGCGGAATTGACGGCAATTGGTATTTATATTAACTTTTGGTGGCCCAATGTACCTCAGTGGATATCTGCTTTAGTTGCTTTGGTTATTATTACCCTCATCAATTTAATAAATGTTAAATTATATGGTGAGTTTGAATTCTGGTTTTCCATTGTTAAGGTAGTTGCTATTATCGGAATGATCCTATTGGGCATTGCGATGATTTTTACAGATATAGGTGGATCGGCTACGGGATTCAGCAACCTCTGGATACATGGTGGTTTTTTGCCAAAAGGACTTTGGGGATTAATGCTTTCTTTAGTGATTGTCATGTTTTCTTTTGGCGGAATTGAGTTAATTGGGATTACGGCGGGAGAGGCTGAGAACCCTGAGCAATCAATACCAAAAGCAATTAACCAAGTTATGTGGCGCATTTTGATCTTTTATATCGGTGCCCTTACAGTAATGCTGATTATCTATCCTTGGAATCAGGTGGGGGTAGATGGGAGTCCTTTTGTACAAATTTTTTCGAAAATGGGCATTCCCGTGGCAGCTACTATTTTAAACATTGTTGTATTGACGGCGGCAATTTCTGTTTATAATAGCGGTATTTATAGTAATGCTCGTATGCTTTACAGCTTAGCCCAGCAGGGGAATGCTTCGCAATGCTTTACTAAATTGGGTAAAAACGGAATACCGGCGGCGGGCGTGCTTGTTTCTTCCGGCTTTACTTTGCTTGTGGTTATTATGAATTATTTGATGCCGGATAAAGTCTTTATGTACCTAATTTCTATAGCCGTTGGGGCGGCAGTAGTTAGTTGGACTATAATTATTGTTACCAATCTTAAGTTTCGCAAGGTGAAGAAAGACCAAACCGATGAATTGAAATGTAAGACTCCAGGGCATCCCTATACTCATTATATTTGCTTAGCCTTTTTAGCGATGATTGTTGTATTGATGACCCAAATCGATGATATGATGATGGTTGTTTATATTTTGCCTGTCTGGATTATCATTATGTGGATTTCTTTTAAGTTAAAAGAATCATCAAAAAACACCAACAAGACTAGGGTAGCTAGTAAAACTATAAATGAGATTCAATAATGACTAAGTTAACTAGAGGTAGAAGATGGATCGACGCGGGATGGATAAGAGGTTCTAAATGAGTCCGCGGCTCGCTGTAGCCAATACAGAAACAGGAGGTTTACATATGCGGTATATAGACATGGAGAACTGGGATAGAAAAGTCCTGTTTAATGCCTATTTGGGGACGGATTTTCCTTACATCAATATGGGAGCGAATATTGATGTAACTCAGCTTTATACATTTGCTAAGGAAAAGCAGCTCTCTTTTTATTTTGCTATGGTGTTTGTGGCTAATGAGGTTGCTAACGGTATTAAAAATTTTAAATATCGCTTTGTAGACGAAAAGCCTTTTCTTATTGATTATAATCATCCGACTATAACGCATATGCAGCCTGGAAACGAGCTTTTTGTTATGTTTGAAGCGGATTTTTATGATAATATTATTGATTTCTGCCATAATGCTTCGAAAAAAGCCGAAGGAAAAATTATAAACCACGGGTTGGATTGTGTTAAAGGACGAATGGATATTATTAATTATTCGTGCATTCCGTGGGTTCAGTATACGCATTTTGTCCGAACTATTTCGAAGGATGGTATTGATTGCAATCCAAAAATTTCCTGGGGAAAGTTCATAAAGTCCGGGGAACAAGTATTACTGCCGTTCTCCGTACAAGTTCATCATGGATTAATGGACGGCTACCATGTAGGTAAGTATTTCTTGGAACTCCAGAGTTATTTAGCGCAGCAGTGGTGGGTATCTTAAAAGGTATTTGGCACTTAGCACCTTGCGGCTTATCCAAAGAGAGTAGGTTGTACTTGGTGCTCAAGGGTCGGCTCGACTGTTGCAGTGAAGTTTCTAATCCGTGGATGAAAAATAGGAAGGTTGTCGTCCACTTCAGTAAAATACAAGCCTCCGGACATCTGTCTGGAGGCTTGTATTGGTAGAAACGGCATATTTAAAAATGTTCTCATTACTAGTTGTTTTAAGGCAGCCAAAGGTGGATGGTAACCCGGTGATTCCCTTCAGGCGGAATCTGGTGAAGCTGTCTTCATTTGCTTATGCTGGATTTTGCGGTTACAATTGGAAAGGAGGAGAATGTAAATGATTTTTGAAATACTTATAACTCAGAGTAATAATGCCGATTTTGCAAAGATTGTGAAATTATTAGATAGGGATCTTAGCGAACGAAACGGAGAGCTGCAAAATCAATATACCCAATATAACAAAATGGACCACCTCAGAGATGTAGTAATTGTATATGCTGATAAAGTACCTGTTGGTTGCGGGGCATTAAAAGAGTATGATAATAGCACGGTAGAGATAAAACGAATATTTATAGTTAAGGAATATCGGCGACGCGGGTTATCTAAATTAATACTGAGCAAGCTGGAAGAAATAGCTCGGCAAGGGGGCTTTTTGTTTGCGTTACTGGAAACGGGAGCCAAGCAAACTGAAGCAATTGGACTATATAAAAATAGCGGGTATAAGGAAATAAAAAACTATGGGCCGTACATTGGTAATGGAAACAGTGTATGTATGAAAAAGGAACTATAAAAGCAAAGGTTACCCTTTGGCTGGTTGGACTGGCGCAGTAAAGGTTTTTTGAGAGTATAATAAATTTGTGAAAATTTGTAGCAAGCGTTGTGTATAAGATAAGCGAGGTTATTTCGAATGGAACTTTGGAAAAAGAACTTGTTAGTTAGTTGGTTTTGTGTGTTTGTTATCTCTTCAGGGGGGAGCCAGATTGCTCCGCTTTTACCCCTTTATATTGAGCATCTTGGGGTTACGAATGTGGTCGAAATCGAGCAATGGTCCGGCCTTGCTTTCGGCATAAATTTTGTAATGCTGGCAATTTTTTCGCCGATTTGGGGGAAATTTGCTGATAAGTATGGGCGCAAATCGATGTTGCTGCGCGCCAGTCTATGGCTGACTATAATCATGACGAGCATGGGCTTTGCGCAAAATATCTATCAATTTATCTTATTACGAATGTTGCAGGGGGCACTTTCAGGATTTATAGCGGCCGCTATTACGTTAGTGGCGACTCAGACGCCGGTGGCCAGGGTCGGCTGGGCATTAGGGATGATTTCCACAGCTTCGGTCGGAGGAACTCTGTTAGGACCCTTGTTTGGGGGATATTTGGCAGAGACGTTGGGACTTCGGAGCGCGTTTATTTCTATTGGCGTTTTAGATTTTATCGCGTTTGTAGCAACCTATTTGTTTATAAAAGAAAAAGTCACTGCATCTGAAAAACAGACGCTTAATTTTAAGCAAGTCTGGAAGATCATTCCTAATCATAAATTTTTCCTTGCTTTGTGTTTAACCACTTTTTTTATGCAATTTGCACTTATGTCACTGGAACCAATTGTTACGGTATACATCACTCAATTATCGCAGAGTTCTGCTCATATTGCTCTTATTTCCGGAGCCGTCTTTGCGGCTGCCGGTTTTGCAAGTATCCTTGTGGCTCCCCAGCTAGGGAGATTATCGGATAAGATTGGGCCCCAAAAGGTAATGCTGGCGGCTCTTATTGTTGCAGGTATTAGTTTTATTCCCCAAGCTTTTGTAAGAACGGCTTGGCAGTTGGGGATGCTTCGCTTTGTACTTGGATTGGCTACAGCAGGCTTGCTGCCATCTATCAATACTTTGGTAAAACGAAGTATACCTGATTTTGTAGCTGGCCGGGCCTATGGGTTTACTCAGTCTGCTCAGTATTTAGGCGCATTTGGCGGTTCCATAATAGGCGGTCAAGTGGCAGGGCTTTTTGGAATTCGATGCGTATTTTACATGACAGGGTTGTTATTGCTGGCGAATGCGTTGTTAGTATATAAGACCGTATATATAGGTGCAGGCATTTTAAACAAAAGATTTAATTGACTGTTTTTAAAAGTGGAGAGTCCCTTAACATAAAAAGTTGCCTGAATATAACTCGGTACATAGCTGAGCCCAAGTAATAATACGCTTGGATTCAGTTATGTGTAATAGGAATGCAATACTGAATGAATATTATGAATATTTGACATTTTGTTTTTAATTATGCTATACTACTATCAAGTTAATTACGTGAGACGTCGGATGGTGACATTGAGTTGGCCAAACCTTCAAAAAGAAAGTTTTTGGAGGGATTTTTGTGGAAAATGGAATAGAAATTATTAAATGAAACGAAAAATGACAGGAGTGTCGGTTTTTCGTTTTTTATATTCTCAATCCACATAGACAACAAACGCAATTAAAATAAGGGGCTGTTTTCGCATGATTATCAAAAAGATATTGAATAATAATGTAGTTATAACAGACAACAAGAATGGGCAAGAGGTCGTAGCGATGGGCAAGGGCATAGCCTTTAAAAAGCGCTGCGGTGAGTCTGTTCCAGAGGATGCAATCGATAAGATATACACGCTTTCCAATCATGATATATTGGAGAGGCTTAAGACTTTGCTTGTTGATTTATCCCCGGAGTACATGGAAATTTCGGATGAAATCATTGCGATGGCAGAAAACAAATTGCAGAAACAGCTCAATGAAAATATTTATATTTCACTTACGGACCATATTCATATGGCAATCCGGCGTTTTCGGGATGGCACATTCCAGCGTAATATGATGATTTGGGAAATCAAGCGGTTTTATCCGGAGGAATACGCAATCGGAGAAGAGGCGCTCAAGCTGATTAACGTGAAGTTCGGGCTGGAGATTCCTGCCGATGAAGCCGGTTTTGTGGCGCTTCATATCATCGACGCACAGATGGATGGAGACAGGCCTCTAGCGGATCGCATCATGCATTTGATTCAGGAAATAACGAATATCGTGCGCTATACATATTCTGTAGAGTTTGATGTGGAGTCCCTGCAGTATTATCGTTTTGTGACGCATTTGAAATTCTTTGCCAAGCGTATGTTTATTGAAAGATCTTTTTCTAATGAAGTCGATGAGGAAATGGAGAGCTTTGTACAGAAAAAGTACAAAATGGCGCATCTCTGTGTGCAGAAAATTGCGGAGTTCCTCTTACAGCAATATCAGTATGAAATTACCGCAGATGAAAAATTCTATCTTATGATTCATATTACTAAGGTAACGAGCAAGAAATAATTTGATATAGCTGAAAAATTCGGTTTTATAGAATCTTAAGGAAAAGGAGGATAGGCAGTATTCATTTTGGATGGTGACATTAAGTTGGCCAAACCTTCAAAGTTCATTTCAAAATTTTGGAGGATATAATAATGAGAAAATACGAAGAACTGGCAAAGACCATCGTGAAAAACGTTGGCGGGAAAGATAATGTAATATCGTTGGCACATTGTTACACGAGACTGCGCTTCAAGCTGCGCGATGAAAAGAAGGCGGCAACGGACGTCCTCAAGAATACGGACGGTGTTGTGACGGTTGTGCAGAGTGGAGGTCAATATCAGGTGGTCATTGGCAATCAAGTGAGCGAAGTGTATGATGAAATCATTCGCTCGCAAGGGATTGCCGGAAGTAGCAGTGCCGCAGAAGAGGCACAACCAGATAAGAATATGAGTTTGCTCGATAGATTTGTGGATATCGTATCCGGTATTTTTACGCCTGTTTTAGGGGTGCTTTCCGCAAGTGGGATGATCAAGGGTTTTACGGCGCTTTTTGTAGCTATGGGATGGATTGCGGCAAAGGGCGGCACGTATCAGATTTTGCAGACCATAGGGGACGGGTTGTTTTATTTTTTCCCGGTTTTCCTGGGGCTTACGGCAGCACGCAAGTTTAAGATGAATGAATTCACCGGTATGGCGGTAGGGGCGGCGATGGTATATCCGACGCTCAGTGCGATTCTTGGCGGACAGCCGCTATATCGCCTGTTCGAAGGGACGATGTTCGCATCGCCGGTACAGCTTGAATTTCTCGGAATTCCGGTCATTCTCATGAGCTATGCGTCGAGTGTTATTCCGATTATTGCGGCGGTTTATTTCGGTTCTAAGGTAGAGCATGCGCTCGCGAAAGTTATACCTAGCGTAGTAAAGGGCTTTATGGTGCCGTTCTTTACGCTCTTGATTGTGATTCCGGTTACGTTTATCGTTATTGGCCCGCTTTCTACGTGGGCGGGGCAGATTGTTGGCGCGGCAGCCAAGGGGATATTCAATCTGAGTCCGGTTCTCGCTGGCCTCTTTATCGGTGCGTTTTGGCAGGTTTTTGTTATTTTCGGTTTGCATTGGGGTCTTGTGCCCATTATGATCAACAATATTGCGACTACCGGAGCAGATCCTATTGTGGCCATGGCATTTGCGGCTTCTTTTGCCCAGACTGGGGTGGTGCTGGCTGTTCTGCTCAAAACGAAAAATGTCAAATTGAAATCGCTTTGTGTTCCGGCTTTTATCTCGGGAATCTTCGGGGTAACGGAACCGGCCATTTATGGTATAACATTACCGCGCAAAAAGCTGTTTGTAATTAGCTGTATCGTGGCGGCTATCGGCGGAGCATTTCTTGCGTTTTTCAATGCCCAGTACTACATGTTCGGTGGACTCGGAATTTTTGGATACCCCAGTTTTGTAAATCCAGTGACAAGTGATATGGCCGGTATGAAAGCGGCCATTATGATTTCAGCCGCTGCATTGGTACTCGGTGCGGCTATGGCTTATCCGTTTTATTCTGATGAAGTGGAAGCCGAAAAGACTGGTGGCGTCAAAAAAGAAGGCGGCAAGTTTGCCGAAAAGGAAATGCTCACAAGTCCGCTTGCCGGTGAAGTCAAGCTTTTAGAAGAGGTGCCGGACGAAGCTTTTGCTTCCGGTGTTCTTGGAAAAGGCCTTGCCATTGATCCCCGTGAAGGGAAAGTTGTAGCACCGGCAGATGGTACGATTGCAACGCTCTTTCCGACAGGCCATGCGATTGGGCTTATTACGGAAAAAGGAACGGAAGTCTTTATTCATATTGGTATTGATACCGTCAAATTGGACGGAAAGTATTTTAATACAAAAGTAAAACAGGGAGATACCGTAAAAAAAGGACAGGTTCTTATCGAGTTTGATTTGAAAAAAATCAAAGAAGCTGGATATTCGGTCATTACACCTGTACTAATTTCCAATTTCAAACAATATCTAGATATTGTTACAACGAAAGAAAAGACCGTTTCTTACCAGGAAAATCTCATCACGGTGATTGCGTGAATACCACCTGTGGTGTAGGTGCTGTTAAAGCTATGCTCTTTTGATTAGAAAGGAAGAAAATAAGGTGAAGAAAACAGGTTGGAAAATGTTGAGTCTTGCAGCGGCGATGCTGTTGAGCTGTGGTGTTACGGCCTGTGCCTCGGCGGAAAGTACGGTGCCGACTTACCGGACAGTAACGGAAGTTCATGATTGGGGCGCTGCAATCCCAAGGATTATCGTAGACCTTGGGAAAAATGTTGCGGCAGGTGCTATAGATACGGATACGTTCAAAGTGTATGTAAAACGAAGCGTTCCGCAGGTTGAGGCGGATAAAAAGGCAAGGGATATGTACCAAAAGCTTTCGCCGTCTGTAAAAGATACGAAGATTCTCGGCGATATGGAAGGATATCGGGAAGTCACGAAAGCCTATGTTGCGGATGCGAACGGTAACGCTGTGAAAAAAGGCCGCTATTGCGTACTGGAAATGAAAATCGGGCCTGCGCTTACGCTTGGTTCACCGCTCAACTTTGATGTCAAGACTATGCACAATGACTGGGTCCGGTGTGAATACACCATTACTCAGGAAAAGGCAATCTCGGCTCTGCATGGAAAAATCGAGGGTCTTACCGTGGCAAAGTCTGCCGGTGATATAAGACCGAGTATTGACGCATTTAAATTCAGCGAAGCGGATCATGACGGTATTACGCTTCATTATGCGAGCTATGAGCCGAAAGGTGTGGAATCCTATCCGCTGATCATTTGGCTTCATGGTATGGGTGAAGGCGGCGCGGACCCGGCAATTCCTATTGCAGCCAATAAAGCGGACCGTTTTGCCGATCCGGCGTTGCAGGTGTATTTCGGAGGGGCGTATGTACTTGTTCCGCAAGCACCGACCTTTTGGATGGACGGCTTCAAGAGTTTTGGCGACGGAACCTCCAAATACGAAGTGTCGCTTATGGAACTCATCAAAGAATACGTAGCAAAGCACAAGAATATCGATACGAACCGCATATATATCGGCGGGGATTCCAATGGCGGTTACATGACAATGCTCATGATTCGTGATTATCCGGATTATTTTGCAGCCGCTTTTCCGACTTGTGAAGCTCTCCGCGATACTCTTATCACTGACAGCGATATACAAAAGATGAAGGAAACGCCGATTTGGTTCACTGCGGCCAAAACCGATAAGGTGGTACCGCCCGTTGAATATGTATTGCCTACGCATAATCGTCTTTTGGTCGCCGGAGCAAAGAATGTCCAAATGAGTTTCTTTGATGACGTACATGACCGCACGGGTCTTTATCAGAAAGAGGATGGAACGCCGTTTGAATACAACGGGCACTGGTCCTGGATATACGTTTATAACAATGAATGTATAAGTACAATTGACGGCAGGCAAGTCACGCTTATGGAATGGCTTGCTGCACAGCAGAGATAATTTAGTTATATTTGTAGAAAGCGTGGTAGAAAAATATGGGTAAGCAATTTCCTGAGAGTTTTTTATGGGGCGGCGCGGTAGCTGCCAACCAGTGTGAAGGAGCGTATAACGAAGACGGCAAAGGCTTAAGTATCCAGGATGTTATGCCGCATGGTATAGTTGGGCCTCGTACGGAGGAACCGACCGAGGATAATATGAAGCTTAAGGGAATCGATTTTTATCATCGCTATGCAGAGGATATCAAGCTCTTTGCAGAAATGGGCTTTAAAGTATTCCGCACTTCGATTGCCTGGAGCCGTATTTTTCCGAATGGTGATGATGAACAGGCGAATGAAAAAGGGCTGGAATTTTATGACCGGCTTTTCGACGAATGCCATAAATACGGTATTGAGCCGCTTGTAACGCTGTCGCATTACGAAACCCCACTTAATCTTGCAAGAAAGTACGACGGCTGGACGAACCGTAAGCTTATCGGCTTTTATGAAAAATATGTACGTACAGTTTTTGCGCGTTATAAAGGAAAAGTAAAGTACTGGCTGACTTTTAACGAAATCAATTCGGTACTGCATGAACCATTTATGAGCGGCGGTATCTATACGGCGAAGGAAAAGCTTTCGAAGCAGGATCTTTATCAGGCCATCCATCATGAACTTATCGCAAGTGCGCTCGCAACGAAAATCGGCCATGAAATGATGCCGGAAGCGAAGCTTGGCTGCATGGTACTGAGCATACCAACGTATCCTCTGACGCCTTCGCCGGACGATGTGATTGCTGTTATGCAGGCGGAACATATGAATTACTTCTTCGGTGATGTGCATGTGCGCGGCGCGTATCCAGGCTATATGAAGCGTTACTTCCGTGAAAACGGCATTCAGATTCGGATGGATGCCGGTGATGAAGAGATACTGAAAAATACGGTGGATTTCGTTTCGTTCAGCTACTATATGAGCGTCTGCGAAACAGCGAACCCGGAAAAGAAGAAAAAGGGCAAAGGCAATATCATGGGCGGAGTGCCGAATCCGTATCTCAAAGCCTCGGAATGGGGTTGGCAGATCGATCCGAAGGGTATCCGGTATGTGCTCAATATGTTCTGGGATCGTTGGCAGAAGCCGCTCTTTATTGTTGAAAACGGCCTAGGGGCAGTGGATGCGCTTGTTGACGACGGAAAAGGCGGAAAGATTGTCGATGATAGCTACCGCATTGACTATCTTAATGACCATCTCGTACAGGTGCGCGAAGCCATTGAAGATGGTGTAGACCTTATGGGTTATACGACATGGGGTTGTATTGACCTTGTGAGTGCTTCTACGGCTGAATTGAAGAAAAGATACGGATTTATATATGTCGACCGCAATGACGATGGTACAGGTACTCTCGCGCGTTATAAGAAGAAATCGTTCGATTGGTATAGACAGGTTATTGCAAGCAAGGGAGAAATACTGAAGTAAAAAGTAACACAACCGCACCTTCAAGGTGCGGTTGTGTTTGTATAAGCCTATATATCTGATACCTCGACAGAGTAGTAAAATCTATAGCGGAATTTGCCAAAATTAATTTATATTTTTGGCAGGAATATCGGAAAGCATATAGAAATATATTTAAAGTAAAAAATATTCTAAATATTTGGACTGAGAGAATAAGAGAAGTCCGAATTGAAACTAGATGTATATACGTTTAGTTCAGTTTGGGCTATTAATTTTGCGCAGAAGGCGTTAGCGGGAGTCCTTATTGGGAAGAAGGTGGAATAGACATTGGCGGTAAACAGTTTAGTAAAGCGTCTGTGTGAAGGACTGGTTATCCCTGCCACACGTACAATGGAAGATTTTCAGTTTGCATTGGAGAAGGCACATTCATCAAATATAATTGTACTGTTTGGGGATATCTTTACTTTGCCTGAAATACTAAAGCAGGCAGAGGCAGCTAAAAAACTAGCGATTGTTCATCTGGATTTAATCAATGGGATAGCCAAAGATAAAGCCGGGATTAAATACTTGGCCTTGATGGGAGTAAAAGCGGTAATCACTACCAAACCGCACTTAGGGAAAATTGCTCACCAAGAAGGTATGACGGTTATACAGCGCCTGTTCTTAATGGATAACGAAGCACTGCGTACCGGTATTCATATGATGTCAACTTTTAAACCGGATGCGATTGAAGTATTGCCGGGCTTAGTGCCTAAAAATGCGATTGATAAATTATCCCAGGCGACGGGTTTACCAATACTGAGTGGTGGGCTTTTATGTACCGAGGAAGATGTAAACAGGGCGCTAGATTCCGGGATTTGTTCGGTAAGTACGAGTGATCGAGACTTATGGAAGCTGCCACCTAGAAATGGTGCAAGGAAACTAAAATAAAGGTATATTTTTCCAAATGGAACAATATATATAAATTGGACTAGAGATGAAGAGATGTCCAAATTGTACTGAGTGCATAGGCGCTTGGTTCAGTTTGGGCTTTATTTTTTGGGAGGTGGTAGATCCAGAGTGTGTACAGAAAAACCGTTATTATCAGGGACTAATAAAATTAAAAAAAAGGAAGTGTTTTTATGAGCAATCTTTTTGGTGAGTTTTTGGGTACGGCGGTTTTAATGTTACTAGGATGCGGAGTTTGTGCCAACGTCACACTGAAAGGTTCCAAAGCGGTAGGGGGCGGTTGGATAGTAGTAACCGCAGGCTGGGCTTTTGGCGTAGTAATGGGAATATTCACGGCTGTTGCGCTGGGAGCTCCTAATGCCGATCTCAACCCGGCGGTTACGTTAGCCAGAACGCTGGCAGGTCTTTATACTTTGCCTCAGGCAATTGCTACAATGGTAGTGGAATTACTTGGTGGCATCTTTGGTGCGGCTCTTGTTTGGATCTCTTTCCTGCCACATTGGGAAGTTACCGAAGACAAAGCGGCAAAACTGGGCGTGTTCTGTACGGCACCAGCGATTCGTAGTTCGGCTTCTAATTTAGTTTGCGAAATTATTGCAACCGCTATGCTTATGTTTGCTTTCTTTGCAATGGGTGCCAAACCAGTAGGAGCCATCCCGGCTGGTGTAGGCCCTTATTTAGGGGGTATTGTGGTTTGGGCAATCGGTCTAAGTTTAGGCGGCCCTACCGGGTACGCCATTAATCCAGCGCGTGACTTAGGACCACGCATTGCGCACGCGATACTGCCAATTGCCGGTAAAGGCGGATCGGATTGGGGCTATGCCTGGATTCCGGTAGTTGGGCCGTTTATTGGGGGCGCTATTGCGTTTGCCATTGCCAGAGCAGCCGGTATCATTTAAAGACTATTACAACCTTTGATAACGTTACGTCTATGAGTAAATAAGGCTATAATATTATCTGGAGGGGTTATCGTGAGTAAGAAGTATATCTTGGCGCTTGATCAGGGAACTACCAGCTCGCGGGCTATTGTCTTTGATCGTGAATCCAATATTGTATCCGTTTCACAGAAAGAATTTACGCAAATCTTCCCGAAGCCAGGTTGGGTAGAACATAATGCGGAGGAAATCTGGAGCACGCAAATCGGTGTAGTTGCCGAAGTTCTGGCGAAAAGCGGAATTAGCCCTCAGGATATTGCTGCTATTGGTATAACCAATCAGCGTGAAACCACGGTGGTTTGGGATAAAACTACCGGAAAACCGGTATACAATGCTATCGTATGGCAGTCACGGCAAACGGCGGATATCTGCAATGACCTCAAAGCTAAGGGCCTTGAAGCTATGTTTAAACATAAAACCGGTTTGGTCATTGATGCCTATTTTTCCGGCACTAAGGTAAAATGGATCCTTGACAATGTCGAAGGGGCCAGAGCGAAAGCCGAAAAGGGCGATCTTTTATTCGGTACCATTGATTCGTGGCTGATTTGGAAACTCAGCGGCGGTAAGACACATGTGACGGATTACTCCAATGCTTCCCGCACATTAATGTACAACATCCGGGAATTGAAATGGGATGAAGAAATCCTTAAAGAGCTGAATGTCCCGGCATCTATGTTGCCGACGGTCCGCCCGTCCAGTGAAGTATATTGCAATACCGACCCTGCTGTTTTCCTGGGAGCTGCCGTCCCGATCGCCGGAGCGGCTGGCGATCAGCAGGCGGCCCTGTTCGGGCAAACTTGCTTTCAACCGGGAATGGCGAAAAACACATATGGCACCGGATGCTTTATGTTGATGAATACTGGAGAAAAACTGTTTGAATCCAAAAACGGGCTAGTAACCACCATTGCCTGGGGTCTTGGCGGCAAAGTGGAATATGCCCTGGAAGGAAGCATTTTTGTTGCCGGTTCGGCCATTCAATGGCTGCGAGACGGGTTGAAACTTCTGGAAACTGCGCAGGATTCGGAATACTATGCGAATAAGGTGCAGGACTCAGAAGGGGTGTATGTAGTACCCGCATTTGTAGGACTGGGAGCTCCCTACTGGGATATGCAGGCAAGAGGCGCTATCCTTGGGTTGACTCGGGGCACTACCAAGGCGCACCTCATCCGGGCGACTTTAGATTCCATGGCGTATCAAACGAAGGACGTATTGGGCGCTATGGAGGCCGATTCTTCCATAAAACTGCAGGCACTTAAAGTTGACGGCGGGGCGGTGGCTAATAATGTGTTGATGCAGTTCCAGGCGGATATTCTCGGCGTGCCGGTTGACCGCCCGAAGATTATTGAGACGACGGCACTGGGCGCAGCCTATCTGGCCGGCTTGGCTGTGGGCGTGTGGAACAGCAAGGAAGATCTATGCAAGAACTGGAAGCTGGATAAACGTTTCGAACCTGTTTTGGATGAGGCCCAGAGTAGCAAGCTCTACAAAGGATGGCAGAAAGCCGTTAAGCGGGCTCTAGACTGGGAAGAATAAATCATAATTAAATATAGAAGGACTTAGAGTTAAAGAGATGGTCCGCTGTGTCGCTTTTCTACACAGGGGCCATCTCTGCCTTTTTATGGGCGAAGGCGGCAGTATGTTCAATAAAGGTGGGATAACATGAAAAAGACAAGGAAGACGGATATAGTTATAGTTGGCGGTGGAATTGTTGGTACGGCAATTGCCAGGGAACTGGCAAAGTATGAACTAGATATTATTTTAGTTGAACAACAGCCGGATTTAGCCATGGGTACCACTAAGGCTAACAGCGCGATTATGCATGCGGGGTACGATGCGCCGGAAGGAAGTTTGAAAGCAAAGCTCAATGTAAGGGGCAATGAATTGTATCGTCAGTTAAAGGATGAGCTGGACCTTGAGCTGGCGGTAACAGGTTCCCTGGTCGTAGCCGTAAACCAAGCGGAAATGGATACCTTGGTTGAACTGAAACGTCGTGGGAAAAACAACGGAGTACCAGGTTTGGAGATACTTTCGCGTGAGGAAGTATTAGTCCGGGAACCCAGTTTGTCACCGGATATTCTCGGGGCCTTATACGCACCAACAGGGGGAATGCTCTGGCCGTTTACAGCCGCATTCGCCTTTGCGGAAAATGCCGTGCGCAATGGCGTCAAAGTAATTACCGAGTGTGCGGTAACTGGAATAGAGGTAGTCGGTGGAAAAACTGTCGGTGTACACACCTCGCGCGGTTTTATCGAAGCGGACTATGTAATTAACGCGGCGGGTGTCCATTCCGATGAAGTCAGCCGTATGGCGGGGGATGAGAGCTTCACGATAAAGCCGCGTAAAGGCGAATATATTCTTTTTGATAAATCAGTGAAAGACTTGGTCAAAACCATAATTTTTCCGACACCTAGCAAAATTTCCAAAGGAATTTTGCTGTCGCAAACCGTCCACGGAAACGTATTCATTGGGCCGAATGCTATTGATACGAATGAAAAGGACGATGTGTCTACAACCAGTATGGGAATGGAAGAAATTATTGTCGGAGCGAAGAGGTTGGTTCCCTCTCTGCCTCTTTCAGCCGCGATTACTCAGTTTACCGGTGTGCGTGCGGTAGCAGACAGCGGTGACTTTATCATTAGAGCGTCCTCTGGGTCGAAAGGATTGATTCAGGCAGCCGGAATTCAATCGCCGGGACTTACCGCCGCACCGGCCATTGCCGAAATGATTGCGGTAATTCTAAAGGAAGAAGGACTTACTTTAAAGCCTAAAATAGATTTTAAGCCTGCAAACCCCCGGCGTGTTGTGTTTAGCCATATGGATCATGAGGCTAGACAGGCGCTTATAGCGAAGAACCCATTACATGGGCGAATTATATGTCGCTGTGAAACCGTAACCGAGGGAGAAATTGTTGATGCGATCCATAGGCCGTGCGGTGCCCGGTCGGTTGACGGTATAAAGAGAAGGCTGCGGCCGGGAGCGGGGCGTTGTCAAGGGGGGTTCTGCGGACCGAGGGTAACGGCGATCTTAGCTAGGGAATTAAACATACCAGTCACTGCTGTTCGCAAAGATACGGCTGATTCGTATATGTTTTACGATAAAATACCCGGAAGCAGTGAGGTGAAAACAGATGCGTGAACAACAATTTGATGTAGTAATTATTGGTGGCGGCCCGGCAGGCTTGGCGGCAGCCGTGAGTGCGAGTCAAGGGGTTGAGAGGGTGCTGGTCATCGAAAGAGACCGGGAACTTGGGGGAATATTGCAGCAGTGTATTCATAACGGATTTGGTCTGCATCGATTCAAAGAAGAACTGACGGGACCCGGTTACGCCGCGAGATATATTAAAATGGTGGAAGAGCGGTCTAATATAACGGTTATGCTTGATACCATGGTATTATCGGTAAGTGAGGATAAAACCGTCATCGGTGTTAATCCAACTGATGGAATTTTTAAAGTATCCGCAAAAGCAATTATCTTTGCTATGGGCTGCCGGGAACGTACTCGGGGAGCCATTCGTACCCCAGGTACCCGCCCGGCGGGGGTACTAACCGCTGGTGCGGCACAGCGCATGGTAAACATGGAAGGATATTTACCGGGGGAAAAGGTGGTAATCTTAGGCTCGGGAGATATTGGCCTTATTATGGCGCGGCGTATGTCGCTGGAAGGAACCCATGTGGAAGCCGTGCTGGAAATTATGCCGTATAGCAATGGTTTAACGCGGAACGTAGTACAATGCCTGAATGACTATGATATTCCTTTGCACCTGGGGCACACGATTTTAAAAATCCACGGGAAACACCGGATAACAGGTGTCACCTGTGCCAAAGTAGATGAAACCATGAAGCCTATTCCAGGAACGGAATTTTATCTGGAATGCGACTGCCTGTTATTATCCGTCGGCCTTATTCCGGAAAATGAACTGTCCCGCGAAATGGGAATACAGATGGATAACCTGACTTCGGGCCCGGTTGTAGATCAACTGCGGCAGACTAATATACCGGGCTTCTTTGCCGCCGGCAATGTGGTTCATGTGCATGACCTTGTGGATTTTGTTTCTGAAGAAGGGGAAATCGCCGGAAAGTATGCAACGTATTATGCGAATCATACGCTAGGCGCAGTAGAAAAAGTAATTTCGGTAAAGACTGCGGATGGAGTACGGACATCCGTGCCGCAAATTGTCCGGCTGTATCAGGATGATTCACAGCCTGTCCGTTTGTATATGAGGGTGGCCAAACCCGAACGTAAGGTAACGCTGGCCATTATGAACGGGGAGCAAGTGGTTCTGGAAAAGAAGCTTGCTGTCGCGAAACCAGGTGAAATGATTGTGGTTGACGTGCCTGGTGATAAGCTAAAAACCTGCGGTGACAAGATCACTGTTCTACTTAAACGCTAAGGGTGGTATTATATATGGAAGAAAAACGTCGGGTAAGTTGTATTGTATGTCCGTTAAGCTGTGAAGGAGAGGTGGTCATAGATTCCGGCGCAGTAAAGGCTGTAAGCGGGTTTAGCTGCCCACGCGGAGAAGCTTATGCAAGGGAAGAAGTTACTGCCCCTAAGCGGATGCTAACGACCACTGTCCGGATTAAAGGCGGTCAACTCCCGCTGCTGCCTGTGGTATCCAGCAACACCCTGCCGAAGGATAAAGTAACTGCGTGCGCGCGTTTTTTAGCTAATCTGGAAGTTAACGCACCAGTGAAAGAAGGAGACGTTATCGTTCCTAATATTTTCGGCTTGGGCGTGGACATTGTAGCCAGCCGTAATCTTAAAGCGGTTTAGCCTGTTTCCTGGTGGGGTGGGGGAATGCTAGAATGAAAAAGCATCTGTCAAGGTAGGAGTTACTTTGGCGGGTGCTTTTTAGGGAATGGCTTTTGCTTTTCGTCCAAGTTCTTAATAACATTTTAAAATACTTTGAGAAACGCAGCCTGCGGCAAGAATAGTTGCTTCATTTTCCTATGCGTAGTAAACTATTGGCAGAGATGAATTTTTGGAGGTATTATAATGAAGTTAAGGCTACTGCTGAGGGTATTTTGTATCCTGACTTTCACTTTATTGGGTAGTCGTGTTGCTGATGCTATGGAGCTAAATCTTAACCTACATACCGGCGAAAAATATAACGTGCATACGGTAAGCACTGTGGAAGCCGCTGTTACTGTAGAAATTGTGAACATTAGTACTGCATTTGGTTTGGATATGAACCTTTCCATGGATGTAGTAGATGTTGATAAGGATAAAAATACAACTCTATATTATGGATTCAAATCAATTAACGCGGTCGTTGCTGCGCCGGGAAAAGAACTGAAGTTTGACCCAGGGCAAAATAGTGTCTCCAATTCATTAAATTCTGTTCTGGGTAGTATGCTTGGCAAGGGATTTACCGTTAAAGTGGATAAAAAAGGGCGTGTTTTGCAGGTACAAGGAGTCGCTGAAATTGTTAAGGGTTTGATTGACAGTATGCCGGGAGATGAAAAAAATCCGTTTAGAAAACTAATGGTTGAAAGCTTTAGCGATAATGCCCTTAATACTATGTTAAAAAACTCAACGGGGTATTTAGCTGAGAAAAGCATTAGAAAAGGTGATACCTGGGAGGAGATAGATGTAATAAAGTCTGCTTTTCCTATGACAATAAAGGATACCTGGCAGCTTACGGGAGAAAAGAACGGAATTCTTCATATAGATACGCGCACAACCATTGCAACCGGGTCTGAGGCAGCTGATGAAAAAAGTCAAACTTTTGGAATGCCGGTTATAAGAGTAAACGGCAGCGGGTCAGGGAGTATAGATGTTAATAAGTATACGGGACTCGCGTTGAAGGAAAGCCAAGTCGAAAAAATTGATATAGAAATTGAACTACCAGACCCTAAGAAGCCGGAGAAAATGAAAATTCCGGTTACGGTGACAATAAAAAGTACATCGGAAGTAACTAAATTCCAGTAAAAGGGATATACAAAGATCAGAATTAAGCAGAGAAAAAAACCGGTCTGAAAATGGTCGGTTTTTTCTTAATGGGGAGTTTAAGGGAATGGTTTTTTTAACTATATCAAGGGTTACCTGCCAAATTTGTGTTGCAAAAGCTGAGTCAATAACATTTGCTCTTTCCCCCATTTTGCAATAGCAGCAATAGCAGGAACAAGCTTTTTTGCCTGCTGTGTTAAAAAATATTCAACATGAGGCACTTTTTCTAAATACTGAATACGTTCTACAAGACCATATTTTTCTAAATGGTGTAAGGATCGTGTAAGCATGATATTGCTAATCCCGGGTAGCCTTCTTTTTAATTGGTTATAACGCAAGCTTCCACTCAATAAATGATGTAAAATCAAAACTTTCCATTTCCCACTAATAGCATTTAGAGTATGTAAAACCGGGCATTTATCACCATAAGAATATTTGCTATTCATTTTAATATCATCTCCTTTAAGCCTTATTTAAGGTACAAAAAAGTGCGTACTTGTTTAACTCATTGCTCTCAGTATAATTATACTATAAGTAAAAATCAATTAGATAAGAACTTTTTATATAATAAGGAGACTTTTTAAAATGAAACTTCCCGAACTTAAAATAGGAAATTTAGTTGCCAAAATACCTATTATTCAAGGAGGCATGGCCGTACGAATTTCTACCTCGCGGCTTGCAGCTGCCGTAGCCGAAAATGGAGGCATCGGAATGATCGCTGGATCCGGCATGCCTTTTGATGAATTACGCAATGAAATTCGTCTTGCACGTTCATTAACAAAAGGAATTATTGGTGTTAATGTGATGGTTGCTGCCAGAGAATTTAAAGCACTTGTAAAAACAGCTATTGAAGAAGGTATTGATTTAGTTGTAGCTGGCGCAGGATTTTCACGCGATGTATTTGCTATAGGAAAAGAAAGTAATACTCCCATTGTCACAATGGCGTCATCTATAAAAGCTGCTAAACTTTCAGAGAAATTAGGCGCCTCTGCCGTAGTTATTGAGGGAAAAGAAGCCGGTGGGCATTTAGGTACGACCAATCATTCCATAAAGGATCTCATAGCCGATATAAAAAATGCAGTTCATATTCCGGTTATTGGCGCGGGTGGCATTATTACCGGAAATGATATAGCAGAAACATTAATGGTTGGCGCTGACGGAGTCCAAATGGGTACTAGATTTGCTATGAGCAGAGAATCAAATGCTTCCTCTTCCCTAAAAGATTTTTATTTAAAGGCAAAAAAAGATGATGTTGTCTTAATTAACAGTCCTGTGGGTTTACCTGGACGTGCTTTGAAAAATCCATTTGTTGAAGAAATCAATGAAGGTATCATTCCATCTGAAGTATGCAAATCCTGCTTAAAGCATTGCAGCCATAGTTTTTGTATAATCAGTGCGCTTTCCAGAGCACAACAAGGCGATGTTGATACTGGATTAGTATTTACAGGCGAATATATATATAAGATAAAAGAAATCTTATCTGTCAAAGAGATTTTTAATAAGTTACTAAAAGAAATAGAATCTATTAATACTCTATCTGTTTGCATGTAAAATCTTATAAAAGGGCTGGTATGCCTTCCGAGGCCATGTGCCGGTGGTCCTTGGTTTTATAAGCTATACAAGGAGAAAAGCATGAATTTTGATTTGAATGTTCCAGACAAACGGTTGGTTGCTGTTTGCGGATTGTTTTGTCCTTCGTGTCCAATATTTATAGGAAGCAGAGAAGATAAAAAAAGGCTTACGAGACTTGCGGAACATTTTCAATGCTCAATTGAAGATCTGGAATGTGAGGGTTGTAGGTCAAAAAAAGTATGCAAATATTCTTGTGCAAACTGTAAGTTATCGAAATGTGCTACTGAAAAAGGGTTAGACTTTTGTGGTGAATGCCCGGAATATCCTTGTGAGGCTTTGAGAGTCTTCCAGGCCGCAATGCCGAATAGACTTGAGTTGTGGGAATCTCAAAAACGTATCAAAGAAGTTGGATGGAAACAATGGTATACTGAAATGATTGAGCATTATACATGTCCTGAATGCGGTGCTTTAAATTCCGTTGCAGATACATCATGCAGAAAATGTGGAACAACGCCAAGTTGTATGTATGTAAAGCTTCATAAAGACGAAATTAACCAACATCGTATGAAGCTCAAAACTAAAAAAGAAAGCTAAATCAACTATGGCAATATAAACGAAAACGCCACTCCAAGTCGGGACGGTGTTTTTTCATAAGGCTTTCTTGAATTAAACCGCTAACGCGGAGCAAAAAACCACTGGGGCCATATTCTTTTAACAAAGCTTCTCCTTTAATATAAGTCTATCAGACTATTAAAGGGGGAGATTTTTTGTCAAAAATCATGGACAAAATGGTAATTGGACATGGAAAAAAAGGGTCGGCTTCATAGAAGCCGACCCTTTCGCACCTAGTTATTTGCTGCGATTGTTTTGACGCTGCAGTTCGTTGTAAGAGTAGGAAAAGAAAGGTGCGGGTGTATATTTTGCAATAAGCTCAAATATCTTAGTCATTTGAATTACCTCCTGATTCTTTCTAAATTAAGGATAACAAATTATGATAAATAAGTCAATAATAATTTTCCGTTAATATAAATAATCATTTATTCAAACAATTGCAAATAGTAAATAAATATTTACTATTTGCAATTGTTTAGAGTTGAGTGAAAAATGTGCGAATGACAAGCTGAATTGGAGATTCTTCAGGTATTTGCTTATTGAGGACGCCAACTGTGATTTATATCACAGCGAGGAAAGGGGAATTTTGTTACGGTATAGGGAGTTATTGTTTATAGGGAGGCGATAAGCCGTATATGAATTCTCCACGAAAAGCTCTGTTTCGAAAGCCTCACTATGCTCATATTGTGCAATCATCAATAGGTACATGTATTTTAATTGCGGTAATTGCCTATATATCATTGGTTAGTGAGAGAGCGCTTTTAATTCCGCCGATAGGGGCTACTTGCTATATTCTATTTGTTTTACCTGATAGTGCATTTGCCCAGCCACGCAACGTCCTGTTCGGGCATTTTTTTTCAGGAATAACCGGATTGGTGTTTGTGCATTTCTGGGGGAATACCTGGTGGGCTATAGCCGTGAGTGCAGGAGCTGCGGTAGCGATAATGCAGCTAACGCATACCAATCATCCTCCCGCGACAGCTACTAATGTATTGGTTACTATGCAAAGCAAGGCGGATTGGAGCCTGTTATTCGGACCTATAATTGGGGGCTGTCTAATTGCCACTGGTATTGCGGTTATATATAATAAATATATCCTTAAGCGTAACTATCCGCATTATTGGCTTTAAAAGAGACTATGTAAATCAGAATGTTTGGAGGTGTGGAGTATGTTGTCCGATCAAGAGCAACTGTATCTGGAGAGATATACAAAAGAGCTTAATGTACACTTTGGGGATGATCAGCGCCGTATTCAGCATGCCCATAAAGTACTCGACTATGTGTTACAAATCATTGCCGGAGAAAAACTAGAGGGGGAAATTTGTTCTATACTTATTGTCACGGCTTTATTACATGATGTAGGAATTAAGGCAGCGGAAGAAAAGTATCACTCCTCCGCTGGAAAATACCAGGAAATTGAGGGACCGCCGGTTATAAGAGAAATGCTGGGGAGATGGGACGAACCACAGGCATTTATTGAAAGAGTGGCTTACATAGTTGGCGGTCACCATACGTCTGCTAAGAATGACGGGTTGGACTTTCAAATTATTTGGGAAGCCGATTTATTAGTCAACGTGGAAGAAGAAGGACTGGATCAAGACACAGAAAAGCTACAAGCGATTATAACGAAAAATTTCCGTACTTCCTCTGGACTGAGGATTGCAAACCAGCGATATTCGTTAGGATAATAAAGAACGATAAAAGCACGTTCGGCGATTACGAATTGCCTGAACGTGCTTTTTTATAGGAAAGTCGCTGCTTGTATGAAAATACGTTGGGTTACAGAAATAGTGGGATGAGAAAGGGCGCTGAACATAAGGTGAGAATACCGGCTAAAATCATCGATAGGCTTGATATTGTCCCAGTAGCAGCTGTGAACTCGAAGGCTTTAGAAGTGCCCATGGCGTGTGCGCCGGTTCCGAGTAGTACACCCCGGGCAATTTCGCTCTCAATTTTAAGAAAGCGGATCAGCAGGGGACCGATTAAGGAACCCAATAGACCGGTAATAATTACGAATACCGCTGTAATGGAGGGAACGCCGCCGATAGTTTTGGAAATATCCATTGCAATCGGTGTTGTGACGGAGCGCGGAACGAGGCTGATAATTAATTCTGTATTCACATTAAAAACTTCGGCAATCAATGTGGAAGAGAGCACTGCGGTGAGCGAACCGCAAAGAACGCTCACGATAATAACCAGCGCATGTTTCTTCGTAAGCGAACGGTACTTATAAAGCGGTACGGCAAAAGCTATTGTTGCAGGCTGCAGCATAAAGCTTAACCATTTGGCCCCTCCGTTATAGGTATCGTAGGAAATTCCGGTAATTGCAAGCAAGGTGATAATACATAGGGGGACTGTGATTAACGGGGATAAATAGGTTCTTCGTGTTCGTAGGTAGGACCATTTGGCGAAGACATAGAACGAAATGGTTACTATAAGACCAAACAGCATCATATTTATTGACCTTCCTGAATATGTTCAATTTTTTTGGCCGAAAGACCGGTTATAGCCATAACAATAATGGTACTAAGAACAATTACTAGTAAAATATATGGCCCGTTAGTAAGAAGAAGATTACGGTACTGGATGACGCCAACGGCCGAAGGAATAAAAAATAGCAGGAATTCAGCTAATAATATATTAGCTCCTAATTCTACCCAGTCCATCGAAACAATGTTACATTGGAGCAGGAAATATAAAATTATAATGCCAAGAATGTTACCAGAAAGGGGTAAATGGAAAAAGCTTGCTAAAATGCCGGATGCCAGGGAGATTCCACATAGAAGGGCGATTTGCCCCGCTGCTTTTATTACAGTATACAAATACCTCACACCTTTGTTGGTTGTTGAATAAAAGTATACAATCAGGCTCGTTATAGGTAAAATACATATAAAGAATAGATGGCATTCATTTTGTCTATGGGGTGGGAGAAAGATGGATATACGCCACTTGGAATACTTTGTTGAAGTTGCTCGCTGCAAAAGTTTTACGAAAGCGGCGAGAAATTTGTATATTACTCAGCCGACTATCAGTAAAATGGTTAAGCAAATGGAAGACGAACTTGGCGTTGTATTGTTTGAGCGCTTGGCGAAAAGTGTAGAAATTACTGATGCGGGGAAGGCCATTTATTTACAAGTGCAAAACATAGTGAATTCGTTTCACAACTTATCATCGGAATTGGAGGCAATCGTCAATGTTAAAAGAGGAAACATCCGAATTGGTCTGCCTCCGATGGTTGGCTCAAGTTTTTTCCCGCAAATAATGGGAATGTTTTGTGAGGCTTATCCTAACATTACGATACAGCTTTGGGAAGATGGGGCGAAAAAAGTAGCGGAGGATGTGGCTAATGGCAGTTTGGACATTGGTGTTACCCTTCTTCCTCTCCAGGAAGACATTTTCGATAGTTTTCCTTTTGTCAGAGATGATTTAAAACTTGTTGTACATACATCGCACCCGTTAGCTCAAAGCTCTGCTGCTACTTTGGCTGAACTGGCCGGAGAAGACTTTATTTTGTTTCATGAAAATTTTTTGCTTCATGACCGAATTATTAATGAATGTATGCATGCTGGTTTTAAGCCGCGCGTCCATTATGAAGGCTCCCAATGGGACTTCGTCTGCGAGATGGTAGCGGCGAATTTAGGGATTGCCTTGCTGCCTTCTAGAATTTGCCGTGGACTTGATGAAAAGCGCGTATCTATTATATCGCTCACTGAACCGGTGATACCTTGGAACTTAGCTATGATCTGGCGTAAAGACCGGTATTTGTCTTTTGCTGCCAGAGAATGGATTATGTTTACCCAGAAGTTGTTACGAGAAGCTATGGATAGTTCAATATAAATTCAGGTTATGCTTTCCCAATATTCCGGAAGGAAGATATGCTAGGCACGAGTCATATAAAGAATGTTAAAAAAGAAATAGGGACATATCAATGTTGCGAATTTATTTGCAGCATAGGGAGAACTTTTAAAGGAATTGGCAAATACAAGGGAGAATAATATATATGTAAATACTTGACTGATCAGACAAACGGAAGGTCAAAGTTCCTGTTATCGGGTACTTTGGCCTTTGTTTTAATTCAGTGTGATGGAGGAATACAGATGACAAAAAAAATAATTGCGGCAGTACTTTTTTCATGTCTACTATTATTAGGAATCATCGGTTGCGGTAAGCAAGAACAGAATCCAACGCAAACCCTCCGAGTAGGAACAGACGCCACTTATGCGCCGTTTGGGTTTCAGGATGAAAAGACTAAGGAAATTACGGGGTTTGATATTGAAATTATTCAGGCGATTGCCAAACAAGCCGGGTTTGCCGTTGCTATTGAAAACTTGAACTTTGATGGGTTGATTCCGGCGCTTCAGTCAGGTAATATCGATATTGCCATATCGGATATGACAATAAATGAGGAACGGGCACAAAGCGTCAGCTTTTCAAAGCCATATTATAAGGCTGGGCTGGGTATTGTTGTCCGGGCCGATAATACCGATATACAATCTTTCAAAGATTTGGAAGGCAAGCGTGTTGCCGTATCCATTGGCTCTACCGGTGCAGAAGCGGCACATAAGATTAAAAATGGTAAGATACGCGAGTTTAACAGTATTGCAGATGCTTTTCTCGAACTCCGGGCGGGTGGTGTAGACGCCGTAATTAACGATGTTCCTGTTAACGAATACTATGCTCTGCATGAAGGAAGCAAGTATGCGAAAACAATTAATGAACAGCTGAATGTTGAAGATCTCGGTATAGCCACTGCCAAAAATAAACCGGAACTTATCGCGAAGATCAATAAGGCGTTGGAGGAAATCAAGAAAAGCGGAGAATATGATAGAATCTATAAAAAATGGTTCGGAAAAGAGCCACCACAAATATAATACGTTTAATAGGTATAAATAAAGGTTATTATAAATCTTAACTAAACATTTATCGTACGTAAAAAAAGTGTTAAATAGGAGCGTGGTGGATATGAATCCTGTAACTTCGATTTTGAATACATATCCGTTCGTGATTCTGGATGGTGCTTTCTCTACCGAACTCGAACGACGTGGCTGTGATATTAATGATTCGCTATGGTCGGCCAAAATACTCATGGAACAGCCGAATATGATAAAACAGGTACATGAAGACTATTTTGCCGCCGGAGCGGACTGCGCGATCAGTGCCAGTTATCAGGCGACCCTCGAAGGGTTTCAGAGAAAAGGGCTTAGCCGCCAGGAGGCTGTTCGGTTGATTAAGCTGTCGGTAGAACTGGCAGCTCAGGCAAGGGATGAATTTTGGTCAAAGTCGGAAAATCGGAAGAACCGGCCTAAACCGTTGGTTGCTGCCTCGGTTGGTCCGTACGGAGCTTTTTTGGCAGATGGCTCGGAATATACTGGTGACTATAAAATCACAGAGCAAGAGCTGTTGGAGTTTCACCGGCCGCGTTTACAGGCGCTAATGGAAGCGAAGCCGGATATTTTAGCCTGCGAGACCATACCTTGTCTTATGGAGGCAAAGGTCCTTGTGACTTTGCTAGAGGAGTATCGTGATGTATATGCTTGGTTTAGCTTCAGTGCAAAGGACGGGCTGCATATCAGTAATGGGGAATTAATTTCTGAGTGCGCAGCATGGTTGGACAGCCAGCCGCTGGTTGCGGCTGTTGGAGTTAACTGCACGGCTCCTCAGTATATCGAATCACTTATTAAAGAAATTCGTGCTAATACTGAAAACCGGTCGTGGTCTATCCCAACTCTGGTGAGCAATAT
>Ga0316602_10000250_pt1 | contig 43523 bp, 51 predicted proteins | sample OWC_soil_day10_C_FD_203103 | JGI IMG/M metagenome (GOLD analysis project Ga0316602, IMG submission 203103) | Wetland soil microbial communities from Old Woman Creek delta, Ohio, United States - OWC_soil_day10_CT | ecosystem: Environmental > Terrestrial > Soil > Wetlands | place: USA: Ohio... | reverse complement strand
TGACCCATACTTTAAATGCGATAAGAAATTCGGTTCAAGATGCGCGGATCCTGGCATGTGTGTATGGGAAGACTTCTGCCGCCTGCGTACGCCTGGGGGTGCTGATAATGGCTAAGATAACGGCTGATGAAATGCTTTGTTGTGGAATAAATGCAGATAGCATTAAATGTTGCGGTAACTGTAAACATTGGGAAGAAACAACACCAGGTACTATATGGGATGCGGTCGGAGATTGCTATAAAGATAAAAATTTAATTAATTGTACGGCTTTTTTAGATGAAAGTGACTGCTTTGAAGAAAGGGGCGGTAGACAATGGCTAAGATAACGGCTGAACAGGATAGGGAAGATGAAATTAGCGCGACTCTAACACTGATACAAGAAATTTGCTTAAATGCAAATATAGCGCTTTTAGCCAAAGATCACAAGGGTACTTTGCTTGTTATAGTACGTGATGAGCGGAACGGTAAAGAATATGGAATGTGCAAAAAGTGAGGAGGGCGGTAAGTGATGCCACGATGGGAATGTAAATGTGAAAACTGTAAGCATTACGATAATGATGAAGAATATTGCAATTTGCTAGAACAAGATGTTTTTAGCCACGGATGGTGCATGAATCACGGAATGGATTGGGACAAAGAAAGGGGCGGTAAGTGATGAATCTAATTGATAACTTTAAAAATATTACAGTTAACATTGACGGAAAATGGGTTATAGCTAGACCTATTCCAAATATGAGTATTACATATAGGATTAAAGCGGCATGGAACGTTCTTATAGGTAAAGCAGAGGCGGTAACATTTTATAAACAATGATTGGAGGGCGGTAAGTGATGGCTGAGTGTAAACATGATTGGGAACCTCATAAAAATGCTTTTATAAAGTGTAAAATGTGCGGAGCCAATATAGTTGATTTCATAATTGAGCAGGGTAAGCAGTTACAGCAGGCACAGGCTACAATAGCGGCTATGCGTGGGGCGTTGGAAATTGCACTACATGATTTAAACACAAGTCACAATCTATTAGCGACAGATAGGCCGGATGTTATTAATTTAGACACAATTATAGGCAAGGGAATTAGATTAAGAGATTTAATGTGGATGACCGATAACAGTAAGGCCATGGATATTGTTAAGCAAGCCCTAGCCAAGGCAAAGGACGGTGAAAGCAATGCCTGATATTTTAAAATTATTGCAAGACTTCGAAAAAGTTAACATTCTTGTTGGGAAAAAATGTATGTATTGCAAGGCGAATGCTGATGGATTTTCAATGAAACATTACCCTGATTGCGAATTAAAACTTGCTATTGACGATTTAAGCCCCAAAAGTGACCACGCCCAAGAGAATGTGGGCACAATGTGTATCCCCGCAACAAGGAGGACTGGCGATGCTGATAGACAGCGTAGAATTTCTCAAACGCTAATTCGAGCGTTGGAACAGGAGGCGACCGGCAATACAAAAACTGACTAACATAATATACAACCTGCTATGCACTCCGACCGGTTGGCTGGCGCTGATCGGCGCGGGTATAGCAGTGGCAATAGCGATAAAGGGGGCGTGAGAAATGGCAAAGTGGCGTAAAAAGCCTGTAGTGGTTGAAGCTGAGGTATACAAGCCGGGTATGGAAGATGGCTATACGGAATATTGTGGATGGTATGAAACACCAAGTACCAGGATGCCGTGCGGTAAAGACCATGCATGTGCAATATGCGCTAGGGAGCACCATTATTATCGGCCATACATAAATACACTCGAGGGGCGGCATTACATTACCTCTACAGACTATATAGTGACCGGGATAAAAGGCGAAAGATACCCAGTAAAAAACGATATATTCCATGCGACGTATGAAAGGGCAGAGGAGGCGACAAGTATTGACTAAGGATGAGATATTGGCAATGGAGCCGGGAAGAGAACTAGATGCTTTAGTGGCTGAAAAAATATTTGGGCTTAAATATAAGGAATGTATCGGTTGCTATATTGACAGTAATGGCGATGAACAAAAAATACAACGACACAGTACGGAGATTGCGGCGGCGTGGGAAGTTGTTGAGAAGATGTATATAGAAGGTTTTAGATACACCATAAATATTCTCGATGATTGGAGATTCGAAAAGCCTACACAGCATTGCTGTTTTGCAAAGTTAAAGCCTGACTGTACAGACGGTTCATGCACAAAAAGCTACGACCATTTCCATGCTTATGGTGATACGGTGCCAGGAGTAGTATGCAAAGCCGCGCTATTGGCTGTAGGGGAGGCCAGCAATGATTAAGCTGATAGTCTTAGCGGCGCTGATCGGCGCGGTGGTGATACTGGTACAGACGGTGAGGGAAATAAATAAACAGGAGGGAATAGGATGAAAGACGCATTTTATGGTTTTCTAAGTATTATTACAGTATTGCTTGCGGTGTGTTGTATTGCATGGGTTATTCAAGGAAACAACTTCTTTTTATATAAAGTATTTGCACCAGCACAAGAGCAGGTAAGAAGGGAAACTTTTGAACAATCAAAAGCCTATAACCAAGGAGTAGCCCAGGACATTTCTAGTTTTCAGCAGCAGTATGTACAAGCTACAGATAGTCAAAAAGATGCCCTAGCGTCAATTATTATTCATAGATATGCCGATTATGACCTAAGCAAATTACAGCCAGATCAAAGGCAATTCATTGAAAAATTGCGGAGGGGTGATCGGTAATGAAAAAACTATTGATAGCGGTGTTAATTGGTATTATGGGCTTAACAATTGCAGGGTGCGATCAATCAAGTAGTGAAAGAGAGCGCCAGCAACAGGAACAATTACAAAATGAAGCTATAGCCCAAACAGGTATGCCTTCTATACAGAACTTTAGAGAAAAGAAACTATTAAAACAGATTTATGAATTAAGGGACCAGGATGGATTGACCACTTATACATATATCGTAGATATGAATGGGAATAAACATTTGCTAGGCGAATCTATTGGCTATGGCATCCCGGCGGCTACGCAGTACACAAATCCACAACATATTGAATATCGAAGCGGATCAAATTCGCATGTACTACCACAAGCTGACCCAAATGGGCTGTATTCGCCACAATCAGCAGAGGGAACTTGGATAATGTTAAAAGACCCTAATAGTAAAGCAGTTAAGCCGGTATATGTTGAACCGCGAATAATTGTAAGTCCATTTAAACTAGATATGGGGTGAGTGCAATGGATAACCCATACATATGCGAATCGTGCAACGGTAAACAATGCAATAATCCAGAAGCAAAGCGATTGGGCATGTGCTGGAAAGAGAATTATCGTATGGGAGTGAGAAACTTGAACCAAAAAGTTATTAAAGGAATACTGGTTTCTTTTAACGATAGTTTGACTGATGTAGAAGTCAATAATTGCGTGGACTTAGAGATAGCTGAATGGCGTAAGAATAGTAAGCCAATTGACACTATTACCCTTACTATTGAAGGTGATGGCATAATAATCGAAACCCATGAAAAATCACCAATTCGCCGAATTCGTAGAATTACTGGTTATCTAAGTGAGGTAAGTAATTTTAATGATAGTAAGAGGCAGGAACTAAGCGATAGGCGCACTCAGGAAGATGGTCATGACTGGAATTATCCGTCAGACCGTGAAAGATTCAGACAGAAAAATTTATAGTTTTTAATATTCGATTTCGAATATTTAGGGAGATGCAATATGAAACTTAACGAATATCAAGCACTAATGACTAGAACGCTGCTTGGTGAGGACACACAACTTATGTGTGTCCTCGGTTTAACCGGAGAGGCTGGGGAAGTCGCCGATTATATTAAAAAGGTGAAGTACCATCAACACGATCTTAATTTGAATAAATTAACGGAAGAATTAGGCGATGTATTGTGGTACTTAGCGGCAACAGCATGGGTGTATGGGATCAGTCTAGAGAATATTGCCGAGGAAAATATTTACAAGTTGAAACGGCGCTATCCTAATGGGTTTGAAGTGGAGCGATCAATAAACAGAGAGGGAGAATAACAACCTATGACTTTTAAACCAATGTTGGCAGAAACGATAGTCGATGTAAACGCACTCGCCTTCCCGCGAATTGCTAGTCCCAAGCTGGACGGGATCAGAGCGGTAATTATAGATGGAACTGTAATGTCCCGGAATCTGAAGCCAATACCAAACGCCCATGTGCAAAAGTTATTTGGTAAGGAGGAACTGAACGGACTCGATGGAGAGTTGATTTTAGGCAACCCATGTAGTCCCACTGTGTTCAGGGATACGACCAGCGCAGTAATGTCGCGAGATGGCGAACCGGCGGTAAGATTCAACGTGTTTGATGATTTCTCTAATCCAAAAGCAGCATTTACTGACCGAATATTTGATGCAAGTCTTGCAGTCGGTGAAGAATGCGACTTAGTACCTCAGATAGAAATTTACGACTTATCGGAGCTCGAAGCCTTGGAACAGCAATGGCTTTCGCAAGGTTATGAGGGGGCAATGCTTCGGTTGCCGGATGCACCATACAAGTACGGCCGCAGTACAGTTAAGCAGGGACACTTGCTAAAGCTAAAGCGATTCAAAGACTCTGAGGCTGAGATTATCGGCTTTGAGGAGCAGATGCATAATTGCAATGAGGCGACACGGGATGCTTTGGGGCAGATTGAACGTAGCCACTGCAAGGCAGGAATGGAAGGCAGAGATACACTAGGCAATATAAAAGTACGAGATATAAAAACTGGCGTAGAATTTAATATCGGGTCTGGATTTAATGACGAAATGCGAAATAGTATCTGGCGCAATAAAGACCAATATCTAAGCCAGGTAATTACTTATAGATACTTTCCAACTGGCAGTAAGGACAAGCCCAGATTTCCAACATTTAAGGGGTTTCGTGATTCAATAGACATGTAAGGAGCGGTGTAGATATGAGTAAGCTGGTTAAGTGTCCGGAATGCAATGAAATAGCAAATGCCACTGCTAAAGGCCCGCTTGGTGAGGATATATCTTGGCTTTGCACAAAATGCTTAAAAACAACCAAATCTACAAAGTGGCAAGAATTGGAGCACCAAGTTAAACCTCGCATGGAACTAAGAACTTTTTTCGATAAACTACCGTGGTACGTAAAAGACGAAGTTATCCGGCGTGGGTTAATAAACTTAACAAGCGAGATGAGGAGGGTAAGCAGATGATATGAATGCAGCAGAGAGTCAACCAACTGTTAAGTATAACGGTGAGCTAACTATCTCGATCGGTAAAAGCCGGAAAGAGACTGAGTGGAAGAACAAGCAGCTATTATGGTCAGACCTACTACGTAAGCTATCCCATACCATTCGAACTCATGAGACGGTAGCTGAGTATGATGCCATGACCAAGACCGAGCAGGATGCGATTAAAGATGTCGGGGCATTCGTAGGTGGGGCGCTGAAAGGTGGACGTAGGCAGAGCAAAAACGCTGTATGGAGACAACTGGTCACGCTGGATGCCGATTTCGCAAAGCCGGACTTCTGGGATACTGTAACACTGTTAAATGATTTCGCCGCTTGCGTTTACTCTACGCATAAATACAGGAAGGACAAGCCTCGTCTAAGGTTATGCGTGCCGCTTAGTCGGCCAGTTAATCCTGATGAGTACCAAGCGATAAGCCGATGGGTTGCCAGCGGCATCGGCATGGACCTCTTCGACGAAACAACATATCAACCACATCGGCTAATGTATTGGCCAAGCACTAGTATAGATGGGGAGTTTTATTTCCAACAGCAAGATGGGAGATGGCTCGATCCTGACGAGGTATTAGCTAGTTATGGACATGACGAAGCCTGGAAAGACCAAGCCAACTGGCCAGAATCTGGCAGGACAATTATTCAGTCGCGCAAGAAGGCTGCCGACCGGCAGGGCGACCCGCTAGAAAAGCCGGGAGTAGTAGGAGCGTTCTGCAGGACTTACGATATACAAACAGCGATTGATACCTTTCTGAATGAAATTTACACACCCTGCGCAGCCCTGGGACGATACACCTACATTCCAGGATCAACGGCAGGCGGTTTAGTAATTTACGAGGATAAATTTGCTTATAGCCATCACGGTACAGATCCAGTGGGCAGTTTACTGGTAAATGCCTTTGATTTAGTACGGATACACAAGTTTGGCGATGAAGATGAGAATGCAGAGCAGGGAACACCAGTTAACCGCTTGCCGTCTTATAAGGCCATGTTGGAGTTCGCTACAGGGCTTGATGATATTAAGCTGACACTAGGACAGGAACGACTAGCAGAAGTAGAGGAAGATTTCGGTAAAATTAACGATGCTGATAATAACAATTGGCTAACTAAATTGGTTATTAATCGGCAGGGTAAATATGAACCAACGATTGATAACATATACCTTATTTTAAACTATGACCCAAACATTAAAAACAGAGTTGCTTTAGATGTTTTTACCGAGCGAACGATTTTGGTTGAGGACTTGCCCTGGCGTAAGTTATCCGAAAACGAATGTTGGACCGATGCTGACGACTCTTGTTTAAGGTACTACATTGAAAAAACATACGAAATCGATTCGGTACGGAAAATTAATGATGCTCTAGATGCTACCCTGACGAATCACAGTTTTCACCCAGTACGAGATTACTTAGACAGCTTGATTTGGGACGGCACTCAGAGAGTAGATGACTTATTCATCACGTATCTAGGCGCAGAAGACAATGAGTATACAAGGGCGGTAACGAGAAAGACCTTAGTTGCAGCGGTGGCAAGGATAAAAACCCCAGGTTGTAAGTTTGACACAATGCCAATTCTCATCGGCAAACAAGGCTGTGGCAAAAGCACCATTTTTAATAGACTTGGCGGCCCATGGTATAGCGACTCACTGGTAACAGTTCAGGGTAAAGAAGCCTGCGAACAAATACAGGGCAAATGGATCATCGAAATGGGCGAACTAAAAGCATTTACGAAAGCTGAAGATGAGTCGATCAAGCAGTTTCTAAGTAAACAGGACGATTATTATCGAGCGGCTTATGCGAAGAGAACAATAACCAGGCCACGGCAATGTATTATTGTAGGCACCACAAATAAACCAGACTTTATTAAAGACGATACAGGGGGCAGGCGATTCTGGCCGATTACTGTGCTGGAGTGCGAACCTACTAAAAATGTATTTAATGATTTAACTAAGTCAGAGGTCGCCCAAATTTGGGCCGAGGCCGTAGAGCTTTTCAAGGCTGGAGAAACCATTTACCTTAACGAGAAAGTTCGTGAGATGGCAGAAGAACGACAAGAAGCACACTCTGAGCAATCAGATAAGGCAGGCATGGTTGAAGAATATTTGGAAACATTGTTACCTGTCAATTGGGAGAATATGAACCTTCCTGAAAGACGAGAGTTTTTAGAAGGTGGCGATTTCGGGAATAGGCTGGAAGGTACTGTTAAACGTGAGAGCGTATGCAATATGGAAATATGGGCAGAGTGTTTTGGTAACAACCCTACTAATTTAGAATTAAAGAATTCCAAAGAAATTAGAAGTATTATGAATCGAATTAAAGGGTGGAGGTACGACCCAGGATCTAAGAAAAGTTCAAAAATTTATGGACGACAGAAAGCATATAAAAAGGTTTAAATAAAAGGAACAATAAGGCGTGGAACGATAATTTACCTGACACGAACGCAAGTTTGACGACGCGGAACGCTAAATGGTCGTTCCACCAATTGTTCCTTTAAGTGTTCCACCTATAAACCCTTATAGTATATTGGTTTATAGCCTATATGGAACGATGGAACGATATATTTTATATAAAAGAGTTAATATAGAATAGGGTATATAATGGATAATGGCTATTAATTAGGTACACCTAAATTAATATATATAAGTTTATAGAAAATACAGTCCCGTCGTTCCAATCGTTCCACCTAAAATTTGGGAGGTAAAATGCTAGAAAAAGAATTAGAGTCCCGGCTAAAAAAAGAGATAGAAAAACTAGGGTGCAAATTTTATAAATTCATATCACCGAATATGGGCGGTGTGCCAGATAGGCTGGTACTAATACCCAACGGTAAAGCTGTTTTTGTTGAGATGAAACGACCCGGGGGAATATTAAAGCCTTTACAGAAAAAACGGAAGAAGGAAATTGAGAAGTTAGGCTTTGAAGTATGGGTAGTAGATACTCTAAGCGAAATAACTAGATTAGTTGAGTCGATTGTAGATGTTAAATAGATCAGATTTACACAGTTACCAGGCATACGCAACCAAACGAATTATTGAACAAGAAGCTGTTGCCTTATTTTTAGGGTTAGGTATGGGGAAGTCGATAAGCACATTAACCGCGATAGTCGATCTAAAATACGATTACTTCTCAGTCAATAAAGTTTTGATAATAGCTCCTTTGAGAGTAGCCAACTTTACATGGGCTGCTGAAGCCTTGAAATGGGCGCATACGGCATTTTTAAAGGTCGGCCTAGTACTTGGTACTGCCGACCATAGAAAAACCGTTCTACATTCGAATTCGGATATCTACGTAATCAATCGTGAAAATGTATCTTGGCTGGTTGACCTTTATAGAGATAAATGGCCTTTTGATATGGTCGTGATCGATGAAAGCAGTAGCTTTAAGTCACACCAGGCGAAACGATTTAAAGACCTAAAGAAAGTCCGGCCATTGATAAAGCGTATTGTATTACTAACAGGTACGCCAGCTCCTAATAACTTGATTGACCTTTGGCCGCAAATATATTTATTGGATCGTGGGCAGCGATTGGGTAAAACGATTACCAGTTTTAGAGAACGATACTTTAAACCTGATAAGCAGAATGGTCATATAGTTTACAGTTGGGGGATGAAAGATGGAGCAGCGGATGCTATATATTCAAAAATCAATGATATCTGTGTGAGCATGAAAACCAAAGATTATTTGGACTTACCGGAACGAATAGACAACATGATAAAAGTCCCGTTATCCGATGAATGCCGAAAACTGTATAAGCAGTTGGAAAAAGATTTATTACTTCCCTTCGAATCAGGTGATATTGTTGCCAGCTCTGCCGGCGTATTATCTAATAAACTTCTTCAAATGGCTAACGGGGCTGTTTATGATGAAAACGGCGAAATAAAATTAATTCATGATGGTAAAATTGATGCACTGGAAGATATCATCGAAGCGGCTAATGGCAATCCGGTCTTGGTGTTTTACTGGTACAAGCATGACTTTGCTAGAATTAAAGCAAAATTTCCAGAAGCTAGAACACTTGAAACAACAGGGGATATTGAGAACTGGAATGCTGGTAAAATACATTTACTTCTAGCTCATCCTGCCAGTGCTGGCCATGGGCTAAACCTTCAAGCAGGGGGAAATATCATAGTTTGGTTTGGACTTACATGGTCTTTAGAGTTATATGAACAAGCTAACGCTAGATTGGATAGGCAAGGACAAGTAAAAGGTGTTGTCGTAAATCACTTGATTGCTGAAGGAACGATTGATGAGGAAGTATATAAAGCGCTTAGAAATAAAGCGGCAGGGCAAAATGCTCTAATTGATGCCGTAAAGGCGCGGATAGAGGAAATAAGAGTGAGAGGTGGTTTACTTGAATAGAAAACCTTGGTTTTGCCAAGAGTGTCGAGTAGTAATGAAATACGACGAAAAGTTCGATTATCATAAATGCCCCGTATGTGGATATGAAGCATGGCCCCCAGATAAGGTTCAGGAAGTTGATGAGATAACAAGTTTAATGAAGGATCGGGCTATAGCTCATAAACCAAAAGAAGTTCCACCGGCTGGACCGCCGATGCTCGGTGGGGGAAGTAAAAACAGGGTTAAGAAAGAGAAAAGCAAAAAAGACTCACTGGCAAAGGTAAATGAGAAGTTATACATTGAAACATAACAATATGTTGTGTACGATAAAAATATCAACACAATATATTGACATGTTTGACAAAATACTTTAAAATTAAAAATGGATCACTTACTTTATACGCAGATAACCGTTCTCATTGCGAGGGCGGTTATATTTATTTTGCAGGAAAATTAACCTTTTTTGCCGAATAATGTATAAAATGGTAAAAGGGGAGTTGGAATAATGATTCTTGACGAAATATTAACTTTTAATGATGTACCGCAATGGGTGGCTGAGAGACTGACTATAGTAGTCCATGAATTTGGTGAAGAACAGTACGATTTTTATATACAAAGTCTTAAGTTGGATGAGCACGATAGGTTAAGCAACGAATGTGTTGCACTTTTCTTAACATCTAAAGAATTTATCAAAGTTAAATTTTCTTTGAGGCATGTATACATAGAAAAACATAAATTGTCAGCAATAACTGATGTTATAAAACAAATTGAAGTACCTACTGATGACGTATTTAAGGACGAAGATGCTGAATATATATCAGCAGATTTAATTTTCAACAATAAGCCAATTCTTTGTTTAGGAGAACCAGAATTAAAAACAAGTTCAAATATGAAAAACTTTAAAAAGTTGATTAAGCATTTATAAAAATAGTTAGCGTCCTCCGGGACGCTTTTCTATTACCCTAAAAGGATGTGATTATCGTGCCCATTGTAACCTGTGATCGCAAAGATTGCCTAAATCGTGGACATGACGTGTGCACAGCTAATCGAATTGATCACAATAACCGCGGCGTGTGCCTTGACTACATATCTTCACGCGGCGGCATGAAATCTGACGTTGGGCCGATGGTTAGAAAGAATGGGAGTTTAACCAACACAAAGAGCCGACAAACCTAGTAATGGCATGGCTTAGGGGTATTTCGACAGTTAAAATATAATAACAATTATCTTTTGAGTATGGTATAATAAATGTACTAATATATGCCTTGGTTGGCATTGTTATCTACGAAAAAACTCAAAAGATAATTGGAGGATTGCCCTGTGTTTGATGATTATATAGCCGTATTGCATAGTCAAGGGCGTAGCTCAGACACGATTAAAACCTATAAAATGCAACTGAATAAGTTCTTTTCATGGTTGAGTGAAGCTAATGGGAAAGAAGTTAAGTCAGAAGAAGTCACTGCAATTGATGCTGTCGAGTATCGTACCTACCTGCAAGAGCAGAATAAAAAGCCGGCTACTATTAATACGGCGTTAAGGAGCATTGAAGCTTATTGCCGGTGGCTGGTCGAAGAAGGGCGGTTAGATCATAATCCGTTGGCGAAGGTAAAAAAAGTTGATCAGGTGCAGGCAATGCCAAAGTGGCTGGACAAAAATGAAAAGTACAGGCTTATTCGGACGGCCTGTAAGGAAAAGGATAAACGGAACACGGCGATTATATTAACGATGTTGCTTGCAGGAATCAGAGCCAGCGAGTTGACCGCGTTAACCCCTGACGATGTGGTTATAAGTGAGCGAAAAGGGACTATAACCGTTAGGGCTGGCAAGGGTAACAAATGGCGTGTTATACCTATCCCTAAGGAACTGCGTGAGTGCCTTGGGGAATACCTGCTGGAACGGGTAACGGCAAAATGGCTATTTGACAGCCAGCGGGGCGATCAATTAACGTATATCGGATTATACCAGCTCGTCGAAAACATGGGCAGGAAAGCCAATATCGATAAATTAACCCCCCATATGTTACGGCACACATACTGCCATGACTTGGTTAGTAAGGGCGTATCGATAGAGATGGTGTCAAAGCTGGCCGGACATTCTAAGTTGGAAACCACGATGATATATACGCAGCCGGGAGAACAAGAATTACAGGCGGCGGTGGAGAAGTTGAGCTTTTCATAAATTATAGTTGTTGTTCAGGGGGAGCTTATATGACAAAGTTTATTTGTGGAGTTATCTTACTAATTGTTGTAGTCTTTAGTTTTGTGGTTCACTGGTATTTTACGGCATATTGGTATTTAATTATTAAACCAGAAAACCAGATTTTAATCTTTACTGCCATTTTGTCAATGATAGGAGCGCTAATTGGATCTATTTCGGGCGGGTTTTTAAGTTATATTGGAAATAAAGTAGGCGTAAAAGATAATTTTAAACTAATGAGAAGCTGGAATGAACAAAATGCGACGAAGCAACTTATTAATCAATTAAAATACACTATGAAAACAGCACAGATAGCAAGTGAAATGTGGGAGAAAATTCAGCGCGACAAACCAGATTTTAAATTAACAACAATTAATTTTTCTTTATATGATACTGAATGGCCTCGAGAATTAGGTTCATCTAAACTAGATAATGACGAATTTGAAACAGTAGTAAATTGGTATACTCAGTTGGATTTAATTAGCGAAAACGGGGACATTGATGTAGCAACCTTGGTCAAAATTAATCATGTACATTCTAGTAAAATAAATAAAATCATTGAAAAGTATGACCATTAGAAAAGCACCTCAGGTGCTTTTCTTTTTTATAGGCAGGTGATACCATTGGACATTACAGGCGAATTTGACGAAGAATTTCTTGCGGAAATAAAATCAATGGAGCCGGCATTACCAGAAGATGATGGAACGTTGTTAACTGTAGCATCCGAGCAAGAACATGATGCAATAATTTCAGAGCAACAGCAAGAAATCCAAAAAGTAAATAAGGATTTATCGGTCAATCGCCGTAAAACTTATCTCACTTCTGAAATACCTGTTAGACCCTGTGATGCGAATTGCCCTAAGCGAACAACCTGCAGGGACTTTGTGAAAGGGCGCGTTAAGGATCGTGACTTATGCAAGCCGGAACTTAGGCAGATCAAAAGGTGGCAAGTAGCTTTTCGCAAAGGTGAGATTGATAAAATCAAAGATGACGCTGGGGCTGTTGCCGGTGCCTTGGCAGTGCAGATATATCGGTTAATTGAGCAGGCTATTATTGATGGCGCCGTCGTAGAAACCACAAAGGAAAACAGCTTTGGCACGTATGTTGAGAAAATGGCCCATCCAGCACTTCAACAAGCGGCCAACATATGTAAGACACTAGGAATTAGCCTTTCGGAGTTTCTGATGACGCCGAAGTCCCAGAAAGACGGTGGCCCTCAGGTACAAGTTAATATTGGTATATCGGCTGATGAAGTTCATGCAAGATTTGCCGCTAGGTATGGTAATGAAAAATGAGTGGTCCTACGATCATTACGCAAAAGGAGATTACAACCAAAACACTTGAAGATGTGATGGCCACTGAATCAGGTTATATTGAGATGTTGTCTGAACCACAAATAATATTTGATGATTATCAAAGGGATTTTCTCGAATCGCTTGACCGTTTTCAGATATGGTTAAAAGGTCGTCAACTAGGGTTTTCTTTTGTATCGGCAGCCAGGGCGTTGGCACGATCGCAAAACCTGGATGATTATACCTGTATTATTGCATCTTATAAGGTCGATGATTCTAAAGAGAAGATACGTTATGCAAAACAGATATATGATAGTCTTCCAGATGCCTATAAGAAAAAGAAACTTACGGATAATACAACGTCTTTAGAATTCGTTGATAAGTCGGGGCGAAGCAGTACTGGTACTCGTATAATTGCGCAAGGCAAAGGCCCGATTCGTGGTAAAGGTTCTAATGGTGTTCTGGATGTTATCTTAGATGAGTTTGCTTTTTTTGGTAGCTTTGATGCGATGGTTTATACATCCGCTGTTCCGATTTTTACACGCGTTAAGCATGGGTCGCTAACTATTATTTCTACGCCGCTTGGTAAAACGGGTAAGTTTTACGAAATATGGGACGGTATAAAAAAATATAAAAACTATAAGCGTCGCACCATTTACTGGTGGGACTTTTCTTTATTGTGTAAGGATGTGGGTAGAGCCCGGCAAGTTGCTCCGGATATGCACACGCTTCAGCGCGTTGATGAATTCGGTACAGAACAGCTTTTAGAATTGTTTAACGCCATGGATTTAGAATCATTTCAGCAAGAATTTGAATGTGCATTCATCGATGACAGCACATCTTACTTCCCGCTTGAAATGGTCTATAAATGTGTTATGGACGATGAGAATGGCGAGCAAGCTAGGCTGATGGCCCGAAGCTTCCAAGAACTATTGAACAAGACGACGGGCAATCTTGGCGGCGGTTATGATGTTGGACGACGGAAGGATGCTTCAGAACTGGTTAGTCTGGATGGTACTGAGGTTGGAAAAATTTTAAGATATATGGCAACGTATAAACAGTCTGATTTTGATTTGCAGGAGAAAGAGGTGGGACGTTTTCTTGAGATGGCCAAGCCCACGCGGCTATGCATTGATGAAACTGGGCTGGGAATGGACCTGGCGGAACGGCTGAAAAAGAAATACAGCGGTCAGGTCGAGCCGGTATCGTTCACTAATGCCTCGAAAGAGGCAATGGCAATTGCGCTGCATAAAGAGTTTGAACGCGGTCGCGGGGGGATATTGATTCCTAACGATCGTGATTTGATTTCGCAGATTGTAGCCATTAAGAGGGATGTAACCAGTACGGGGGCCTTTCGATACGCGGTAGAGCGAAATGAGAAGCACCACGGCGATAAATTCTGGGCGCTGGCGTTAGCTAATTGGGCAATAAGCCAGAATCCAGTGGCAGAGCCGATATTTGAAATAGAAAAGACAACATATGAGGACATTTTATCGGCCTGTTACGATGGAATATTGAATTAGAGGTGGATTAATGTGGCAAGAAAGATAAATCATTCAGTAGCATCCGTGACGGAGGAGGTTGGAGTTATTGCTGATACTGATTGCGAAACTCCCAAGCCAGAGTCGGTTGACGAGATTATCCCTGATGAACAAGAAAAAAAGACACTGGATGTAACTAACTTGACTGACTTGAGAAAAAAGGTATCGGATGTAAAGACGTTTGGCAACCCGGATACCTTCACACTGTTATGTAAAGCGTCAAGCGATACCGAGGGTTGGCTTAAATCGACTAAGGTTTGTAATGTACCGGGTGGCTGTATCGTGCAGGTATCGACTCAACAGCGCAACCCTGACGGAAGTTATGCGGTGGCCGAGGCTTTGACATATGTACCGGGAACACATATTGACACGAGAGAGCATCCGCCTAAGATGGGACGGCATACAGCATGACAGTGGTTGATATTGTAATCCCGAGTTACAACACCCGGCAGTTAACCGTGGATTGCATTGATTCGATTATCCGCCATTCACACCAAAAAGAACAAATTATAGTCGTAGACAATGCCTCTGTAGATGATTCGGTAGCTGTGATTAAGGTGAAATTTCCACAGGTTACTATAATTAAAAATGTCACCAATGATGGCTATGCCAAGGCTTGCAATCAAGGTGCAAGAGCCGGTAATGGCCCTTATATTTTGTTCCTCAACAGTGATACAAAGATAGTGGATTCACATTGGTTGGATGCCATGATTCAAGTCTTTGAGCGTGATAAATCCGTTGCCGTGGTTGGCCCGAAGTTGATTAATTCACAAAACAAAATAACCGGTTGCGGGGTTATTGGCACCAACGCCAAACCGGTTATTCGCGGTTGGATGGAGCCGAACCGCTCGGATAAATACAACCTCAAAATGGAGTGCGTGAGCGTGTGCGGCGCTTGCATGATGATTAAGCGCGGGAACATTCCACAGCTTGGGCTGATGGATGAACGTTACCCGTTTTACTTTGAGGAAACGGACTATTGCTACAATGCCCGGAGTAAGGGCTTTAAGGTAATGTATACGCCAGCTACCACGGTATTGCATTATCACCAAGGCAGCTCAAAGGATAATGTCCAATTAACCCAATGGTTTAAGACAGGGCAAGCGATATTCAATACAAAATTTGCCCGGATGATGGGAGATGCACGACGTTATGGCTAAGTTAACTTTGATGCTAATGGTTAAAAATGAAGCTGACCGCTATCTTAGAGATATGCTGGACTCAGCTTCACAGTATGTCGATGAAATAGTCATTCTGGACGATAACTCGACGGATCAGACCTTTAGTATATGTGCCTCTTATCCGAAGGTTGTACGGTTGGAACGAGTGAAAGAGACTGATTTCGCGACTAATGAGAGTGCCCCGCGGATTCGGCTGTTTGAAATGACCCGCGAGACTAATCCGGATTGGATTATCTGCCTGGATGCCGACGAAATCATGGAGAATCGCTTTATTAAAGAGGTTCAGACACTAATTGATAATCCCGGCGGTAACTATTGGTTTGGCATCGTGTTCCATCATTTCTGGCACTCGTTAACGCATTACCGGGTGGACAAGCTTTGGAAGCCAGTGGCCGGTCCACGGATGTTCAAGTTTTTGCATGACTATAAGTATGAATGGAGGCAAAGCCGGTTGCACTGCGGGAGCTTGCCGCAAAATGTGTTTGCTATGCGTGGGACCAATACAGCTTACCGAGTTAAACATCTTGGTTATGCAGACGGACCGAAACGTACCCGGCAGAAATATGAATGGTACATAGCGCGGGACCCGAATAGCGAGCTATGTCCACGGTCGCATTATGATTCGATGCTGGACCCTAATCCAGTACTAAAGAGGTGGATCGATTGACCAGTATCATAGTAGTAACGTGGAATAACCTCAGATACACGAAAGAATGCATCGAATTTGTTCAAAAATACACCGATGCACCTTACGAACTTATTATCGTTGATAATGCTTCAACCGACGGCACCCCCGAATGGCTGAAAACTATTGGCGCTATCGTAATTGAGAATGGCGAAAACGAAGGGTTTTCCAAAGCCGTCAATAAAGGTTTGGCCGTGGCAAAGGGCGAGTATGTATTCCTGCTCAATAATGATTTATTGGTACCGCCTCACTGGTTGAGCACGCTTATCAAGCATATTGAAACACTACCCAATGCGGCGGCAGTCGGCCCGATGGGTTGCGCGATTGGCAGCAAACAAGACTACGCGGCGATATACGGGGAAGCGCCTTGGGACGGCAACCCGCATAACGTACAGACGTTTATTGATTTTACCAATAAACTGAATACCAAGTATAGCGGCGACTTTACCGAGGCTAAAAGTCTTTCTGGGGCGTGTATGCTGATTCGGGCAGATATATTCCAGGAATTGGGCCTTGACGAAGGGTGCCGAATGGGTGCGGATGATGCTGACCTATCACTTGAATTGAGACTAAAGGGTTACCGGCTTTATGTTGCAGAGGACGTACTGGTTTATCATTATAATCACGTTACGTTTAAGCTCCTAGATACGGAGGCACAGGATAAGAGCGCGAATGATAGCTGGGATCATTTTAATCATAAATGGCGTAACGTTGAAGCTGACTGGGATACGCTGTTTGAGAATGAAGATAAATGGCATTATGATGGGTTGTTTAAGAATCGGCGAGGCTATGCAGAGTCAAGGAGGTATAGATCATGACCCCACTGATAGCAATTGGCGCGCCGGTGCGAAATAGGGCCTGGATATTGCCGGAGTATTTGGCGGCGCTACTAAAGATAGATTATCCGGATAAACGGTTCATATTTCTCGAGAACAACAGCATCGATGCAACGCCGGGGATACTACTTAAATTCCGGCTGATGCATGGTGCAGACCTTGGGATTATCGCCGGCAAAGCTCCCGGCCATCGACGTAAAGAGTACAACGCAAATCAATATAGTCATTTAGCAAATATCCGCAATCAGTTTATAGACATGTTTCTAAAAACTGATGCGGATTATTTATTGTCCGTCGACTCTGATATTATCGTGCCGGCTGACATTTTACAAAAATTATTGCCACTTTCAGATGACAAAACTATAGTTGCTGCTGCCATATCAAATATTCCGGATAAGCCTCTTGATGGACATGTGCCGGGTAATTTTATGGTAAAACGGAACGGTGTAATAATGCACCCGCCGGAATATTCTTTGACTGGCACGATGGATGTAGATGTAACCGGCGCCGTGTATTTGATACCCAGAACGGTATTAGAGGCTGGCGTAAGGTATGGGGCAGATGCACAAGGCGAAGACCTTGCGTGGTGCAAACAGTCCAAAGAGAAGGGCTTCCGACTGGTTGTTGATATGGACTGTAGGCCGGATCATCGAATGGTGGAACGGTAATGAGGTGAAGCGATGCAAGAACCGCAAAAAATACATGTCACAGGTAAGAGTGCTTACCCCGGTGATAATAGTTATATTTTAACGACTGAGCCTAAACCGAATATTCTTCAGCGGGTTGTCGGAGCTATTGGCAATGTTTTTATGAGGCTATTACCAGACCAAGGAAATCAGGCAACAACTACGGATACTGCACTTGTTACTAAGACCTCTCCAACGATTTGGGAATATGATATATTCAAGCAAGAATTTGATCGGCGTTCAATACTGCGGGACATTGAAATGATAATGGCACAAGACCCACGCATAAAACGAGCTAATCGTGTGTTTGCCGCTACTGCCGTACGTAAAGGGATGACGGTTACAGTAACATCTAGTGTAAATGAAAAACTGGCGCAACAAGCACAGGATATTGTTAATCAAATCATGCACGATTGCCAGATTAATGGTAAATTAGCTAGTTGGGCTCGAATTTTATTAAAAGACGGCGATTTATTCCTTAATCCAGTTATTGATATTGCAACAAGACGGATTAAAAACATTAAACGCCTTCCCGCAATTTCAATGCAGCGCAATGAGGGCATGGACGGCAATTTCACGGATTTAGAAAAGGCTTTTCGGCAGATTGACCCTATTTCATTGGCGATTATTGAAGAGTTTCCTTTGTGGGCCGTCAATCATATTCGCTATGACCATGAAGAAGGAGAACGATACGGAAACAGCCAGTATTTGCAGCTTCGTGGATATTGGAAAAAGTTGAATATGACCGAAGAGGACTTAGTTGTTCGACGCCGGACCAGAGCCCCACAACGGAGAGTACATATTATTGGCAGTAAAGATAATCCGGCTGATTGGGCACAGGTTGAAAACTACCGGGCTAAAAACCAAATGGACCCTCGTAAGAATCAAGTATGCACTGATTATTATATGAACAGCCTTGGCGACATTAAAACGTTGGATGGTGACTCACATCTTGATGAAATAAAAGACATTGAGCACTTGCAGGAAGTTTATATGATTGGCACTGGTGTACCGCTTCATATTATGGGTTTTGGTCGCAACGTTAATCGTGATATTGTAGAAGATCAGAAAAAGCAATTTCAAGAAGATACCCAGGAATTAAGGGACTTGTTGGAGTATGGCGATTCTTCTTCGTACTCTGGTTTGCGGTTTATATTCGACTTTGGCCTATCATTACAGGGCCTTGACCCAACGTTAGTAGATTATAATCTTGGCTGGTATGCTGACGATAACGAGACTGCAAATGAACGGGTTGACCGGGCTATTAAATTGAGAGCCGCGCAGCCGAAACCGCTTATTTCTCAGAAACTCGCACTGCAGCTTATTGCTAAGGACATTAATCTTGAAAATGCTGAGTCTATTGATGCGGAATTAGAAGAAATCGAAGCTGAACTTGAAGTGGATCGTCAAGACCAAACCACACTTAAAGGAGAATTGAACCCTGAAAATCCACAAACTAAACCAATGAGCCACGCTGCCGTCGTTAAAGCCCTTAATGATGCTGTGAAAGCCGCGAAGAAAACAAAGTTTCCACTGCATGGGCCGGAAATCGGCGAATTGGAAAAACAAATGGTTGATGAAATACGGCAACAGTTCGGGGCCGTAATGGAGGCCATGCAACCGGATTTAGAAAAGATTGGTGAAAAATACAATCACTTTACTGATGCTGAGCATAAACAAAAGATCGTTGATGATGTGTTAGAGGCCTTTAAAAATGCAATAGCAACAGAACGAGATAGCCGCATTGAGGGCTATCTTGCTTTTTACCGTGGCATTACTAACTACGCCCGTGAAAACGCACTGAAGCAAAGCAAAGTAATAACTGATGATATTAACATGGAGTCTGGCTTTGTTAATCCAGAGTTAGCGTATTACTTTCAGGAACAAGCCGGCAATCGCATAAAAAATGTGGACGAAACGACATTGAAGGCTCTACGGGAAACCTTGAATGAGGCCTACACCAGCGGTGATAAATGGCCGGATTGGGAGGCTCGTATTGAAAAGGTTATGGACTGCGATGTACCCAGAGGTCGCGCTGAAATGATCGCGCGAACTGAGTTAGCTTGGGGCTATAGTCGGGGATTGTTATCAACGTATCAGGAGATTGGCAAAACACGGGTTGCGTGGATGTCGGTAATGGATCGCAGGACATGCCCAGTTTGCCGGGGCCGTAATGGTGAGACATATTCGCTTGCGTGGGCTGAAAACAATTTTCCAGCTCACCCGCGTTGCCGTTGCACCATTGTGGCAGCAGATTAGGGAGGTGGTTGTGGTGCGAACTCTATTATAAATATGCAAAAATGATATGGAAGGAGTTGTGAAATTTGGCTGATTTAAAGGAAGCTGAGCGCGATAAACTGAAAGACAGTGAGTTTGCCGTCCCAGGGAAACGCGCTTTACCAGTTAACGATGCCACACATACAAAACTGGCGTGGGACATGGTAGATAAAACTAAGGGGCTATCAACTACTGAAAGGGCCACAGCACGGCGAAAAATTCTAGCGACTGCTAAGAAACAAGGTGTTGATACCAGCAGTTGGAACAAACAAGAAATGTCGGATACCATCGTGGCACAGGTGCGGGTACTAACAGATGCTGCCGAGGGGCAGAAAGGGCCAATGGTAGCAAGGTTTAAGGCCACGCAGGTTAATGTAGTCAACGACAATAATCGTCTATACCCTGATGCGGTAATGACAGATGCGGTGGAACGATCCAAGGCAACTTATGTTGATCCTGGCAAGATGATAGGCGAAACGCCTCATCCCAAAGCGATAAAAGCGGCAAGCGGTAAGGTCGTATTTGACACCAAGCTTGAAAACAGTGTTATTAAGGGTAAAAACCTTTTCATGGATAATGGAGAGGTTTTTTTAGATGCTGAAATTCTTGAAACTGCTAAGGGAAAAGACCTAAAAGCACTCATTAAGCAAGGTGTTCCGGTGGGAATTAGTATGAGGGCCATTGGCGACTCTGTAAAACGAGTTATTAATGGGGTATCGGTTGATGTTGCGACATTCTTGGATATTCAAAGCTTTGATATTGTTATGAACCCGGCTACTGAAGGGTGCGGGGTTGTTAAAGTCCTTACGGACTCGCAAATTGAGCAGATTATTGAAGATGGTATACAGTTGTCAACGCCTTGTTGTCCACATTGCTCTAAGGAACTCGAAATCCAAGATCCGGACAATGATGGCGACATAGATTTTTATGTGTGCTTGGCATGTAAAGAGGCGTTCGTAGAAGATTCAGACGTAACGCAGACCACTGTAGCCAGCCATCGTATAGCTACTGTAAGCCCGGATAATTGGGACAGATACAGTCAGGCCCGTGAGTGGTTACAGCAAAATGGAAAAAATGTTAAAATGACCGATGCGGTCAAAGGAGATGGTGAGATAGTGAATAAGGCAGATTTGATTAAACTTATGAATGAAGACCCTGAAATTCGGACCATGCTTGCTGGCGTTGCTGGTGAAGTTGCAAAACCGGCCCTTGATGCGGTGCAGGAGGCGGAAACTGCCAAGGCAGCGGCTCAGCAAAAGGCCGAGGCTAAAGCCTTCCTTGATGAAAAGATTGCCACACTGAAAGGCAAGTATGACGATAATACCATAAAAGCTATAACCGATTCCATAGGAGAGCCTGAAAGCAAAGAAGTTGCTCAGGCTCTTTTTGATTCTGCTATAAAACTGGTTGGCAATGCTGGTGCTAAAGCGTTTATGGATAGTGCCGGATTTGATTCGACAAACACGGTATTTAACGGTCAGACTCGTGTTGAAGTCGGTGCAGAGGGTAAACCGTGGCGGCCTATTGTAGACCAGATTTGTAAAGAAATGGACGATTATGCAGCGCAATTGGGGCATGTGCCTGATCCCAAATTGCGGGAGTACAACAAGAAAGCCTTTGAAAAGGTGCTTGATCGGACTGAGGAAAAAATCGGCCATAAGGCGTTAGCTGACAGCGTTCAAGAGGGACAGTTAAAAGTTTATACCGATAGCAATGGTTCCCAACTTCTTAACGATGCAGTTAGCGTTACTACGGCTCAGCTACTTAATCAGCCGACTATTTTAACGGCGATTATTATGCAGTCTTTCCAAGACGTTGAATCAGCTCAGTTCATGTTTACCGATGTTTTTAGAGGCTCCGAATGGCGGCAACCAGTGGAAACATTCTCATCGGCAGCGGAATATAATCCATCTACCGGTATTTTAGATTTGGTAGTGGGTGAGGGTGTAGGGATTGCTCCTAGTTCTCTTAATTTAACATGGCAGTCCTTTAGTCCATCATGGAGACGTAATGCAGTAAGCCTTTCTACTGATGTAATTCGTGAATTAGAAACTGGTCCGGCAAGTTATAGTGCTATTGCACGGTCGTTATATCATATCTCTGAAGATAAAAAACGTAAGTTGGATAACGCTGCGTATTTTGAAATGGTATTGGCTTCAGATGAATACAATCCGTTAGAAGTTGCTAATGAAACACCAAGTGCAAGTGCGGTACTGTCCACTGGTCTACCTTCTGGTACTAATGCGGATTATATGTACAAGCTTTCACCGGCAGTTACAACCACTCTGACCGGTGGCAATGAAGGGGCCAGCGCTGGGTATAATCCAGTAGTACGCCCACGCACTACTAACCAAATTCAGCCTAATGGACAGATTAAAGCCGTAACCACCAATCCGGTAACGATTACAGTAAGCGATACTGCATTAGTCCAGGGCGTTTGGGATGGAACTAAGATTCAATCATTCACCGGCACAACAGCCACCTGCGCGGTTGATTATGAACACGGTATCGTGTACTTCAAGTCCGGAGCTGGTTTAGATCCAACCGCCACAACTCCGATACTGCCGGTAATAAGCTACAGTGCAGTTACGAATTACGACCGTTGGCACTATAGCATGGGCACAAACTATACCGACATTGCCGCATGGTATGATACTTTGCTTCAGCAGTTGTCCACGACATCTGCTTTAATGGGGTCGAGTCCGAGATTTAAAAAGCCAAATGTAGTTCTGTCTTCGCTTAACGTAGCAACCTATATTGAAAATGCCCGTATCTTCTATAAATGGGCTTCTCCTGACGGAACCAAATTAATTGATACTGGTAATACCTACGGTCAACGGTCCGGAATGAACCTATCTAAAATTAATGCGCCGTGGACACCTGGTGATGGTCGTATGTTATTGACTCAGAAAGGCTCAACTAGATATGGAATTGAAACGCCGTATCAAATGGAAGGACCATATCCGGTATATGACGCTAACCAACAGATTGTTGATGCAAAGTTGTGGTATGGGCGGGAACATAGCGTACTTTGCACACCTCAACCTAGAGACACTAGTTTTAATATTTTAAATCCAGTATCGAGGACCTTAATCGTGCAGCCTTAAAAATATAGGGGCCGTTTCGGTCCCTTCCCCAAGGGGGATAAGAATGTCAACTATTTACGATTATGTACAACGGGTGAGAAATCAGATCCGTGATAATGGAACGGTACAGGCTTTTCCTGATGCGACTGATTACACACTGGCTACTCCGGCTATTGTAGCCAATAACAGCCCAGAATTGACTCAGTTTGTTAACGATGCTCTTGCCGAATATTCACGGTATCGACCATTAAAAAAGCCGTACACACTGAATATTGTTGCAGGGCAAGCGCAATATTCTTTGCCCAGTGATTGGATGGCAATGGATTTTACCTCAATATCCGCACCGTTAGAAATTACTTGGTATGATGATTCGCAAATAGCAGTTATAAGCAACAAACCACAAGCAAATTATACGCTCAACTTTAACTATTACGCATATCATCAAGCGACCACTACCACAGCAACCATTCCCCGGCAATGGGAGTATATCGCCATGCTTCCAGCCTGTGAATGTGCACTACGGGCTATTGCTACAGATCAATCCGTCAAGCTACAAAAGTATAAAATTGCCGGTAATCTGGGGTTTGAGGTTGATAACCATACCATAGCCGAGCATCTTATGAAGCTGGCTGATGACTATCGGGAAGAATATCGCAAGCAGGTCATTTTGCGGCCCTATGGCACGATGGGAGGCGATCATGATGTCACTTGGTAGTAGTCTGGTTGGGAATATAGGCAATAACCTATTTGCTACGATGGACATTGATTTAGGCATTTTATTAGGACTTCATGGCGTGACCATAAACGTGAGTCGATACGATCAAACTGCTGATACTGACCGGGATATATACGCGGAACCAACCGGATCACCGTCACAGTTTAACGCGATAGTATTAATCGGTAGACAAGAATTAAAAGAGGATGAAACAATGGCTGGTGGTAAGATAAAAGAGTTTCTTAGTCTTATTGGCCAGCCAGGAACACTGCAAGAAAACGATATTGCGACTTATAACGGGCATAACTATGCTGTACAAAAAGTCGGCAAGCCTACCGTACAAAGTGCCATTGCCGCTGAAATATACTGGGCGGTGCGGGAAGTGGACGTTTAATGGCGGTAAAAATTACGCTTGGCGAGTTAGCCAAAAAGTTTGCCACAGCACCGTTTAAATTTGATGGTGTAGTGAATAAGGAATTAAAGGTTGTTGGTGTTAAAGTCCGGGATGATGCGACTAAAAAATTTGGACAGTATCAACCGGCAGTTGGCGATTTGCCAGCGTGGGCACCATTAAAGCCGGCGACTATAAAAGCCAAGGAACGAGCTGGCGGTGGAGAGGATCCACTGATAGGCCATTTTGCTAGTTCAAAAAAGCACCGTAAGTCTGGGTGGAAATCAGGCAGTCGTAAAGTGTGGGGTATGCCACTTCGAAGTTCAATAATGCTGCATGTTGATGGTATGGTGGCTCATATTGGCACGGATAACCCGTTAGCCAGGTATCACGAATACGGCGCACCAGCTAAGAATATTCCACCGCGCCCATTCTTGCGGCCAGCGGCTTTTGAGAATCAGAAGTTTTTCATGGAACGGATGGCTTTAGCGTGGGAGGAAGTGATCAAACTTCTATGAACCTACAGAATGAACCAATATTCGATATAGTAAGTACATGGGCCGGGATTATCCTTGAGCAATTTCCGAAAATCAAATTAGCAAAAGTGGGATGGCCCGATAAGCAATGGCTACAGATTGATAAGAATCTGCCAGCTGTTTTTTTTATGGACATTTCCGAAACAAACGAACATGCTGTCAGTCAATATGCTACTCACCGAACCATTAAAAATACGGATGGTACTGGCTATATACTTCAAGAAAAGCTTCGCTTGCAGACCTTGATGCAAATGACGCTTTTCACTAACGATAAGCTAACCCGTGACCAGCTTGGGTGGAAGCTAAAACAGTATTTTGTGACCAACTTCCGCATTGGACTTATTGACTATACTCAGGCCACGCCACAGGCCACCGGGGAGTATATGTTGTTAAACCTTCGCGGCGATCACAAGGAACTAAAAGGCGAGACTAATTTTTATCAGCGTGATTTGACTTGGCAAGTGCAATCTAGGGTACTTGAAGCAATCCCAGCTTATATGATTGCTACAGCTGAAACTCAAATATCCGTTGAAACATCCAAACGTGTTCCTGCTGTTAATCAGTTTCGCCGCATTAATGCAAAATTAAAAGCTTCGTCCAAAATTTCTGGCGAAGCGACTGACATATACGACATTAATTAAAAAGGGGTGAGAATATGCCAATAGTTTCCAGCATGACTGGGCAAGTCTTAGACGATGTGTACGTGATTGAAGTCGATTCCGCATCATCTATTACCGGCGTTGCTACAGGCATTGTCGGAATGGTCGGCTTCTTCCAGCAGGGCATACCAACGGCGATTTATACACTGGCGGATTACTCTACCGCTGTTCGACATTTTGGCAAGAGTACGGTGGATATAGGTGGCCCTATCGCCATTCAGAATCTAGTCCGGCAAGGGGCTGGCGAAATTAAGGTAGTGCCATGTTTCGGGGATGGAGCGGCGGCGGCTAGTTATACTCTCTATGACTCGCAAACAACTCCGGCAGAAATGGGCACCATCACAGCAGCAAGGGAACATCCTCAGACCGGCATTATGACAGAACTCTACGGCACAAAGCCAAACGCGATGACCATAAAGATCACATCACCGAGCACGGCAAATGATACCTTTAACATGACTATTACAGCATCCTCGTCACTGACAGAAACATATACCGGGTTATCACCAGATACCTGGGCCGATACGATTAACGCTGATTCCTCAATCGTGATCGTTACTCTGCCGGATTCGCCAAGCACCAATCTTCCGGCTGCCGGTACGTATTCTTTCTCTGGTGGATCATGCGGCACACTTAGCACCACCGCCGAAAAAGACGCCGCCCTAATCGGCGATACGGACGAAGACACTGGCAATAAAACTGGACTTGCGCTCCTAGCCACAACAATCGTTAATCTGGTATTTGGTGCTGAATATTATTCGGATACGTTCAATAGTGAATTAGTTGATTTTGCTTCTGATCACTACTGCATTGCGGCAGTATGCATTAAACCAAAGGCGACTGTAGAGGTTACCGAATCTGCCGCCGAAGCTATCAGCGAGGATAACGTAGTTTTTTGTGACGGCTGGTGCGTCTTATACGATTCCGATTTAGATACTAACCGGAATTGTGCGCCTACGGCTTTAGTAATAGGCATGGCTTCAGCTCTCGACCCTCAGAAATCCTGGGGCAATAAAAAGCTAAAAAGTATTGTGTCGTTGGTTACTCCCCGCACCCGGTCAGAACTGGCAGAATTGCAATCAGCCGGAGCGTTGTGCATCCATAACGCAATCCCACGCGGCGGAAATGGCACACGAAGCGGTGTCGCCTCTGATGGATCAGAAATATATGTCCGCCGGATGAGGTATTACCTTGAATTCTCAATTATGGATTCAATGGGCTGGGCGGTAGATGAACTGCAAAGTACGCAATCAGATGACGTCCTGCGAGGGGATATAAAGAGCACAATTAATACTTTTCTTGAAGGGCTAGTCGATGACTCCGTGATTGATAGTTACCTGGTCACGTGTGATTTGACCAACAATACGTCATCCACCATTGCTGCGGGGAAATTGTATGTTACGGTTAAGGTTCGGCTATTGGCGGCTGCTAAATATATCATTATTAGCATTGAAGCATCTACAAGCACGGTAACCACGTCTAGTACCACATCGTCATCTTAAAGAGGGGAGGGGTTTAGATGTTTAATTTTGATTTGCAACGTTTTTCTAGTGACCGTATTATTGGCAGTTGCGTTACATTAAGTCTCTACACCTCATCGGGTACGGTTGATTTGGCGGAAATCGATTCGTTTACTGCCAAGGCACGGCACGATAAAAAGACTTATAAACCACTAGGCCAATTTGAAGACCATGAGCAGACCATTTACAAGGGGTACGATTTGACCTTTAAGGGTGGGAAAATTGATAGTAGTTGGGATTCTCTTCAGGCAGATATTGACACGGCTTTATTGGCCGGTGAATCGGCACCCACATATACCGTTAAAGAAGTAACTACTTTTTACGATGGGACAACTAAAACGTGGGTTTATAAAAATGTAGTTTTACATGGCTTTGAGATTGATGCGGCTGCGTCTGGTGATGAAATAAAATGCTCGTTTACCGGATTTGCGCCGTATAGAACACTTAGTAGTTGATATTTGGGGCGGCTAATACCGTTCCTTTAATTTAGGAGGAAGACACAATGGAAAGATTGTTTAAAATAGTTAATTTAAGTGATGGTCAAAAAGTTAAAGTGCAGGAATTAACTGGCATGGATGAAATGATTGCTGCAAAAGTAGTCGGCAACGAAATGAATAAACCGGGAGCTGGGATGCTCCAAATGAGAGCAGTTCTTCAGGCATTTTCTATTGTTGAAATTAATGAAAAACCTGTTAAACGGCCCGGTAATTTGGTCGAAGTTCAAGCGTTTATGGGTAAGTTTAAGATGCGCGATACTTCAAGAATCGGTAAAGCATTTAGTAAATTGAATGATGATATTGAAGCCGAGGGGGAAACTTCAGCCGTCGAATTAGAATCGATCAGTTAAAAAATTCGGCGGCTTTTTACGATTCGGTTATGTTAGCTGATGCTACTCAGGGCGGTATTACGCTTGATGTGGCATTAAATATGACGCCTATTGTTCGCAAGGCGGCAATTGAAGTTCTAAAAGATATTCGCGAAAAGCAAGAACAGAAGCGGGGTGAGTAGCAAATGGGCATGTTTGATAAAGCTTTTGAAATTGCTGTAGTTTTCGCGGCCGTCGATCATCTTACCGCGCCGATGGAACGTATGGCTGGACAGATGGGGATGCTCGATAAAAAGACTCAAGAAACGCAAAAGCATCTTAATGAATTTAAAAATACGGCTTTTGTTGGCGGAGCTATTACGGCTATTGGTGCTGCTGGCTTTTATGCGTTAGATAAATTAGCGAATAAGGCGGCAGAAGTTCAGCAGCAGATGATCCAGCTTGGAGCTGTTTATAACCTGAATATTGATTCTTCACAGCTGAAAGAACTAGAAGATATGGCGGGAGATTTGTCGCTGCAAACCCTATTTTCGAAAAAACAAATCATTAGTGTTGAAGTAGAATTGGCTCACGCCGGATTGACGGAAGATGCTATGAAGTCCGTTTTGCCTGAAGCTACCTATCTTGCTGAAATTGAAAAAGGAATGGGAAAATCCGAGTCGCCAGAATCAAGCGCTTATAACTTTGCTCGTATGGTTGATGATATGGGGATTGCTCAGAGTACAGAACGGATGCAGGCGTTTGCGGATGAACTAGCACGACTTGAAAGCGTTACCCATCTAACTGGTACGACGATTGGCGAGGCGTTTAAATACGCTGCACCACAAGCGAGGCAAGAAGGTTGGAGTGAACAGGATTTAGGTATGGCCTTTGGTTTAGCAGCTCGATCCGGAATGGAAGGGTCGATGGCAGGTACTAACTTAACCCGAATGCTAGGAAATATGAACTCCGAAAAGTTTAAGTATATGCCCATGGGCGGCAAAACGAAAATGAAAGAAATGGGAGAACTCGGCTTTATGGGTGATAATGGCCGAGATGTTTTTCACTATTTTGATCAGGAGGCAGGCCAATATAAGTTAAAATCATTTGAGGATATAACGGAAATCATGACCAAAGCCCGAACTGATTTTCTGGCCAAAACTGGTGGTGATACCGAAAAATGGGCAGCAATGACTAAGAGCTTGTTCGGCGAGGAAGGTGGCCGCTTCGCTGCTATTCTGGACGAAGGAAACCTAGAACGCTTAAAAACGCAAATGGCTCAAACCAAGAGTCTACACGAGCAAATCCAAACCATCCGGGATAGTTTTTTAGGTCAAAGCCATATTCTTGGAAGTAATATTGAAAACTTAGGGCTGGCTATAGGCAAGCCAATGATGGAAATGTTGTTGCCAGCGGTAAAAGCGGTTAGCGATGCATTAACAACATTTATAGGCTATCTTGGGCAACATCCTTTGATTGCTAAATGGATCGCCGGTGTAACGCTATTTGCTACTGCATTAGCGTTAATTGCTGGACCAATTTTGCTTTTTGCTGGCGCAATTGGTTATCTACGTACAGCTCAAACGATATCTGTAGGCTTACGGATGATGGGCAGTGCATTTTCTACGATGATCGGCCCAGTGCGTGCATTGACGACGCTCTTTACGACAAACCCGATTTTATTAGCTATTACATTGATTATAGGTGCTTGTTACCTATTATATAAAGCCTGGACTGAAAACTGGGGCGGTATGCGTGATTATGTAATGGGATGGGTCAACTGGTTTGAAGGGGTATATAACAAAATAAAAGGCTGGCTGAGTAGCCTATTTGATAGCATTACAAGAATGGCTACGCAGCAAATTTCAATTCCTGGCGGTGGATCATTTAATTATAATATTAGTCAGCATTATGCTGGAGGCACGGACTATGCTACTGGCGGTCTAGCCTTAGTCGGCGAGAATGGCCCGGAAGTGGTCAACTTGCCGCGAGGAAGTCAAGTCATACCTAATAATAGAATTGGCGGCGGTAATGTTAGTATTGCCTCTGGCGCAATTGCCATTTATCAGCAACCGGGACAATCAGCCAATGAACTTGCCAGAGAAGTAATGCGTGAAATGGGTAAACTGGCAAGGAATCAGTCGTATTGCCGTGGCGATGCGGTATCACCAGCATGGTAGGGGGTATTTGAATGAGCCTTTACCTAGGAGACATTGAATTTTCCACTGATGAATTACCCGAACATATTACACTTGGCGGCGAGCAGTCGGTTGCCGTTCGCAAATACCCGGGCGGCGAAATAGACATACAAATTCTCGGTGCTTTTGACGATGCAATTAGCTGGGAAGGCGTATTGTGGTTTACTAATGCTATGGATCGGGCGCAAACGCTTAATGACGCTCGTATTGCTGGTGATAGCTTAACCCTGCAAATTGGGAATATGTCCTGTACTGTGGTTATTACTAAGTTCAAATTTACTTACGTGAATGACGCTTATATTCCGTATACAATCGAAGTTGCCCCCGCAGAATTGTTGCTGACGGTTGGATCGGGTTCGAGTACCACGTCCAAAGCAACCACGCAAGCGACTGTTTCTACTACCTCAACGACAAAAAGTACATCATGGTCAACCTCGGACGTTGGCGCGGCGGCAGATATTACGCTAGGCGATATATTAGCCACGGTATTGCCAACATCTACAGCGGTCACGGCGGCAATAGCAAATCAAGTAACTCACATGGTTGGATCTAGCGACACACTATGGTCCATTGCCTATAAGTATTATGGCGATGGCTCAAAATGGACTACGATCGCTACTAAAAATAGTATTACCTCTGCTATAGTTACTGCTGGGACAAAATTGATTATTCCCAACCCAACTAAAACGGTCACTGCATAGGGGCGATTATATGTATAAAACAACCAAACCAATAACCAGCGGGAGAAACGGTATCCAAAAAGCCAAAGGGATTGCTGTAGTTAACGGCAATCAAGTACGCTTTGACTCGTTCTCGGTAGAACAAAATGGATTCTCGGCAGCGGATAGTTTTACACTAACGTTGCCGTTTTTTGTTAAAGACATTCAATCCGGCGAAACTATCCTGGCTAATGGACCAGACTTTGAGTCAGTATTAATTGATACTGATTCCATTACCGTCGCATTATATGTTGGGTTTACCGACAAGGCTTCTCCGTCTACCTCAGACCTAACTCAGCTAATGGACGGTACTATGGATACCGCCGAGTGGACTTTTGACCGAACTGGCGGCGAAAAAGTAACATTGCATGGTCGTAATGCTGTCGGTAAGATGCTCGACACAAAAATTACTGAAAAATATCCAAACCTGACAGCCAGTGCGATTGCTACCCAGATTGCTAATAATCACAGCCTGACTCCGGTAGTAACGGCTACTACCACGCTTGCTGGCACGTATTACAATCAGCAGGGCTGCACTTTAGGTCGAGAAACAAGCGAATGGGATTTGCTTTTATATTTGGCGAAGCAGGAAAATTATCTTGTCCGGGTTAATGGTACGAAACTATTATTCGGGACTTATGATACCGTTACGAACTATGTAACTGGCAGCAGTGTTGCCGGCATGGAATATGACGCTACATATGAATGCTGGGTAATGCCATATACATGGGGCTATGATATTGAAACGCTGAGAATTGAGCGGTCACCTCATGCGGCCCGAAATATTGTTGTTGAGGTAATTACCTACGACAAGAATAAAAAGCATCGGATCGTTGAAAAAGCGACTAGCACAACAAATCAATCTACCAAAATAGCCGACCAAATTGGCGAACGGGAAAAGTACACCGTAACAAAAGTTATCCCCGGATTAACTCGTGCCCAGGCACAAAACATGGCACAACAAATTCTTGATCAATTGAGCCGGACGCAATTAATTGGTCAAATGACCTGCGCCGGAAATACATCGATGGCGATTGACCGGCAAATTGAATTATACGGCGTTGGCCTTGGTTTGTCTCAACCATATTACCTCAATCGGGTTGAACATCAGTTTTCATTGCAAACTGGCTATCAAATTGATGCGTCATTTTCCAGCCAGTTTTATTATTCATAGGAGGGACTATGGGACAACAATATATCGGTAATGACCTGCTTGAACTAACTAAGCATATGGGAGGCAACCAAACGAATTTAAGGTTTTCGGCCAGTATGGGACATATAACCTCCGTAGATGCCGATAAATGTTTGGCGAAAGTCATGTTGCAACCCGATAATATTGAAACGGGTTGGATACAGATTGGCACCCTGTACGCCGGGGCGGATTTTGGCCTTGTCGCTCTACCAGCAGATGGCACAGAGTGCTTAGTAGTGTTCGAAAATGGCAATATCAATTCCGGCAGGATAGTACTCTGTAATTGGAATGATACCGACTACCCGCCAACCGGCATAAATCAGGGCGAGGTTGTTATGATCCATTCAAGCGGTAGTTATTTGAAATTCCTGAATACCGGGAACGTGGAACTTAGCCCAGCATCAAGTTTATTATTAGCCGGAGGCGGGGAGGCGGTTGCTCGGGTAGGCGATACCTGCACCTGCCCCGTTAGTTCCGGCACAATCACAAGCGGATCAAGCAAGGTAACATGCGGTTAGGAGGTGATTCCTACGATATGGCAACCGGATACTAATATTAACGTAGATATACGGCTTAATGACGGAGATATAGGATACAGCGCTCAAGGTGATTTAGATATTGTAGGTAATGCTATCCCAGCTGATAACGTATGGCAAGCGGTTGTGCTTAGGCTAATGACATCGCTTGGCACGTACTTGTTTGCTGAAGACTATGGAACTAGACTCCGGCAATATGTCGAGGAACCAATGACAGCAGCGCTAAAAAAGAGCATTACCGCACAGATCAGCGCAACGGTTACAGCCTGTGAAAAAGTAAAGAAAATTACTTCACTTACCGTTACTGCCAGCGATGATCCGCAAGGATATGTTATCAACCTTTGCATACTGACAAACAGTAACCAAACAGTCAATGGATCAATTTCCATGTCGTCGGGAGGCTAGATATGAGTACAACATATAGTAGCCAGCAAGATACTGTCCGTAATACGATGATTGCATACTTGCAGGATACGTCAAACTGGAGTGACGGAGTACCAAGATTAACGGATTTCTCAGAAGGATCAATTATATACACGTTACTATCAGCTGTTTCCGTGGTTGTAGATACCTTGGGAATGGCTATTTTAATGTCCAGATTGGCTGCGTACTGCTCAACGGCAACCAGTACCGACCTGGATAATAAAGTGGCCGACTATGGGTTAACTCGTAAGTCGGCGGTAGCGGCCTCTGGAGACTTTACTTTTTATAAAAACAATGCAGCTACCAGCGCAATAACAATTTCAGCCGGGTCCACAATATCAACGGTGCCTGACTCATCCAGCGATGTTATTACTTTCGCTACTGACGATGACGCTACACTAGCTATTGGTGATACTGAGGTAACGGTATCTTGCACCTGCCAGACCACCGGATCAAGCGGCAATATATCAAGTGGCACATCCCTTTTGATTTCATCATCTATCCCTGGCATTGATGGCGTGACACTTTCGACAACACTTACTGGTGGTGATGACGCCGAAACGGACGATTCGTTAAGAGCAAGAGGTTTAGCCGTTTTCACCTCATTAGCACGAGGCACAGCGGCCAGTTATAAAGAAACGGTGTTAGCCATCGATGGCATTGAATCGGCTGTTGTTGTGTCACAGAATCGAGGTGCAGGAACGGTTGATATTTTTGTTACTGGGGCAAGTAACTCTATACCTTCTGATACTGTGCTGGCAGAGGCACAGGAGGCCATAGATGATATAAAAATTGCTACTGATGATGTGCTGGTGACTACTCCTGATACGATTACGATTAATGCCACGATAACCGTAACGCTTGAATCCGGGTATGGCTCTACTACGCTAACCTCGGTACAAACCGCTATTGAGGAATATATCGAAAATTTAGGAGTTGGCGCTGGAATATATGGCTATGTGTACGCCTCGCAACTTATTTCTACAGCTTTGACGATTACTGGGGTCCTAAATGCGACTACGACCTTTACGGATACCGCGGTTGCTTCCAACTACATGCCAGAACCGGGAACTATCACAGTGACAACAGCGTAGGAGGTTTTATGACGAATTATTATGCCAACTATGGCGCATTTTTTACGAAATATACACCGGTTTCGTCTACTTCAACTACTACTGTTTCATGGGCGGATATATTAAAAACGCTGTTTCCCGATACGTACGACATGGAAGGGGAAGTTTTTAGTGCTTTGCTCGGCGCGATTGGGGCGGCGCTGGATTTGTATGATCCAATCAATATATCACTTACCAGTGAGTTTTCTGTGGCCGAGTCCAGCGGGGATTATTTGGACGATAACGGAGAGGATTGGGCGGTTATTCGGAAAAGCGATGAATCGGATGATGATTATAGAACCCGGATTTTAAAAATGCTAACGGTTTATATCAACGGTCCGACGGACGACGGCCTTGCCGCCGTGGTTGACATGTTTATCGGCGAAGTCCCAATAGTTATTGACTATTGTAAATATGGTTGGCAATGGGGGAGAAGCGAATTTGGCGACGGGGAAAGCACATTTGCCTCTAAAGCCAATCGTTTCACTATTGAGATAAAAATAAAAAATCCTTCAAGCGTTAGTTATAACCATTATGATTTAGAATATAGCCTAAAACAAGCAAAACCGGCCAGGAGCCGGATTGTTTTGCACCATAACGGCACCGATACATCTATTTTGTCTGAGTCTTCAGCCGAAGTCGTAACGTTAGTATAGGGAGGGAAAATATGTCTATAACATGCAGTTATTTTAATTTGCAAAAATACGGAGCTGAGGAACCAAATGCCAGGGCAGCCGACTTTCTCGGCTCAGGTGTTGTTGATCCCAGTACTGATTTTGACTTAGTATTTCCATCGACACCGGATATGACGGTAACGATTGGTATTGGGACAGCTTGGACGGGCGGATATCGGATATGTGAAGAAGGAAGCGAAACATTAACCTTTTCGGATGCTGATACGACTAACCCAAGAATCGACCTAATCCAAGTTGGAGCGGTTGGCTCAGACGGTAGCGGCTACGGCGACATAACCATTGTCGAAGGAACGGCAGCCGCTATACCATCCCAGCCCGATGCGGATGGTAATTCAGTTGCCTTATATGCCGTTTATATTGCGGCGAACGCTACCTCTGTTTCGGATTCGGATTTTAGCGACTTGCGAACACGGGTAACGTTTTTTGGTTACGATGTAGTAACAGAATTTGAAGACTTAGTGGCACATATTGCCAATATGAATAATCCGCATGACGTTACCGCCGCTCAAATTGGTGCGGCGACTGCAACGGCATTTGAAGCGCACCAGTCAGCGACACCGATTGACCATCCTGATAGTTCAGTAACAACAGCTAAAATAGCGGCAGCGGCTGTTACCGATGCCAAGATAGGTAATCGAACAATTGATGATACGCTAATTGCTGTGGATGCCTCCAATACATTGACTAATTTACTAGGCATGATCGGGTACATGTTAAAGTCAATCACGGGTGAATCGGTTTGGGCTTCCACCCCGGATACAACGTTAGCGGCTGTTTCTTTATCTGCAAACCCAACGGGAACAATACTTGCTTATTCCGGCAGTTCTGCTCCGTCAGGATATTTATTGTGTGACGGCTCGGTGGTATCCCGAACGAGTTATGCCGCATTATATGCCGTTATCGGCACCATCTACGGTACCGGCGATGGCAGTACAACCTTTAATCTGCCGGACTGTGCTGACAAATTTATTTTGGGACTGGGGTCAACCTATGCTACGCTGGCGGCAACTGGTGGGGACTCGACACATACGTTGACAACTGATGAAATGCCTGCACATACGCATACAGTTACCGCTGAAATCAAGAAAGGCGACAATTCAAGCGAAGTTTATGGTTGGTCTGAAGACCCAATTGATTGCGGATCAACCTCAATTACATCAGATTCAACAGGCGGTGACGGGGCGCATAATAATATGCCGCCGTATATTGTATTAAATTACATAATCAAATATTGAGCAAAGGAGGCTGATTTTTATGTCTTTAACGTTATTGCTCGATTCTAATGACATTCCGCTACCACAAGCATATTCAAGTATTACAAATGCCTTTGAAAAGTTAAAAAGCGCCAACGGCGGTATGCACGTGGTGCTTTATGATTATAGCGGTAATCCTCTCTTGACATCGTCTAATCCAGGATACACTATGGTAATGGATGAAAATGGAAATGTATTAACTTTAGATTCAAATGGTAAATTGCCGGTTGTACTTGAAAATAGCATTGTTTTAGGAACGAGTACTGCCTCAATTGGCCGCGTGACTATTAGCTCAGCCCCGCCTGCAGGGTATTGTACTGCAAAGGCGGGTAAGGTAACCGTCTCAACGGCAGGCACTGCGGTAAGTCTTGGTAGCCAGGCTTTAGGTAGTGGTGTAACTGTTATTGCGAATCCGAATAATACTGGATATGCTTATGTCTTTCCATCGGCAGGAGCGAAAGCAAGCGTTATTCCACTAAAGCCCGGTGACTCCATTGCATGGCCTGTAAGCAATTTATCAGCGCTGAGCGTTGACGCAGACAATAGCGGTTCATCAGTATATTGGCAAGGAGCGGTTTAAGATGTTAAAACAAAAACTATTATCAGTCATATTAGCCATATTGCTTCTGTTTGCACCCATTGCCACTAGTGCGGCGTTAGCTAATGGTTATGGACCAACAAATGAATATAATCCAAGCATTACTAATGCATTATCTTTCTCAGAAGATTTTCATGATCAGAAACTTGCCGGTTACTATATAACAACGGCTGCTGGTCAAACAAATGCGCCGGAGAGCAATCACTTATTTTATCTTGATATTAAAGTTGATGGTACGCATGTCTATCAAACTGCTACTGATTATACAACGGGTGCCGTTTTTTATGAAACATATGACGGTAGTTCTTGGTCTTCGTGGTATTCCATCCCTACTGGCGATACCATGTATGAATCAACTGGCTACGGCATAATCTCAGGACTTAAAGTTTCGGCCCAATCTACAGCAGATATGACCGTCTCCATATCATCAGGCGTTGCACATATGTCAAGCGGTTTGCGTTTTGATCCTTCAGCAAAATCATCCCAAGCAATAAATGCTGCCGACAGTACGAAAGTACGAATTGATTTGATATATCTAAATTCTGTGGGCGAAATAACCTATAAAGCTGGCACTCTTGGCACGGCGGGCGTGGCAGGATCAAGAACTTATACAGTAACGTCAAATTTCCAAGTAGCAGTAGCAGGGGTGGCAACTTATACATTAACAACTAATTTCGTATCCGGCGACACGGTGCGGATTGAGGGAGTAACCTTTACTGCAACTACCGCAACTCAGGATAGCACGGATTTTGTTGTCGGCTCAACCATAGCTGATTCTATGGCAAATCTTGCTACCGCTTTAAATGCTAACGCTACAATAACAGATTTTTATACTGTAACTGTTAGTTCAGGAGTAATAACAATCACAGAAACATCAGCAGGTGGAGGAAGAAACCCTGGAGGACCAACTATTACCGGAACAGGAGTTATAACTAAGAGCTTAACTGCAACCAGCACAGCCCCCGATAAAATTTTAGTCGGGGGAGCAACTTTAACTGCAACTAATAGCACAACTGATAGCTCAGATTTTGCTGTGGGTTCTTCAATTTCCGACACAGTAGCTAATATTTATATTGCGCTAAGCGCAAATTCAGCTGTTACTAATTTTTACACTGTTTCCTATTCTGGAGCGACTTTTACCTTGACAGAAACAGATGCAGGACATAACAGTACCCCATTAGTTGCCTCGGTTACTAATCTTACTGGTACAGGAACAGGGGCGATTACAAGTGGAACGGTTACCACAAGTACAGCAACAACAGCCACTGCACCAACATTGCCAAGTGGTGCATTATCACTAGCGAATGTCGAGGTTGTAGCTGGTGCAACAATTATTCCTAGTAAACGAATAACAGATACAAGAACTATTAAACCTAATTATACAGAATTAGGTTTATTTAATGTGAAAGATTATGGCGCAGAAGGAACGTGGGGAGATGATACGGCTGCTATCCAAAAAGCCACCGATGCGGCTGTTGCTAATGGTGGAGGTTGTGTATTTTTTCCATCTGGCGTTTATGGACTTAGTTCTCCAATAGTCCTAAATTCTAACCCTTCTTATACTTCTGTAGCAAAAATATCTTTCGTTGGCGTAAATAATGGATTGGGAAGTGGCTCATCTATATTATATGCGTTGAGTACATTTTCTGACTCGGAAGAACCTATGCTCGACTGTAGACATGCAAAATATACTGGGATTTACTATATGAGGCTACTTGGAAATAGTAGAGCATCGGGTATTGAGTTTGGTGAAAGATCAGATTATCACAAAAGGCTATGGAGTGGTAATACTGTAGATGGTTGTTATATTGATGGTTGCTATATTGGGATAAAGACGGAAAATGCGGGGCAAATGGATGTAGAAAAAAACACAGTTACTAACTCATCATATGTTGGCATTTACTTTGGGGTTGGGAGTGGAGATAGTACACTTGCTAATAACTGGGTAAATACAAGTTATAAATCTTATGAGGGTAATGATTACTATTCAGGTGCTGGCATAGTCCTTGATTCTTATACTGGAAATACTAATATAACCGGTGGAAAAGTCGAGTGGAACGCTAAAGGGATAGTATTGCATAATACCTATGGTATTAACATTTCGAATATCAATTTTGATGTTAATTATTATGGACATATCATAGTAATTGGCGAAGGTGAACTTTGTTCATTCAATATCAATGGAAACAGGTTTCTCTCTGGCGGTTCAAAGACTTGTGATTATTTTGGCGGTAGTCATATTTATGTTACGCAAATGCTTAAAAGCACAGTTTATACAAGAGGAACAATTTGCGGTAATTCATTTAAATACGCTGGAACAGGTGCAATTGAAACAGATACTACGTCACCCGTAGGGCCAACTATTGCAGGAGTTATACTAAAAACAGCTCAGAGCGCAACAACTATCGAAGTAACTGCAAGTGGTAATGACATGATAAATTGCTCTGGCGCATATTCATTCTATCTAGATAATTTTGATTCTAACAGCAAGACAATTTTGCATGATTATGGAAACTCAACTAACCTCAATAATTACATTACTGGCATAACTAGTGCAGCAAGAATCTATAAATCTAGCTATGGGAGCGGTAATCACGTTGTATACGGAACAGCGGCACCCACCAATACTACAGGAATAGCTTGGGCATTAAATGATGAGGTAATTAATACTTCTCCGGCTATAGGCTCATTTGAAAAATGGAAATGTATTTCTGCGGGAACGCCAGGGACTTGGAAAGGAATCAATTTAATAGAACCAAGTGGATATTCAGCATTATCGGCTAGTTCATCAATTACGGTTGATTTTACAAAGGCGAAAGTTTATACATTAACCCCAACGTCTGCCACATCTTTAATAGCTAGTGGTGGTTTTAATGGACAGAGCGCAAAATTAATCATTACTACATCAGGGACAGCCACGTATACCTTAACATTTAGTACAAATTTCAAAACTACAGGAACTTTGGCGACAGGGACAACCTCTGGCGCAGTATATGTGATTGATTTGATATGTTATAACGGAACTTGGTATGAGGTTTCCAGAACAACCGCAATGTAAAGGAGGTGAAAAAATGGGATTACAGCAAACAATTACCTTAGACAATGGTTTGTCGGCAGAAAATGCCTATTTTAAAATTGACACCTATCAAGGGAATGGTACAGTCGTTTCGCTTGACGTAAAGGCATGGGTTAGTAGAACAGCAAGCAAGGATGGTTCCACCTTACCTTTTTGGGAAAAAATTTTTACCTTTGATTATGACTTAACAAGTACAGAAAACATTTTGACGTATGGGTATACTGAGTTAAAAACAAGCGATACATTTTCGGTTGCCACTGATGTATTAGAAAGTTAATAGTAGATGAATCTGCAACGAATTTTCCCAATGGGGCCATGATACCTTAACAGGTTGTTAAATATTAAATCATAATATCAATTTATAACAAAATTTACAAATTTAAACAGGAAGTAACGAAAAAAGGGGGAATGATAAATATGAATATATAAAATAGGAGGCTAGTGTTTATGGGTAGAGTAGTTTGGGTGGATTACGCAAAGGGCATTGGGATAATATTAGTTGTTCTTGGCCATGTATTATTGAATAGTAGTAATGGGGCTGCCGCACATCTTGCCGCAAGATTTATATATAGTTTTCATATGCCGTTATTTTTCTTTTTGGCTGGCCTTTTTGTAATAAAAAGTGTTGAAAAAGAAACAACAACTAATTTTATACTAAACAAAGCAAAAAGGCTGCTGTATCCTTACTTTATATGGTCGATATTCGAAGGAAGCATTCGCTGTTTTTTATCTTCTAAAATGACTATTCAAAATCCAGTAAGCATTTCAGACCTTTTGGCAATTCCTTATCAACCTATATACCAGTATTGGTTTGTATACGTTCTATTTATTTGCTTCTGCGCTTTTTCATTAGCGTATAAAAAAGATAAAAACTTGATGGGATGCCTCATAATAACTGCAATAGCATTCGCATATCGCGATCTTCCCGATGTACAAGTAATTAAAAGCATATTTTATATGTTCATCTTTTTTATAATTGGCGCAGCTTATTCTAAATACAATGTAGAAAACATGCTTAAAAGTATGAACCCTTGGATATTCCCAATAATAACCGTGTTGTTTGTCGGTGTTGAGGTGATATATTTACAAGGGATAAACACATCATTTATAAAATTTGTGATTGCCTTGTTGGGGATTGCTTTTACTATAGGTTGTTCTATGAAAATTGCGAAGTATAATATTTTATCGGCTCTTAAATACTTAGGAAGCATATCAATGCCTATATATCTTTCACATGTTTTGTGTACTGTTACTATTCGACTGCTTTTGAATAAAGTCGGATTATATGATTCAACAACACATATCATTTTCGAAACAGCTTTTGGCATTGGATTGCCAGTGTTATCAGTTGTTTGGTTAGAAAAAACATTTATTTATCGCTGGCCGTTTGGTACTCATGCAATTCAAATAGCAAAATAGTATGTATAAAGATAGCTGCCTTGAGGCGGCTATTTTTATTTTGGATGATTAATATGCCACGTGAACCATGCCGCTAATAGCGGTTTTTTTAATGTGATTTTATAGGGAGGGGCAGACGATGTGAGTGAAATAAATGAGGCTGTTAAACAGTCTAGTATCCCTGTTACTGTGTCGACCTTAACGTTTTTGAACATTCAATTAGCAGATTGGGTTTATATTCTTACCGTGATATATCTTGCCTTGCAAATTGTTTATTTAGGCAAAAAAATACTTAGGAGGTGAGAACAATGCAACTGGCTGATATTAGAAAACTAGCACAAGCGGCAAAGGGTAATATAGATCATGTTTATATTCACTGGACAGCCGGGCACTACGGCCAGCAGTTTCCTGACTATCACATTCTGATTGATAAAGACGGTTCACTCTATGCCACTGTAGACGACCTTACAACCCATTTGAATCACACCTATATGCGTAACACTGGGACGGTGGCGATCGGGGCGCTGTGTGCGTATCAGGCCCACTCTACCACTGATCTTGGGCCAGAGCCGCCGACTGATGCGCAGATCGAGGCGATAGCCCAGGTAATAGCTGTACTTAGTGATGAGCTAGAATTGCCGATTGACATTCAGCACTTCATGACTCACGCCGAAGCTGCTGATAATATGGACGGTTTAAATCCAGGCTATGAGCCGAACGGGTACCCTGATGGAAAGTATGGCCCGGCGAACTCAGTAGAGCGCTGGGATTTTTGGGTGGCGCGTGCAAAGGATGCGCCTGGATCCGGCGGCGGACTATTAAGAGGTAAAGCGATTTGGTATTTGCATAATGGTTAGTATTGGCCGCTGTTATTAAGACAGACGGCTTTTATTTTTAATAAGGAGTGATTCTATGCGTAAATACCTACTAAAAAAAGATACCACAGATTTACGAGATCATATTTTTTGTTCATCCGCTTTTAAGAAAGAAACTCACTTGCCGGCCAGTGTGGACCTGCGGAAGAAATGTAGTGCAGTAGTCAACCAAGGGGAGCTAGGCAGCTGCACCGCTAATGCAATTGTCAGCGGCTTGAGAGAGTATCTTCTCATTAACAAGGAAATTAAGTGGCTGGCCTTGTCGCGGCTATTTCTGTACTACCAGGAACGTTTGATGGAAGATTCCGTCAGCCAAGATAGCGGCGCGATGATCCGGGATGGTATGAAGGTACTGAATCAAATTGGCGTGTGCCCTGAGACTGACTGGCCCTATGATATTTCCACATTCACTAATCCGCCAACTGATAAAATGGTTGCCGATGCAGCACCGTACAAAGTTGCTGAATACCACCGTATTACTTCGCTTGCACAACTTAAAGCGGCTTTGGCAGAAGGGTTGCCGGTCGTGATAGGCATTGACGTATACGAGTCCTTTGAATCTGACGAGGTAGATAATACTGGAATAGTGCCCATGCCGGACACTTCAAAAGAAGAATTACTTGGAGGCCATGCGGTTTTAGTAGTGGGCTATGACGATGACAAGAGTCAGCTAATAGTAAGGAATAGCTGGGGGATAACTTTCGGAGACTTGGGCTACTTTTACCTACCTTATGACTACTACGATAAATACGCCAGTGATTGCTGGACAAGCAGGGGGTAGCCATGGATATAGATGAAATTGAAAAACAGGTATTACCATACCTCATAAAACTCGCTGAGTCGCCACCAGTGCAGGCTGAACTACAGGCCGCAAGGGTGGCGATTATTAATGTGATCGAAGCGGAGGCGGCTAAAGCCGTTCCGTTTGGTTTACGGACCATCGCCCGTTTATTGCGGTGGACAAAAAAAAATATTAAAAGGATGTGTTTTTCTATGAAAACGAATTTTAATTTACAGAGGTTTGCCGATACTGAAACGACTTCAACCGGAGCTGTCACCATCACAGTCCAAAATAGTGCTGAAACGGTGTTGCCCGGTGCAACGGTCAGCGTAACAATTAGCGATGTGACCACTACTGCTACTACCGGCACCGATGGTACTGCAACCTTTAGCAACTTGGTGGCTGGGAGCCAGACCTTTACCGCAACGCTGGACGGTTATACCTCTAATACTGCTACCGTGACGGTAGAGGCTGGCGATACTGTAACCGGAACTATTACCCTTGTCGCAACAACTGCCAGCGCCGTGACTAGTGTCATCACCGCTGTACTGAGCGAGTTGTCCGATCTAATTAGTGATGCTTCAACCGAAGCCGTAGCCACTGTTATAACCGAGCTAGAAACCGAAATTGATTCCACTTCCTCGTTGTGGGTTAAGGTTCGGGATAACATGGAAAAGGCCGTGCTAGTGTCTATCAAGAGTATTGTAATTTCAAGCTTGATTAGTGTTTTGACTG
>Ga0316602_10000249_pt1 | contig 44097 bp, 63 predicted proteins | sample OWC_soil_day10_C_FD_203103 | JGI IMG/M metagenome (GOLD analysis project Ga0316602, IMG submission 203103) | Wetland soil microbial communities from Old Woman Creek delta, Ohio, United States - OWC_soil_day10_CT | ecosystem: Environmental > Terrestrial > Soil > Wetlands | place: USA: Ohio... | reverse complement strand
GAGCTGAAGAATCAGAACCGCGAAAAACGCAAAGGGGATTTTACAGCTCTCTCCCTTTCCTTAATGATGGAGCGGAATTCAAGCGAACCACGGACTCTGGAAGAAATGATAGTAGATAAGGCGGACATAGAGGCTGAAGTCGTTGACGAACTTACAGCCTCTGAGATATACAGCGCCTTGTCCGCTTGCCTTACACCTATGGAACTACGTGTGCTGCAGCTTCAGTACGCAGGGTATTCTGGCCCTGCAATAGCTGAAAAGATGGGAATCCGGTATAAGGCGTTCGATAACGCGCAACAACGTACAAGGAAGAAAGCTAGAAAATTACTAGGAGGAACATTATGAGTAAGATTGCGGTGTACTTAGCAGGGGCTATGACGGGTTTAACTAGGGAGGAAATGACGGAATGGCGTGATGATGCTACTTATATGCTTCGAGTAAATGACTTCAGAGTTTGGAATCCGGTGAGCACTCTCCTTGACGGTTCTTCTACAGCTAAAGAAATTGTTGACAGTAACAAATTCATGCTTATGCACAGCGACATTATTTTAGCCGAAATGATTAACAGGAAAGATCCGAGCATAGGTACTATATGTGAAATAGTACTTGCAGGAGAGTTAGGAAAACCTGTTATTGCTTTTGGTGACAGTCCATCACTTGTTTATCCGTGGGTTGATGTTAACGTCACGGCAAGGTTAAGGACGTTAGAAGACGCCATGAAGTATATTGTGGTGAACTACGGTTGTTACGTTTAAGGGGGTTAGTCCGTGGCTAAGTATCGTAAAAGACCTGTTGTAGTCGACGCTGAAGTTTACCACCCTGGAGTGGAAGATGGTTGGGTAGTCCATTTTAGTGGTAATGCATTCAACTATGAAAAGGTATTTGAGTCCAAAGAAAGAGCTGAAAAATTCGTGGAACTTAATCTGGGTTTTATTTTTATGGAAGACGAAGACCGGAAATATGACGACATTATTTATGAAACGCCTATGCCCTATATTAAGACTAAGGAAGGAAAGCATGAAATATCCGAGGGCGACTACATCATTACGGGTGTGGTAGGTGAAAGATACCCATGCAAGCCAGATATATTCCATATGACTTATGAAGAAGTTGGGGCCGATGATTTATGAATGTCTTATCACTATTCGATGGTATGAGCGGTGGTCAGCTAGCACTGCGAAGAGCTGGGATACACGTGAGCAACTATTTTGCAAGCGAAATTGATAAGTACGCAATTCAAGTTACAATAAATAACTTTCCTGAAACCAAGCAACTAGGGGGCGTGACTAGTATAGACCTCAGTACGTTACCAGAAATTGACTTATTGATGGGTGGTAGCCCCTGTCAAGGGTTTAGTTTCGCGGGTAAACAACTAAACTTTTCCGATCCAAGGAGTAGGCTGTTTTTTTGACTACATAAGAGTAAAAGAAGAACTACAGCCAAAGTATTTTTTGCTTGAAAATGTTAACATGAAAAAAGAGTACCTAAACATTATTACAGAGCACATGAAAGTTGAACCCATAAAAATAAACTCTGCTGACTTTTCTGCTCAAGACCGTGTAAGATGGTATTGGACAAATATCCCTTTTGAAAAAGAGTGGACCAAATGTCCAGAAACGGTTGAGGACGTACTCGAAGATACTGTAGACGCTAAGTACCTTATCAACCCTAACAGACTAGTTGTTATTCTAGAAAACGAAGTTAAGCGAAGAAAAATAGCTTATATAGGCTCAGACAACCAGGGTAATCGGATATACAGCATACACGATAAGTCTGTAACCTTGTGTGGGGATGCCTGTGGTCTTGGAGCTAAAACGGGGCTGTATGCATTACCGTGTTTAACACCAGATAGGTTAAGCAAAAAACAAAACGGAAGAAGATTTAAACCACCACACAGTAAATTTTATACGTTAACCGCTCAGGATAAACATGGGATATTAACCAATAACTTCATCCGCAAACTAACTCCACTGGAATGTGAAAGACTTCAAACAGTACCAGAAATGTATACAGCTAGTTGCTCTGATAATCAAAGGTATAAGTTGCTCGGTAATGGCTGGACAGTTAGCGTAATAGCCCATATACTCTCAGGTATGAAGCCAAGCACAGAATCAGATAACCAATTCCACTAAACGTGAAAAAGAAGGTGTCCTATGAAATTCGGAGACGGATCATTTATTATAGGAGGTAAGAAGCCTCTAGCGAGCAGGGCAGTACAAATTCAGTCTACAGGGGAACAGCAAAAAACGCTGTCCCCTGTGAAGCCTAAAAAGAAGCCAGGGGAGTTTAATATCACTTGGCCCCCGATGCCTATTCAACAGGCAAAGGATTACAAAGTAATTACCACAGCAAACGAACTAATTAAATACCTGAAACGCTGTGAAGAAAAAGGCATATGCGGATTCGATTATGAAACTACGGTAACAGACGAGTACCGTGCTATATGGGCTGTAAAAGAGCGTGAGTTTGCGTCAGAGATTGACAGAATCAACGACGAATACCAGTGTGAAATGGACACATTAGACAGGCTTGACCCTACGTCGTCTACAACTTTTAAAAAGCTCGACAAGGAACGCGACAAAGAACTTGGAGCTGTGAACAAGGCGTATGAAAAAGCTGCAAGTGCTGACTTCCTAAGAGCGCCGCTTGATCCATGGAAGTCAGAAATATGTACGGTGTCCCTAAGTGCTGCTCCACATGAAGCGCGGGTTGTGTTTATAGGTAATCCTGGTGCTAATCAGTATAAATTAAATGTTAACAATATAAAAGAAAATATGGAGTATAAAAGTGGTTCATCTTTTATGCTCCCCAGTGACTATGCCGACCTTGTCAGAAAAGAAGTATTCGAAATTCTCAATAAACACCTCTTCCAAAACCGTAAGATAACTAAGGTAGCTGTAAACCTTTCCTTTGAAACCAAACAAACCACTAAACTAGGTATGTACATCATGGAGCCTGTTGCTGACCCCTTGATTATGTGGGTAAGATGTATGCAGGTGGTAGCCCCGCAGAAGATCCTTGATGTTAAGCGTCCGGCTACGGGCAAAGGTCTCAAGCCAATGACGTGGGAGTACTTCGGGGTTAAGATGGGTAACTTCGAAGAGTTGCTCAAGAAACACGGAGTGCAGTTTTTCTCAGAGATTTCCGCGGACCACCAAGACGCGCTCATTTACAGCGCGGAGGACTCTGATTACGCAGTACAGCATTACCTGTATTGGCGTGAGATAGCTAAACAAATACCAATGTACGATGATTGGTTACACAATATTGAAATGCCCTTCACACGTGTAATCGGTTTGATGGAGTACTGGGGTATGGCCTGGGACGATGATCTTGCCGAGCAAAAAAGACAAGAAGCCGAGAACATAAGGGACGCGGCTATCACTGAAATGGTTAAGATTGCTAAAGAGCAGTTTGACTATGACCTGGATACCGGGAAGACAGGCAAGACGGGTAGTGTACAGTACTTCCTGTTCGATGTCTTAGGTGCCCCGATAGCGAAGGTCAGTGATAAGACAGACAGACCCTCACTGGATGAAGAATCACTAATTGATATGCGGTTCATGCTGGAAAATAAATTACACGACATTAAAGAAGAAAAATACCTAGCTGTAGAACTTCCTGAAGATTGGGAAACGCGGGACGTAAGTAGTGATCCGGATTTCGGGAAAGATGAACGAGCCGCGGTTAGAGTTAAACAGCGTCCGGACTACGAGCATAAGGAAACCGCTTTACGGTTTATTGACTTAATTCAAACAGTTCAAACATATACAACATTGATTTCCAGCCACATTATAGGCAGACAAAAGTATATAAACCCTATATCGAGGCGTATCCACGCTGGTTATACGCAGTGGACGGAAACTTCTAGACTTAATTCACAATCGCCTAATCAACAAAATGTCAGCCGTGATCCTATAGGAAGTATCAATGTTCGTAACTTCTATGAAGCACCTTCCGGTAAAATCTTATTCTTTATTGACTTCTCCGGATTTGAATTACGGTTAATGGCGTGGGCGTCTAAGGATGAAACAATGATTGACGCTTTTCTACATGGTGGCGACCTTCATAGAAAGACCGCGGCCACGATGACAGGCAAGCCTGAATCAGAAATAACTAAAGCTGAGAGAACGAATGCCAAGGCAGGCAACTTCGGGTGTAACTATGGTGGAGGCCCTCACGCGCTTCAAAAAACCCTTAAAACGCAAAATGGTATTCGTAAAACATTAGCTGAGTGTGACCATATTGTTCAATCAGTTATGGGGACATACAAACGGATACCTGAGTACCAAAGAGACTCAACCCTTTTTGCAAGGGAAAATGGTTATGTCCAGACTATTTACGGCTATATTCGAATGTTGCCAAATATCAACACATCAAATAACACGTTACGTGGATCTGACGAACGTAGAGCGGGGAATACGAGAATCCAAGGCGGAGCTGCAGATATTATGAAGAAGTGTCAAAATGCTGTATACGAAGAAATAGGTAAGAGCGACATTTTACAGCACGGTAAGACGGACATGGTAGGTCAGATTCACGATGAAATTATACTGGAAATGGATGATGATCCACTATTAGTGGAAAAAGCGGGTAACTTTATTAAGGCTCTAATGGAGCAGCCACCTATCCCGGACTTCCCTGTACCGATAATAGCTGAAGCATCAGTCGGTTATCGTTGGGGTGAAAAGATGTCTCTCGAAAAATGGCTGGAAACGAAACGAGGTGATCAGCATTAAAGGCACAACACTTGCGAATGAATCAGCCGCCGATAGACCGAAAACTGATTTCTACCCTACACCAGAGAACGTGACGCTCGCTCTGCTGGATTTCCTAAACCTGCCAGAAGACACAGTAATATGGGAACCGGCTTGCGGAGAGGGACATATGGTAAAAGCTCTAAGAAGCTGTGGATATACTGTATTTCCTACAGACCTGCATGATTATGGATTCGGTGTTCCTCATACTGATTACCTTGAAGCAAGTATACCCAGGTGTGATTGGATAATCACAAACCCACCATTCAATTTATTTGAGGAATTTGTTCGCAGGAGTATAGTACACGGCAAACCATTTGCGTTATTAGCAAAGTCGCAGTGCTGGCATGCTGAATGCCGGGGCGCGAAACTATTCTGGGAATTCCCACCTATGGCTGTACTGCCCTTAACATGGCGACCGGACTTCCATTTTGGCACAAAGGGTGGACGTCCTACAATGGAATGTATTTGGACTGTTTGGGGTACTGAACCTGCGAAACAGACAATATACCTGCCTTTATTAAAACCTAAGAAAAGGAGTGAACAAAATGCCTAAAGAAACATGTGTAAACTGTAATGAAAATTCATGCCCATCTCACGGAACGCCTAACTCTGGTTGCCCAGACTGGACGCCGCCTGTAACTGAACCACAGAAAAGCGTCACCAATATTAGTATAAAAGATATAAGGTCATTGTTGGACGAGTTGACGGAGCGCAGAGAATCCGACCTAAGACCGGCTACAGCTTTTCTAAACAATGTTGAATACACTCAAATCGGACACCTAAAGTCTGAAGTACTCGAATTAGAACTCGCATGGGATAAGTGCCTGTGGGACAGGCAAGGGGAGTACGCAGAAAACGACGCAAAAAACGACTTAGCTATGAACATGGAAATTGTTGACATTCAAATGAGTGCCGAAACCCTGCTGGCTATTCGGGGTTTAGATGAACAGCAGCGGCGCGACCTACGAAAAAAGGTTATCGAAAAGAATAGGGTTAGGGGTTATTACAATGCAAAGTGAACAACTAGCGGAAATCATATCCCAGGACGTAAATCCAAGAACAGGCAGACCATATAACATTATAGGCTTTACTGTAAACGAATCCCGTAAAGACAAAAGGACCGGCGTAGTCGTCGGTCCTGGTGTAAAGAATCCTTGCTACAGAGCTAGTGACTACGTCGAGAATAGCTACAAAAGGATGATGACTAAATGGCTGTAAGAAGATATCTGAATAATGCCGAACGGGATACTTGTTATATCATGAGCGCTCTATATGCCTGGTCCCGCGCTGCTGCTGATGTTATGGCTAAGTATCCGCAACGTAAAGAGATAGTCAAGTGTCTGAGATTAGCAGGAACCTGGACAAAAAAGGCTAAGGAAGAACTGCTACAGCCATTGGACACCAAAGAACTAGCATATGTCACAGCCGAAAGCAACAAGGTCAAAGTTATTACGAAGTACACGGATGATGCAATTCGTGAACTAAAGGCGATAGAAAACCTAAACAGCACTGTAAAAATTGATAAGGACGCCTTTTATACAATAGTGGAATTCGCTATTGCAGGCTACTGCAAACGCTGTAAGGCTCACGGTGCAGGGGAAATATGCCAATGTACCTTACGTACCACTTTGATGGACACAGGCGTAGAAGCCCTGAATTGCTGTGCCGATGAAGATACTTGCCAGTATCAGGACTATGAGGAAACGGCTGTAGAGACCGCTATGGTGGATGCTTTGATGGGGAAGGGTGGTGACTGAGGTTATGCTTATAGCTAAAAAAATACGAAAAGGATACTACAAGGTTCTTCGAAACAACATAGTTATAGGTGAAATACTATATTGTGGGTGCGACATAGAGCCTAACGGGGACACAATAGACCGGTTTGCTGTAGATATTCCAATGTATAAACTTAGGCATGGTGCGCAAATCCGCGTAGGTAAAAACGGTTATGATTGTGAAAAACAAGCTGAGGAAGCCGCGCTATCCGCATTACTGAACTGGTCTACTCACAAACTTAGCAACATGGAAGAGGGTAAGAAGAATGACAGTATATAAACCTATTGAGCAGCAAGCTAAAGAATGGCAACAAGCTTTACGGTTAATGGACTGGGATATTACGGTAGAAGTAATTAGTCGTGCGGAATTTGATTATAAATACCCGAAGTATGCCGGACAGGAGTGTACAGGTATGAATTCGCGTGATTGGCACCACCATGGTTCTGTAATCAGTTTAGTAGATACCATTTACCTTGAAGAGGACTTAGTACATGAATTGTCCCATATGCTGCTAGATCCTTTTCAGTTATTGGTTGAGGAGGTTATTGAATACTTGCCTGCCGAACTAAAGGATTTCAGCACAACAGCTTTAAAACACCGACTTGAGGAAAGCGTCAATATGGTTGCTACGGCTTTAATTAATGCTCGAAAGGTGGACAAAAGCTGTAATGACTAAATCTAAACTTAACTTTAAGCTATGCCCTCGTTACGAAGCACAAGAATGCGAAAACGATGTTCTCTGCAGTAATAAAAACCCTAAAGCCTGCTGCTTCCATTGTGAGAAGAAAGGAAGCTGTGGCATGGCATGCAAGACAACCGACATACCCAGTCCGTGGGTTACTAAGTGGAGAAAGGAAGTGATGGGTACTGCTAAAAAACGTAAAAAGTAATTTATGTTTGGTGATCCTATCGATATTAATAATGAGGGGTGCGCTGTATGGGGAAGTTTTACACGAAAAGGAAAAAGCCACCACGGAACAAGGAGAGGGAATTGTGGTCCACGATTGCCGACATGGAAGCGGAGAACCGACAACTGAAGACGCAGCTAGAGGAATATTACCAGTCACTGGGGCCACAGGCAGCACAACCGCCCCCGAAGAAGCACCTTCCGAATACGCACTTGAGGATATTTCTTACGGGAGTACTAGCAGGGGCGGCGTTCACCGTGGCGTACCTCTTGGTAATTTTACCATAACCTTCTACACGGCAGGGCCAGAGAGTACCGGAAAAGATATAGGAGACGAAGACTATGGTATTACCGCTATAGGATCTACGGCTGTAGAGGGGCGTACAATAGCCGCAGACTGGTGTGTTTTGCCGCCTAGATCCATCGTATACATAGATGGTGTGGGTACTAGGTATGTTGAGGATCGCGGGGGAGCCATTAAAGGTAAGCGTATTGATGTATTTATGGACGACCATAAACAAGCTTTACAGTGTGGCAAAGTTTCACGAAAAGTGTATCTAATAAGGAGAGGTGCAGAATGAATATTCGACAGTGTAACAAGAAAAGAGCCAAACGAATCAGTAACCCGCCACTATTAGCCGCAGTTAAGGCCAGGTTTAAGAAAGCAGCTAAAGCGGCACGCGTTATGCAACGGCTAGTTAATTATCAAATACAGATGGATTATAAAATCTTTTCAGGGCGCCAATATGGTAAAACCTTCCTAGCCCAAACCGTGGCCTATGGAGACTGGTGGAACCTTGCTAAAAACTGCCTATTCCCCTTCTTATTACCGCAAATTGAGTATTGTATCACTTGCGACAAACTGGATTGCCGAGCAAAGCAATTAGCTGCTTACGCTAAAATATTACCGCCTACAGCTTTTAAATCTGGGAAGAGGGTTTGATTTAATGCCTTTAGCTGTAAAACTAATAGCCGGTAAAGACCACGCCTCGTTTTGGCTTACGACAGACGACTGGGTTGATGCGTCAACAGATAGAATTGTACCTAATAGCGAAATTCCAGATGACTTAAAAGTCTTCAGGACAGAGGCGGCGGCAGACAGATTCATGAAAACCTTTACCGGCCACCCAATATGGGCTGTGCCCGTACACAGCTACATCCTTATAAATGTTAAGAGAAAAACCCGTAGAGTACAGGTATTTGATAAGTGGGAGGTAGTATGACATGCCAAGAGTACCGATGAAAGCGCAAATGAATACCCTGGCTGAAGAGTTAGCCAGCGCACAAGCCAGAATTAACAAGCATGAACAGCAAATAGAGGCTATTGAAAAGCAAGAATTGATTCGTACTTCGCAAGCGTTCCGGAATATGACGCTGTGGATCGGTGACCTAGAAACGTATGCTCAAGAAGTAGTAGATGCTGAAGAAAGGTTACGTGCCGGCAAGGGAACAATACCCGACCTGCAGTTCACTATTGCTACGCTGGCGGCTACCTTGAGGGGGCGGGCAGCAGTATGACAACACGATTAGAGGTTATTGCGTTCCTTGTAGAAGATGCTCGAAAAGAAGAAGAACTGTTAGATGCCTACAAAAGAGCTGAAGACGCCGCCGAGAAAACAGCGCAGCAGGAGCAGAAAAAGACAGGTAGTTATGTTTCTTGTTACCGTTATTTAAATTGGGGAGGACAAATACCCCACAAATCAACGGTAGCCCAAAAGCTAAAATTAGTGAGACAACTTTGTTTGCAGGAGATGAAAGAACTATGATGCAATCTGTTGAGCAACGTTACTATACTGACGCGAAATTTCATACACTGGTTGACATGATGGAAAAAGCTATCAACGAGTGCCAATTCACGCCTTCCGAACTTCGGGAGGCGGCTGTCTACGCGGCTATAAGGCATGAAGAACGGCGTATACAGCCTACCTTCCCCTTTAAACTACATGATTCTGCGGGTGGTGAATAATGGGCTGGGATTTTTACAGCTTTCAAACCATAAAGTCAACTAAAAAAGATCATCAATGTGTCTGCTGCTCAATTAAAATACCAAAAGGTAGTAGCTGCATTTATCAATCAGGTAAATATGACGGCGATTTAGTATCTCAATATGTTTGTCATAATTGCAACAATTTATATAACGAGTACTCGGCAGATATGGGCAACGATTACGAAATGTGGGACGAGATATGCGAATACTTGCGCGAACGGCTTATTGAAAAACATTGCGAAGTATGCGGCGATTATGACAAAGAAAACAGGGAGTGCGGGATAGCAGAAGATAGTCCGCCTATGATGCGGCTAAGATGTCCGAAGGAGGGTGAATGATGGGAATAACAATAGCTTCTTATGGTGGTGGGACTAATAGTACTGCCGAATTGATAGAGTGTGTTAATCGCAAGGTAAAAGTTGATTTAATACTATTTGCTGATACTGGTGGGGAACGTCCTGAGACATATGAGTATGTAAAAATGTTTAGTGCTTGGCTCGTTGCTCATGGATACCCTGCAATTGTTTGGGTCAAAGCTCCTAATGTTACTCTAGAACAAGATTGTTTGCGGCGTAATGCATTACCAGCTTTGGCATATGGATGGAAAACATGCTCTCAGAGATTTAAAATCCAGCCACAAGACAAATACGTGAACAACTGGGATCTAGCAAAAAACGCATGGAAAAAAGGCAAAGACGTTGTAAAACTTGTAGGGTATGATGCTGGAGAAACAAACAGAGCAATCGGTAAAAATCGAGATAAAAAATATAAATATCGGTTCCCGTTGATTGAATGGGATATTGATCGTAATGGTTGTATTGAAGTAATAAAAAAAGCTGGATTGCCACAACCAGGAAAATCATCGTGCTTTTTCTGTCCGAGCATGAAGAAACATGAAATCATGGCATTGAGTAAGGAATATCCAGACCTATTAGAACGAGCCTTAGCTATAGAAAGTAATGCTGAACTGCTAACAGTTAAGGGATTAGGTAGAAGTTATTTATGGGCTAATTACGTTAAATATCAGGATTCACAGGGAAGTATGTTTTGCGAAACATGGTACGAAGCAGATGTTCCTTGTGAATGTTACGATGGATAAGGAGGCCGATAATGGACGCTAAACTAACGCCTGAACAGGCGATAAACTTACTGCGGCAAGCATGGACTGGGGATAACAGCGAGTTAAAATTTATTGATATGGATAAAATCGCCGCCTTAATCGAATCCCTAGCGGCTGATGCGAAAAGTGAAGGAGTAAAGCTAATTGCCGATGAACGCCAACGACAGATTGAGAAAGAGGGATGGACATCAGAACACGACAAACAGCATGAAAATGGCGAATTGGCATTGGCGGCAGCGTGTTATGCCATACCAGATAATAAAAGGTCATGGATTAGTGGTGCGATTAGTAAGGTTAAAAGTGACGTAATAAATAAATTTTGGCCGTGGGGGCTAACATGGTGGAAGCCAACACCGGATAACCGCATTCGCGAACTTACCAAAGCCGGTGCTCTTATCGCAGCAGAAATTGACAGACTTCGTGCGGGGAAGGGTGGGGAGTAAATGGCCAAATTAACCGAGTTTGAAAAGAAAGTAAGAAATGTAGCAAGTAATGACTGGAATAATCAGTGCAAGCGATTTATGCAAGGTATACCTTTTCGTGACAACACAGCAAGGAAATGCTATGAACGACATTTAAAAGAGATGAAGGACGGTGGCGCGGGTGAGTAAACATAGACACATGTGGGTTTTAATGGATAATGGGACACTACATTGCCATTGCGGGGATACTGTAAAAGATGTTGCCACATACGCAATAGATGGTGAAAAATGCATTACAAAACTTAAACAACAATTAGCCGACCTTCGCGCAAATTTGGAGGCGGCAGAGAAAGAAATTTCCGAACTAGAAGAAGAACTAAGCGCAACTAAGACATTGTTACTATCTGAGGGAGTAAACAAAAAACTTATTGCACAAGACCGCGACAACCTGCAAGCCAAGTTAAACAGGGATACCAAGCTGCTGGAAAAATGTATTAATGACCAAAAAGAAACTATTATCGGTTGCCAGAAGGTATATACTGACCTGCAAGCCGCTTATGATGTGGTGCGGGGGGCGTTAAAACGTATTGGAATGCTATGTGTGTCTCCCGAATCTGACAGCAATAAAGTCAAGATTATTATGGAATATCAGCACAAGGCCCTCTCCATCACGCCAACAGAGGCCGGGGAGCGGGTGCGGGGGTTGGTTGATGCGCTGGAGTATTATGCGGATAAAGATCAGTTTAGAAGTGTTCCATCAATGATTACAGACAACGGGAAAATAGCTAGGGATGCCTTAGCAAAGTATCGGGGAGGTGCGGAGTAATGGGGGACTGGTATTGCCGATGGTGCAAGAGTGTTTTTGCAGAGCCAAAAGTTATCGTAGGTACAAACAGCGACCAAGAAGGAAATGATAGGGGTGGCACGGTACACGTGCAGGTTTGCCCATTATGCGACGGATTGAGCATCGGCAAGATTATTAATGGTAAATGGATATCGAAGGATTATCTTAATCAGAAGGGGGCCAAGGAAAATGACTAAAGAAAGAAACGGAATAACAGGAATAAACAGGGTGTGTAAAAGCGTTTTAAAGTTAACTGATGCTGATTTTGAACAAGCACTAAGAATGGTGAGAGAACAAAGCAGCTATGTACATCCGCTTAAAAATGCTGCAGCTAATCGACAACAGGACCTAGGTAACCATAACTTTAAGGTGTTGACTGCTCTGCGTACGCTACAGGACGTTATCAAATCGGGTGAAGGTATCTAAAGGAGGGACACTATGACGTACACTGATGGGCTTTTAAATGGTATAATGATTTCTATTGGCTGGCTACTATCCTGCGCTACAGCCTGCTGGATAGGCTATGACCTAGGCCGAAGCAGGAAAAATAGACTGTAAATTTATAGTCAAAGGAGTGACTAATTATGGCCGTAACATCAAAAGAATTTGCTGAAAGCAAAGACGACGGAGATAATTTATTCCCGAAACCAACAGATGCACAAGAAGGTATTGACATACTAATTAGGCATTTTTTAGGTGACGATTGGTACGTAGTTGATCCTTTACCGGCGTCACAAATTAACACAGTGGCTATATATCAAATATTAAAGAAAACAGAAAAAATAACCTTATGGGAACGCGTTAAAAATTGTTTGTAAAGGGGTTATAATTATGAGAGAAATAAGTAATATCACAATCATTGCCGGACAAGGAGCCAACACTTACAGCCTGGGGGACTACGTTAACGGTTTGGTGATTAAAAGTATTGTTGATTGTAGCGTGGAGTATCCCGACTCCACGCAGATAGGCTACCGCTGCCTTAGTTCAGATAACGGCAAGGAATTCCGTGAACATGTATTAGTAGAGGTATGGAACGTGCCTGTGGTTGTTGAGTACAAGGAAGGAGGGAAAACTCTATGAGCTGTAAATGCGCGAAGTATGAACCTGATGAAGGACGTTATAATTGCTCTATATCTGGTGACGGATGTATGTATCTAATACCTAATTCAAAACGGTGCGCTATAGACTATGGGGAGGGACCGGACGCTGGGCGAGATCCCGCAGAACTATTAGCAGAACTGGAAGCAGAACGAAAAAAGCCTAATACTGAGATATACGTTGGTATTGACTACGCCGCCGATGACGCTGACGACTATCGTAGTTATGAAGAGAAAACAAATAAAGCCTAATATATAGCAAAAACCCCGGAGAGCTAATCTCCGGGGTTTTTGCTATTCACATCTTTCTTCGGGTGTCAATCGGACGGGTGTAAGTACGTATAGTAGATCATCAGAGTTAATTAAACAAGGTGATAAGTGTGTGTTATACCTAATCGTTATCATGTCACAGGCATTGAACTGGTTTAAACCGGCGGTTAAGTACTCTATGCTGTAGCCAGCGTTCACCGGATTACCATCTACGGTACACGGGATCTTACCTACGTTGCCTACATGAAGATACTCACCATCCGTATACAGCCTTATGTAAGGATCTTCGTAGCCGCCTTTAGGTTTTCGTATTCCCCGCGCTTCCTGCTGTAACCTCTCGGCTTTTATCCCAGCCTGTGCCACGGACAGCAAATTCAGAAGTTCCTGTTTGTTGAAAGTAAACTGTGTACTAGTTTCTTGAGGGATAGCCTTTTCAAGATTAGGATAAGGAAGATCATTGAGCCTGCAAATAGTCTGCGTCATACCGTCATTAAAAATTACGTGCTTCTTGGCTATAATAACCATATTACCACTTACAGCTTTTAAGTACCTCGCTGATACGTGAAACTCTAGGGGAGCTGGGGCGTTATGTGAAGTTTTAGCAAGAAGTAGGTGGTAGCTGTTTGTAGCAGCTATGTCTGCTCTTTGTCCCGGTATAAGTTTGAACTTAACATCTTCTAGTGTAGGCCGCTCCGCACTAGCCTGCGCAAATGGAATTACTGTTTTAAGTACCCTTGGAAGGTTGTCTATGGTGAATATCTGTACCGGGACGTATTCTGCTACACTTATAGGGAAGTCAGCGAAGAGGTTAACACTTAGCAGCATACTACTGTCGCCAAAGGCCAGCCGCATACCTTCTACTCTGGACGCGTCTACGGCTACTATTCCTTCCTTTACGGCTTTTAGGGCTGTGGTAATCAGTTTATAGTCTACTACACATTCACCATCACTACCTAATATGACGTCTGCTGTATGCTTGATAGTAAGCTCCATGTTGGTAGTAATAGCGGTAAGTTTCCCGCCTACCACGGAAAGGGCCACGCAGTTCAGAATAGGCATAGAATAAGACTTAGGTATTGCATGACCGACAGCTTTCAGAAGTCCCTTTAATTTCTTAACATCTATTTCAAATTTCATAGTTATGCACTCCTTTTGTATTTTTATGCGAAGAACGTTTTTTGACACTTTCCACACCGGTACTCTGTTACCCAAAGTTCAACTTCGTAATGACCGCCAGTGTACTCACCAATTTCAACAAACGCGGAACGCGCTTCTTTAATCCTGTCATTCAAGCAGAAAGGGCAGGCTATAGGTGTGTTAGCTTTTACAGGTTCCCACTTTCTGTGATATTGACTACCATCAAACGAACACTCAAAACAGGGTTCAGCACAGCCTGGTATATCCTTATGCAGGCAATTGCGACATAGCTTTATAACAGGTTCCTCTACTTTTGGTTCCACTATAAGCGAATGGGGCTTCCAATTTGTATGCATCTGTCCTTGATCATTAACACTACAACTAAAACAAGGTTCTACATGGTCAGCAGTTGTGCAGTAATCGCAAGTATGGCACGTCTTTTCCATTGTATCCACCCCTTATAAATAGGCTTCTTTTTGGATTTCCTGAACACTGAAACCTGCAAGCCTGTCGGCGTACCTCTTTAGGTAAGCCGCAGCGGCCTTCTCTGTTTTAAATTTCTTATGGTAAACGTTTTCAGATGTATATAGATAGCCACCAGGTTTAAGACCGTAGAAGTTACCTACTTCTGGATTACTTAAAATATAAAAATGACTTACCTTCTCTGCCCTGTGTAACTTATCTAAGGCTTTCTGCCTTTTTCGGAGATAAAGATCTTTACCTGAGAAATGGAAACTAAGCTCGTTAACACCCTTATGGCTATCTATAACATTTAGCAAGCCCTCCGTGGTGCAGGGGTAGTAGTGCTGCTGATCATCCCAATTACTCCAGTTTGTAACACATAGCATATTACCGCACTGTATGTACACTTCAAGAGATAACGCCGACTTCATGCCATTAACTAGCCAGCGCGCCATTTCCCCCTCTTTAAAGCACGTATGCCGCGACTTGTGATGTTCACCATATGCATCATACACCTTTGCCCATGCCTTAAGTTCCTCAGCCGTGAATATGAACTTACCCTTGTTAGGGTAGTTCAAGCAGTCCCAATGCTTTTCAGAAACTTCACGCCCAAGATGGTTAAACTCGGAACAGTTATTGCTGCCGTGTTGAACAACTGGAATGTAAGCGTCATCCCCAACTTTAATAAATGCTCTCTTATAAAAGATTTCATAACTCATAAATCCATCCCCTTTACTGTTATGTCCTTAAGCGGAAAGGCGTCTGCGTAGCAATGATAATTGCTATGTAACGCCCCTGACGGGTTTCACGCCACTCTCCCTAGCGGACAGTACTCGGTACCGACTAGCACCTCCTGTAACTCTTCTACCGACATTCTGGACACGGTTGTTATGTACGTTTGCAGCGTTAAAGCTTTAGGTTTCCAAATTTTTAAACCATCGCTACAATAGTTTACTGCTGCTACATAATCTGCTAAAGGTTTATTCAATCCGAAGAATGCCTTTTTCGCTAATTCGGATCTACGCTGCCGTTCTCCAGCAGTTAGTCTTTTTGCCATTGATATTCCTCCTTTAGTGTAACTTGACCTATAAAAACTTGATACTGTAAACACCCTTATGAAGCTTACAAGCTTTAAGTTTCCTTGAATTGATATGCAGTGCGAGTAAAAACTCGACCTTATTCGTAAACACTAACACGTTGTTACCTCCCTTTTATTTACTGGATAACCCTAGTATATATACGATTCGTGTAATTGTCAAGAAAAAGTTTCACGAAACGTATAAAAATTATTATTCCCATTCGTCCTCAATAAGCTTAGAGGTTACTTTGTAGCCATATGGTGCTGGTAAATAGACAACAACATCTTCTAACTTTATATCACCTTTATCCGGCGTGTGGACAGTAAATTCCCCTAACTCAATGCCTAGTACGTCTAAAGCCTCGACTATTGTTTGCGCGGTCCCTACAGCTTTTTCCTCCGACTCTTCACGAATTGTGAAACCAACCATAGTGTTATCCGGTTTGTCGTTACCAAAAACGAAACGAAAGCCTTTCATATTTATGCACACTCCTTATATAATATTCTCCGCTTTCATGCTTGCGTAACAACCGTCACCTGTAACAATGTGATCAAGCACAGGGATTTCCATAACCTTACCACACTCTACAAGCTTTTTAGTGGTGCTAATATCATCTTGACTGGGAGCGGGATCTCCACTTGGATGATTATGTGTGAGGATAATTGCGGCGCAGTTAGCAAGTATAGCGCGTTGAAATACCTCCCTGGGATGGATGACTGATGCGTTTAGAATGCCTGTTGTTACCATTGACACGCCTATTACCTTGTTTTTCGAGTCCAGCATAACTATTTGAAAGTGCTCGACAGGCAGCATTTCGACTAGCGGATGCATTAAGTTGTATACGTCAATGGGTTGATTAATTGATTTTACCTCTGAGCTAACGGATTTCTCACGAACAAGCTGGACAGCGTATTTCGGGATTCTGTACATGTATACATCTCCTTTTACAGCGGGGTTGTGACCCCATCCTTTCGGCTCCCGCACTACCAGGGCGGTTATAGCCCTGTCACTCTGCACTAGGTATGTTCTCATATTCAGTTCCGCACTCCGTACACCGAAAGCCACCATACGGACGCTCTGCATCATACACGCTTGCTTCCATTGTACTGTTAAGGTTTTCTACAAAATTTCCCATCTCGTCCACAACCACGTCAACACGCACTAGCTGATGGGCATAAAACATGTCGTTACCACACTTACACTTTGCCACTATTACCGCCCCCCACTTTATTTATTAAGCTGCAAATCTATTCCTAATCATGCTTACCTTCAACACAGCCTCACCTAAGCTATTAAAACAATTGACATACTGGTCATACTCACAGGTAGACTCGTCTTGCTGGCCAGCGTAATCCTTCCCATGAACTAAGGACCCAGTAACGTGGCCGTTATCATAAAATCTACTTATTACGTAATATTTCACCTTTACCGCCCCCTATTGTTTTGGAAATAAGCCTTTATCCAGTATCGCTTTAGGTATAACCGACCAAGCAATGTTTGGGTACTCCGCTTCAAGATACCTCTGTGCATGAAAAGCATTACACGCCACGACGAACTTCATACCAACCTTTGTACCTGCCGATACCTGATTACGGTGGAATTGATTCATGTTTATCCCAATAAACGATTTATTTCCCATTAATAATCACCCTTTCATATATGCTCGGCTATCCGTGGTTGTAACGGTCTGCCTGCCAGCATTACCAGGGAAGTTAATCCCTGTCACTCTGCGCTTAATATTTATGATAAATGTTCTCTGCAAAACAACGCTGATCAGTTTTGTGATACCCAATAAGTCGATTGCCGTTCCAATTAAAATTGAAATCCGAAGTTGGTATTTCAGGAGAATTGTGGGGAGTCGCAACTAAAGCCTGCTTTTGATCACCAAAACAATTTTTGTAGAGTACCTCAAAATACTTCATATTACTTTACCTCCTCAGTGGCAGGCGGTACCACTATGTACTTCACGAAATGAATCGGATCACTATTATAGGGTGCCTTCTCGTTCCTCGGAAGAACTTTCACCGTAAAGATTTCACCCTCAATTTCTACCTGCTCACCATCCTCCACTACAACTGCCTTATCATACTTTGCCCGCCGTTCAGCCAGCGCCCTGCGTCCCTCTTCAGCGTTTCCGTAAAGCATATGACCTGTGAAAGTTGTCCACGCTGTATTGTGGCCACGTTCTACAGCTCTTTGATAGGTTGTTTCCGGGTTCTCCTTGTATTCTGCTGCATACCCCCTAACTGTTGTTACAGGTACACTGGCGTGTTCCCAAGCAGCTAGTCTTACTTGATCACCGTTTGTTAATGTTATCACCCTTACCGCCTCCTGTTATTAATCTTAGTTACTCTGCACTAGATAGCGTTATCCTTTTCCCCGTCCCAGTACTTGGCTGTACCATAAGTGTATATGTCCAGCCTTTCCTTAGTGGTAGGCTCCCCAGCGTGCCGACAACCTTTGTTTTCGCAGCTCTTACAGACGTTTTCGTCCACCATTTTATTACTTCTAGCACATGCATTCAATATCATAATCTTTACCGCCCCCGTATTTCGTGTTCCTTGCTTTCTTGTTCCTATCTTATTATACCTAGCGTGTAATTGTCAAGCATTAATTTCACGATTCGTTTAAAATTATTTTGTGTTTCGTGTGCATTTATAGAAGGAAAGCGTTATTTACAGCTTTTAAATGCCTCTTAGCCGCGAGGTACGGCATACTTATTTCACGATTCGTAAAAGATTTTTAAAATACTGCTTGCGTTATATCAATATACATGGTAAGATACGGGTATAGACAAAAACGAGGGAGGAAATAAAATGACTGAACAACAACTGAAGGAATATGCACAGGAACATAGTAAAACAATAGTAATTAGAACCTACACTGGTGGTACTAGTTATGATGAACGTAGAGCGACTACTAAAGTAGAACGCCAGATAATCGAAAATGTTATCTTTGGGGCTCTCTTAGTCATTAATAGGAATGGTGATACCCAAGCCGCGATGGATACCGCAGAACACATCGGAAACCTATTTATACCTGAAATGAACGGTTACGACACAGTTTATAATGTTATTAGGGACTTCGCGATATCAACAAACCATATCTAAAGTCAATAATAGATGTACAGAAGGGAAGCAGAGTGACAAAAGCTGAACTAATAAGTAGTATAATATCACAAGCAAAGGAAATCATGAGTAAGCTAGATACAGAAGAAAAACGAAATGCGTTTATAGCTTACCTAACAGATGAAAACAATAATCCGAACTGCCGGTACACACTAAATTTTATCGGGTGGTGTTCCACAGCCACGAACGCGGCACTAAACAGAAGGGATAAAGATACACTCCATAGTGATTATTTATGCGTTAAGGGAACCGCTTACAGCTTTAAAGAACTAGAGAATAGAATGAAAAACGAGAAAGAAGCATGAATAAACCAACAGGCAGAGGCGGTCCCGGTAGAAATCAGGGCCGCAAACCGGGGATAAGAACAACAAACCGTACTTCGCAGTTCACGAAGCGAATCACGCCGGAAGAGAAATTACAGCTAGAAGCGTTTCTAGAAAAGATGAGGAGGAGCTAAAATGTACACACTAGCTTCACTAAAGGAAATCAACCCAACCAATGACCATATTGATGAATCAACAGTAGCTAAGATAAACCGCTGCATAACCGACATTGAGGGCGACAGGAACGCCGCAGCGCCTACTTATGGGGATATAGTAAGGTACACCAATAAGTACGGCGAATTCAGCCCCAGAGCCAACGTTAACCCCAACTATGGTTCCACGAAAGAAACTGTGACCCTTTGTCAATCAGGAGGATATGCTCACTATGGCAACCACAGCATAAGCACAGCCGGAGGTGCGTGGAACGATATTGACAAGTCCCATTTTAAGCTTAGAGGCAAAACCGAAACAAAGTTCTGGACGTGGGGTTCCCGCGGAGCAGGCCCCTACGAGGGAGTAAACTTCACAGCTAAAGTCAATCTATGGGAGTGCAACGTCAACGAACAAGATTACTCGACTGAATTCTATAATAAGCAGTACATCTATAACCATGGAAAACCGGATGAAGACGGCTACCAGTGGTTTGGCAAAAACATGGCATTTAAAAAGGAAGAAGACTATAAGGCGTGGCTGAAAACCTTCCGAGGAACAGAAGTTAAGGAAGAAGGTTCTTCCAATAACCGTTGCGTAGTGTGGTACGACAAAGAATACGAGCATTGTGTTTCGCTGGACACCTACAGCGTTATTAAAGGCTACGTGCTTGACACCTGCCACTGTAACGGTATTCGGGAATGCAAGCGAGTATATAGAGACGACCACAGCGTTGATACCTACATGACTTACGACATCCCAGCGTTAGACAGTCGAACTAATAAGGCGTATGCAAGGGCTAGAGCAGAGTTGTAAGCCTTTCACTAAAAGAGCAAAGGCAACGTGAATCTAGAATTCCACGATTAGTAGAAAAGAACCACGACATATGGTTGTCGTGGTTCTTTTTGTTTATTCTTCAATCTCTACTAATTTAATGTTGTCCCCGCAGGGCAGTACAGGAAAAGAAGGATCACAATACTGTTTAATGAAGCTGCTCCGGTTACAGTCACAACTCCAATTACCCTCATTCCAGCAGTAACCCAAGATATTATGATCTGTCCACGTGTCTGGGATGATGTAGTGCTGACCTTTGTATTCGAGGCGGATGAGGGTGGGGGTTAGCATTGTGGTTTACCATATGCGTCACGCAGTGCCTTTTTAGTTATAATCCAATTATCACCATCGAAAGTGCGGCAAGCAGCAGGAGGCAGAAACCCAGTATTAATGTCACGTAAAATTGCTGACCGGGATTTACCATACATCTTCCCAGCCTCTGTTATAGACAGTACAGCATAAGCAGCGCTATGTCTAGCCTCTTTAGTTAATATGTCTAACCCCTCTATGTGAGGTAAACAGATACACGATTGGCAATTTTTAGTAGCACGTTCACAGCTATTAAAAACCTCGTCGCACGCCTCACTTGCCGCTGAGTACCTAGCTGAACTGTAAGCGGCAGCACGAGAGAAGTCAGGGAACTTATTGTCTTGCTGAAATTTAAGTACGTAGGCGTACTCGTCAGTGGAATAATCAATTGAGCGTTTTATGTGTGCTATGTACAAGGCTAGTCACCATCTTCCTTTAAAGGCTTTCCGTATGCCATTGTCATACCGGTACGCGTAACCAAATAGCCGTTCTTGACTTTAATAAACTCCTTTGGAGGGAAGTTGCCCGCACTACAGGCCGCATTTATGGCACTTCGTGTCACGTCCCATTCAGCAGAAGCGTCGGAAACCGGGATAGCCTCCATTAGTGCAGGGTTCTTCTCCCCAGTATCAGACCACCTAGGGGGCCGCTTGCTTCGAGGTTTTCGGCGTGCTTTAGATGAAAAATCGGATATGTTCATATTATTATCAACTCCTTACACACATATATTTACTGGAAAAGGTAAGAAACTTCCTGCGAGTAATTTGACGCATATCAAAATAAAAAAGTTACACGGCAGATTTCGCTGGCCGTTTGACAGGACTTTTCAGGCTCTATTTTGCCGTTTGACGGGTTTCGCTTGTCGTCTGGCGGCAGTTTTTCGGGAGCGAAATGGACACCGACCTTCAAAAAGTACACATGGGAAGGACACGCAAGATTTGTGTACATAATTTATATTATTGTGAATAGTTAGAATAGGTAATATATGGATATAGTTGGGGGATTTACAGCTTTTTTAGCCTGTTTTACCTCCGCTAAACGGCAAGGGGTATAAGTCTGGTAACAAGCACCTAAAGGCATAAGGCAATAGCTATTTGCCGTTTGGCAGGTGTATGAGGCTTCGATAGGCGGATTTACTGGGTTTGTAGCTTGTGGGGCAGAAATATATATATAAAAGGCTTTTTTTTAGAACCCATATAGAGCATTATTTGTTTACAGCTAGTAACAGACTAAAAACCAAAAGTAAACCCGCTATTTTAAAAACAACTTATATATTTTTTTAGTACTAATAACAGTAGTAATAATAATAGTAATAATAATATAATTTAGAATAACAGTATTAAGAATCAATAATAGTATTAAGAGAGATAATTTCTTTTTACTAAAATGTTTAAGAAGGCGTTTCAAAATAAATCTTTTCATATACGGGTTAGGCTCTCTAAAGCTGTAGACTTCCTACCCAGCATTGTGCTAGACTGTAGTTACACGAAAAGCAAAATAGGAGTTGTGAGATAAATGGCTATAGATGATGTTGGCGCTAAACGGCTGTTGGCTACGGTACTCAAGCAGGCTTATAATGACTACACGAAGGCACCGAAGAACTGTCTACCTACTTGTGAATTCTATAATACCTGTACAAGCGGGCATAATCCGGTATTTTGTGACGCGAAGAACTTCCTGCATAGTGCTTGGTGCGCTTCTATGTGCGACGGCCTGGACGTTGATCACCCTAAGATGGTCGCCAAAGCTGTTGATACCCGGATGAGCCGGGAAATGTTCTGCTACATCGAGGCCGAGCTAAGAGGGTTCAAGGCCACGCTTAAAGAAGTCGAGCAGCTAAGGCGCGACATTATAAACGATGCTCCGGTGTTTGATGATTCTGGTATAAGAGGTACAGGGCTGAGTAACCCTACTGCTGCAAAGGCAACCCGACTGATGACTGATAGACGGCTGAAGAGGTTGGAATCCCTGGTAGAGGCTATTCAGGGCGTATACAATAGCTGCAGCCAAGACAAGCAGAGGTTGATCAAACTCAAGTATTGGGACAAGAAGCTCACAGACGAAGGAATTACCAATGACCTGTGCATAGAGGCCAGGACTCTTAGACGCTGGAAAAAGGCTATAATCACCGCTATTGCTATTGAATTGGGTTATATTTGATAAAATTGTCCGCTTTGTGTCCGTTTTAGATGTTTTTATGTGATATTATAGTAGTATCAAGTACTGTTCCAAACGGAGCAGTACTCTTTATTTTGTGCAGAAAGGTGGTGTTGATGGTGGCTAAAGATGAGGGTGCTAACAAGCAGGATAACACCAAGCCTGCTAAAAAAGGTATGCGTGAGGATCTTATGGCAAGAGCGTGGAAGCCCGGCCAATCCGGAAACCCATCAGGCAGGCCGAAGATGCCCGTCGAGTTAAAAGAAATGCTTAAACGAATAGCTCCTGAAATGTTTCAGGTGGTTATTGATATAGCGAAAGATCCGAAAAGCAAACCGTCTGACCGAATCAAGGCGTCCGAAATCCTGATCGAGCGTGTCTATGGTAAGGCAGCTCAACCTATTTGTGGGGATGAAGAAGGCTCCGCAATTGTAGTAAAGCTGCAGGGCGACCTAGAATCCTGGGGTAAATAATCAATTTCAGCGACCGTTTATTCCATGGTACTAACATACAGGGGCTGTCCTGAAAACCTCACCACGGGCTTTATATGGCGTCGTTATTTCAGTATAAATAAGAAAAAACGGGCTAATGTGCTCGTTTTTCTTATTTCTGGCCTTGATCGCGCCTTAAAAGCTGTAGACGCTGGCCAGCCTAAAAACATACGAAAAACGTTGTTATAGTAAACTAGGCTCTCGTTATTGTCTACTAAAAAGCGTGAAAACCTGAAAACCCGCGTAATTTCTGGGTTCGTTATATACCATAATAGATCTTATAGGACATAGATTTGAATAAAATGGAAATTGACATTGGTTTGTCATTGGTAAGCAGAACGAGGTGAGAAGTACTTGACCAAGATTACGAAGCACGAATACCTAATCAGACTGAGACTGAATCCGAAATCCGTTAACCGAACTAAGCATTCGTTCTGGCGAGTTTAGAGTGGTGCTGCCTGTCCGAATGTGCCAGCCACTACCTGAAAAACGCGTGACGAGGCTCGTATGCCTTACGTAGCGCAGTTTAATTGGTTGGGTTAGGTGGTGTTGGTACTCGGTTCGACTGTCGTAGGCTGGCTGGTGTATGGGGTTGGTTAAGTAACGGGTGGCGGTGGTATCTGGCCGGTACGGGCGGACGCGGTGCGTACCGGCCCCCACCCCCCGTATGGCCCCTTCGCGCCGCGTCCGTCTCCCCCTCTATATTCCACGACATACAATTTTCGAATTTTGAACTTCCTGGAAATCGTTTCCAATTACGAACCTCGAAGTAATTATTCCGAACCTCAAAAAATAAACCGGCTACACTAATTTTGAACCTGTGTCCCTTCCAATCATATTCCGCACCACCTAAAAATCGCACCACGGCCTTAAAAAGTGGCCTACAGCAAATTCTAAGAGCTGTAGACTTCCACGAAAAGCGGAAAACAAAAGGTACCCCTGGAAATTTTAAGAGCTGTAAATAAAGGCACCCCGAAAAAATTTTTTAGAAAAAAGGGAGTTGGTCAATTTGGCTGTAGTCCGATGCGACACTATAGGTTGTGCATATAGAGGTGTTGAAACATGTACAGCAATCTGTATAAGTATGCAAGACCGCGAGTGTGCAACGGCTTGCACAATACAGGATCTGATGGAGCGTAAACCGGAATCCCATAAAGAATCAAGAGCTGCAGCTCCCCGAAAACATGTATTCGCAACAGGCGCCGGCTTAACGGCGAAACAGAAAGAATTCCACACGTTAGAAGATCGCATAGCTGTAGTAACCGGTGGCAGGCGCAGCGGTAAGACTTACGCCTTGCTGTCTGAAATTGAAAAGTACAAGGACATAGCGGATTTCAGTGGGCTGTATGTCAGTACGGGTGGTGTTATGTACGCTTGCGAACAGTTAGCGCGTATGTTTCCTGTCAATACCCTACAGTTTGTCCCTGCTCAAAATTTAGTTATATTTCCATCGGGTGCCAAGATGCGCTTTAGGGTTATAAGAACCATGGAAGATGCCTTTAGTCTTGGTGGCCTCGAATTTGATTTAGTACTGGTAGACGGTTCGAGTAACTTTACGCACGATCAATTGGGCTACCTGAAACATCTAAATAGATCGTGCAAAGGGATTAAGCCTAAAATTCGGCTCAGTGCTGATAACGTAGGTTGCAGCAAGGGCCTCGCAAACGTGTTTAGTGAACCTGTTAAAGAGGGGGCCTTATGACGGTGTTCAAGGAGTATGTTACAGGCTTGTCAAAACAGCCAATAGAATTTCTTCCTTCGCAAGCGAAAGAAGAATCAAGAAGAGCTGTAAACGTTCGGGAAACTTCTGGAAAACCTAAAGCGTCTTCTGTCGCATGCAGCTATCCTGGTTTTCGATATGAAGCATACTCACATTTATTTAAGTGGTATTAGTAGTGAGAAAGGGGGTGGTTTTACTCGATGCCAACTATAGAACTTGATGTTAGGCCGAATCCTAAACAAGTAATGTTTTTCCAATCAACCGGAAGGTATGTTGCCTATGGTGGTGCTCGGGGAGGTTAAGGCGGGAAGTCGTGGGCCGCTAGAACAAAGGCCATACTCCTGGCTCTGACTTATTCGAATTTAAAGATTTTGTTTCTTAGACGTAATTTAACGACACTTTACGAGAATCATATCTTGCCTTTAATTGGGGTGCTTAATGGCCTCGCTAAGTATTCTTCGCAGACTAAGACATTTATCTTCCCTAACGGCAGCAGAATTCGTATGGGCTACTGTGATTGCGACGGCGACCTTGACAGCTTTCAAGGGCTGGAAACAGACGTCATTATATACGAAGAGGCTACGCAGTTTAAACAGTCTTGGATCGAATTTATAAATACTTGTAATCGTAGTACGAGGTCTGACTTCAAGCCGCGGATTTATTATACAATGAATCCTGGTGGCGTATCTCACGCTTATTTCAAGAGGTTGTTTATAGACAAACAGTATCAAGGGAAAGAGAATCCAAATGACTACAGCTTTATCCCAGCTACTGTTTACGATAACAAACTGCTCATGGACAATAACCCTGAGTACATTAGCGTACTGGAAGCACTGCCCGAACATTTGCGGAAAGCTCACTTAGAAGGTGACTGGAATGCAATGGCCGGACAGTTTTTTTCTGAGTTCCGCGATAGTGTTCATGTGGTTGAGCCGTTTGATATTCCAGAAAGCTGGTTGAAGTTCAAAGCGCATGACTGGGGTAGCGCTAAACCTTATGCATTTGTGTGGGGCGCCCTGGATTATGACGGCTGTATGTACATTTACAGAGAATTGTACGGCTGTAAGGATGGTGAGCCTAACGTTGGTACTAAAGAAATAGCCACAGACGTTGCGCGAAGGGCGAAAGAGCTTGAGACAGAGACAGTCAGCTTATCGATTGCTGACCCTGCACTATGGATTAAGACAGGCAGTAGCGGCCCTTCTATTTACGAGGACTTTTGCAGCGAGGGTGTGTACTTCTCAAAAGCTGTAAATGATCGTTTGCAGGGCTGGCAACAAATACGAAATCGGCTTAAGGGTGATAAGAGTGGACCGAAGCTGAAGATATTCGATACGTGTGAGCATTTAATACGGACGCTGCCTTTGCTGTCTCACGATAAGCACCGGCTGGAAGATGTTAATAGTGATGAAGAGGATCATTTAGCTGACGCTCTTAGGTATCTTTTAATGTCTCGTCCCTGGTCTCCGACACACGAAAAACCGACGCAGAAAAAAACTGATAGATATAGAACTAAGAAACCAGATGATGGTACAAGCTGGATGGCGGGGTGATGAAGTTGGACATAGAAGTATTGGCGGTGGCTAAACCTGAGGCTCGGGCGCCGGATACCATGGAAGAAGTTGATCTTGGCACGCTTCGGCAGTGGTTTAAAAACGCTGTAGATCGTAACAAGGTTTGGCGTGACGAAGCGATAGAGGATTATGAATTCTATAGAGGAAAACAGTGGTCTGATGCTGACGTGCTTTCAATGCACGCGCAGGGTAAGCCTGTTATAACTGTAAATAGAATCAAGCCTTTAATTAACTTGATGTCCGGTTATCAGCGGCAGAATCGTTTTGAACCTGACTTCTTACCTCGAACATCGAAGGACATTGGTTTATGTAAGATACGAAAGGAAATGACGAAGTTTGTTTTCGATGTTTCTGAATTCGCTGATGTTGAGTCGCGCGTTTTTGAGGATGTTATAATTTGCGGCCGGGGCTGGTTCTCTGTTGACTATCATATGGATAGTGAGACATTGGAGGGTAACGCGCGAATTACGAGGGAATCTCCTTTTAATATGTACGTTGATCCCGAGTCTAAGGAGATAGATTTGTCTGATGCTGAGTATGTTATTCGGGCGAGGTGGTATCCAAAGGACAAACTAAAGTTAGTCTATCCGGAGAATGCTGATGCTATTGAAAGTTGTACAAAGCGCTATGATACTACCGAAAGTACTGATTATATTGCGCTGGAACCATTGTGGTACATGCGCGACACGAAAAAGGTTCGATTGGTAGAATGCTACTACAAGCAGTATATACATGAAGATGCGTTCTTACTGCAGTCTGGTTCGATTGTCCCTGTAGATAAATTTGACATTGCGCAAGCTGAGTCAGTTGTAAAACTGATTGAACGTAATGTATGTCGAATCAAAGTAGCTGTATTTCTACAAGATACATTGTTAGAATCTATGGACTCACCTTATGAACATGGTGAGTTTCCTTTTGTACAGATTCCGGGCTACTACATAGGCGAGTATGGAGATACACCCGCGGGTATTGTACGGGATATAAAGGATTTGCAGCGGGAGGTTAACAAACGACGTTCACAGAAGATGCACATTTTGAGTACGCAAGCTAACTCTGGTTGGATTTTTGAACAGGGTACGCTTGATAGCGCGCAAAAATCTATTTGGAAACAGTCTGCTAGTACTCCTGGTGTTATGCTGGAATATATGAATGGTAGGCAGGCTCCTAGTCGTATAGACGCGCCTAACATGCCAGCGTCAATTATTCAGGACGAACAGTCTAATGTAGCTGATATTAAAGATGTATCAGGTATCAATGAGGCTTTGTTAGGTAGCAGCAGCCTGTCAAACAATACAAGTGGCAGGGCTATCGAATTACGGCAAAAGCAGGCTGTAACGCACCTTGCGCTACTATTCGATAATTTCCGGGTTGGTAAAAAAGCTGTGCTTATTCGTCTTTGGGGCAAGCCGAGACGAAAAGGAATTATGCAGCAGTTTTACACTGATGAAATGACCTTCCGGGTAATGGGAGAATCAGGACAGACTGACTTCATTACGGTTAATCAACAGCAGCCGCCTAGCTACGATCCTCTGCAAGGGTGGATACAGCAGACGGCAAACGATTTAACTATTGGGGAATTCGATATTGTTGTAAGTGATACCGCGGCAGCGGCTACAGCAAGGATTTCTCAGTTCTACGCTATGTTAGAAGCTATGAAACTGCAAGTTCCCATTCCGGTGGATATGTTGGTTGAAGCAAGCGATTGGCAGAATAAGGATCAAATTATTCAACGTATCAATGAAGAAAAGCAAAAGCAACAGCAGATGTTGGCAGCGCAGGCACAAATTAAGCAGCAGCCGAAGCAGCCGGATAAAATTTCACAGTCTATCAGTTTTAAAGACTTACCGCCTTTGGGTCAGGTGCAGTTGGCGGCTAAGGCTGGTATACAGCTTAATCCTAATGCCTTGGCACAGCAGCAAGGTGGTCAGCAAGGTGGTCAGCAAGGTGGTCAGCAAGGTGGTCAGCAAGGTGGTAATCCGGCTGATATGATTAGGCAATTGGTGCAGCAAGGTAAAATGAATCCGGAAGTACTGCAGCAGGCTGTACAGCGCGGGCTAATACCAGCTGAAACGGCTCAAGCGTTGTTGGCACAAATGCCGCAACCAGGTATGTCGCAGAACATGCAGTACAATTTAGGTAACTCATTGCCTGTAGATCGTGGAGTAATGACCATAGATCAAATGCGCGCTGCTAGTATGTAAAAATTAAGAAAAGAGGGATAGTATGGCCAAGACAACAAAAGATGAAGTTTCAACTGATGCAGTTGTAGAAACAGCGGCAGATACCACAGTGGCGGTAACCGTGGCAGAGGAAAAAACTCTTGCAAAAGAAGTGCTTATTCAGTACATAAAAGCTGTAAAGGCACGAGCCGAGAACATCGAAAAAGGTGGAACAATGAATACCGATACCATTAATACTTTAAATTGTATGAGGGAATCGGTTACACTTTTGCACGGCATGGGTTTATTTGATTAAACAGGCTACAATTACGTAGACTGTTTTTTCATTTATATAGTAACAATTCGCTTCGCTTGGGCGATACACGAGCGCATCGTCCACAGGACGTTAAACAGGAGGTTATTCATGGCTAACGAAGTCGATAAAATTCCTACACCAGAGGAATTGCAGGGTATTAGTGAAGAGACTGTCAGGGAGATTATGGCTGAATACGCGCCTGAAAAATCGGGAGAACCGGAACCCGTTAAAACACCGGAAGAGGGCCAAGAAGCTGTAGTTGCTCCTGACGAAAGTAAAGAAGGCGATGTAGAAGACAAACCCAGTGATACTCCAGCCGATTCCGAAGATCTGGAAGAAATGGAAGACCTGGAAGAAGTTGAAGAACATCCCGAGGGTACAAAGAAAACTGTACCGTATGCCGCCCTTAAAGCGGAGCGTGATAAACGGAAAGCTAAAGATGTAGAGCTTTCTGCACGTGATAAGGTTATTGAAGAACTAAAAGCTAAGCTCGAAGCTAAGGCAAAGGCCCCGCTTCAAGTGGAGGTACCAGCTCAATCCGCGCCACAACCCACAGCAGTTCCACAAACTAAGGATGATGGTATCCCTTACGTTGATAGGCTGTATGCAGAGTCTGAGAAAATCTTTAAACAGCGATTTGGTTACGCACCTACAGCTTCTGACCTTTCGGCCAAAGCCCGTGCGGCGTTTACTGAGCAATTTGGTCGTGACTATGATCCGTTTAACGATGATGATCAAGACGTTTTGTCTGACATGAAAATAAATATGCGGGCAAAAGACACCGTGCGGCTCAATTCAATAATCAACGATTTGGATAGAAGTATCCAGCAGGTTGCGGCTAATCAAAAACGGGAACAAGATGAAAGAATGGCGACAAGTAAGGGTTTTCTAGATGATCTGAATTCGAAAGAAAACTTCCAAGATATACTTGCATTCGCTGACGAAAGGCTTAAAACCCAACCTACAGAAATGAAAAAATCTCTATTCTCCAGCGTTCAACGCTTGCAGGCGGGTAAAGCGACATATGAAGACATATCTGCTCTGAAATTCTTTTATGAATCTTCAGAGCTTCTTTATGACCGCCAGCAAGAAAAAGTAAAGGCTGGAGAAAGTAACACCAACCCCGAACCACCGGCTAAAAAGCCGGCCAGTGCTGCGACTAAAGTGGAAAAGAAGCTGGAACAAGCTAAATCATTACCGCGCAGCGCAAGTTTAAACGGCGGCGGTAGTTCTACTACCACCACAGTAGCCGAGCTTGCGAGGAAGCTGGAGGACGGGAGTATCACAGACGAAGAATTAGAGGTACTAAAAAATGGAGGATGATTATAAATGGCATTAACAGGAATTCCCACTAATTTAGTTCAAAAGGCGTGGGCGAAAGATCTGTGGAAAAGTGTAGAGAAAACTCTCTACTGGAACAAATTTATCGGCACCGGTGCAGACTCTATCATCACTAAAAAGGTTGAACTTAGTAAGCAGGCCGGCGATAGGATTATTATCCCACTTATGGCAAGATTAATTGGCTCCGGTGTAACCGGTGATAACCTCTTAGAGGGTAACGAAGAACCTCTAGCTTTCTTCGATTTTGCGGTAACTGTGGACCAAATCCGTAATGGTGTTAGAATTAAAGGCAAGATGGAAGAACAAAAAACGCAAATCGATTTAAGAACCGCCGGAAAGGAAGGGCTGGCAACCTGGCTGCAGGAATATCTTGACACAGACTTCTTTACTTCGTTAGCGGCTTCACCTTCCACGAATCGTGTATTGTATGGCGGTACAGCAACGGCTGAAAGCTCCCTTACCGACGGCGATAAACTGACAACTGCTTTAATTTCTAAGGCAAAACGTAAAGCGCAAATGGCTGGCGTTCCGGTAGCTAAAACAATTACAGGCACTGTAACTGTAACTGCTGACAGCTACGCGATTGTTGGCGCGTCTACTGCATTTACTACTGAGTTAATGGTTGGTGATAAAATCACCATCAGTGGACAAGAGCGCCTCATTACTGAGGTAATTGACGCTACCCATGCTACAGCTCATGCTAAATTTTCGACAGCAGCATCGGCTGTTGCTATGACCTGCAGTCGTTATTTGGGTGCACGTTCTAACATCCGCCCTGTTAACGTTGAGGGTAAAAAAATGTACGTAATGGTTATATCTCCGTTAGCCGGCCGTGATCTTCGCGACGACACTGATTGGAAAAATGCTCAATTGAATGCTAACGTTCGTGGTTCCGACAATCCGTTATTCAGTGGGGCTATCGGTATCTGGGACAATGTTATTATTCACGAACATGAGAATGTTAAGATTTCCGGCACAGGCGCCGCAAGCGCTAACGTTGCGCATAATTTATTCCTCGGTGCACAAGCCGGCGCGTTCGCTGTTGCACAAGAAACTGAATGGGCGGAAGATCCGACTATTGATTACTACAACCAGGTTGGTTTTGCTACCAGCATGATTTACGGTATTGAGAAGTCCACCTTCAACGGTGAGGACTTCGGTATGATTACAATCAAAACTGGTGCTAAAGTAGACTAATAGGTTAATGTACAGGTAAGAGCTGAAAGACACTGTAAAGGTGGTGACACGCATGGTACAAGATAAGCGTCGTCGGTAGTCAGTGAAAAAGGGGCAGGTGTAAAAACCTGCCTCAATTTTTGTAAGGTGGTGAGTTCTATAAACACAAGCGATATGCTAGGTAAAGCTGAAAAGATTCTGGCTAGGCAAGACGTAGACAGAAGTTTATTACTGTTTTTCATGAACACTTTCCGTAAAGCCATTATACGGGATAAAGAGATATTTAAATTTCAAAAATTCTTAACTAATGTGGCAGTTGTTGATGGTGCTGTTGACCTTACAGCGCTCAAAGTAAAAGCTGTGAAGCTTGTTGAACATGATAAAGGTTCCGAAAAAATACCTTTGATTAAACTTGAAAATTACGCTACGGCGAGAGAATACTACCCTGATTTTTATAGGGACGGGAAGCCTGCACATTATTATGAGCAGGGGTTAAATCTATACATTTTACCAATAGTTGGTGGAACATTTAATATTTTGGCTGAAGTGTGGCCGGATGAACTAACTGATACTGTTACAAGTACTGATATCACGACAACAGAGATACCAGAAGTGTGGATTTATGTAGCGGCGGCTGAGTACTTCGATTATTTTGACGAGACTGATAAAGGTAACTATTGGCGTCAAAAGGGTACTGTGTTGCTTGAGCAGTATATTAATCAGTTAAATAGGCAAGAGGCGTATGGGATAAATAATTTTGTTAAGCCATATACAACTTATGATTATGACTACAACAAGGGTGGTGTTTACTAATGGCGTTCTCAGTTATCGATGCGACAAAGCCTGCCGGAACGGATAAAAAGAAGTTCGGTGATGATCAGATACGAGAGATAAAGCAGCAGACGATAGATAACTTAACAGAAATAACTAATTATCCGGCTAGTACAAAGACAGCTTTACGTACAGCGATTTGGACAACAGCCTTAAGGCCGACGGGTGATGAACTTGTTGACCGGGTAACTGGTTACAATACTACGTTAGGCTATGAGGAATATTATGATTTAGCCAGTACAACTTGGAAACACAAATCAGGTATAGGTTATTGGTCTGTTGCAGGTAGACCTACAACTCTTACTGCAGGATTGACAGGGTATAATACTGATTTAGCGGTTATTGAACGTTACAGTGGGACAGCATGGGCGCGTATAGCGGGTGGTAGGAGAGGCGACATTAAAATGTGGTCAGGTGCTGTTACAGACATAGAAACTGGTTGGGTACTAGCTAATGGCGTGGCTAGAACACATCCGGAAGGCGGGACATATACGCCGCCTAATCTAATGGATAGGTTTATAGTTGGTGCTGGTTCTGGTTATGGTGTAGGGGTTACTGGTGGCGAAGCTACACATACGCTGTCTTGGGATGAGATGCCAGCTCATACGCACGCTTGGTCAAGCACAGCCTGTAATACATCAGCGGGTGCGGGTACAAGTTATATAGCTACTGGTACTAATAACGTTATAGGTACAGTATCCGTGACAACAGCTTCTGCTGGTGGCAACGCAGCACACGAAAACAGACCACCATACTACTCATTATGCTATCTTTATAAGCTGTAGGTGATGATATGAAAACGAAAAACGTTGTCGCACCTGCGGAAGGTTTAAACAAGTATTTACCTAAGAACCTTATAAAGGATACAGCTTGGTCTGATGGTAATAACATTAGTTTTGGCGCCGGCTACGTTGAGAAAGTAAAAGGCTGGGAAAAGCATTTTACACATCCGGCTACTCGGTTAGCCTCGACTAGTTACGTTGTTGGTGATTATGTGGAACCTGCAGTAAGTAATCGGCATGTATATCGATGTACTGCAGCTGGGACTACCAGTGCTGCCACGCCAACGTGGACTACCACAGCCAGTGGTACCGTAGTAGATGGTACAGTAACGTGGACAGAGGTTGGTGTTAATCAGTTAGACGGGGAATTAATGGCTATTGACAATTATTATAAGTTCAATGGCGACCAATTCTTGATGCTTGTTACAACTAGGAGGGTATACTATCTCAATCCTATCACCAACACTTTTATTGATATCACAGGGGACAATCTATTAACCGGTTCTATCGATAATCCTGTATTCACCGAAAACGCGCAGGACTTAATTGTAATCACTAACGGCGTTAACCCGATTAAATATTGGGACGGTATTACCGACACTATTGCTGATCTTGCGGGTATGACCGAAGTTCTTGGCGGTGTAACTAGCGTTCGAGCAAAGTCAATGCTGTTTGCGTCAAACTTCCTCATGTTACTCAATACCACTGAAAACGGCGTATCTTGTCCGCAGAGGTTACGTACTTCACAGATTAACAATATTGAAAAGTGGAAGATGAATGACGACGGCAGCGGAGAAGCCTTTTGGGGTGATTTAACAGACGGTGTTGACTGGGGACAAAGGTTGATGCCCCTCGGTAATTACGTGGTGGCGTATAAGGAAAGAAGTATTCAAGTTTTATCCTATGTTGGTGGTTCCCTTATTTGGGACAAACGCCCTGCTATTATCGGTACAGGGTTACTCGCACCTAGGGCAATTGTGGATTTAGGGGATGAACATATTTTTATAGGGCCGGACAATATTTATTCTTTTGACTTGATCGATCCTAAGATTGCCGGTGACAACATCAGTAAATCATTTTTTGATATACTAGATCCATCTAAATCACACCTGACTACGGGTTTTTTTATTGAAGAGATACCCGAGGTGTGGTTTATTTTTGTCAGTACTAGTAGCCCTGACGAGTATCCAGATAAGGCTTTAACATACAACACTGATACTAAAGCTTGGTCAATTAGAGATATGCCTATGACGGCGTTTGGTTATTACAATCTAATAGATGAACAGATTTGGGATAATGACGAGGACGCCTGGGATACTGATGATTCCGCTTGGAATAGTAGTACAAAATTAGCTAATGCACCAATCAACCTTTGTGGTGATACACAGGGTAATATCTATGTGCTAGATAATCACTCAAAAGATGGTGCGGATTTAGATTGTTTTATCCAAACTAAGCTGTTTGATTTTGATGATCCGTTTAAGTTAAAACGTGCAAAGCGTATTCAATTTATGGTATCAAGAGAAGGGCCGTATAACCTACAAGTTCGTGTTGGCACTGCCGCGAATGTCGATGAGGAAATTGTGTGGGCGCAACAAGTAAACATGAGCTTAGATAAGACATCCCCACCGTGGGTTGATATTGATGTAACAGACCGTTATATGATGTTTGAATTTGCTACATTAAAGCAAGATCAACCATTTAGAATAACCGGTTATTCAATTTATTACGACGAGCGGGGGGCAATCTAATGGCTGAAGAAATAAAAAGACTATCTCAAGTTCCCATATTAGCGTCGCAGACCGAAAAGACGATCAGGAATGCTCTTTATGATGCTTATACGAAGATTAATCAAATACTGGATTTTGCTTTAGATCATTCTTCGTCCCATGCTACGGGAGGAAGCGACGTATTAACTCCTGCTGACATTGGGGGGGTATTCGCTCCACATTTCGCGACAACGCCGGCCACTAGACAAACCATATCGTCCTTAACACCCGTGGCAGTTACGGGGCTTTCTATTACTATTACGCCTAAGAGTGCAAGTAGTAAATTTTTAATTATGGCCGTTATTAACGGTTCAATGACTTGGGTATCCAGCTCCTTAATATACCGAAACGGCTCACCAGTTTTAACACATACCGGAAACAGTAACGAGCCGGGATCGCAGGCGACAACTTACATTGGCGGTGCGGCTGATAATACTACGTACATGCTACAACACGTTATAAACTATGTAGACGCACCTGTAACGACTACAGCAGTAACTTACGATGTTCGTTGCACTTCGGGGTGGGCTGGAACAGTAACCCCACTGTACATTAATGATCGGAGTACTAGTGGTGGTGACATGCGAACACCATCAACGTTAACAATTATTGAATTTTAGTAGGAGAACAAAATGATAGATGACATGATAACCGACTTCATCAACCGCTCTAAATCACGATACACGGCAGACCAAGTCAAGCAAGCATTGGCCGATAACCTGTCCATCGTAAACGAGGACGGGTTTATTTGTTTCAGTATCGTGCAAGACGAGTGTTATACCCTGTTTGCCTATGTTCGTCCAGGCGTCAGTTTTAAGCCGTTTCAGTATGCAGTAGAGTTATTTGCTAAGACAAAAGGCTGTAAAACAAGTAATTTCGTAACTTACCGTGAAAAAGCCTTTGCACGAAAATTTAAGGACTATAGACCAGGACCAAGATTGTTTCAGAAAAATTTGTAAGGAGTGATATAATGAGTAGTTTGTTTGGGAGCACCACGAAAACGTCCAGTTCGTCAACGGAACCATATTCCGGTGATTATGCAGATCAGTTAAGTGAGTTTTATGATCTCTTAAAAAGTAACCTAGACACAGATGCTAGCGCATATACAGGAGATTTAAGTGCAGGACTTACAGATACCCAAACCACAGCAACAAGTAATTTGAGTAATTTAATTAACGACTCCGTAATATCTGACACAGCAAGTGGTGACTACCTAGACCCTTCAACTAACAAGTATCTAGAAGCAACGTACCAGGCTGCTGCAGATGATGTTAGTAAAAGTTTAGGAACAGCCAACGACAACGTAAACAGTCAATTCAATACACGAGGTTTGTATAATTCATCTGCGCGGATGGAGAGTCTGCAGAATCAAGCAGATTCAGCAACAGATACACTGTCTGATCTCGCTAACAGTATTTATAGTACAGCTTATACTAACGAGCGTACAAATCAGCTAAACGCTGCAAATACCTTAGCAGACCTTAATTCTACTTTATATGATGAAGGTACAACGGAGCAAACAACGAATCAAACCGCTCTTGATAAACAGTACACCGAATACCTGCGGCAGTTAGGTGTGGACGATGATGATATTACTGATATGCTAAGTTATTTTAGCCTTGTTAAGAACCCAACAACGTCGTCATCATCAACCGAGTCATCAGACACAGGGATAGCCTCCCTTTTAACCGGTAAATAAGGAGTGATAGGTATATGGCAAATATTTTAGGTGATATATTAAATGTACCTCTCAGCTTAATAGGTGGTATTACTGGCGCAATAGGGAAAATGCAGTATGACAACGGTATTGACAGTACCTATTCAAGAGGATACGCAAAGAAAAAAGAGCAGGAAGACAGCCTTAATGTTCAGAATGATCTTGCGGCCTTTCGAAAGGAGGGGCGAGATTTAGGCGGTCCTGGAACCGCAGAACAGAAAGCAACCTCGGAAATTGCAAATAGTGATAAATACGCAAATGCAATAGACCAACAGTACGGAGCAGACGCACAGGGACAGGCCAGGAGTAACCTAAGTACAAAACTTACTGATCTAGCTAACTTGAAAAAGGAGTATGAATTAAGTGAGGGTAATACTGGGTATCAAGCGGCAATAGCTGATAAAGCTAATGCATTGCGTAATAGTATATCTTCTGACGCACAACGATACGGAATTAACGTTGGATCTGACCTGTCTGCTGCAGACTTTCAGAACACTGTAAATGCGTTCAATGCTCAGAATAACAGGCCAGCTACAGCTTCAGCTAGTGCACAGAATACGGGTAACGCTGCTTCCAGTGATAACTTAGCTAATATTAGTAGAGACATAGGCACACGTCAAGCGCAGATTGACCAACGAACAAAGGCTTTAGGGCTAGATAGTACAGATCCCGAAGACAGAAGATTAGCGATAGCAAATCAGCTTAAAAGTAAAGGATACAGTCCGCAAGCTATCGCGCAGGGTTTACAGTATTATGATAGTGCTGCGCAAAGACAAAAAGCTGTTGAAGAAGAGGGAGCCAAGAAACAGGCCCTTGCTTCTGTGATTAATACCTTGAATACGTCGAAGGATCCCGATACCCGAAATACAGCTTTGATTGCTTATGACTTACTTATGGGTGGTAAGAACGCTCCGGAATACTATAAAGCGGGTCAGCCTGACTATTCTATCCACGATACAGATTATGGTGGAAGTATAGGGTCAACGTTAATCGATAAGAAAACCGGGATTAAGGGTTCATCATTAGCTCCTAAGAGCCTTGATCCGAAAGATATATTAGCATCTGATACAACATTAACTAAAACTGACAAGGATAATGCTACCAGAGTACTTCTTGAACAAATGGGCAACTATACCACGTTGTTAGGTATAGATAAAAAGGGCATGTATGACTTAAAACTTGAGGCTGAAAAGAGTAAGGGTACAGGGAAGTTGAATGATATGCAAAAATCGGCTATAAACGTAGTGCAAACAGCCATAAAGGACGGCACTATGACCGATTTAGCTAAGACGGCAGACGGTCAAAAAATGATAGAAACTTACAAATCCGCATATAACACGCTTAATAATTTGATAACTCCGGACGAGTACCAAAGTTTAATTACTAAGCGTGAAGCAGCCTATGTTGATGACGAGCCTAACCCAGATAGGCGCCGTGAATTGGCGAAAAGGGATATTGACTCAGGCTTGAGTGCGAAAGGCTATAAAATAGGTAGCTATTAATCGGGGGTGGGTAGTACTTGGATTATATTGATGATTTACTTAAAGACGTAAGAAGTGGTGGAACAACCCCAAGTCCGGAAACTGGTGGCGGTGATTCATCCTTTGACATAACAGGCATGATAGGTGATGTTAGGCAACAGTCATTAACCGGAGCTTTAGATAAGGCAAACGCCGCCGCTGTGCCACCCCCTGAAGTAACACCAAAGGACGGTTTATTAACTAAGCTGGCCAGCTTTGGTCCTGCTGGCGTTTTCGGACCAAGAGCGGCTACACAGACAGGGAAAAATTTAGGTGCTGACTTCGGTCTAGGTACAACCCAATTTGTTGAAGGTGTAGGCTCTGGGTTAAAGTGGGCCGGGGCGGATACTACTGGCGACTATTTAAAAGGCGTAGGAGAACGGGAATCTCAAAAAATTATTGACGCTCAAGATACTGACGGCAAAGTTAATCAGTACGGTATAGGTTCATCTATTATACAATCAACACCGTTTACCCTCGCTACGTTGCCCTTAGGTATCGGCGGAGGTAAACTAGCTGCAGGTGCGGCTACTAAGGCATTGTCTGCGCTTGGAGTAGGTGGTCGTGCTGCTGACTACGCTGTCGGCGCTGCTGGCCTCGCCGGTGGTACAATACCACCTTCAACATTTGAAGCCATGACAGAAGCCGGGGACGCGTATGAACAAGCTGTAAAAAAAGGCGCGTCCGAACAAGATGCCAAGAACATTGGCTCAAGCACCTTCTGGAAGAACATGGGTTTGTTAGGAGCTTCAAACGCTGCTGAATTTGCTGTCACTTTCGGGAATCCTTACCTACGGCAGCTTCTACCTAAAATGGCGAACCAAGGAATAGACAAATACCCTAAGGCAGCGTTATTCGCTGGGTTGCTGTCAAACAGCGTAATGGAGGGCAGTGAAGAAGTAGCACAAGAAAACCTTAAACGCGGTTCTCTCGGTGCTTTATCTGATAACCAACCACAGTGGAACCCTTTAAATTTTGACGATGAACTGAAAGCAAACTTCGCGGCGGGCGCCGGTACTGGCGCCCTTTATGGTGCAGGCGGTCACTTCATATCTTCTAGAGATAACGCACCCACGAAAAGCGATTTCGGAAGCCAGATTGACACGTTTAAATCGGCTATAACTGACATCGAGTCAGGTGGTAACTATGATGCTGTAGGCCCGGAAATTGACGGGGACCGTGCGCTTGGTAAATATCAAATCATGCAAAGCAATTGGCCTACGTGGGCTGAAAATGCCGGCTTATCTCCTGATGCTCCCCTCACCCCTGAAAACCAGGAAATCGTAGCTAGTAATAAGTTCAAAGAGTACTACGATGAATTTGGAGGTGATTGGGGCAAGGTTGCCATAGCTTGGCATGCTGGCCCTGGTAGGGTTAACTTATCAGATGACCAGCTTGCCAAATTGTCTGATGGTAATATGAGTACCCTTGACTATCGAAACAGCGTTCTTGCAGCTCTGGGGAATCCCAGCACTGCTGGCGGTAGTGTCCGGGGCAATACCCTTCCAGGGATATCCGCTGAACAAATACAGGCTTTTAATGCTAATGCTACACAGGAACAAGTAGCCGCATTAAAGCAACTGGCTACACAACGTTCTGAGGTATCCGATAATCCGGAAGAAACTGCGTTCCTTGATAAGCAGCTTAAGCGTGGAGTTCCTGGTCTGGTGGAAATAGCTCAACAGTATGGCGTGCTTGATGACTTAATTAGTACTAAACAACCTACAGCGGCCACGGAACAGCCCCAGGCACAAGATGGTATAATAATGAGACAAACCCCCGTAGCTCAGACGGCTGAAGCTCAGGATATTTTAGATATTACAGATCAAAGTGAACCACAAGCAGCGCGGACGGCTCCTGCTGAACCTAATCAAACATTAGAGGCGGCACAGGCGGCAGATCGTGCAGCACTCGAAGAGGACGCATCAACTGTTGGTGCTCTCAGATTTCAGGCTACTAAAATGCCTACTCAAACGCTGTTAAAAGCTGCTAAGTCTTTTATGCAGCAAGGTAAAGAAGATCATTTAAACACAGTAGTCAACGAACTTGTAAATCGTAATGTCCTTCCACCCGCCGCTAAAGAGGGTGTGTTAGATGACGAAATGCTGCAGATAGCCGAGGATAACGTCACCACACAAGCGCTGGAACAGCAAGCGGCTGACGTAGCTGCAAGGAGAGAACAAGGGCAGCAGCTTACAGATCGTGTGAATGCTTTAGCTGCAAGAAGATTTGACAATGCCGAAGAACAGCTTAATAGCACGGTACAGGCACAGCCGTCTACTGCAACCCAACCAAAGGGGTTCACCGGTAGAAAAATACAACCTACAGCCTTTAGTTTGGGTTCTGACACGAATGTTGAACAACCGGAAATAAGTTCTCCGGAATTCCAACCAAACAGAAGTATAGAAGTAGGCACTACGGTCTACCACCCAACAAACGGTGCTCCTTTAGAGGTTGTTGACGCAAGTGATCCCGGTATGCTAAATGTTAAAACGCCTAACGGTACAACATTTAACATTGGCCGTAAAGCTGTGTTACTTGATAATCCTAAGCAGCAAGCACCCCAAGCACCCCAAGCACCCCAAGCACCCCAAGAAGAGGCTGTAGCTGTGGCACAACCGACGCAGGAACCAAGTCAAGAGGCTCCGAACCTGGACAATATGCGTACAGCTTATGAGGGTGTGGCTAAAGAATTATTTAACGGCCAGACACATAGTCGTGCTATCGGGTTAAAAACTCTGCAGCAGCGCATGAAGATGCCTAATGCTGAATTTGTTAATCTGATATCGGAAATCCAGAAAGCTAATATCCCTGGTGTTGAACTTGGTTTTGCGCGCAATCAGGAAAAAGCTGTGCGCGTTTCCACCCCTACGGGTGAGCAACGGTATTCGTCAATAACCTTCTACCCTTCGGAAGCTGAACAAAGTACCAAAGAACCGGTTATTGAAGAAACTAGGAAAGAACCAAAAGCCGCAGAACAAAAACGAGTTGAAAAAGTAGAAGAACCAAAAGCAAAAGAAAAACCAGTCGTTAAGAAAGAATCTTCTAGCAATTCTGTAAAAGATGTTGTAGAATCGAAACAAGAAGAAAAACCAGAAGAAGAAAAACCAGTAGCTAAGGAATACCCAAAAGCAGTAAGCGCTGTTGGTGACTGGGTACTATCGCGCTTGAAAGACGGAAAGAAATTCACGTCTGACGAGCTGTTCTCCCAGGCTGACGAAGCCTTTGGTGGAACCCAAGCTGAAAACAAATATACGTCGAAAGACGCATACGATGCACTTGAATTAGGTGTCAATCGTTTCATTCTCGAAAGTGAACAGGTCAATCCAGCCAAAGCAGCGACAGCAGAAGAAGCCTCAAAAGCTGTAGATTACCTTAAAGAACATATACTATCTATAATTCCTACGCAAACGAAACGCACCGCGGAAATGGATGAATTCCAACAGTTTTCAACCCCTCCACATATTGCGTATGTTGCATCATGGGTATCCGGCGTAAATAAAAATGACACCGCGTTTGAACCTAGTGCTGGAATCGGTGGCATTGCAAGCTTTGCCAAAGCGGCCGGCGCTGAAGTTATTGCTAATGAGTTAAGCGAAAGACGTGCTTCTATCATAAAGGAACTCCCTTTTGACCGGGTGTTTACTGAAAACGCCGAACAAATTAATAACATTCTTCCGGCTGATGTTAAGCCTACGGTTGTAATCATGAACCCACCGTTTTCATCTACAGCAGGCAGGGTGCAGGGCGAACGTAAAACCGTAAACGCTACACAGCATATTGAACAAGCTTTAAAGCGTTTACAGCCTGGGGGCCGCTTAGTGGCTATTGTTGGCCGGGGAATGTCTGACGATGCAAAATCTTTTCAATCATGGTGGAAGAAAATAAAGTCAGAGTACAATGTTCGTGCTAATATAGGTATTGATGGTAAAGATTACACGAAATACGGGACTGGTTTTGATGTTCAGATTCTTGTTATAGATAAAACAGGTAAGACTGAACAACCTACTATTACAGGTAATGTAGACAGCGCAGGAGAAGCGCTGCCAATATTGGAGGCGGTTAGAAATGATCGTGCGTCAACAGGAGATAGACGCGGTGAACAAGCACCCGATAAATCAAGTAGCAAAGAGCTTCCTAAAGAAAGCAGGGGAGAATCCGGACCCGACAGCGGGGCTGTATCTGTATCAACTGATAGAGTGGGGGATAAAGAACGGAGCGGTGGAGGTAAATCAGGAAGTGAGCGGCCTGCTGGAAGTTACCGAAAAACTAACGTCGATGATAAAACCACAGAAAGCAATGAAGTTCCTCCTAGTAACAGAGGACGGAGACAACCAGACACAAGCGGTACTGAACAACCTGAAAGCGCAGGAAACACCGGAGGACGCAGCAGCGTACCTAGCGAATCAGCTTCAGATACAGATGGACGCATAAAGGTTGAACAAGCTGATACCAAAGCTAAAGATTCCGAATTAAGCGACTCGACATTTGATGCGTACTACCCCCAAAAGCTGAAAGTACCGGGAGCAAAAAAACATCCTACAGCTTTAGTGCAGAGTGCGGCTATGGCCGCTGTTGAACCACCTTCCCCTACGTATTCACCTAATCTACCGAAGAACTTAATAACTGACGGGACCCTGTCTATCGCACAGCTAGAAGCTATCGTGTACGCAGGTCAGTCATTCGAACAAACCCTTCCGGATGGTACTCGGAAGGGTTACTTTGTGGGGGACGGTACAGGTCTTGGTAAGGGCAGGGAGATTGCCGGTGTTATTCTTGACAGTCTGCGAAATGGCAAGAAAAAGGCTGTATGGGTAACGAAAAATGATCCGCTGTATTCTGACGCTGTAAGAGATTGGGAAGCGTTAGGCGGTAAGAAAGACCAACTATTCAAGTTGAGCAAGTATAAACTAGACGATTCCGTAAAACAGGCAGACGGCATTATGTTTGTCCCTTATGGTACCTTATCGTCTAACTTAGAGGTGGGCAACAGTGGTGAAGTTACCACTAAGAAGGGTAAGAATTCCCGGTTAGATCAAATAACCGAATGGCTGGGAAAAGACTTCGACGGTGTTATAGCCTTTGACGAAGCCCATAAAATGGCTAACAGCGTAGCCACTAAAGGTAAACGCGGGGTCAAAAAAGCCTCTGCTGTAGGCTTATCTGGTATCGAACTTCAAAAGCGTTTCCCTAATGCACGAATCACGTATGTTTCAGCTACTGGTGCAACCGAAGTCGGAAACCTGGCATATGCTTCCCGCCTCGGTCTTTGGGGTGAAGGTACAGCTTTTGCCGACGTTAACGACTTTATATCCCAAATAGATGAAGCAGGACTTGCAGCTATGGAATTAGTTGCGCGGGACATGAAAGCTATGGGCGTATACATTGCGCGTAACCTGAGCTATGACGGCGTAACCTATGGAACGATTACCCATGAACTTAATGCTGACCAGAAAGAAATATATGATACCATGGCGCGGGGCTGGCAGACAGTTCTTCAAAACATCAACAAAGCCCTGGAAGCTACCGGAGCTGTAGATGCCGCAGGAAAAGTAAAGAATCCAAATGCGAAGAAAAATGCTTTAGGGCAGTTTTGGGGATCACAGCAGCGCTTCTTTAATCAGATACTAACTTCGATGCAAATGCCGGCAGTAGTAGAAGATGTAAGAAAACAGATCAAAGCTGGTAACGCTGTTGTCATGCAGCTTGTCAACACTAATGAGGCTACCCAAAATCGTAAGATAGCTGAAATGGACGAAGATCAACCTATCGAAGACCTTGATCTTACCCCTAAAGACATTCTGCTGCAGTTCTTAGATAAGTCGTTCCCAACACAGCAGTTTGAAGATTATACAGACGAAGATGGTAATAAACGTTCAAGACCTGTAGTTGACAGCAAAGGGGACCCTGTAGAAAATGCAGAAGCTACTGCTATGAAG
>Ga0316602_10000248_pt1 | contig 44425 bp, 36 predicted proteins | sample OWC_soil_day10_C_FD_203103 | JGI IMG/M metagenome (GOLD analysis project Ga0316602, IMG submission 203103) | Wetland soil microbial communities from Old Woman Creek delta, Ohio, United States - OWC_soil_day10_CT | ecosystem: Environmental > Terrestrial > Soil > Wetlands | place: USA: Ohio... | reverse complement strand
TGCAGGCCAAGGCCTTTGAACTCCTCGGCCTCAAGGGGCTGTAGGCAGTAGTTGCAACCCTGGAATCAACCCAAGTCCTTATGGCTCAGTCAGGTTCTCGGCGCATCCATATGGAACTTCGGTCTGGAATACCCCAGGGTGGCCACGAAAACATAGCGCTTCTGGCGCACCCCGCCGATCTAGGTTAAAAGACCGCTTCGAATCTAGGCAGGATCTGCTTGAACTCTTTCTCGCGTCGAATCTGTATATCCATGATGGATAGCACGGTCAATAGACGCGCAATAGAAGCCCTGTCCCTGGAGGATGCGACTGTAGAACCAGTCTTCGACCCCCATTTCGTTGATGTCTTCACGGATGGGTGGAAGGCCGAATTCTTTGAGGGTGGCTGAATCGAAAAAGACGAATGACCCATTCACGGTGGCTTTGATGGCTACTTCCTGTCCCAGGGCGATGATGCTTCGGAGGGGAGGGTGGTGGATGTCCTGGATGTTGTCCCTGTGGAAGGTGATCATGCGAACGCCTTCCTTTCTGAATTCTTGCAGCAGGTGGATTCCCAAATCCTTCCAGGGGCTATGCACTTCCATGTCGTCGTCAATCCAGCCGAGGTAATCGACACGTTCAGGGCTCAATAGTTGGAATGCCTGGTGTAGATTGAATGATTTCATCCATTGAGGGATATCGCCCCTCCTGTTGAGAATGATTTTGTCGACAAGGCCTTGGGCTAGGCACTGGGTCAGAAATTGGGGCGTACCGTCAGTGCTTCCATTGTCTACTACGAGGAGCCTTATGCGAGGCTCGTGATGTTTGATCGAACGCAATGTCCGTTCCAGCATGACTCTTCGATCAAGGGTGAAACAAACGATCCAGGTTTCGTTGCCGGAATCTGAAGGTTCGAAGTCTACCGTCGGCCGCCGTAGGCGGTATTCAATGGCTCCGAGGATCTTCAATGTGTCGAGATTATTCGGTTTCGGGACTGCTTGGACTAACTTGCTGATTTTTTTAAACGCCTTTCTGGTGGTTATGGATTGAAATATCCATAGAGCGGCGATGATCACCAATCCTGCAAAGGTCGTTGTCGTATTGCCAATCTCGAACATGAAGTGCCTGCTTTGGTTGGACGTATTGATGGGATTTAATTATCGAACCTTGTTGGGGTGGAACCACTTTTTGATGGATTTGCGCAGCTTGCTATATATTGTGCGCTCAAGGTAATCGACGCGGGATTGGAGTGTCTGGTGTTCCAGTTTGAGAAGTTGAAGGTTCTTGCTGTCGTTGTTGACTTGGTTAAGGTGGTAATCGTTGTTTGTGATGAAAGTCAAACGTCTTTTCATCATATTGCCAATGTGTTCCGGAGATAGGTTGCTGAGGACGTATTGGCGTCCTTCTTCGGCAATGGTCTTGGCGTATTCTTGATTGTTTTTGATATAAGTAATAATTGATGCTGCTGTATCTATATCTGGGTCAGCCCATAGGTTTACTGTGCCCTCTGCCCATTTATTCCCGGTTGTGTAGATTGGCATGTCGGCTGTGACTTTGATTGTCTTGTATTGGACTGGAAAACTATTGCCCGAGTGCATGAAATCCCTATTTCCGGAATAATCGGTGGCGATCACTGGTTTCCCTGCAACCATCGCTTCGGCGAGTGTCAAGCCAAAGCCTTCGGCTCGGTGTAGGGATATGAAGAGATTGCATGAATTAATTAGCCCATCTATGTGATCCCTGCTGATAATGGATTTGATATGGATTGCATTTTTTAATGTTCTGAGCTGCTGCTCTAGCTTTGCCTGCTCTTCGGGAAACAAGTCTCCTTTGCTGGACTTAACGACAAGTATGGCAGATGGATCATTGCCTAGTGATCTCTTGAACGCCTCTACTGTTGATTCAATGTTTTTTCTTTCAGAGGAGCTGCAAAAGTCAAACATAGACAAGACAATAAACTTATCCTTTGGTAGATTTAAGTCTTCTCTTTCGACTGTTGAATGATTTTGAAGTACGGGATGGTTGAATGTTAGCACTGGTATCAAAGATCTTGTGGATATAGCTCGACTGCAGAAATTACTGGGTGTCCAAATTTCATTGAACAAGCTGAAGTAGGGTAGATAGTTATCTGGGTATTCGGCTAGTTCCCAGGCCCAGTACGCAATATTGTATCGGTTTTTTAGTAGTTCGTTTCCGCCATTTTTAATAAAGCATTCAATCATGTCTGGGTTGATCTGGATGATATTGATGGGGAATCGTAAATTTTCTTCTATGTTTTGAATGGTTGAGTCGGATGTGCTGTGTGGGGTTTTTGCGTTGAAGTTAATAGGGCAAACATCGACTTCGGCCGCTTGTAGGGCCTTGATGGTCATTCTGGCTCCTTGACCTAGTCCGAAGTCGCCTTTTATGAAACCGATTACATTTGCACCAGCTAATGTTGAATTTTTCATTTGTTGTCTTTCGTGGATTGCTTATGTCTTATTTGTGATTTTGGGGTAACTACTAGATCTTGTAAAACACACTTGAACGGTTTGCGGTTGAGGTGGTAATTCCCGAGTAATAGTTCTCGGAGAATCGGCCAAATACGCTGACTCAATCTTGGAGACAACTCCAGGCGAAACGACAAGTACGCGTGGTATCTCATGCTGAATTGCAAGAAAGCGGGTCCCTTGTTTTCTGTGATACAAAGGTTGTTTAGGAGTGTGGATAAAGCATTGTGCATTTTGGTCATTTGCTGATGCTTCTCGCGCCATCGTGTGATCCGATTTCTGTGACCCCATCGAAAATGCGATGGCTCTTTGGGTTTTATTCGTGGAGCTCCAATCTGTTGACCGGGGTGTTGACGGTAGTGGATGAGGGGAGTGTCGACCATGACTATCTCCCCTTGGTGGGCCATGGCGAGGGCGATCCAATAATCATGGACAAATCCTGGGGGGATGGTTCCGATGAATGGGCGAAAGATCGATCGAAATGCCATGGTTGCACCAGTTATAACATTTCCAGTCAGCAAAATGATTGGGGAGAATATTCCATTGGATTGGGTGCTGTGTTGGGACGGCGAGAATCGGAGCGCCTCCCACATGGTGGAACCCATGGGAACTCCGTGTTGGTCCATGAGAGCCGCATCTGAGAACATTGCTACAGCCGTCGGGTGGTTCTTGAATGAACTCAGTGTGATTTCTAGCTTATGGGGCATCCACGCATCATCTTGGTCGGCCAGTACGATGATGTCGCCTTGGCAGAGGGAGATTGCTTTTTCGAAATTCTGGTTTGAGCCAAGATTTGTTTCATTGCGAAACAACCTGACTTGGAATGGGACGGTTGTTGCAAAATTTTCCAGTATTGCCATTGTCCCATCGGAAGAACAATCATCACAGATGATGAGTTCCATCGGTGGGCAAGACTGGGTCGCGATGGACTCGAGTTGCTCACCAATGTAGTTGGCACCATTAAAGGTGCACATGGCGACCGATATTGTGGGCTCTCTGTTTAGATTGGAAAACAGGGAATTTTCTGTAGGAACTTGATTTTTATAATTGGGTGACATTGTTTAAGTACCATCTGATAGTTAGGTTGAGGCCGATTGTGAAATCCGTTTGGGGCTGCCATTCTAGGTCCCTGCTGATTTTCCCCGCATCGATGGCATAGCGCTGATCGTGTCCTGCCCGATCCTTCACGAAGGTCAGCAGTTTCCGACTGGTGCCTTCGGGGCGCTCGAGATGCCGGTCCACCAGGTCGCAGAGGAGATGGAGCAGGTCCAGATTTCTCCACTCGTTGTTGCCTCCGATGCAGTAGGTTTCCCCGGGACTTCCCTTTGCAATGACGGTTTCAATGGCGGCGCAGTGGTCTTCCACAAAGAGCCAGTCCCGTACGTTCTGACCGTTGCCATAGACGGGAATGGGCTGATTCTGGGCCATGCGGCTGATGGCCAGGGGGATGAGCTTCTCGGGATGCTGACGGGGACCATAGTTGTTGGAGCAGTTGGTTGTCAGGGTTGGGAGCCCATAGGTGTGGTGATAGGCCCGAACCAGGTGGTCACTGCCCGCCTTGCTGGCACTGTAGGGGCTGTTGGGGGCGTAGGCCATGTCCTCGTGGAACTTACCGGTCCCTCCCAGGGATCCGTAGACCTCATCGGTGGACACATGGAGGAATCGGGTGTTCCCATCCCCTGCCCAGGCCTCCCGGGCCGCGTCCAGGAGGCTGAAGGTGCCCACCATGTTGGTCTGGATGAAGGCGCCGGGTCCGGTGATGCTGTTGTCTACATGGCTTTCGGCAGCGAAGTGGACAAGTTTCCTGACCTGGCGCTTGTCCAGGAGGTGCAGGACCAGTTCCCGATTCTGGATATCACCCCTGACGAGCTCCACCCCATCCAGGCCCGCGATATGAGCCGGGTTGGCGGCATAGGTGAGCTTGTCAAGCACCAGGATCATGTCTTCCGGATGGTTCCGGTGCCAGCGATGCACGAAATTGGAGCCGATAAATCCAGCACCGCCAGTGACGAGAACGGTTTCAGACATGGTTCCGCCTTTGGGACTGAATTATCCTATCCTGGATTACTTCACCCAGAGCCTCCCGCCAGTCCGGCATGCAGTCGGTGCCCAGTTGCTGGCGGCGGGTGCCATCCAGAACCGAATAGGTCGGGCGCCGGGCCGGAGTAGGATACTCGGCGGTGGTGCAGGGGGCGAGATCGGCCTGGATTCCACTCTGGCGGAAAATCTCGGCGGCGAAGCCGTACCAGGTGGTCTCGCCTCCGCAGGTGCCATGCACCAGGCCGCGCCAGCCTTCCTGGGTGGCGACCCGGAGCTGTCGGGCCAGGGCACGGCAGGTGGTGGGGGTGCCGCGCTGGTCATCCACCACCCGCAGCTTGCGCCCCTGGGCGGCGGCATTGAGCATGGTGAGGTAGAAGTTCTTCCCCCATGAGTCGTAGAGCCACGCCGTGCGGACGATGAGGTGCTCCCTGGCCAGGGTGGCGTTCTGCTCCCCCAGGAGCTTGGACCGGCCATAGAGGGATTGCGGGTTGGTGGGGTCGCTTTCACGGTAGGGCCGGTGGGCAGTGCCGTCGAAGACATAGTCGGTGCTGATCTGGACCAGAAGGGTCCCGGCCTCATTGGCCGCCTCGGCCATCCAGGCGACGGCCTCACCATTGATCCGCATCGCCAGATCGGATTCGGTCTCGCAGCGGTCCACCTGGGTGAAGGCGGCAGCGTTGAGGAGGACCTCGGGCCTGGCGCCCAGGATAGCGGCGCGTACGGATTCACGGTCATTAAGGTTGAAGTGGCTTTCCTCGGGGCAGAGCAGTTCATGGCCCTGCCAGGTCTCCCGGATGGCTCTGGCCAGCTGCCCAGAGGCTCCTGCGATCAATACCCGCATCAGCCGTGCACCCGGCGGGAGCGTTCGTCCTTCACGAAGATATTGTTGGGGTCCGCCTCATGGCGTATTTCATCCACTGGGGACTGCTTGCCCTCCCCGGCGAAGAGCTGGTTGGGGGCATTGAACACCCAACCAGCCTCCAGGCTGATGCACCGGTAGCAATGGACCACACCCTTGGGCACGATGACCGAACCGGGATTGTTGATGCCCATGACCAGCTCCATCCGATTGAGGTAGGTGGGACTTTCCGGGCGATTGTCCCAGAGGGTCACCTTGAAGTCGCCCGGGCCTACCCAGGCGAAGAGGTCGGCCTGATCACGGTGCTCATGGGGACCTCGGAGGACCCCGGGAAGGGTGACGCTGATGTAGGCCATGGCGGGGTGGAATTCGCTGACGATTTCGTCGTGGCGGAAGAGTTCCGCCAGCCAGCCACGCTCATCCGTGAACTTGCGGATCGGTGAAACCACCACGCCCTCGATATTGCCTTTCTGGATCTCCACTGCGACTCCCTGCTGCTACTTGGAAAAAGGGACGGGTTCGCCATGGGCGAGCTCATTGGCAAGCGCCAGGCTGGGGAAGGTCCCCGCATCGGTCCACCACCCCTGGAAGGTCCCAAAGCTCATTTGACCGCGGGCGATGTAAGTGTTGTTGACGTCCGTGATCTCCATTTCCCCTCGTCCCGAGGGCTTGACGGTGCGGATGATGCTGAAAACCTCTGCATCGTAGAAGTAGATGCCTGTAACTGCCATGTCGGACTTGGGCTTCAGGGGCTTCTCCTCGATGGCGATGATCCGGTCCCCCGCTAGTTCCGCCACGCCGTAGCGCTGAGGGTCATGGACCGACTTGAGGAGGATCCGGGCGCCTTTGCTCTGCTTTTCAAAGGCCTGGACTTCTTCGCCAAGATCGTCCTGGAAGATGTTGTCCCCCAGGATCACGCAGATGGGGCATTCGCCAGCGAAATTCTCCGCCAGACCCAAGGCCTGGGCGATGCCGCCGGCCTCATCCTGGACCTTGTAGGTGAACCGGCACCCGAAGTCCTTGCCGCTGCCCAGAAGACCCACGACGTCGCCCATGTGCTCGGTGCCGGTGACGATAAGGATCTCCTCAATGCCGGCCTGTTTCAGCTTCCAGACCGGGTGCCAGATCATGGGAACTTGACCGACTGGCAAGAGATGCTTGTTCGTTACTTTGGTCAAGGGGAAGAGGCGGGAGCCCGTGCCTCCGGCGAGTACAACACCCTTCGTCATAAGGCTCCTCTCGAAGATGTCGATGGTCGATTCCAAACACGAAACTGGGGATGACATTGGTCAAGCTTGGTGCGTGATTGTAAGTTTATCGTATACGCTGAGATAGCGCTCTGCAATGGCTTCGGGGGAGAAGCGCGGTAACCGCAAGGAAGCCTCAGCAGTCAAGCGATGCCTGAGATCCGGGTTTTCCGCTAGGGCCACTATGGATCGGGTCAGGGCGTCGGCGTCCCCTGGGGGCACCAGGATCCCGTTCCGGTCTTGTTCGAGCAGGTCGGGAATGCCGCCGGTCTCACTAGCAATGACGGGGACCTCGGACAGCATGGCCTCCAGGATGCTTGAGCCCAGTCCCTCTGTGATGGAAGGAAAGACCAGGAGGTCCAGGATGGATAGGTAGTTGCCGATGTCCTTCCGGTGGCCCAGGAAGGTGATATTGGGAAGATCCAAGGCCTGGGCCTCCAGTTCCTTCCGCCTGGGGCCATCGCCCAGGAGCAGGAACTGGATATGGGGATGGGAGATCTGAAGGCGGCGTGCAGCCTCGACCGTGATGTGGTGTCCCTTGTGCTCAAGGAATTTCCCGATCTGGCCTACCAGGAACTTGCCCGCCCAGGCCCGCTTGATGGCCAAGGTTTCGCCATCGTCCACCTGGAATCTTGAATAGCTGTCCGGTATCACCTCCGTGGAGGCCAATTCCATGCTGTCCACTTCCATGCTGTCCACGACGATCCGCTCGATGGCCCGGCTGACGCACACGATGCTGGCGGCACCCCCGTAGGCCCTGCGAGTCGCCCAGCTTTTCCCCATGGGGTTGTCTACCCGGCGGGTGATCAGGAAGGGAATCCCCTTGAGCTGGTGTTCTATGGCAGCCCAGTAGACACTTCGCCCACAATGGCCGTGCAGCAAATCCGCATCCATCCGCTTCAGGTGACCCGTGAGGAAGTGCCGGACCGGATGGCAGGTCAGACCCAGCGATCTGCCGCGTCTTTCCAGTTCCCCTCCGGTTCGGCAGACCAGGGTCTGGCGTATCCCCTGTTTTCCCAGTTCCAGGATGAGGTTGAGCGCCTGCTGTTCGCCACCTGAAAAGCCCTTGGCGAGGTTGATGTGACAGATGTGCATGGGGCTCCTGGTGGCTGGTTCCTGAACCCATTATTCCAGACTGAGGCCCCGACTCGGGTAGGGTGGAAGGAGCACCCCCTCGGGGGCCATTTCTCCAGGGGTAGAGATCTTGAGCGTGAATGAATTCTGTATGTTCGGAGTGAGTGCCGTCATCCCAAACTACAATGGGGTCGAGCTCCTGAGGGAGAACCTGCCTTCAGTGCTGGCATCCCTGGAACGAACTGGCGGGGACTTCGAGATCCTGGTCGTGGATGACTGCAGCACGGATGAAAGCCTGGCGTTTCTGCGCGAGACATTCCCTGCGGTGAAGGTCCTGATCAATAGCCGGAATAGGGGCTTCTCGGCGACCTGTAACCGGGGCTTTGCCCAGGCCCGCTTCCCGGTTGTGCTGTGTATCAATACCGATGTTCGCCTGGAGCCCGGCGCGGTGACCCCCCTCCTTGGCCACTTTGCTGATCCAGAGGTGTTCGCGGTGACGCCCAACGTGCTGGCGGAGCGGGAAGGGGCCAACCAAGGGGTTATGACCTCCTCCACACGCAGGGGTTTCATCAAGGGCCACTTCTGGCCCCTAGGGCGCCAGTCAACTGTCCGGGAGAACCTTTACGCCGTCGGGGCATGTGTGGCTTACCGCACTTCCATGCTCCGGGAGTTGGGCGGTTACGCGGAGATGTACTCTCCCTATCTTTTCGAGGATGTGGACCTTTCCTACCGGGCTTGGAAGCTGGGCTGGTCCAGCCTGCATGAACCCGAAGCCACGGTGCATCATGCTTCAAGCGGCACTCTGAACAAGGTGAAGAAGCGCAATCGCCGGATCATCTATTTCCGCAATCGCTTTCTTTTTCACTGGAGCAACCTGACGGACCCGCCCCTCCTTCTGGCCAACCTGGGCTATACCGCTTTTCGCCTAGCCGTGAGCTGGTTGTGGATGGATACGGCCTTTTACGTGTCCTTCTGGGGCGCTCTGCAGCGTCTGGGCAGTGTGCGGGCCGCGCGCCGTGAACTGAAGTCCCGCATGAGGCTCTGCGACCGGGAGATCCTTGGCCGGACCGGGGCTGATCAGGGCTGAAGGCGTTGTCTTCAGCCTTGATCTGGCGGGTGCGTGAGGTCAGTCGCAGAGGGCCCAAGGCCTGGACTCCTGGGCTCAGATTTGCAAATTCTGCCTGAAATAGCCAATTGTGTGTTCCAACCCCTCCTGCAGGGGGATCGTCGGTGACCAACCCAGTTGGGTGCGTGCCCGGGTGATATCCGGACAACGCTGGCGTGGGTCATCTGTCGGCAAGGGCAGGTAGCGAATCTGGGAAGGGGAACCTGTGAGTTCGAGGATCGTTTGGGCGAGGGTTGCCATCGAAGTCTCCACCGGGTTGCCGATGTTCAGCGGGCCTGTGACTTCGGAATCGGATTCCATCAACGACACCAGACCTCCGATGAGGTCTGCCACGAAACAGAAAGAGCGAGTCTGTGACCCGTCGCCAAACAGGGTGAGATCTTCCCCTCGCAGAGCCTGAACGATGAAATTGCTGACTACCCTTCCATCGTCTGGTCGCATTCTCGGGCCATAGGTGTTGAAGATTCTGGCGACCTTGATCTCTACGCCGGACTGCCGGTGGTAGCTGAAGAACAGGCTTTCCGCGCTCCGCTTGCCTTCGTCGTAGCAGCTCCGGAGTCCGAGCGGATTCACATGTCCCCAATAGTCCTCGGTCTGGGGGTGTACGGACGGGTCTCCATAGACTTCAGATGTGCTCGCCTGGAGGATTCTGGCACGGGTCCGCTTGGCGAGCCCAAGCATGTTGATGGCCCCGTGGACGCATGTCTTGATGGTTTGGACTGGGTCGAACTGATAGTGGATGGGTGAAGCGGGGCAGGCCAGGTTGTAAATCTGATCCACTTCGACATGAAGGGGAAAGGTGATGTCATGGCGCATGAGCTCAAAAAATGGATTGCCCAACAGGTGGGAAATATTCTCCTTCCTCCCTGTGAAGAAGTTGTCGACGCAAAGCACTTCGTGCCCGTCCTGGAGTAGCCGCTCGCACAGGTGGGATCCCAGGAATCCGGCTCCTCCGGTGACCAGGACTCTTTTCATGAAACCTCCAAAAGTATTGCTGAAATTGTGCTTGGTGCCTGCTGTGACCGAAAATACAGGGGGATGCTAGGTGCTCTTGTATGTGCGGAAGAGTGTTTTCGTCATGGACCCTATTGTTTCTAACTTTTTGCCTAAGGGTATTCTGAAGCCTCCGACGATATTAATGTAGCTGTAAAGGTCTTTTAACGTTGGATTCGGAATAGTATTGAATTCAGCCTTGACCAGCTTGTAGAAGTCATCTTTGTTGTTGAATTTGAATTTGTTCTCGAAGTGTTCGAATAATGAATTTACTGCTATCACTCGGTTGATGCGAGTATGGTAATCGTGTTTTTTTCGGTTGAAATTATTGTTGTCATGAATTCGATAAAGTACGAGCGGGAGGTCGCAGTAACATTTATATGCTCCGGCCAGTGATGCTCCCCAAACGAGGCAGTCATCGGCACGAACTCGCCAATTCTTCAGGCAGTCATCCGGCATCGGAAGGAATTTTTGCAAAATGCTCCTGCGGATCGAAATCGCCGATGTCGGCTGACCCAGCCACTTTTTCGTAAACAAGGTTATAATTGCTGAAAAACCCAATTCTTTCGATTTGGTAAAAGGTCGTAAATGCCGGGTTTCATTTCCGAATGTCGTAACTGATGTGTAGAGAAAATCGCATTTTGGATGATGTTTATAATAGCTGATGCATTCATGGAGATAATCTGGTTCAAAAATGTCATCCGAATCCAGAAAGAAAATGATATCACCGGAGCTTGCATTAAAGCCTGTGTTAAAACTGGATAATTGGCCTTGATTAGGTTTTGATATCAGGCTTATTTTTTTGTTGGTTCCAAATCTTGCTTTTATGATTTCCGCAGAGTTGTCTGTGGAACCATCATCTACAACGATGATTTCATCGAATGCTGTCTTTTGATTGAGGGCGCTTTCGATGGCTTCGGTGACATACTTTGAATAGTTATAATTATTTATCAAACATGTGGTTTTCATTGCAATGCTCCGATGGGACAGATGGTTGGAGTCGCGCCGACCCATGTCCCCGTAATATTGCGTGACTCTTGACTGCGCCTGCTTAGGGGCGTGATCTGGCGGGGCGTTTGAGTTGTCTTGATGATATTGCGATGGTTAGCTGTGATCGAGATGTTTTTTTCTCTGTGGTGCATCTTTAGGGAGTCGCTGAGATCGGAGGGCTGTTGTCAGGAGCGAGTGCTCAGGTTCCTCAGTCTTTCTTTGCATCCATGCGCCTGGGCTGGGAATGCAGCCAGAGGGTGGCGTATTTGATGAAAGAAGCGTGCCCGCCTAGAAGGGAGAGAAGCAGGCCTGCCTTGCCATCGAGAAATCCTGCCCGCAGGAAATACATTTTGATGAAGCTGAACACGCCGTGGGCAGCCGCCTGGCCAAGGCTTCCGCGCTTCCCTTTGCGAGCTCTTCCCTCGGCCCATGCTGAGGCATAATTGGCGGCCTTGGCGAGATGGTGCTCCAGGCTGTCATAGGAGAAGTGTAAGAGATCGCCCTTCAGCCGCTGGATCCTCATGCACGGTACCCGTTCCAGGTTTTCGTGGACCAGTGCTGTGTTGAAGGTGGTCAGGGCCGTCGGATAGAGCCGCAGGCAGTAGTCCGGGTACCAGCCGCAGTGACGGATGAAGCGACCGTAAGCCCAGGTGAGCCTGGGGAGGGCATAGACGGTATTTGGGGAGGGGCTCGCCAGCGCGGCCTGGATGCTTGCCTTCAGTTCTGGCGTGATCCTTTCGTCCGCGTCCAGCCATAGGCACCAGTCGGTCTGGACATGGGTCTGGGCCTTCTGGCGCTGTCTGCCGAAGCCCTGCCAGTCGGGGTCCCGGATGAAGCGGGCGCCGAAGGAGGCGGCAATTTCCTCGGTGGCATCCGTGCTGCCCGAATCGTAGACCACGATCTCGTCCACCCAGCCCTTCACGGTCTCCAGGCAGGCAGCCAGATGCTTGGCCTCATTCTTGACGATCAGGATGGCGGTGACGCTCATCCCAGGGAAGCCCAGTCCGTGACGTCATACTTGGCCTTGCCCCGGTAGTCGGTGTCGATCTGGGCCAGCTGGAGCTTGCCCGAGAGGTCCTCGTTGACCGCGTGCCACCGGGTGTAGTGTTCCAGGACCCAGAGCCCGCCCTCCCGGCTGTTGTTGCCGCTCCACCCCGTGCCCCCGAAGGGCATGTGGGCCTCAGCGCCGATGGTCGAGTTGTTGATGGAGGACATGCCAGCCTGGATCTCCCGCTTGAAGCGCTCGATGTACTGGCGATTCTCGGTATAGAGGGCGCTGGAGAGGCCGTAAGGCGTGCCGTTGGCGTAGGCCATGGCCTGGTCGAAGTCTTCCACCGTGCAGATGTTCACCGTGGGACCGAAGGTCTCCTGCTGGAAGATCGCCATCTCGGGAGTGACGCCATCCCAGACGCAGGGCTGCATGTAGGCGCCGTGGCCGATTTCGCCCAGGACCCGGTCATCCCGGTTGTCTTCGGTCCAGTGGGCGCCGCCGGTGAGGAGGGTGGCGCCGTCCTGGCGCCCGAGCTCCCAGTGCTCCTCGAAGCGCTTGGCGAAACGGGGATTGATCATGGGGCCGTAGAAGACCTCCGGGTGGCCGGTAGGATTGCCGACCGTGATCTTGGCCACGGCCTCCAGGAAACGGGCCTTGAATGTCTCGGCGATGTCCTTGTGAAGGATCAGGTTGCCCAGGGAGGTGCAGCGCTGTCCCGCGGTGGCGAAGGCGCTGGTGAGGGCGCCATCCAAGGCCAGGTCCAGATCGGCGTCCGGCATCACGATCATGGGGTTCTTGCCCCCCAGTTCTAGGCTGGGGCTGATGAGGTTGCGGCCGCAGGCCTCGGCGACGGTCCGTCCGAGGGCCGTGGACCCGGTGAAACTGAACTTCTGGAAGAAGCCCTTGTCGATGGCCGCCAGGAAGTGCTTGCCGCAGGCCGCATGGCCCTTGCCGTTGACCGTGTTGACCACGCCCGGAGGCAGGCCGGCATCCATCATGGCCCGGACGAAGAGGTAGGCGATGGTGGGGGCCTTCTCCGAAGGCTTCCACACGACGGTATTGCCGCAGAGGATGGCGGGAATGATCTTCCAGCTGGGCACCGCCAGGGGGAAGTTGCTGGAGGCCAGAACGCCCACGACGCCCAGGGGGCGGCGGTAGGTGCTCAGGGACTTGTCCGGCATCTCGGATGGGATGGTCTGGCCGTGGAGCCGCCGTCCTTCGCTGTGGAAGTAGTGGCAGGTGTCGATGGCCTCCTGGACCTCGCCCAGGGCCTCCCGCATGGGCTTGCCGACTTCGCGCACAATGACCCGGGCCAGCTTCTCCTTCTGGGCGCTCAGTACCTCACCGATGCGCTGGATGTAGGCTCCGCGTACGGGGGCCGGGACGTCCTTCCAGGTCTTGAAGGCTTCCGCAGCCGCCTTGGCGGCCTTGGCAATATCCCGCTCACTGCACTCGGGGAAAATGCCGACGATGTCGCGGCGGTCGGCGGAGGAACGGGCGTCGAAGGAGGGCAGGTCGCCCTCAAGTTCGCGTCCGGCGATCCAGTTGAACCCGATGACGGATTTGCCCACATGGGCCATTTTCGGGACGTTGGGCTTCACGTACATGCAGGCTCCCGGAGTGCGTCTGCCCAGAATAGCTGTGTTTGGAAGAAAAATCCCGGTTCACACCAGCCTTGTTCGCCCCACATTGTGGGGGGAGGTCGGGAATGAGGCGCTTTGACCTGGTGGTGGTGGGGGCTGGGATCGGGGGAGGATCCCTCGTCTACAACCTCCTGGCGCAGGGGTTCCGGGGCCGCCTACTGGTGGTGGACCGGGGCGGGGCAGTGGCCACGGGGGCCACGGGACTGAGTGCCGGGGGCTTCCGCAATCTCTGGACCACCCCCATCAATCAGCGGCTCTGCACCCACAGCGCGAAAATCCTGGCGCACTTCGCCGAGGAAATGGGGGTTCCCATCGGCTTCCGCCCCAGCGGATACCTGTTCACCCATGGCCCCGAGGCCTGGGCGAGGGTGCCCCTGGCGGCGGAGATCTGGCGCGAGAACGGCGTGCGCTTCGAATTGCTGAGTCCCGGGGAGATCGAGGAACGGATACCCGGCCTGCGCTGCGGGATAGGGGAAGTGGATGAGGAGGTCCGGGAATTCCTGGGACTGGAACCCATCGTGGGTGGGGTCTTCGGGCCGGACTGCGGCAGCTTCGACCCCTCCCAGGCGGCCCAGGGCTATTTCCTGCGGGCCCAGGACCGCTTCCCGGTCCGGCCTGAACTGGGTTTTGGGATCGAGGTGCTATCCCTCCTGTTTGGCAAGGATGGCGCAGTCACCGGTTTGCGGCTCAAGGGCCCTTCGGGGGAAGAGACCGTCGAGGCCGGGCAGGTGGCCCTCTGCACCGGGCCTTGGACTAATGCGCTGCTGCAGGCCTCCGGGTGCCCACCGGAGGAGCTCATGCCGGTGATCAGCCAGAAACGCATGCTTTTCGTGACGGACTTGCCGGGGCAGGACCCGCGCTGGAGGGATATCCCCCTCACCATCGTCGACCAGGGGATCTATTTCAAGGCCGAGGGGGACAACCTGATCCTCGGCAAGGCCCGCAAGGACGCGCCGGACAGCCTCGAAACCACTTTCGAGCCGGACTATTACCTGGAGGAGATCAACCTGGTGCTTCAGGAGCGCATTCCGGCGGTGGCCTCCTGCCGCCTGAAGAGCGGGTGGGCCGGGCTGTACGACACCTGCACCGCTGACCATAACGCGATCCTGGGCTGGCACGATGCCCATGCCGGGCTGCTGCTCCAGGTGGGCTACAGCGGGCATGGCGCCATGGAAAGTCCGGCGGCGGGGTTGTGCTTGGCGGAGCTGATCCTGGAGGGACGAAGCCGGAGCCACGACATCACACCCCTCCGGTGGAACCGTTTCCGGGAGGGGGCGCTGGTGACGGAGAAGATCGTCATTTAGGATCGCTGCGCCGATTTCGTCGGTTCCATGGGGTACCATGGGACTTCGTCGGAGTCATTTTGTTCGAAAGTCTTCCCATCGCCACCATCCTGATCAGCTATGTCGCTGTGCTTTTCGCGCTGAGTGTCCATGAGGCGGCCCACGCCACCGCCGCCTATCTCCTGGGCGATGACACCGCTAAGCGCCTGGGGCGCATGACCCTGAATCCCATCGCCCACATTGATTGGATCGGGACCGTGCTGATGCCCCTCATCGGTGCCATCAGTGGTTTCAACGTGCTGGGTTGGGCCAAGCCCGTGCCGGTGGATACCTCTCGGCTTACCCGCCGCTTCCGTGCCCGCGTGGGCTATGCCATGGTGGCTGCGGCTGGGCCGGCATCCAACCTTGTGCAGTCACTGGTCTTTCTCGTCGCCCTCTGCCTATACATCCGGCTGGGCTTCCCCGGCCTTCCCTCCATGGGGCTCCTCGGGGCCAGCATGGGTTATCCCGTGGAGGAATTGTTGAAGATCCCCGGCCTCCCCGCCGGGCAGGTCCTGGTGCTGACCCTGCTGGGACATCTGGTCTGGATCAACCTCGGGCTTGCGATCTTCAACCTGATCCCCTTCGGCCCCCTCGATGGCGCAGGCATCCTGCGCGGTTTCCTGCCCTTCCGCTGGCTGGCTCCCTTCGATCGGGCCCAGCCCACCATCACCATTATCCTGCTGGTGCTCTTCATGGTGGGTGCCCTGAAATACATCCTCGGGCCCTTCTTCATGCTGGCGGAACTGGTCTACATCAACCCCCTTGCCCGTCTCATCCTTGGAGTCTGATTCATGCAGCGTGTGCTTTCCGGCGTCCAGCCATCCGGTTCCCTCCATCTCGGCAACCTCGTGGGGGCCATCGAGAATTACGTCAAGCTCCAGGACGACTACCAGACCTTCTACATGATCGCGGACTGGCACGCCCTGACCTCCAAGTTCGACAAGGTGGGCGAGATCCTGCCGGCCTGTCTCGAGGTCACCGCCACCTTCCTGGCCGCTGGCCTGGATCCGAACCGTTCGGCCATCTTCATGCAGTCCCTGGTGAAGGAGCACGCTGAACTGCACCTCCTCTTCTCCATGATGACTCCCCTCTCCTGGCTGGAGCGGGTGCCCACCTACAAGGAGAAGCTCCAGAATTCCGTGGCGGATCTGGGCAGCTACGGCTTCATGGGCTACCCCCTGCTTCAGGCGGCGGACATCGTCATCTACAAGGCCAACAAGGTGCCCGTGGGTGAGGACCAGCTCTTCCATCTGGAACTCTGCCGAGAGGTCCTGCGCCGCTTCCACTTCCTCTACGAAACCGAGATCTTCCCCGAGCCCCAGGCGGTGCTGACCCAGGCGGCCAAGGTACCCGGCCTCGACGGGCGCAAGATGTCCAAGACCTACGAGAATTGCATCTACCTGAGGGACACGCCGGAGGTGATCCTCCAGAAGTGCACCCGCCAGATGGCCTCGGACACCGCCCGGGTCCGCAAGACTGATGCAGGGAACCCCAGCGTCTGCAACGTGTTTGAGTTCCACAAGCTCTTCAGCACCCCCGCCACCTGCGAGGAGGTGAACACCGAGTGCCGTCGCGCAGGCATCGGCTGTTTCGACTGCAAGAAGCGCCTCGCGGATGCTGTGATTGCCCGGGTTGAACCGGTGCGGGAGAAGATCGAGGCCCACCTCGCCAACCCCGATGGTCTGCGGGACATCCTGCGGGATGGCAGTGCCAAGGCTCGGGCCGTTGCCCAGGAGACCATGGTGCAGGTCCGTGAAGCCATGCAGATGCCTTCTTTCTGATCCGGCGCCGCATTTTTGCTTGCTTTTCTCGCTGCTGGTGATAGACTGAATCCTGCTCTGACGGTTCCTTAGCTCAGTTGGTTAGAGCATCTGACTCTTAATCAGAGGGTCCCCGGTTCGAGCCCGGGAGGAACCACCAGCTCTTGCAAGACTTACGGCCACCCAAAAGGTGGCCGTTTTGCTTTTTGACTCTAGTTTGACTCTACAAATGTGGAGCCACACTGGATTTGGGCATTGCGGGGCATCTTGAGGGTTGGAGAGCTTTAGCGCGCTTTGAATTCGGCAGCCCGCCAGCAAAGCGGGGCTGGGTCACGGCACTGCGGGCGAATGGAACCCATCTGGAGGGGGCGCCTCTTTTGGTGCACCTGCGTCCTGCTGATGCACCTTGCCTGGATGCCTTGGGACGAGGGGATGGGGAGGAGGTGCCCCGACCTGGGTTCTCCTCTTCCTCTCCCGGATCCAGAAAAACTTTTCGTCGCCAAGCCTCGTCGAGCAACTACTTTTCTTCCCCCCCTTGCGCTAGGTCGAAATTTCGATATGTGTATGGAAAGGCTGGTGTTGGGGAGGCGATCTATGATCGACCCGAAGGGTGGCAAGTTCTGCGTGGCGCATGACTGTGGCGCCTTCGGCGTAAGGCCAGGCTCTGCCGAGGATTGGGCCGCACCAAGAATGGGCGTTGCCGGTCCCCTCTGGGCCCATCCATGCAACCACCCGGAGGAAATGCCATGAGGGAGCAGGCAAAACCCCGCACCCAAAGCGTGGTGCATGCCCGCGTGGGCCATGAGGCCTACGCCGCCTTGGAATCCTGGGCTGACCGGCAGGGATGCTCCCTCACCCAGGCTCTGCGGACCCTCCTCGCTGAGCTCCGCTTGCGGGAGTTCGAGGATGAATCCGGAACCCAGTTGGATGCACTTGCCCGCTCTCTGGTGGCTGTCCAGGAGCAGCAGGCCCGGTTGGCAACCCGGATCGAAGCCTTGGTGGCCATCCTCCGTAGTGTGGAGAATGGCCAGGCCGAGCGGGAGGCGCAGATCCTTCAGGCCCAGGCTGGGATCCTTGGCCTGTCCCAGCTCGTCTATGCCCACCTGCTCGGCATCGTCGAGACGAGTCCCAGGGCGTCGGAGATCGCCGCGTCCGCCAAAGCCAAGATGCAGGCCCTTCGAGGGGAGGCCTGATGCCGATCATCTGTCCTGGGTTCACGCCAGGTCGGCTCGGCCGGATGACTCCCGCCCGGTTCGATCGGCGGGTGCACTACCTCGCTTCCGAGCACGACCGGGACGGCGTTGTGCTTTCGGGGCCAGACGGCAGCGCACTACCCGTTGAAGAGGCCATTGGAGTCCTCGGCGCTCAAGCCGAGTACTTCGAGATCATCATCGCCCCGAGCCGTGCCGAGTGCGCAGTGGTCGAGGCCCGCCAGCCAGGGAGTCCTCAAACCTCCGCCCTGGAGGCCGGGCACCGAGTGGCCAAGTCCTGTTCCAAGGGCAGGCCGTATCTCCTGGCTCTTCATGAGCAGGATGGACGGTTCCACTTCCATTTGGCGATCGGGGGGACTCAGCCGGAGGGCGTGTTGGGGCCTCATGGGGAGGTGCAGCGGGCTTGGGACCGAGAGTTCTTCCGTCGCGAGGGACAGATCCAGGATTGGGAGGCCCATCGGCGATTCCTTGCCCGACGTGATGAGCTCCGGGCATTGATCCAGCGTCAGCAGGCGCACGAGCGGGCGCGCCGGGAGGCTGCGAGGGAAGCCGCTCCGGCGAAGAAATCCGAGATGGGTCGATCCTTCGAGCTGAAGAGCAGGGACTGGATCGAGCAGCGCTACTTGTTGGAGCTCTCGACTATCGAGGCGCGCTATGAGGCCAGGGGGGGCGCTGGAAGCCCCGAACACCGGGTGGAGCAGGAACGAGCCGAGTTCCGGCGCACTTCGGCCCTTCGGCGCCTGGACCGGCGTGAACAGCATCGCCAGATGCAGGAGGTTAAGGTCCGCCTCAGCCAATCCATCGGTGCGTCTGGCCGGGAGGCAAGCCGGGTCGTCGGTGGGGTGGGCAAGGTGTCCAGGACGGCGGTGGATGCGGCGCTTCGTGAAATGGGGGTTCCCCGCCCTGTGCGCACCGGGGCGAGGGTGACGGTCACTCTGGCTTCCGCCTCCGCTCAGGTGGCCATCAAGACTGCCATGGAGGCCGCCAAGACAGCCGCCAGGGCGGGGCTTCATGGGGTGCGAGGAAGTGCCTCCCTGGCTGCGGCGCTGGTGGCCGCCCCCTTCACCGGGGGGGCGAGCCTGGGAGAGGGTCTGCGGCAGGCTGGGCAGGAGCTGGCCATGGCATCCCGGGAAGCTGCGTGGGGCGGGATGCAGACTGCCAAGTATGCGGTCCAGGGCGTTGCCCGCCTGGGAGAGCAGGCTGCTCGGGAAGTGATCCCCTTCCAGCTTCGGGCTGTTTCGGCGGCAATCGGGGGGGATCCGACACGGCTGGTGACTCAGGCGCTGCCTCCTGAGCTGCGTCGTGCCCTGCAGGTGATTGGAATTATCCCCGCTTCGCCGCTTTCGCTGGCCCTGTGTCTGGCCTCGGACTTGGGCCGGGTCGTCCAGCCCAGGACGCGTGGGTTGGAGGTAGATCGATGAGCCTGCAGGGCATCCTTCGCCTTTTGGCCACCTGGCAGGTCGTGGGATGGCTGCTCGTCCTCCTTGGGGTCTGGGGGGCGGGGGCCTACCTGGTTCGGTGGCAGGTCATCCGGCGCACCGATCCCCGGCTTTGGCTGGCTCAGGCGCACGCACCCTGGACGAGATGGGTCCTGGCCCGTTCCCATCCAGGGATGCTTCCCTTGTGTGGGGTGTTTGTCGGGTCCGGCTTCCTCCTCGAGTCGGTCAGCCAGGGCCTGTCCTTCCGACTCTGGATCGCGGACGATCCCCGGCGGCTTCCCTGGCTTTCGGTGGGGCTCCTGGTGGCTGCCATGGTGGGCTGGATGCTATGGGATCGCCATCCCAGGCATTTGAAACGAGGTGCCGGGCGGCCCGAGGCTGAGTTTCGGGACCTCCCGGAGGATTTTGGCCGCTGGGATGTGGTGGATGGTAAGAAGGTCGGCGGAGGGCGCCCCACCTGTGTCCTGCTTGCCTATCGGGACCGATCGAAGGTGGCCCGACGGGTGCTGAGATCCGGCCAGCGGAGGCCCCTAAACCTGGGACTGCTTAGCCTGCGCTGGGATGTGATGAGCCGCCACCTCCTCCTGCTCGGCATGCAGGGGTCAGGGAAGACCACGACTGTATACGGACACATGATGATCAGCCTGGAGGTCCCCTGGATCTACCAGGACTCCAAGGCCGAGCTCCCGCTGCGGGATCGGTTCCCGGACCTGCCTGTGTGGGGACTGGACGTGCGCGGGCACGAGACCCGCAGTGGAATCCTGAACTTCATGGCTGAGATACGCACGGCGGAGGATTTTGACTTGATCACGAACTACGTGTTCCCCATCAATCCACGGGACGCCAACCCCTGGGTTCGGGAGCTCTCCCGGGTTCTGTTCGGCGCCATCCTCCGAGCCAGGCCCTGGCCGAGCATCCAGGAAATATCCCGGGAGCTCCGCCGGACCCGGTTGGACCCCTTCCTGGATCTCCTGGATCCGATTTGGCGGGATCTGCTCTCTGAGCCGAAGAGCCAGGTGCCGGTGATGCAGGATCTGGTGGCGACCCTAGCCCGGTGGGAGGCGCCGAGGGTGGCGGCCATCACGGAGGGCGGGAGCACGGTTACTTTGGATGACTTTCTGGCGCAGGGGGGCTGGGTCATGAACTGCGAAGACTCGGATGCCTTGCGGGCCCCGGTGCATCTCTTTTGGGCGATGGCGTTGGGGCGGCTCCGGAACCGTCCTGAGGGGGCTTCAAGGATCGTCCTTCTTCTTGATGAGTTCGGTGATGCCGGACGGATGCCTAACATCGTCCGAAGCTTGATCCTCTTGCGAAGCAAGGGGGTGTCCTTTGTCGCGGGCCTGCAGACCCTCGGATTGCTGAAGGACACCTACGGAGATCAGTGGCAGGCGGTGGCCCAGTCTTTCGGGACGAAGATCTGGCTTTGCCGCAATGCCGAGGAGGAATCTCGCGAGCTGCTGACGCGGGTGCTCGGGCGGTGGATTCGGGTGACCAAGGGCCATCCTCCTCACACGAAGGAGACTGAAAGCCCTGTGGATCTGGTGCCCGTCGATGCTTGGGGGAGATGGTCTGATGAACGGGCGGCTATCGCCAGGTCGAACGGCTACACCTACTGGCTGCCGCTGAGCCTGGACATTCCCCGGACTCCTCTGGGTGACCCTGTTGCCGCCCGAGACCCCTGGGAGGAGGCTGAATCCCTTGCCGCGAAGGCCTTGGAAGAGGTTGCCACCCCAGGGGACGAGGAACTGATGTCTATCCCGGAGGAGGGGGCAGAGACGGAACCGATGCCCTCTGGCCTGGAGTCCCTGTCGAGGGTGGAGTTGGGGATCCCCCCGGCTCAACCGTCCCAACCGTCCCACTCATCCCGTTCGACAACCCCTGGGGCTGGGAACCCGCCCCTTTCCGAGGAGGACTGGTTATGACCCGTCAACTGCAGGCTCTCATCGATCTGGCCGCGTCTATGCATGGGGAAGGGCACCCTTGGCCTGATGTCGCCAAGCTGCTCCTGGATCGGGGGGTGACCCCCGCGGATATGGCGCGGGCGCTCCTGTCGCAGGGGCTGGAGTGGGGTGCTCAATTGGCCACATTTCGTGCAGCAGTCCTGTTGCCGCCCGACAGCGCCGACTTCATGTCCGTGAGGTGGGTTTTCGAGGAGCATGGCTTTGACCTGGAGGAGTGCGTGGACCACATGGTCAGCCACTCGGGCAACCGGGGAGCCTATCGCCAGAAGGCGGCGAGGCGGTTGGGCCTCTCCTTGGGTTAGAGAGGGGGCTCGAGGATAGGGCTTCCCTGCCCATTCCGGTTCAGGCACAGCCGGTCGTCCTGATCCCGCGCCACGGCGGTTCTACCCGCTCTCTACCCGGTTCCCGGTGCGTTCCCGGTCCGGCCCTGGGGAGCGGGGGACCCCGGCGTTTTCGTGCCCCGAACCGGTGGGCACGGAGATAAGCCATGACCCCTTCCAGCCTCCCTCTCTTCGACCAGCCGCTTCCTTCCAGCGGAACCCAGCACCGCCCCTCCCCCGTCGCCGAGAGCGTGGCCCTCTACGGCCCCGAATCCCTCTCGGATGCCCAGATCATCGAGGCCATGCTCAACCGCGTCCGCCCCGGCCGCGCCGAGGAAATCCTCCGCCAGGTAGAGAACCTGGGGCGCCTGGTCGCCATGGGACCTGCTGAGCTCCAGGGTCTGGGTCTCAGCAAAGCTGAGATGGCCCGCTTTGCGGTCCTCCAGGAGGTCCACCGCCGCTCCACCCGGAGCTTTGAGCGCCCCCGCATCACCTCCCCTCGGGCCGCCGGGACCTACCTCCTGCCCAAGGTCCAGGGTTGGACCGAGGAGCGCTTCGGGATGCTGGCCATCAACGCCAAGGGCGAGCTCCTCGCCGACCGAGTGCTGGCCCACGGCACCGCCACCGCCTGCCTGGTGAGCCCCCGGGAATTCTTCCGGGAAGCCCTCCGCTTCGGTGCCACCAGCGCCCTGGCCTGGCACAACCATCCATCCGGGGACCCTACCCCCTCTAGGGAGGATGGCCTCCTGACCAACCGCCTGCGTTCCGCTGGCGAGAGCCTGGGCGTGCCCCTGGCGGATCACATGGTCCTGGGGCGGGAGAGCTGGCACAGCTTCCGGGCGGCGGAAGGGTGGGATTGAGAAAGTCGGGGCCTTGGCTGAGGAGTCGCGCTTAAACTGTGGGTAATACCTTCCCTCAGTGGAGTCGGCCCCTCAGTCCATACTCTTCCATAGCTGGTAGATTTCCCTTCTTCGTCGGAACGCTTCCTCGCCGCCCTCCATGACCTGAACAATCCTGCGCTGGATGCGCTTGTTGTCTATACTTCCATGCGAGAAGTGGAACTGCTCTGCGTCCTTCTGGCAGACAATCGTTTGTTCGGCATCACCCAAGACTGGGATATTCGGGTTGTGTGTTGCGAAGACAAATTGAGTCTCCTCTTTGCGGTCCAGGAGCTGCCGGATGAAGTGGCTATAAAGTGTCTCATTGTCGAGGTCGTCCTCCGGCTGATCTATGAGGATCACGGGGTGGCGGCGGAGATGCATAAGGACATGGAGGATCACGGTTGCCCGTTGGCCTAGGGAGTATTCTCCAAGGGGTTTTTCTTGGTAGATGATTTCCGTTGTATCAGGTACGCGAAGGGTTAGGAACTCCCCGGACTGATCGAGTAGCGCGGCCTTGACTTTGGCTGTAGCCGATTCTGACTTGAGGGTTTTCTCCAGTTCACCGCGGGCCTGGTAAAGTTCCCGTCCATCAACAAAGGCATCCAGAAGCATCTCGTAGGACGAACTTTGTAAACCACTACCCTTCATTGTGGCCCGCAAGAATTCGCTGAAGGCCTTTCTCTTCCCCTTGAATGTAGTCTGTATACGGATTTCCTCCGGGAGTTCGTGCTCCAGCATGCGGACTTCACGTTCTCGTTCCAGAAAACGTTCCTTCCAGAATGCATGGAGTTGCTCCGCGGCGTTCTCCAACAACTCCCGTCCCGACTGTTCAGTGCTAGCCCGCTGGGCTCCGTCCTCCAGCTGCTTCTTTAGCTGCTCGAGGCGAGCCTTTTTTTTTCTAAAAACATCCAAGTCGAGCTTTGGCTCGTTTAACGACTGCTGGAGAGCTATAACCTCAGCCTTTATCTCTCCCTGAATCGGCATCAGCTTCTTGGTAGCCTCTGTCAAAATGGTAAAGGCATCCCGCAGAGAGCCCAGGGATGCCTCCGCGGAGGCTTTGGCCTCGTCCGACCGGGTCTTCGCCAGGGAGATGTCATCCCGGATAACCTCAGTGCGCTTAGATCGGAGGACTGGGAAGGCGCGGTCCGCCGCTTCCCAGTCTGCAACCCCCTTGATTTGCTTCCCAAGCAGCGTTAATTCCTCCTGCCAGCCCTGAACCGCCTGACAATCCGCGTCGAACCGCGTCATCTCTTCCAGTGTCTTGTCCACACCCTTGTCTACAAAGATTTGGAGCTGCACTTCCAGCTCGATCTTTTCCCTCTGTAGACTGGCGATTTTCTCGGCAACATCGATCGTCTCCTTGAGCTGGAAGGCAGCCTGTTTGACCCCCTCCACTAGACGGGCCTCCTCCTGGGGCTGGGCTTCGAGGCGGTCAGCGAGGAGCTTGTCTAAGAAGCTCTCGTCGAAGGATTCGGAGCGGCTGCACAGATCCTTCTGCCCGAAGTAGAGAATGTCCTTGAGTAAGGATTCGGGGCTGACCTCGTGAGGAATATCCTCAACGAAAACAACAGGTCTTCCCGAGCGCCCTCGTTCCACCCGGATCGCCCTTCCGTGCTCATCCCTGGCCTGGAGCAGCACCTTCCCGCCAGGTTCCAGTATGCGGTCCACCAAGCCCGTTTTGTACACACTGTCGGCATCCTCCCGGATGCCCAGGGCGAAGCGCACGCACTCGATCACAGCGGACTTCCCGTTGCCTCTGGGCCCGATGAGGCAGTTCAGGGAGGGCGACAGGGGCACGCAGGTTCCGCCGAGCATTCCCCCCTCGAAGGCGACTTGGTGGATTACCGCAGTATTGCACGGCTCGGGCGGAGAAAGCCTGACGCGGCGCGCATGATCGAATAATGCAAACTTCACAGCTTCGAAGGAGAATTCCCCAAGCTTCAGATAGCACATTTTGCCTTCGCCAATTTGGCCAAGGGCCTTTGGATCGCTGCCTTCAACTTCAGCGGGATAAAAATCTCCAAGCCATTCCTTCACCTTGGTGCGACATGGTTTGTCCTTCCCTGCTCCATCGTGAGTTCGGACCTTTTGAAAGCCCAAATTACGAGACCTGAAAAATTCATCTTTCCCCAGGTCCTCTATACGACCACCATCAAGTTCCGACCAGAGCCCACTATTTTGCTCGACATGTGCAAAAACAAGAAAAAAGTCTCGGTGCTGCCTCTCAAGCGTACGTATTGTTTCAACTAGAGAGAGCGATGAACGTCCATTTTCATTCTCATAGTGGGCTGGTATCTTCCCCTCAAAGGCCACAGTCAGGAATGGATTGATATAATCATTTCCATCTGAAATCCACTGATCCGAAAAGACTATGAGCACATGAATACCATTGGACCCATCGTTTACAGATAGCTCTACACCAGGCAGGATGCCTATTCCCTTCTTTTTTGCTGTGGCGCGAAGTGCTTTGAACTCGGCGTAGTCAAATTTGTTGTGATTGGTGATAACACCAAGGCGAATGCCAGCCTTCTCTAATGCATCTATATAGTTACTATTGTAGTAGTTGGCTTCACCTGTGTACGTGAATTCCTTGTCGACTTGTGTATGAAGGTGAAAGTCCGCGCGCACCCATTCAGCCCCATTCAGGAAGCTTTTACCTGGCTTGCCAGCCTCAATTTCAGCCATACCCTAGCCCCCAATATCGCGATGTCAAACCGACATCTGTCCAAATTCATACGGTAGCATCGAAAAAAGGCGCTACTCCCACGTCCCCTTCACTCCAAGCTGCGCCCCATTCTCCGACACTCCACGCTTGATGAAGTCCGGCGCTCCCTCGGGGAATTCGGCCTCGATATTCAGGCGCACCTTGACGGTACCCTTGGGATCCTGGTTGAGCAGACTGATGATCTCTTCCGCAAGCACCATCAGGGTCGCCTTGGCGGTGCCTGCCTTCACGTCCACCTCCCCAAAGAAGGCGGAAGCCTTCTTCTGGGCTGCGGGAGTGGGTTCCAGGGGCGCTTCGGTGGTCGGCTTGTTCCAGATGTCCTCCAACTTGGCTGGCGCCGGAGTAGTGCCGGTGGACTCTGCAGGTGCGACGCCTTCGGCAGGTGCCTGCACTTTGGCCGCAGCTTCTTGCTTGGCCTTTTTCAAGGCGGCCTCGTACGACCTGGCCGCCTCAGGTTCAATCAGTAGCAGGGTGTCATCGAGCTGAACATTGGAACTGCCGAACTGGAAGCCGAGGAACTTGCCGTCGGTCTCGCCCATGGCTGTCCCAAAGAAGTCCTGGCTGGCGCAGCCCTTCACGATGGCCTGCTCCAGCACCTGCTTGCTCTTCAGCCGGGGCAGGTAGAGATACTTCTGGCTGTCCTCCCAGAAGGTCAAGGCACCAACCGTGGGGCGATCCTCCTTCCAGTAGAGGTTCTTCAGGTGCTTGGCGAGGTGGATGGGGGACCAGGTTTCGATCACCAGTTCGTTCTCGCGGCAGACCCGCTCGATCTCGCCACCGAGGCTGCTCCCCGACGTGTTAACGGGGAAGGCTTCCACCTCGATCTTCCCGGTGGGGGTGTGCTGGACGGGGCAAAGCAACCACTTGAAGCACTCCCGGATCACGCGGGGAAGCACATCCTCGGCGGTCTGGAGTTCCTTTTCGGCCTGCTTCATCTGGAGCAGGTCAATGTTGAGCTTGTGGTTCTTGGCGTCCTCCACGATGGACTTCCAAGCCAGAGCCGTACGCAGGGCATCCTTCAGGCGAGCCGTCAGGTCGTGCTCGGCCACCAGGAAGACCAGCCGGTTCCCTCGGTGGCGGGGGCGCTGGCCGTTGCTGCGCACGTAGTCCAGGATCTCGTCGAAGGCCACCTGGGTCATCTGCCGGCTGTAGAAACGCTCCAGCGGCAGCACCACCAGGCGCAGGCCAGAATCGTCCGGCACATCGCCATGGGCCGTGAAGGTGTGCACCGCGTCGAAATAGGTCTGCGTCTCAACCTGCTTACGGGTAGCCGCAAAGAGCTTGGGCCGGAGATCCTGCGCATCATCAAAGCGGCGCTTGCGGTCTTCCATCTCGCGCCGCAACCCGGCCCGGGTATCGAAGCGGAAGAGCGTGTGCTCCTGAGTCTTGTCTCCGGTCGTGTGGAGGTAGTGGGTGACATCCACCAAACGGTTCAGGGCATCCGAGTAGACCGAGGAGGTCTGCCCAGGCTGGAGGCAGCCCAGCAGAACATGGGCTCGGTCCACACCTTGGGTCACGGGCTTTTTGGTGGTGGTCGAGCTTGGGGCTGTGGCGAGGAAGATGGTGCGGGCCGTCCGGCGGGCCGCCTGAATGGCCCCAAACCGGGTTTCCTTGTTCTCCAGGGATGTGGTCTCAGCCCGCTCTCCGTCGATATCCCGCTCCATGACGGGATCCCAGCCGGGCTGGAGGTGATAAATGAAGTCCCCCCTGACCAGGCTGTCATGCAGGGGGATGCTGCCCGGCATGATCATCAGGTCGGCGTTCTGCCCCTGCCAGAGGCTGTGGATCACTCGGGCCATCAGCTTCAGCACCCCACGGGTGCGCTGGAAGCCCTCGATGCTTGACCAGTCCTCGTAGAGTCGGTCAAAGACCTCCGGATGGATGGGATAGGCCTGGACCAGACGGTCGTAGTAGCGGGCTTCGTGGGTGGAGCTGGGAACCTTGGTGCCTTCCTGCTTGTACAGGTCGGCGAAGGCCCGGCAGACCGCATCCCGCTCTCCCAGAGCCTGGATGGGCTCAAAGAGTCGGCGCCGCACGATCTCGAAGGCTTCCTCGGTCGCCACAGGCTTCCAGAGTGCCTGGATTCGGCCAAAGGTCTTCTCCATAGCCTTGAGGACTGCCAGGCCCTTCTGGCTTCCCGCTTCGACCTCGGACTCCGGCAAGGAGACCAACAGGATCGCATTGGGCACCAGCTTGATGGACTCGGTGAGGGCCTGCATGAAAGAGAGGTTCGTGTCGTAGGTGCCGCCATAAGGCAACGACTTCTCGGCAAACTGGCGAATATAGGCCACCAGCTCATCCAGCAGGAGGACACAGGGCGAGAACCTGCTGAGCAGCTTCTCCAGGATCTCCTTGCCCGGGGAGGTGCCGTTCACATCGGCCTGTTCCACCATGGCGTAGCCCTCGACCCCCCCGAGCTGCCAAGCCATCTCACCCCAGAGGGTGCGGACCTGCACACCACCCCGGTCCCAAATTTGGCCGGGAGCCATCGCGATGCCATCCAGCACGGCGATGCGGCTGGCCGGGACATCCACCAGCTTGGCCCGGTCCAGGAGCTCGGCGACACCTGGCATATCCTTGATGGCGCAGTCCCGCTTGGCCAAGTGATAGACCGCCAACAGGGTGTGGGTCTTGCCGCCGCCGAAGGCCGTCTGGAGCTGGATGACAGGATCGCCGCCCTGGCCGTTCAGGCGCTGAGCAACAGAGGTCAGCAGCAGGCGCATGCCCTCGGTGATGAAGGTGCGCTGGTAGAACTGGCTGGCGTTCTGGTACATCGGCATAGCTTGGCCGTTGTGGACAGCCATCAGGTCAGCGGCAAACTCGGCCTGCTGGGTCTTGCCCACCAGGACATCGGAATGGGGAACGGCAATCTCACGCCAGGGCTTCAGCATTGGGTGATCCTCGGAGGCAATTGCGCAGGGTTTGCGCGCGGGTCAAATCTTGGTTTTGCAGGGGAAAAGATGTGATCGGTGCAAAAAACGTCATATTGGTGAGCATTTTTGACGTTCATGGCGCAGACCTTCCCCATGGCTGGCAGGTCTTAGGTGTCAAACAGGCTGCGTTGAAGGGGTTGGGCGCTGCTGGTCGCCGACTCGATCCCACTCCAGGAGCTGATCAGTTCATTGTAGGCGCGGGCATCATCGGCCCAACCCTGACGCTCGCACAGGGTATAGAGCCGATAGGCCAACTGGCGGATGGCCTCGACCTTCCCGGGGATGGCGGCGGTCACCGCGCCCGCAGCTAGGTCGCCCCCGGTCCGATGGGCGCGGATCAGCTGGTGCAGGGCCTCCCAGATGGGAAGCCGGGTATCGGTGCTGGGGTCCCAGTCGGTGGGGTATTCCGCCCACTTGAGCAGGCGCACAGATCCGGCTCCGGCTTCCACTACCCCAGCCTGGGCCAACCCATCCACTGAGGTGGCCTTGGCTCGGGCCAGCACATCGGCCTGGCCGAACTCCCCCGTCTTCCAGCCGTACTGCTCAAACCAGTGCAGGCACCACTGGGTGTCGTGGTCGAAGTCATCCTCTGCCAGGAATCGGTTGATGAGCTGAAGGGCAGTGCGCACTGACATGGGGGAACCGTCGGCTTCCAGTACTGCAGTGTATTTGGAGAACACAGCCATGCCAGGGCCGATGATGGCCTGAGAGAGATCCACTGGGGCCACAGGGGAGCGGCCCTCTGTCGTACCCTTGGTCATCTCGTCAAGGGCTTCGGGTAGCACGGCGTTCAATTCTCGGATGAACTCACGGCGCGATATCGTCGTGGCATCCTGAGGGCGCTTCTGGCATACCAGGACGATGCTGGAGGCTAGGGCGTTGGTGCCGCTGCCTATTAGTCGGGTCCCATTTTCTGTGCGCATAGGCCAAGTGCCCGTGAGAGAAAATCCAGCTTTCAGTACGGCATCAAGGAATGTTTCCCAACCTGTGCTGCTGGTGCCCGCATCGCCATTGGTTTCGCTCTGTTTGAATGCGTAGTAGATCGTGACAGGGAAGGCAGGGTGGGACTGCATGGCCAAGTTCGCAAGGGCTTGAGTCATGCCTTCCAGGAAGAATGTCTCCGCCTGGGTCGGACTACCGTGGCGGTAGGGGGACGCCACCAGTTCCTCTGCTTTTGGCACCGCCAAAGTCGCGTAAAGCCCCGGATAGATCGGCTTCAGGGTTCGGCGCAACCAAACGTAAAAGAAATCCGAGAGATCCGCGTACGCGATGTTGTCGTAATAGGGTGGGTCTGTAGAGACGACTTTGGCGTTCGAAACTGTCTGGGATTGGGCGTCAAGTTGAAAAACTTGACCGCTTTGACTTGGACAAAATGCTGCCAAAGCGTTTGCATTGCCCTCGGCAATCCCAAGAAAGTCCCCACCTGCTCCCGCAAAAGGATTCACATCCGCAAAATCCCAGACCATCGCAATAGCCTGCCTGCCGAAGGCAGGGGCGGTTTTCCCCTCCCCTGCCCGCCAGCGCGAAAGGGTGTTCAGAAACATGGAAGCTTTGCTTGCTGCAGCTCCCAAGTAAACCCCCACCGCCTCTCCGTACGCTTTCGCACCGGTGCCTCTAGCATCCAGACCAGGGTCATCCTCTGACATTCCGGCGGCGCAGGCGTCGGCCTGGGCCTTAACGACGGCTTCAGCCACTAAATCAGAAAAGGTCGTCAGCGCCACCAACTGACGGGGCGTGAAAAGATCACCGTAAGTGATCAGCCCGTAGTTGGGGGTCTTGAAGTCTCGCGGGTTATCTGGCAACACCATCTCTGGCTTCCAAATGGGTTGGGCTCGGGTGGCAACCGACTCAGTCTCGGAGCTGGGTTCTAGATAGATGCGCTCCCGCTGCCCTTCGGCTACCACGGCCATCAGTTTCTGTCCAATGCGGCCCGCCTTTCCCTCAATACGGATATAGTCATAGCTGATTGGCGTGCCTGACATTAGGCAGGTGAATGCAGCACGTTTCCCGGCAGAAGTCCCTGCCTCCGCCTCCTTGGTAGGCTTGCCCATTTGGACGGTGAAACGGTAGTGGTTGCCCTCCCGAATTGGTTTCACGTAGGCTTCCTTGCCCAGTTTCCTAGAGAGGGCAAAGGTGCTGGCCAGGGGCACTTCAACCTCATTAAACGCGGGGTTGGGGCTCTTGACGGTACGTGCCCAGAGCCATGCGATGACCCTAAGCTTTTGTCCTATGTAGGGACATAGATCAGGGCGGCCCTTGGCCATCTCGGCGGTGACTTCAACTGGCGGGTAGAGGTGCCCGATGCGCTTCAGGGCCTCCTCTCTCATCCAAACGCCGTAGCGGCGGACATCCTCGGCTAGCCCTGTGGCTCCGGGCCATTCTCTCTTGAATCCCAGGTCGGAGGCGCGCTCCCCTTTGGGGAGTGGACCCACTGGAGCCCGGCCCGCAAAGCGGGGGGGAATCTCGATCATTGCTTTGTTGATGGTAACGGCCACGGGGTTGAGATCACTGGCGAAGGCCTCCAGGCCTAGGCGCTGGGCCTCCAGGGGGATGGCCCCACCCCCGGCAAAGGGGTCGTGGAGGCCCGGCAGCTTGTCCGGGTTAAAGAGGGTGGAGGCCTCGGGGTGGTCCCGGTTTAGCTCGCAGACCTCCCGCCAGGAGCGGCGGATCTCGGCTCGGGCCTCCTCCAGCACCCGCTCATTGGTGGTGTTCTCCCACAGAACCAGCTCTTCCAGGATGCGGAAGAGGCGCTCGCGCTCCTTGGCGGCCTCGGCCTTGTTCTTCCCATACTTGAAGCCACCCCCCTGCTGGTAGCCGGGGTCGTTCACCATCTGGGCGAAGATCACCGCCCGAGCCGCCGCCAGGGGACGCCGGGCCCACCAGGGGTGGAGGGTGCTGGGGTGCCCGTGGCGGATGGACTTCTCCCGAGCGGCCGCTTCGTTGATCTTGTCAAGGGGTAGCGCGACTTCTATGAGTTTGCGGGGGGATTTAATCAGTGTCATGCTTTGGCCTTCTTCTGGTCCTGTTGCTGTTTCGAGCGAGTGGGTGTCTTGGACCTTAATTCATCTTTTTCTTCTCGGAGTAACTCGTCGTGGATTAGGTTCTCGACGATGTCCATCACCGTAGCGACAGAGTGCTGATCAGGATTGTGGGACCTGTGGCCACTGGCGGATCCGACATCCACGGCGACTTCGAGGAGCTCACGCTGTTTCTCTCCGAGAAACTTCTCGCGGACCAGTGCATCCAGCCCCGCCTTAAACGTATTCTGGTCGCCGACCTTCCGCTGGATGAAAGCGTCGATTAGGGCTCGGGCCCCCATCACCGCCAATCGTCGGCTGTCTGCATGTAATGCAATGTATATTTCGTCCAACAACCCTTGGTCCGCCTCTGACATCGAGAGACGCTCCATCCAGTCCGGCTTCCGGCGTGACGAACGAGGTGGGAAGTAGACCTTTTCCCTGGGGACCCTTTGCCCATGGTTATCTGTGCCGTCCTCGGAACACCAATCTTGCTTGCTTAGAAATACCTCCTCGCACCCTGCACACTGCATGACGATCCATTGGGTCCCAAATTCGATCGTGAACTCGTCCACATCCTCGGCCCTGCGGCGGTCAACAACCATGAGCTTGGCGTGCTTCGTTTCCTGGCCACATGCATTGCAGAAGGACCAAATCACCTCCCGCTTGCCGCGACGCTTCGTATTAGAACCGGAGGGCATGGCTAAACACCCGCTCGAGATAGCAAGGCTGGAAGATCGAAGTTGATGGAGGACACGCCCCACCCGGGCTCGGTGTCGAATGGGTCCTGGATGTAGTGGGGCCCTTCGGGCTGGTCGTTCTCATCCACTAGGACGATGGCCAGCCGGAACTTGTCGGCTTGGTTCAGGGCGTAGAGGATCTCGTTCCGGGTCACCGTGATGGTGGGGGCACCCTTGCTGCGGCCCTTGACCTCGATGTGCCTGGGAGTGGGCTGCTGGCCGTCCACGGCAGGAGGGTAGCTGGTGAGATCCCAGCCGCACTTCTCCATGGAGACATCCACCACCTTGCAGCCCTTGGCTTCTTCGGCCATGGTGACGGCCTTCATGGCGATGGCCTCAATCTTGGTGCGGGCTGCGGCATCGGCGCTGAACTGGGCACCGGCGGGGGCTTCTCCCTGGCGTTGCTTCAGCAGGCCTTCGGGAAGGACCAAGGCCCCGCTGAGCAGGACGGGGGTGCTGGAGACCACCATCCGCTGGGCCATCAGCTCCCGCTTGCGACCATCCAGGCGGTCCTGGAGGTCTTCCAGGGTGCGCCGGGTGTTCTCCAGGTTCAGGCGGACATCCTTGCCCGAGGCCTTGTCCTCCGTGAGCTTCTCAAAGCGGTCCGTCCAGAAGCTGATCTCCTTGTTCAGGCGCTCATGGACGGCATTGAGGGTCTTGTCCACATGGGCAATCCGGCGATCCGCAACCTCCTGGTAGTGGGCGGGCACCAGGGTGGAGGAGGCCAGGGCCAGGGCCTGCTGTTCCAATCCGCTGCTAAGCCAGGGGGCCTTCAGCAGGTCCTGGATCAGGCCACGCTCTGCGGGGGATGCCGGTTCCAGGTCCAGGTGGGGCGCCCAGCCCGCAAAGGAGGCCTGGCCGTCCTGGGTAACCCGGACGAACTGGAGACGCTTCGAGACCACGGTGCCGTCCCCGGCCTTGAGCTCATGGGTCAGGAGGAAGAGGAGCCAGGGCTGGTCACCCTCGTCCCCGTGGTCCACCAGGATCGTGCCCTGGCGAAGCAGGTTGGCGTGCTGCTCCAGGATCACATCGGTGACCGCCAGCATGAGGGGGTGGCCCGGATGGATGAGGCTGGCCATGGCTAAGTTCGGGCGATCGGCCGGACGCACCGCCTCCTTGCTGAAGCAGACCCGCTCGTAGCGCTTGAGGACAGGAGCCTGGTCCCGGCGGTTCCGGCCAGTGATGACCCGGTCCCGCTCCCGGATGCGCTCGGGCACCCAGTTGACCTCGTAGCGGTTGGCCTCTTTCTTCTGCATGGAGCCGCCCAGGGTCTCGAAGGCCCGCGTAAAGAAGGAGCGCACGAAGAAAGGCTGCAGCCGTCGGGCCTCGGCCTTTTCCATTTCCTCCTTCACATGGAAGAGGCGGTCGGGGCTCATGGTCTCCTGAGCCAGGGCATTGCGTTCGAGGATCCGCTGGATATGCTCCCGGTCGAGGGCGCCATCGATCTGGCGGAAGAGGCGTTCCCGGACCTCCGGCTGGTCCCCGTAGCAGATGGCCCGCAGGAGCAGATCCCGCAGACTGGTCTCCTCGAAGACCTCGCCCAGGATGTCGAAGACTCGACCCTGAAGTGCCTCGTTCTCAACCTGGAGCTTCTGAAGGAGGCGGTGGTAGACATCGCCCTCTCGGGTCTCGGCGGCCACCAAATTCCACAGGTGGCAGACCTCCATCTGGCCGATGCGGTGGATGCGGCCGAAGCGCTGCTCCAAGCGGTTCGGGTTCCAGGGCAGGTCGTAGTTCACCATCAGGTTGGCGTTCTGGAGGTTCACGCCCTCACCCGCGGCATCGGTGGCCACCAGCACCCGCACTTCCTTGTCGGAGCGGAAGAGTGCCTGGGCCTTCTTCCGTTCGTCGCGGTGGGTACCGCCGTGGATGGTCACGATGGCTTTGTGGTTGCCCAGGACGCCGCCGATCTTGCGGTGGAGGTAGTTCAGGGTATCCCGGTGCTCGGTGAAGATGATGAGCTTGCGGATATGCCCATCGGGGCCGCGCATGGATGGGTTGTTTTGCAGGATCCGGGAGAGTTCATCCCACTTCCGGTCCACACCGGAGGCCACCAGCTCCTTGGCTTTGTGCTCCAGATGCTTCAGGATCTCGATCTCGGCTTCCAGTTCCTGGATGGTGCGGGCGGCGGTGGCTTCATCCACCAGCGTCTCTTCCAGGTTCTCCTGCTCCTCAGCGTTGAGGTCGTCCTCATCCTGGGGCACGGTTGCCTCAGCCAGGTAGTTGAGCCCCAGGGCCTGACCGCGCTGATCGAGTTTGGCATCCCGCAGGCGGCTCTCCAGGCGGTCCTTGCGCCGCCCCAGGCTGGTGCAGATGGCTTCGGGGCTGGAGGCCAGGCGGCGCTGAAGGGCTGTGAGGGCGAAGCCCACCGAACCCCTCCGCTTCCCGTCCAGCTCGTCCGCCTTGCCCATTTCGGTCTTCACATACTCGGTGACGGCGGCGTAGAGGGCAGCTTCCATTTCAGAGAGGGTGTAGTTGACCGTGTAGGCCTTCCGTTCCGGGAAGAGGGGTCTGCCATCGAACTTGACCAGTTCCTCTTTCACCATGCGACGCATGAGGTCGGTGACATCCACCTTGTGGACGCCATCCCGGAACTTGCCATAGAAACGGTCGGAATCCAGGAGGGACATGAAGAGCTGGAAGTCCTCCTCCTTGCCGTTGTGGGGCGTGGCTGTCATCAGCAGGAGATGGCGGGTGCGGGCACCCAGCCTCTCTGCCAGAACGAAGCGCTGGGTCTTGGCCAGCTTCTGCCCCGCGAAGTGGGCGGAGAGCTTATGGGCCTCGTCAAAGACCACCAGATCCCAGCCTGCATCACACAGCCGGGCCTGAAGCTCCTCGTTCCGGGACATCTGGTCGAGCCGGACGATCAGCTGGTGGTGCTCCTCGAAGGCATTGGCGCTGGCGGAGGCCAGTTCCAGGTCTCCGCTGTAGACCCGGAACTCCAGGCCGAATTTTTCGAAGAGCTCGTCCCGCCACTGCTCCACCAGGCTGCCGGGGGACACGATCAGGATTCGTCGGGCATCGGCCCGCATCAGCAGTTCGCGGATGTAGAGGCCCGCCATGATGGTCTTGCCTGCGCCGGGGTCATCGGCCAGCACAAAGCGCAGGGGCTGGCGGGGCAGCATGGACTCATAGACGGCTGTGATCTGGTGTGGCAGCGGCTCCACATTGGAAGTGTGGACGGCCATCATGGGATCGAAGAGGAAGGCCAGATCGATGCGCTTGGCTTCCACCGCCAGCTTGAAGGCCTCCCCATCCCCCTCGAAAGACCAGGGCCGCTCCAGGGTTGCCAGGCTCAGCCCAGCCTCGTTCAGCCGGGTGAGGTTGCACTCCTTGATCGTTCCCTCGGGAGGGCGATAGATGACCTGGATGGCATCGGGCGAGAGGGGAACCACCGCCACTACCGTGGCGACACGGGCAGGTTCCAGGCCCTCAAGGGCCATGCCGGGTTTGATGTCTTCGAGGTGGAGCATAGGCAGATTCACGGCAGCTGGAGAGGGACGAGGAGGTCAACCAGAGATGGATTGCCCGCACAGAGGGGGGGATGCATACCCCATTATTCCCACTGGAAGTCTCACATGGGTGAGGACTTTGGGCATTTTTATCCTAGGTGCAGCTATGCGTCAGTGGGTGACGCATTCTGAAACGCCACGCAGTGCGTGGTGAAAGCCTGCCCTGTGCGCAATCTGTTTGGGATCAGCCTTTTGCTGAGGGGGGATGGAAACCCTCATTGCCACATTCGAGGGCTTCGGCAGCCTCCGGGAGGTTCGGACAGCAGTCCGAACCTCCGCCCGGGGTTACACAGTGCCAACTTGGTCGACTTGATCATGAGGTGGAATAGTGTCCATTGGTATCCAATGAGGGAGTGGAGCACCAGCCTATATATTTGGCTGCTAGCGGCTAGGGAGAAGGTCACCCTTGAGGAGCCTGGCTTCGTCAATCCCAAGTGCTGCACAAATTGTTTTTCGCAAGGGTTCGGCCGGGATGACCTGTCCGTCCGAAATCGCTTTGATGATCTCGGACGAGATGCCTGGGATTTCCATTGGAGCGGTCTGAAGACTGATCAGGATGCGGAGTTGACCAGCTATTGATTCAATGGCTTGCGCGATAACAGAAGGCGAGAGTGGTTCAGCCTTTTCTTCGGCTTCCATGAGTGCCACGATCTTAGGTCCAAATTCCCTGGGAAGGCGCGTGATGGCGGTACCTCTAGCATTGGCTTGCGCTATTGCTTTGAACTCCTCTGGGGCTGTATCAGGTACATCCTGGAGTAATGGTTCCTGGAGGATTCGCATTTTTTTCCAAGTTGCTTGCGCGGCCTTTTTGCGGGCAAGTGTTGGGGTGGGTGCCTCTCCGATGCCATTAATTATCCATTCGTATTCCGTGGAATAGAGCTCCGCCAACAGCCGGACGTCTTCCTCGTGGGGGGATCGATCACCACTCTCCCAGCGGGCGACTGAAATCCGGGATTTGTTTATGGCCGTGGCAGCTTGGGCTTGGCTCAGTCTGCAGACTTCTCGGGCCTGTTTGAGGCGTTGTCGGGCCTGTTCGCTAAGGTCCATCGTGATCTCCGCGCCCGAACAACCGGGATGCTCCAGGCTTCAAGATAAGCATGATGGATACCCTTGGCTACTTTTTTGGGAAAATTTGTTTTTTCGCCTCTTGTGCGATGGATACAAATGGATATAGTTGGATACCAAGGTTGGGCAAGGGTTTTGTCCGACAACTTTCGAGCCCAGAGGGCTTCGCATAGGAGGAGAGCCATGACCATCGATCTCAAGCAGAAGTTGCTGCTGAAGTACCCCGAAGCCTGTGCCCTGTTGGGTATTGGCGAAACCAAACTTCGCGAGGAGGTCAAGGCCGGGCGGATCCGCCCTGTGAAGATCGGTCTTCGCGGGGTGCGCATTCCGATCTCCGAGATCTACCGTTGGTTGGCTGATCGTGGGGGGGATTTCGGAGGGGCTACCCGGCAGGAACATAGCATGGTCAAGGGTTGACGCGATGAACGCCATCCTGGCTGCAGCTCCGAGTAATGGCCTGGTGTTGGCTTATAGCCTCTTTCCGAAAGGGGCTTATGACAACCGACCCAAGGCTTGCCAAGGGGGATGGGTTGAGTTGCAGCATCTCTTTCAGGGGACTTGGACGCCCAATGAGGTTCGTGCTGGTGATGATCCCAAGAAGGGGTTACCTGGCATCTCTATGGCGACCTTTCGGCCAAGAACGACCCGGGCTTGCCAGAATGTCATGTCCCTGGATGGGCTCCTGGTTGATTTCGACAACGGTATGGAGGTGGAGACCGGCGAGTTCCACGTTCGCCCTGATGGGCGGCCTACCAATCGGCCCAAGGTCCGCAAGGTCTGTTTGCCCGACCCGGTGCATCCTCAGGAAGTCATGGGCCAGCTTGAATCCTTGGGAGTTGCTGCCTTCGCCTACACGACGTGGAGTAATAAGCCCGACTGGCCGCGTTTTCGGTTGGCCGTAGGGTTCGCCAATTCAGTTCCGGCAGAACTCTGGCCTGCGGCTTTGGAATACGCACTGGAAGTGTTGGGCTTGCGTTCCTTTGTTCGAGGCATCGATCTGCCGGTGGTGCGGGATATTGCACGGATGCATTTCCTTGCCGGGGGGCCTGAAGGGCAGGAAATCCAGCGATGGAGCCTGGACGGCGGTTTGTTAGCCATGCCTCTGGATGTGTTGCACCGGATCGACGTGCCCGAGATTCCCCTGCGTCCCTGGCAGGAGACGATCGTCCGAGAGCGGGCGGCTACCGACTCGAACTGGTACCAGCGCTTCCATGTTCAGGGTAAGCCAGTGGATTTCCGCAGCCTGGATGTTCCCCGCCTGCTTCGGGCGATGGGAGTTCAAGTTGGTGTTCCTCAGAGCTATGCCGGTGGGACCAAGTGGCGGACCCATTGTCCTTGGGCTTCCGAACACACGCATGGCCTGGATGATGACTCGGGCGTGATTCTGCGGTTCCCTGGGCACTGGCCGATCTGGCGCTGCGCTCATTCCCATCACGCTCACATGGGGCTTCGGGACCTGCTGGAAGCCTATGGGGGTGTCCTGTGAGCGAACCTGCCAAGGAGTGCGAGATCGACCTCACCGGCTTTGCCTCGCCCATGACGGAGGAGCGGGAGAAGACGCCGAAGGAGTCCAAGCGGATCCACGACTATGCCGAGGAGGCGCTTGAGGAGCTGTGGCACTCGCCCGAAGGCATCCCTTACGCCACTTTCGCCGAGGCCACGGGGTGCATGGAACACCACCCGATCTATTCAGGGTTCTTCGGGAAGTGGCTGTACCTTCAATTCTATGAGAAGGAGAAGGCTCCTCCGAGCAAAAATGCGGTCCGAGACGCTAAGGAAATGCTCGCCTCCAGGGCGGCCCTGAAGGGGGCGGAGCGGGAGATCTTTGTGCGGGTCGCGCGCCTGGATTCCCCCGCTCGCATTTACATCGACTTGGGGTGGAAAACCCGTGAGGTGGTCGAAGTGACTGGTGAGGGGTGGACGATCCGCTCTCCCGAGGACATTCCGGTTCGGTTCTACGGCGACGCCCTGTCAGGGAAGCTGCCGCGCCCGGTGCAAGGCGGGAAGCTGGAAAGGCTCAGACCCTTTCTCAACCTTGACGATCACGGCTTCAAGCTCTGCACGGCCTGGGCCCTGGCGGCCTTGAGCGGCCGTGGGCCCTATCCGATTCTGGTCTTCTCGGGGGAGCAGGGTACCGCCAAGAGCACCAATAGCAGGACCTTGAAGCGCCTGGTGGACCCCAGCCTGGGAGGGGTGCGGGGAGCCATCAAGGATGGCCAGGACCTTTTCATTGCGGCTCAGACCTCGCATATGCTGGTTTTGGACAATTTGTCGTCGATCCCCGACAAGCTGTCTGACGACTTGTGCCGAATCTCGACCGGCGGGGCGTGGACGGGAAGGAAGCTGTACACCAGCGCTGAGGAGGTGGTGCTCAGGGCCTGCCGCCCGTTGCTCCTGAATGGGATTCCCGACCTCATGTCCCGGGGGGATTTGGTGGATCGGGCTCTTCCTGTCCACCTGGAACCGCTGCCTGCCGGAAAAAGGTTGGCGGAGGCTGACCTTTCCGTACGCCTTGAGGACGTGCTCGGGGAGGCCTTCGGTGGCCTGTTGACGGCCTTGGCGTGTGGCCTGGCGAATTGGTATAACACTAATGGGTTCAGGGATTATCGAATGGCGGATTTTGTCAAGTTCGTGTGCGCCGCCGAACCGGAGTTGCCCTGGGAGAGTGGGGCCTTCCTGGAGGCCTATGAGGCCGCCCGTCACGATATGACCCTGGTGACGTTGGAGGGTGATTCTTTCGGTCTCCGGTTGAGAGACTTCCTCCCGCCTGGGAACTCTTGGGAAGGGACCTTCCGGGAGCTCCTCGGGCTCCTCAGTCGCGACCTCACACCTGAGGAGCGGGGCGAAAAGTGGCCTCAAACGGCCAAGGGGGCTTCCACCGCGTTGCGCCGCTCCGCTCCCCTCCTGCGCCAGTTGGGGTACACGTTCGAATTCTCCCGCCGGAATGGGGGCAATCGGGACCGGCTGGTCCGGATCACTGCTCTCCCCGAAGAAGCCAGTTGATGAGCAGGTAGAAGTCTCACAGCTCCTGAACGCCTTGCCGGTCAATCCGGCGGGTGTCGCTCTGCGTGCGTCTGAATCGGCCACGCTTCACTCACTCCATCCTTTTTGGGAGGTGCAAATGCACCAACTCAATAAACTCCTCGACCACCTTGTCCTCGGGGACCAGCGCATCCTCGCGGATGATCAGATCGAGCTGGTCATCCGGAAGGAGAGCAGACCTTATGGGCCGACTTGGACGGTCTTTGCCATCGACGTGTTCAAGATGGATGACGCGAGGCATTGCATGGTCATTTCCTCTGACCAACCCCTGGACGGTGGCAAGCCCTCCGAGAACATCCAGCGGATGTATTACCTCACGCCCGAGTTCGACGCCTCTGGAGACTTGGCGCCGCTCCCCCCCAGCATCGACGGGAACCACGCTTGCCTGTTCTTCCCGGAAGACCTGGAGGAGGGTGAAACTTCCGACGAATACGTTTCGAGTGTTGAGGAGCTGGGGCTCGCACTCCTGAACCTGGATGCATATACCTTGCTCTGCTGCCTTGCGCTTCCTTTCCAGGGGGCCCGTGCCTGGGCTGATCCGAACATGTTGAAGACCCTGGTGAAGGACTGGAACCGGATGAGGGAGGAGGTCCTCGACGAACTCGAAGAACTGTTCTATGCCGGAGCGAAGTAGAGCCTAACTCCTTGGCTGGGGGCGGAGCGGTAATCTTTAGTTCGAAACGTGTGAGCAGGGCCTGGGACGGTTGGGACGGTTCCAGGCCCTGAACTTTGTGAATGCTCCAGGATGTCCCTCCTGTTGGGAAGGGGTTTGGAGGTCACAGGGCTCCTGGTCTGCTACCCCGCACGGCCCTGACTGCGCTTTCCTCGCGTCAGGCGGCGGCGAGGCCTCTGCTTTCTTGTTTTCCGCCGAGCGAGAGCCCCTCTGCGAAAGCGTCCTCTTGTCGGGGGAGCTTCGGCGCTTGCCCTGGTCGAGCCGCACGGAGCGACGGAACCCAAGGAGCAAGCCATGGGCGCCCGATCTGGCTGGTGATTGGCGAGGTAAACAGCCATGGGGAATAATCGGCAAGGCTTTTCCTGTAAGGATTGTTACCTTTCTGGTTTTAGCTACTTCTGAGTAGCCTAAGAATATGGAGCTGCGATGAGCCTCGCCGATCGGATCAAATACGAAGGGGAGTCGACTACGCTCGACTTCAAAAAATCATTCTACTCGCCCGCAAGAAGGGCCGATTTGATCTCTGATGTCATGGCCATGGCCAATGCCGCTACTAAGGACGATCGTTACATTATCTTCGGCGTCAAACTGGATACCGATGGTACCAAAACTTTCTATCCGCTAGAGGCGTTTCCGGATCCGGCTGAGATCGAACAGCTCGTTCTTCAGAACATTGAGCCTGCCGTGCATGTCGAGTTTTCGCCTTTCGAATTCGAAGGCCATGCATTAGCGTACCTTCGAATCCATCGTTGCAATGATCAGCCCTATCTCATGAAGAAGGATTATTCTCCACTCACACAGGGTATGGGGAAGATCCGAAAAGGAACGATCACGTTGCCACTTCTTCGTGCAGATATGGATAGAATTTTCCAAGCAAAAAGCCAAAGCCAGGACCTCAGAGAATTCATCAAGATACAGTGGAACTGCGAACACCCATCAAAGGAAATCTGTGTCAGACGGCAACAGCCAGCGCAGCTGCCTTCAAAGTTGGAGGCAGATAAAATTCAACGCTATATCAATAACCTGAAGCGCATCGAAAATGAAAAAAATAACCATACATCCGCAATGGATGGGATGAGTTATCATCATAAATTTATGTCCAATTTTGCAAAGCAGAATGAAAGCCTTTTGGCGCTGAGCCGGTCCATTACGAATCTGGGCCTGCCTGGTTACGGTGAGTCTCGTGATCCCTATCAAGGGATGACTATGGATGAGTTAAAGGCGAAATTGGATAATGTCACGAAAGATTTTGAGGATGAAGATATTTACTATATTTATTCGGAGCTTGGTGAAATACTTAACCTTCAAATTCATAATGATGGGCCCTGTTATCTTGATGATGCTTTGGTTATTTTGACTATCCCCCGAAAAGCAGGACTGATGGTTGCTTCTGAAATCCCTAGGAGGCCTTCACGAAGACGAGGGCCACTCGACCTTGATTACATTCATTCACCACATCAAATTCTCGATCAGCTCGGGTATCCCTCGGTAGAAGCTATTGGGGATGAGATCACGGTAAAAGCGCATCTGAATCGGGTTCGGAATGGCGTAATCACAGAGTCGTTTGAGAAACCATTGCGTGTTGTTCTTGCACCGCAGGGCGCAACGGACCCCATTCCCATCCGAGTGAAGCTGGTGGCTCGAGGGCTTGAATCCCCATTTGAGGATGTGCTTTTCTTGCTGCCAGTCGGGCCTTGAGGGTGGATGTGGCTAGCTGGAGACTGCTGATGATGGACTTGTCCTTATCCGGGACCCAGTAATGGGTAGCCCCCGGCGCCCTGCCATACTGGGGTACCTGACTGGGCCCCTCCCTGCCGGGCTCACATGGCGACCTGTGGGAGCACGTGGTCCCTTGGGGGCTAGCTGCGTTTCCTGACCGTCGCCAAAGGCATGAAGAGCCGACTGGGCGCACTGGCGAACTGCTCGAACCCGTAATACGCGTAGAACGAAGCTGCGCTGGCATTGAGCGCATCCACCACCATCGCGACAGCAGGGATCTCAGCCTGAGCTGCCCGCTCCAAGGCATCTACAAGCAGCACTCCCCCCAACCCTGTGCCTCGATCTCGCTCATCCACAGCAAGGCGGCCCAGCAGGTAGCTCGGTACCACGGGGTAGTGAGGCAACTTCCGCTGAAGGTCCATAGGAAGATTCTGGACCGCAACGCCATAGGGGCTCAGGGTGTAGTACCCCGCGATCCGCCCCTCTGGAGTCGCTGCAACGAAGCAGGCAGCCAGGCCCTTCTTGACATCCTGGGAAGCCTGGGTCTTCAGATAGCTATCGAGAGACTCCTCTCCGCACGAGAAAGAAGCTCGGTCATGACGTTTGGGGTCCAGCGGCTCCAGGGTGATCGAACTCACTCCGCCACCAACTGGGCACGTCTAGCCATCGCACGCTTCAGGGCGGCATTAGGCTCTGGGGGATTGAGGAGCGCACTCACAAACCGCGTCTGGTCCTCCGGCGAAATTCGTAGCAGCGTGGCATCGTCCACCACCTGGCGAGCTTCCTTGCGTAAGGCCTCGGAGATGAAGTCCGTCATCGACCGTCCCTGAAGCTCCGCCGCACGCCGCAGCAAGGCGTGGAGATCGGTGCTGATTCTGGCCTCAAGACGTGCTGTTGCGGACGACATGGGAACTACCTCTTCGACCTCCAATATACGGCATTTTGCCGTATCCGCCGCGTTTTGATTTATCCATGTTACTTGTCTGCGCTCGGCGGCGATGGTGTTCAACATCCGAGTCCTCGGCAGCAACGAAGAGATGCTATTGAGATGGTTTTTCATGTATTCGACCTCTTAGATGGTTTCTGCCTTCGCCTTTGGACGTTTGGCTGCCTTAACCTTCTGGCCGATTTTGGGGCTCTCGCCCCTCACGGCTGAGGCGATCCAATCCGCAGTCATCTGGGAGGTGATGGCAAGAATTCCATCCGGTTGGAGATTGACATAGGTATCTCGGATTTTGCCAAGCGAATGGCCGAGCAGGATGTCTCCGATCGCCGGGGTGTTCCCGAGTTCTGTGCAGGTTGACATGAATGATCTGCGGAGGTCGTGGGGGGTGACTTCCGCAAGGCTCGCTCCTCCATTTTCGCAAATACGCTTCCACATTCTGGCCAGTCCGACCAGGGGGGCGTCTTTGGGGGTCGACTCTGGCTCGTCAGGGTCTGCAGGTCCAAGTCTCAGGGAAGGCCAAACATAAGTGCTGTCATTTCCCACCTGGCGTCTTTTGAGGATCTCCTTGAGGTGAGTGTTGAGGGGCAGGGCCTTGGGTCCTGCGGCCCGGGAGGTTTTGTGGTTGCGGAAACGCATGCTGTTCGCGGCGACGTCCACATCTTGCCACTGCAATCCCAAAGCCTCACTGGTGCGCAGTCCGGAGAATGCCAAGAACAGCACAAGGTCTCGAGCTGAGGCGTCCAGCTTCTGTTGCTCGATGAGCATCAGCATGCTGGTCTCAAGTTGGGCGAAGGCGGCAGCCGAGAATATCTGGCTTCTCGGGGTTTCAGCATTCTTCTCGATATCCGCGCATGGATTTGACCCCCGAGGCATCCATCCTTCCTTTTCGGCGATGGAGAGGAGGCGAGAGAGAACCGCGATAGCCCGGTTGGCATTGGTTTTGTGCTGGGTACTCTCTTTGGTGTGAAGCTTGTTGATGTCTGAGTAGGTCAGGGTTTTCGCCTCGCGGTGGCCGAGTTCAGGGAGGATGACTTTCTTGATCAAGCTCTCGTAGCTCTCTTGGCTTTTGGGTTTGAGCTTGGACTTGTAGCTTGCTCGCCAGACTTCGACCAGTGCGTTCAGGTCTCTCGCCGTGGGCTTCTCCGTCGGCTTCTCCGTCGGCTGCGCCAGTAGGTCCTCTTTGTTCTCGTACATCGTGCGCAGCGCATAAGCTTTCCTACTCGCGTCCTCGAACGTCATGCTTGTGCAGTCGCCGATCTTGATGTTGATCTTCTTGCCGTCGGGGCGCTGGAAGGTCACGCAATAGACTTTCTTAGCCCGCTTGCCGGGGCTGATTCGCACGTAAAAGCCCAAAACGACCGAGTCCCATATGCGGGTGACCTTGGACACGGGCTTGAGCTTGTTCACCTCAGTCTGGCTGAGACGGATCCGGCTGCGGGTCTTGGCTCCCGCCTCGGCTTTGGGCTTGGTCGTTTTGGTCGCCATTTCTGCCCTTCAAGAAATTTTGACTCTAGTTTGACTCTACAGATTTTCCATTGTCAAGCCTCGCCAAACAGTGTCAAAGTTGTAAGTCGTTTTTAATCAATTCAAACAAATGTTTGGCGAGGGTTGGCGATGTGCCAAGAGGGTGGCAAAATCTGACTCTTAATCAGAGGGTCCCCGGTTCGAGCCCGGGAGGAACCACCAGCACCAAGCCCTGAAGCCGAAAGGTTTCGGGGCTTTTCT
>Ga0316602_10000247_pt1 | contig 44504 bp, 36 predicted proteins | sample OWC_soil_day10_C_FD_203103 | JGI IMG/M metagenome (GOLD analysis project Ga0316602, IMG submission 203103) | Wetland soil microbial communities from Old Woman Creek delta, Ohio, United States - OWC_soil_day10_CT | ecosystem: Environmental > Terrestrial > Soil > Wetlands | place: USA: Ohio... | reverse complement strand
CCTTGGAGTCTTGGTGGTGAAATTTATGCTTTTATCTGCGAAGGCGTATGAACCCCTCCGCGCCCTCCGCGCCTCCGCGTGAGACACTGCCTTTCCAACCCCGCCCCCCTCCGAGCCTCACACCCAACCCATGCCTCGCTTCCTCCTGGTCCCCTCCAACAACAGCCTCTCCCATATCGCCAAGGCCCTGGCCATCGAGGAGGCCCTGAGGGAAAGGGGGCACGAAGTCTGTCTGGCGGTGGGCGAGGGGAACCGGTCCTTCGCCGCAGGCTGCCCCCGGGTGGCGGTCCTCCCGGATATCCAGGAGGCCGATGGATCCGGTTTTCCGACCCCGGCCTGGTTCCGCGCTCCGGAAGCGGTCCGGACCTGCCTTGAGGCGGAGCGGGCCCTGATCCGGGATTTCAGGCCGGATCGGGTCCTGGGGGTCTTCCGCTTCACCCTGCCTATCTCCGCCCACCTGGAGGGCGTTGCCTGCGACAGCCTCGTCTGCGCCTCCATGCTACCGGAGTCCCCCGAGGTCCTGGGCTTCGCCCCAGGCGAGCCGGGCCGCGAGGAGCAGAAGCAGCTGCTGGACAACTTCTTCCGCTATGCAGGCTCCCGCCTGAGCCGGGCCCTGGACCCCCTGGGGCTCCCTCCCGTGGAGGACATCCGCCAGCTCCTTCACGGGGAGCGCACCTTCCTGTGGGATCTGCCGGACTTCGCCCCCCTGCCGGACCTGCCCCAGATCCGGCGGGTGGGGCCCATCCCCTGGCAGGGCTGGCCCGCCTCCCCCCTGGACCTGGAGGCCCTGGCCGCCCCTTCGGAGCCCCTGGCGGTGCTCTCCTTCGGGACCTGTGTGGGCAGCCGGGAGACGCTGCTGCTCCTGATCCCAGCTCTGCGGCGCCTGGGCTACCGGGTGCTGGTGGCCGCCGGGGGCCAGAGAAGCCTCCTCGAGAACCTCGTCCGAGACCCGGGCGTGACCTTCTGTGAGATGGCCCCCATGCATCGCGTTCTCCCCCTCACCAGCCTGATGGCCTGCCACGGGGGACAGATGACGGTCTTCGAGTCCTTGGCCCAGGGCGTGCCGGTCCTGGTGGCCCCCTTCCAGCCCGAGCAGGCCCAGAGCGGCGTGGCCCTGGAGCGGCTGGGCTGCGGGGGACGCCTGGTCCCCCCCACCCTGTACGGCTTTTCCCAGACCGTCTACCAGCGGGCCCTGGAGGCCCGGGGTCCCGAAGGCCTGGACCGGACCATCCGTGGCTTCCTGGAGGCGTCGAGTCTCGGGACAAACCTGGCGCGGGTCCAGACCTCACTCAATCAGACCCGGCCCATCGAAGACCTCTGCCACGGACTGGAGTCCTGATGGCCCGGGCCCTCCTCCTGGTCCACGGGTATACGGGCTCCCCCGGGTGCCTGGGGACCCTCAGGGAGGCCCTCCGGAACCTGCTCCCCCCCGATGTCCAGGTGCTCTGCCCGACCCTGCCGGGGCATGGAAGGGCAGACGTGATGGCTGGGTTCCCCAGCCATCACGTGGGGGTCAAAGGGGGGACGCAGAGCAAGCGAAGCGAGCGGGCGGTCCCCCCTTTCATGGCAGAGCCCCCCCCCTTCGATCTGGAGGCCTTCCGGCAGACGCTCCTGGAGGCGGCGGCCCCTTTCACGGACTTGGTGATCCTGGGACACTCCACCGGGGGCTGTCTGGCCCTGGACCTGCTCCGGCACAGCAACATTTCCCCCCGCCTCCTGATCCTGGCGGCCACCCCCCGGAAGCTCGGACCCCAGGATGCCGCCCGCTGGGAAGCCCACCGCCGGGGCCAGGTCTCACCTGGCTTGATGGAGGTGGCCCGGATGGTGCGCCTCATCCAGACCGAGGGCGCCGCCCCCTTGCCCTGGAACACCCTCAGCCTCCAGGGGGATGAAGATGCCCTGGTGGATCCCGCCACCCGCTGGGAGGGAGCGCTGGTCCGACGGGTGCGGGTGCCGGGCGCGGGCCACGAACTCTTCAGCGGCCCCGGCTCCGCCTTTGCCCTGGATGTGGCCCTGAGGGCCCTCCGAGACTGCTTCGCCGAAGGGGCGCCCCAGCAGACCGAGCTTGCCCGGCGCCTGCCGGAAGCAGCGGCCTTCCTGGGGACACCCCAGGGACGCCACCTGGCCCAGTGCCCCAGCGCGGCCCGGTTCATGGAAAGGGACTGCTCCTTTCCAGACCAGCCGGACTGGGAGCCTGCCTTCGCCAACATCGAGATCACGACGCGCTGTCACCTGGCCTGCCCCCACTGCGCCCGCCAGTGGAACCCCCGCTCCCCGGAGGACATGCCCCTGGAGCGTTTCGAGCGCATCCTGGACCTGCTTCCCCAGGCCTGGCGCATCACCCTGGTGGGCCTGGGGGAGACCCTGCTCCATCCCGGACTGGAGGCCTTCATCGGCGCCGCCAAGGCCCGGAAGCGCCAGGTGGGCCTGGTGACCAGCGCCCAGCTCCTCGACCCGGAACGCGGCCGGGCCCTGGCGGAAGCCGGGCTGGATGCCATCACCTTCAGCCTCGACGCCGTGGACCCCGAGCTGCTCCAGCGGGTGCGGCCCGGCTCCAGGCTCGACCTCATCCTGGCGAACATCCGAGCCTTTTCGGTCCACGCCGCCGTCACCCGCGCCGTCTTCACCGCGGTCTCCCGGGAGACCGCACCCCATCTGGAGTCCCTGGCGGAGACGGTCTCCAGCCTGGGAGTCCAGGCCTGGATGCTCTCGGACCTCAACTTCAAGGGCAATGAAGCGAAGGCCCTCCGGGGGCACCTGGACAGCCCCCTGCGCCAGGCCGTGTCCCGGGCCGTGCGTCTGGCTTTCGCCCGGGGTGTCCCCGCCCTGACCGTGCGGGGCCTGGAGGACCTGGCCCCAGCCCTCAGCTATCGCGAGCGCCTCATGATCCCCCCGGACCAGCTCTTCCTGCGCTCCGAACATCACACCCACTGCCTGTCGCCCTGGCAGACCCTCCCGGTGGCGGTGAACGGCACCCTAACCCTCTGCGATTGCCAGCCCGAGGCCCCGGTGGGCAACCTGCTGGAGGAGCCCTTCACGCCTCTCTGGGAAAGGGCCTGGGCCGATCATCGCCGGAGGATGCGGCAGGAGCCGCCGGAAGTGTGTCTGGGGTGCCCGAGGTTCTGATACCACTGGGCCGTCAAGGGTGGAGTAAAGACAACTGAGTCAACACAGAGGGCACAGAGAAAAGCACAAAGAGAGGGCACAGAGGGATCCAAGGCCCACGAGGCCCAGGCCCCCCGGACCATCCAGGTGGAGATCCGGGAGTACGACGTGGACGGCATGATCAACGGCGTCTTCAACTACGAGAGCAAGGTCAGGCGGGACGCAGGAGCACCCGCCCCCAGCCCCCCTCCGGCTCCTGGATACCCACCCGGAGGGAAGGCAGCCCGTCCTGCCTCAGGCGCAGAAGCCCCAGGGCGATGTCCAGCCCCACGGCGGCGTATCCCTGACCGTAGAGAGCCTCGGAGGCCAAGGCTTCCACCGGATTTCCGGCATCACCCCATCCCATCTCCACCGACGCCAGTTCTGCCAGGGCCCCCTCGGGACTCTTCCCCAGCAGGAAGAAGGCCGCTCCCTCACCGGGGACCGCCGCGCTTCCGTGGCTCTTGAGCCAGGCATAGCCCATGACTTCCGAAAGCTCCTCCACACAGCCCACCAGGACCTGATCGGCCCGGCCTTCCTCGATCCAAAGCCTGGCGGTATGGAGGGCGGCGACGATGGAAAGGCGGCCCTGGGAGAGGGTGATGCAGGGACCGTCGGCCCCCAGCAGGGGCGCCAGATGGGCTGCAGCCGAGTTGTGGAGGGAGTTGGCGAAGTGGATGGGAGAGGCGCAGGCGTCCCCGGCCTCGAAGATGCTGTCCAGGAGGGAGAGGGTGGCCCCGGTGGCCCCCAGGCCGCTGGCCAGGACCAGGCCGAGTCCCGCCTGTCCGCCGATGGCCAGGCCCGCGTCCTCCATGGCCAGACAGCCCCCCAGGAGGGCCATGCGGCCGAAGGTGTCCACGCGCCGCAGGGCGCGGCGGGGCAGGAAGCGCTCCAGGGGAGCCGTGTCAGCCCGATGGGCCGCGATTTCCACCGGCCCCTGCCCCGTGGGCACCACCAGGCTTCCGGGTTCCACCCGGCCCCGCTCCATGGCTTCCGCCAGGGCCTGACGGCCACAGCCGAAGCCCCCGAGCACACCCATGCCCTGGATCCACACGCTCATGGCAGCTCCTGCCCGAAGAGGAGGGCAGCATTGTTGCCCCCGAAGGCCAGGGACAGGGAAAGGGCACTGGAGCCCGTCACAGCTTGGACCCGCTCCGAAGGCTGACTGCCGATTTCGGGGTCGGGCGTGGCAAACCCGGCACTGGCCGGGATCCAGCCCGCCTCCAGATTGGCCACCGTGAAGGCGGCCTCGATGGCCCCCGCGGCCCCCAGGGTGTGGCCGGTGTGACCCTTGGTGGAGAAAAAGGGCACGCCCGGCAGGAGGTCGGCGATCACCCGGCCCTCCACCCGATCGTTGTCCGGGGTGCCGGTACCGTGGGCGTTCACGAAGGCCACCCCCCCGGTCCGGTCCCCCAGGGCCGCCCGGATGGCCCGACGGAGTCCAGCCCCCTCCGGATGGGGGGCCGTCTGGTGATGGGCGTCGCAGGCCACACCATAGCCCAGGACCCGCGCCCTCGCCTTGGCCTGGCGGCGCCGGCGGCTTTCCTCGGATTCCAGGACCAGCAGCGCCGCCCCCTCCCCGAGGTTGAGGCCCTTGCGCTCCCGGTCGAAGGGTCGGCAGGGACCGGGATCCACGATCTTCAGGGCGATGAAGCCGTCAAGGGTGATGCGGCTCAGCTCATCCGCCCCCCCCGCCAGCACGAGATCGCAGAGCCCGGCACGGATCCAGGAGGCGCCGATGCCGATGGCATCGGTGCCGGAGGAGCAGGCGTTCACCACGGTCTGGCTTGGCCCGGTCAGGCCCAGGGTCCGTGAAAGTACGGCAGCGGGATTGTTCCGGGCCACCTTCTGGAGGGGGCCGAGGTCCGGATCCAGCCCCTTCCGGAAGGCCTCACAGAAGGATTCGTTGCTGAGGGCACACCCCACGGTCGTGCCCACGCAGACCCCCACCCGGAGCCCCGCCAGATCAGCCTTCTCCAGCCCCGCGTCCGCCAGGGCCTCCCGGCAGGCCGCCAGGAGGAGGGCGCTGGTGCGCAGCAGCTCGGAGGGGTGTTCGAAACCCGGGATCTCGAAGACCGGGAAGGGGACCGGATGGGTGGTGATGATCCTTGTGCTGGGCTTGGGCTGGCGCAGTCCTGCCCTCAGGCTCTCCAGGCAGGCCGACAGGGAGCCCCCGGCGGCACAGAGGCAGCCCAGTCCCGTGACCGCCGGCGCCCCCGTCATGCGCTGCGCTTCAGATCAATGAAGTCGGCCAGGGTGCGGACCGAGGCGAAGATCACCCGGCTTTCCTCCATATCCCGGATCTCCACGCCAAAGTGCTTCTGCACCAGCATCACCAGCTCCACGGCATCCAGAGAGTCGAGCCCGACCCCCTCTCCGAAAAGGGGCATGTCCTCGTGGATATCCTCCACCTCCAGGTCCTCGAGGTTGAGCTCGGTCTTGATCAGTCGTTTGAGGGCTTCGGCGGTGGGCATCATCGGCTCCGGCTTCCGTCTCTTCGTTCAGGCGTCGGTGCCCACATATCGAAGAAGTTGAAGAAATGATAAGGGAAGTCCCGGGTGAAATCGGCCAGGGACGAGGCAAAACGCTGAACAAAAGGCTGGAAGGCGACGCTGCGCCGCCCCAGGCCCGGGGGCACCCGCATCACATCAGATATCCCGATGTGGAAGAGGTTCCGGGAGACCTTGCGGGAATGGATCAGGGCCAGAGGGGCCCCGGTGAGGGAGGCCAGCTTGAAGGGACCGTATGGCATGCGCACGGTTCCCCCCAGGAAGTCCACGTCCACCGTGGGGCTGCCGTCCTCCAAGACCCGGTCCCCCATGATGCAGAGGATTTCGCCCCGCTCCAGGACCCGGAGCATGTCCAGGCTGCCTCCCAGGAAGCTGGCGGGGTCCAGGATCTGGAAGGGGGCTTCGCCGGAACCGTGCTCAAAGTACTGGCGGTCCACATCCTCCGGGTTCCGGTGCATGACCACTGTCACCGGGGTGCCCAGTATCTTCAGGGTGGAGAGGCCCAGCTGCCAGCCCCCGACGTGGGCAGTGACCAGGATCAGGCCCTTGCCTTCCGCCAGCAGGGCATCAAGGGTCTCCCGTCCATCCATGGAGGTGGGGAGCACGGCGGGTCCCAGGATGCCCACCGCCGCCCGGTCCACCAGGACCCTTGCCAGTTCACGGCTGAGACGCCAGGCGTCCAGGAGGCGCCGAAGCCCTGTGCGTCCGGGGAAACGGTGGGACAGGTAGGGTCGGCACTTGGCCCGCACCGAGGGCCTGGCCAGGACGTAGTAGAGGGAGACCAGATCCGACAGGACATAGGCCCAGGACCGGCCGCAGAGCCGGATCAGGCCATAGAAGAAGCCGTGCTGCCAGCGGCTTCCCAGGCTCTTGCCGGTCCAGCCGGTGTTCCCCGTCACGGGGCCTCCTGGATGCGCTCCGTCTTCCGGGTGAAGGCCAGGAAGCCCTTGAGGCCCCCCAGGAAGCGCAGCCAGCTGTCCGGTGACTTCCAGAGCATGGTGACGTAGCCCCATAGAACCTTGGGACGCCGGAAGTGGCCCTCGTAGAAGTCCCGGAAGAGCTGTTCGAGGCGTTCCCGGGTCATGCCCTTGGTGACGAACTGGAAGTGCATGCAGTCCATCTTCTCCCAGTCCTCCTCGAAGCTCCCCTCGTCGTGGATCTTGTCGTAGAGGGGTGAGCCCGGGAAGGGCGTGAACTTGGCCAGGTTGAAATCGTCGATGGGCAGGGAGAATACGTAATCCATGCTGCGCTGGATGCTCTGCTCGGTCTCCCCGGGGAGGCCGATCATGAGGAGCCCCTTGGTGCGGATCCCCGCAGCCTTGATCATGCGGATACGCCCCGCCAGCATGTCCAGGTCCGGGTTCTGGCGGTGGTGCGAGAGGAGTTCCTGGTCCCCGGACTCGATGCCCAGGCTCATCATCCAGCAGCCCGCCTTCTTCATGTGCCGCACCAGCTTCTCGTCGATGTGCTCGGCCCGCACCGCGCAGTTGAAGCTCATCCCCAGGGGCTTCTCCATCAGGCGGTCGCACAGCTCCTCGACCCGGCCACGATGGAAGGTGAACTGATCGTCGTAGAAGTTGATGTGACGGATGCCGAAGTGCTGGCGCAGGTAGCGCATGTGCTCGTAGAGATACTCCGCCGAGTTGTAGCGGAAGGTGCGCCGGAAAACCGAACGGTCGCAGTAGGAGCAGGCATAGGGACAGCCGCGGCTGGAGATGCAACTGGTGTTGGGCGTAGAGGGGTAGTTGAAGATCGGGAGCTTGTAGGCCCCGGGGAAGCCCTCCAGCTTGTCGTAGGCCGGGAAGGGCAGGCTGTCCAGCTCCAAGGCCTGGGTGCGGTAGCCCGTGAAGAGGGGGGGGGCATCCTTCTGGCGCAGGATGAGCCCCTGGACCGACTCGGCCCCTACGCCGCCGCAGACCAGTAGTTCGTGGAGGGTCTCCTCGCCCTCCCCCACCACGATGAAGTCCACGGCCTCGTAGTCCTCCAGGAGCCTCCCCTTGAGGGCCGAAACATGGGGACCACCGAAGACGGTCTGCACCCCAGGGAGGACTCCCTTGGCCAGTTTCGCCAGCCGAACGCCATCCAGGAAGCTGGAAGTGGTGCAGCTGAAGCCGATGAAGGCGGGCTGCTCGGTCCGCAGGAACTCGGCGATGAGGCTGTCGGAATCGGGACGGGCGAAGCAATCGATGAGGGTCACCGAAACCCCGCGCTGCTCCAGGTAGGCCGCAAGGCTGGCGATGCCCAGGGGGGGCATGAGGTTGGCGAGGCGGGAGACGTCCCGGCCGGCCGCCTCGGCGCTGTAACCCAAGGGGTGGACCAGAAGGATCTTGCGGGGGTTCAGCATGGGGATTCCATCAAAACGGTTTTTCGGGGGCGGTCGTAGCGGATCAGGGTGGGCCAGAGGATGCCTTTGTAGCCCATGCGCTGGAGCACCACCATCTGCTGCCGGGATTTCTCCGGCGGGAAGATGCGATCCCGCTTGCCCCGGAAGGCCTCCTCCAGCAGGGCATTCATGCTCGCGGCCTCCAGCTGGGGCGACTGATAGAAGGGCGGCTCGTGGGGATCATAGTCCTCCCCGAGGAGGCCCTCCTCCTGGGCACGGCGCCGGATGGCCGTACCCGGGAAGATACAGATGCCCGAGTATGCAAAGACCACGGTATGCCGGAGCCGCTCGAGGTTGGCCAAGCCCTCGGCGAGGGTGGCCTTGGTCTCGCCGGGACCACCGAACATCACGAAATGGGCACAGGGGAGGCGTTCCTCCACGAAGGCCTCGTTGACCCCCACCACATCATCGAAGGTGAAACCCTTGTTCAGGGCCGCCAGGGTCAGGTCCGTGCTGGCGTCCGTGCCCAGCTCCGCGGCGAAAAGCCCGGCCCGCTTCATCAGGGCCACTTCCGGGCGACCGATCCCCTGGGGACGGATATAGCAGGACCAGGAAACCCGCAGCTCCCGGCGGAGGATCTCCTCCACGACCTCCAGGTACCGCCCCTCGCCATCGTTGAAGACGCTATCGGTGATGAAAACCTTCGGTGAGCCGTGCTCCCGCTGAAGCCGCTCCAGATCATCGACGACCTCCCGCGGGTCCCGGAAGCGGTACCGTTGCCCCTCAAGGTTCGGATAGCTGCAGTAGGTGCAGGCGAAGGGGCATCCCCGCTTGGTCTGCAGGTTCACCAGCCCGGACCGCTCCACGTAGAAACGCACCAGCTCCGGGTCGAAGCGGGGGGACAGCATTCCCGCGACCTCCCTGGCCCGACGCACCCGCGCCACCGGCCTTCCCGCCGCCAGCTCCGCCAGAAGTTCCACCATCTGGACCTCCCCCTCCCCGACCACGCCGAAGTCCGCCCCCGTGAAGTCCAGGAGCTCTTCGGGCATCAGGGAGAAGGCCGCACCGCCCAGGATGACCGGCACCTGGGTGCAGGTCTTCACCAGGGTCACCACCCGACGCACCAGTTCCGGGTAATGGGTGGGGGTCAGGGAGTCGCAGTTGTCCAAGTTCCGCATGGAGAGCCCCACGAAATCCGGGGCAAAGGCCCCGAGGGCTTCCTTCAGCCGGGTTTCGTCCATGCCCAGGGCCAGCAGATCGCATTGCTCCACTTCATGCCCCGCCGCATGGAGGGCCGAGGCCACGCAAGCCATCCCCAATGGATAGACCGGATAGGGTTCAGTAGCCAGGTTGGTGGAGAGCAGCCAGACCCTGCTCACAACGCTCGCCCTCGATATAGACCTTTCACGTCGACTCCATGCCCTCCAGCATAACGGCCTCCCGCTCGCGCACGCCAGGTTTGACAAGCTTTCGCGGCCCCTTCATGATCCCGGGATGATCCTTCCGCTCTCCATCGCCCACCTCGTTGCGCTGGGCGTCCTTAAGCTCGTCATCATCCTGCTCTTCATCTCTCCGCCCTGGGCGGCACTGCCACTGGGCCTTTATGTGCTGTTCTGCGCCTTTGCGCCCCTCTTCCCGCGCTTCGGATTCTTTCTCCCCATCCTGAGCCGCGGCTCCCGAAAGCAGCCCAGGGTGGCCCTCAGCTTCGACGATGGCCCGGACCCCGAGGTGACCCCCAGGGTCCTGGACCTGCTGGATCAGCATGGCGTGAAGGCGGCCTTCTTTCTGATCGGGGAGAAGGCGCAGGCCCACCCGGAACTGGTGAGGGAGATCCTCCGGCGGGGCCATGAGGTGGGCAACCACTCCTGGCATCACTTCCCCTTCCTCATGCTGAAGGGTCGCAGGACCCTGCGTCAGGAAATCGCCAAAGGACAGGAGATCCTCAAGACCTTCGGGATCCTGCCCGTGGCCTTCCGTCCCCCGGTGGGGGTCACAAGCCCTGCCCTCTGGCGCATCCTCATCGAAGAGGGGATGTTCTGCCTCAATTTCAGCCGCCGGGCCGGGGATATGGGGAACCGGCGCATCCGGAATCTCGCCGCTCGCCTGCTGGACAAGGTGCGCCCCGGCGACCTCCTCCTGCTCCACGATGTGCGTCCCCCGGAGGGGGGGACCGATTATCTCCTCCAGGAGTTCGAAGCGGTCCTGGCGGGGCTGAAGGCCCGGCAGCTGGAGGTCGTGCCGGTGTCGACCCTGGTGGGGCGCCAGATCATGAAGCGGGAGGCGGTCAGCGGCAGCGCTGCGGAGGCCTTCTATGACGATCTGGCGGCCACCTACGATCACGAGCAGTTCGAGACCGGAGTCTCCCTGGCCCGTCGCACCGAGCAGGCCCTCTTCGAGGCCCGGCTCCCGGCCCTCCTGAGGGGCGGGGAGCGGGTCCTTGAAATCGGGGCCGGCACGGGCATCTTCACCCTGCCCATTGCTGCGAAGGCCGGGGAAGTGCTGGCGGTGGACATCTCCCGGAACATGCTGAACCTGCTGGAGGCCAAGGCCAGAGCGGCGGGCGTCCTGAACATCCGCACCCTGGCCGCAAATGTGGAGGAGAGCCCCCTGGAGGGCCCCTTCGATCTCGTCTGCGCCTTCTCGGCCCTGGAGTACATGAAGGATCTCTCCTCGCTGATCCAACGACTGGGGCCCCAGATGGCACCCGGTGGACGGATCTACCTCCTGACCGCCAGACGCTCCCTCTTCCGCTTCTTCACCCAGATGGGCAACGCCATGCGCCAGGGGCTCTGGCTCAGGGCCCGCAGCCGCCGGGAGATGACCCGGATGCTGGAGGCGGCGGGCTTCGAGGTGGTCTCGATCAAGGGGCACCTGCTGCGCTGCCTTATCTCCGGGGGCATGCTCCTGGAGGTGGAGGCGCGCTGGCCGGACGCCGGGGATTGAAATGAACGCGCCGCCCAAGGGCCAAATCCCCGTGCATCCCCGTTCATCTCCGGCGAAAAAGCCATTGGCCGGGGATGAACGGGGATGCACGGGGATGAGGGAAGGCAAGGCTGCGCCTTCAGTCCTCCTCGTCATCCCCGTCTACAACCATGCGCGCACGCTGCGGCGGGTGGTGGAATCGGCTCTGGGCGAGGGTTTTGCGGTGCTGGTGGTGGACGACGGCAGCACGGACAGGCCGCTGGAGACCCTGAAGGACCTGGAGGTGCACACCCACCGCCTGGAGCCCAATCAGGGGAAGGGCGCCGCCCTGCTGGCGGCCGCCGGGATCGCCGAAGGGCTGGGCTTCGAAGCCATCCTGACCCTTGACGCCGATGGTCAGCACGACCCCCGGGAGGCCCAGCGCCTGGTGGCCGCCGCCTCCGACTGGCCCTGCCTGGTCCTGGGCACCCGGGCCATGGAGGGCCCCGAGGTTCCTGGCTCCAGCCGTTTCGGCCGCAGCTTCTCCAACTTCTGGGTCCGATTGGAAAGCGGCCTGAAGCTCCAGGACACCCAGAGCGGCTACCGCCTCTATCCGGTGGCCCTGCTCCGGAGCAGCCGCTTCCTCACCCGGCGCTACACCTTCGAGATCGAGGCCCTGGTGCGGGGAGCCTGGGCTGGGCTTCCGGTCCTGGAAGTGCCCATCTCGGTGAGCTACCGGGACCGCATCACCCACTTCCGGATGTTCAAGGACAACCTGCGTCTGACGGGCCTGCACACCTTCCTCGTCGCCCGCTCGATCCTGGGACGGCCCACACGGAAGCTCCGGAAACCGAGACCAACGGTGGGCCTCTGGGAAACCCTGCGCAACCCCCTGGGGCTCCTGCGTCGCCTGGCCACGGAACACGCCTCCCCCATGGAGCTGGCCACCGCCATCGGCCTGGGGGTCTTCCTCGGGGCCCTGCCCATCATCCCCTTCGGCATCGCCCTCATCCTCTATGTCCACCACCGCCTGCACCTCAACAAGCTGGCGGGGGTGGCAGCCAGCAATGTCTGCGTGGCCCCCTTCGTACCCTTCCTCTGTATCCAGGTGGGCTATTTCATGAGACAGGGGCGCTGGTGGACCGACTACTCCCGCCACAGCCTCCTGAACGAAATTCCCCTCCGGCTCCTGGAGTGGGCCCTGGGTTCGCTGGTGGTGGGCCCCTTGCTGGGACTTGCGCTGGCGGTGCCGAGCTATTTCATCGTGAAGGCCTGGAGAAGATAGGCCTCAGCCCTATTTTCTGCGGCCGCCGTGGAGAGGCCACCCCAGGCACGGAGTCCGAGACCACCCATCAGGACAAGGCCAAACACGCTTACGATGCGGCATTCAAGAGCCACCATCTGGGCGCCGGAGCGAGGCCAGCACCCCATCCAAGGGCTGCACCATGTGGCTTTTCATATCGGCCAGGATGGCCCGCCGAACTGGAGGAAGGAGCACAAGGGCCCTCAGCAGGGTGTTCTTCAGCCGAATTCCCCATTGCCGCTGGGGGAAGTCATAGAGGCCGTGGGCCTTGTAGTAGCGATGATCTCCCACAAAGGGGAAACGCAGCGGTCCCCAGATCTCATCCCGGAAGATCTTTGCCCCAGCCACCCCCAGGAAGGTCCGGGGTGCCTCATACCCCGCCTGGTGGCATTCCACGGCCCTCTCGACCGCGCCCCGGATGGCCCCGTCAATGACGACAGCATCCCTGGATTCGTCCGTCACCACCGCAGCCAGATGGCCCCCGCCGAATTCCTCCATACCGACCATGATCTGCCGGAGATTGGCATGGTCCGAAAGGGGGCCTGACACAAGATAGACCACCTGCTTGCCCACGGCATTGGGCTGGTGGGTGTCCAGGAAACGCCGGTCGATGAAGGTCTTGGCCCTGGCTGACCAGTATCGATCCCGGATGGCGTAGGCCCAGACCACGATATCGGCCTGGCGCAGCTTTTCGCGGTAGACGGCCTTCACGCCGTCGCTATCCCCGTAGATGCACTGGTTGTCCAGCCCGCAGCGGATGCAGCCCTGGCATCCCCCTTTCATGGGGAGGACATTCAGATCCACCAGTTCCGAGGTCCCGTCGAAGAGCGTCTGGAATCGCTCCGCCATGGCCCGGATTCCGCTCCCCGGGGCGCCGTCCGTAACGATGAGGAGCTTCAGCCCCCCGGAAGCCACAGGAACGCCTCCGCCCCTGGGGGTATAGGCATAGTCCCAGGCGGGCCTGGGTGCGGTCTCCCGGTGGGGGAGTTCCCCGCTGGCCGCGCGCTTGAAGGCGATGCGGCCGAAGCTCTCGATACGGGCCCGCTCCTCGGCCTTGGTCAGATCACGCATGGCCGCGGAGTACACCCCGCAGATGCCCATACCCCAGTCCTCGGCCATTCCCCGGACGTACTCCAGGGCCGTATGGTCGAACCAGTGGACTGAACTGGAAAGCAGCAGGGCGGGCTTGCCGGAGAAGGCCTCCATCAGCCCTCGTTCTTCCACCAGTTCAAAGAACCGCTTGTAGTCGGCATGAACCAGGCAGACATAAAGGGGGAAGGCGAAGATGACCGCATCCGCCGCCTGGACCTTGGCTGCCAGGGCCTCCAGGGCATCTCCATCCCTCTCCAGGGTTCGGATGCTGGTGGCCACATGCAGCTCCTCGAAGCTATGCTCCGGAAACTTCAGTGCAAGGAATCGGACATAACGGAGAGTGAGGCTGCTCTCCCCCTTGGGGCTCCCACCCAGAACCAGGATATGCATGGTCACTTCCTTTCCCAATGGCGCACGCAGCGCGTGGCCCACAAAGTCCAGGGAATGCGCCATGAAGGTTCCGAAATTGAAAAGCCCAGGACCCATCAGCGCGCTGGCGAACTCCCCTCCTCCAGCCGTCTTTCCATCTCTGCGATCCGCCGAAAGGGTTCCAGCCCCTTTTCGTACAGCGCAATCCCGCGACGGATGGTCGTCAGGAGTTCCTCGAAGTGGACGGGCTTGGACATGAAAAAGTGGATCTGGGCCTCATTGACTGCCGCAACCAGATCCGCAAAGTCCATGTGTCCACTGACCATCATCCGGATCGTCCTCGGCGCACAGGAGGCGGCCTCCCGGAGCAGATCCACTCCGGACATGCCCGGCATGCGCTGGTCGCTGATGATCATCGCAAGGCATTCAGCCACACCACCTTCCCGCAGAAGATTCAGGGCCGTTTCGCCACAATCCGCCTGGATGACCTGGTAATCCTCCTCCAGCATCATCGCCATGGATTCTACAATTAATGGTTCATCATCAACAACCATCAGCGTATGCCTCTTCACCGCTTCACGATGGGACTCCAGGGCCCTCAGCTTGGCAATGTCGATGGCCACACGCCCTCCTTCACCCCAGGGTCCCGGCCTTCGAGGCCGATTGCTCACTTCCCACATCGACCCCGGAAGTCTACCCCATTAGTCGGCGTCAAGGGTGGAAGGGTAGAAAAACCCTGACTGCCGTGCCCTCGTCCGGGCGGGACTCAATTTCAATCCATCCGCGATGGTCCTCAATGACCTGGAAGGCCACCGCAAGTCCCAGACCAGCCCCCTGACCGACGGGGCGAGTGGTGAAGAAGGGTTCAAAGACCTTGGCCTTAACTGAAGCCGACATTCCGCACCCGTTATCCGCGATGGTCACATAGACCCCCGTGTCGTCCTCCAGGAGACTCGCGGTCAGGGTTCCCTGGAATTCAGCACCCGCCAGCTTCGCCCGGTCCTCGATCCCTCGACAGGCATTGTCGAGGATATTGAGGAAGGCCTGATTGACCTGAGAGGGGGTGCACAGGAGTTGTCCCGGCCCTTTGAACTCCTGGACGAAATGGATGGCGGGATGCTTGGCCTCGACCAGCCGTAGCGCCAACTCAAGCCCCTTCGCCAGTGGTACCTCCCGCCTGCCGCTTTCTCCGAGCCTGGAGAAGAGCCTCAGGTCCTGCACAATGGTGCGCACCCGGGCGCACCCCTCCAGAATGCGTCGAAGGGAGGCCTCGAAGGCCGTGAAGTGCCGTTCGAGGTAAGCAAGGGATTCCGGGTCGTCATCCGCCAGGAGCTCGACGAGTTCGCGTTTGAACCTGGCCAATCCATTTTCCAGGGACTTCGCCCCCAGATGCATGAAGTGGGTGGGATTGTTGATCTCGTGAGCCACCCCAGCGACCATGGTGCCCAGGGCCGCCATCTTCTCGTGCTGGATGATCGTAAGCTGGGCCTCCCGGAGGGCGTTCTCGAACATCCTCATCTGAGTGATATCCGTAATGAGCTCAAGGGAGCCCAGGAATTCACCACTTTCGCTGGACAGGTGGGATACCGAGAGAAGGACATCCACCACCGAACCATCCTTCCGGCTCAGCTGAGTCTCGGTGATCGCCAGGGGTCTGCCCCGCCGGTGCTCCGCCTGCTGCTCCAGAAGAGCCTCACGGTCTTTCTGGACCACGAAGTCCGTCAGGCTTCTCCCCAGAACCTCATCAGCCTCGCGGCCCAGAATCTGGAGCAGGCGAGGGTTGCAGTATGTGTATCGGTAGCTTGAGTCAGCCATGGCCACCCCCTCGCCCAGCTTGTCGGCAAGGGTCCGGTACCTCGCCTCGCTCTGCTGGAGGGCATCCCGAGCCGCTTTCTGCTCGCTGATATCCTCCTGAATCAACAGGAGGTGCGCCTCATCACCGCTCAGGAAGGAAGTGAAGATGGTCGAAATCCAATACTGCCTCCCGAAGGAGGACGTCACCTGCACCTCAAGGTGCTGTTCCTCTCCCAGGAGAATGGCAAGTTCAGCCGCCTCGAGCAATCCGCTGCGTTTCCAGGATTCCAGCTCCCGGAAATTCTGCTGGAGCAACTGCTCGATCGAGCACCCGACAATCCGCGCAAGGGCAGCATTGGCGGCGACGCAGCGCCCGGTCGAAGCCCGGAAGACGGCGACCCCGATGGGGGCAGCCCTTAAAAGCTTCTGGCTCATCTCCAACGCGTCCCGGAGACGCTGCTCCGCGAGCTTGCGGGCGCTGATATCCAGCATCACGCCCACCAGGCCCGCAGCCTCCCCCTTCGCATCCAGGAAAGCAGCTTTATAGAAGGCGACCTCATGGCGCGTCCCATCCGCGTACTCCGCCTGGGCCTCATAGTTCTGGATCCCCGGAGAATGGAAGAGGGCCAGGTCCTGCTGGTGGTAGTGCTCCGCCAGTTCCCGGGGTGCCACATCATAGGCCGTGGCTCCGATGATCTGTTCTCTCGGCTTCCCCAGGTAGGCTTCAAAGGCTGTGTTGCAGCCGAGGTATCTTCCTTCCGCATCCTTGTAGAAGAGGGGGCAGGGGATCGTGTCCACCAGGGTCCGCAGAAAGGGTGTCTCCGGAGGAGCCTCGGGTTCAAGGGGTTGGACCATCTCCAGCAGGCCCAGGACCCGGCCAGCGCGGTCCCTGGCAGGCCATGTCAGGGCCAGGACACGAAGAGGGCGGCCGTCCTGTCGCCTGTATTCCCATTCGGGTGCCTGGGGAGCTCCCCCAGAGGAAAGCAGATCCTCCCGGTTCCGGCCTTCGAGCTCCCCTTCGGCGTACCCGAGCATGGCCCTGAAGGCGGCGTTCGCCCGGAGGATCCTCCCGGCCCCATCCGACAGGAGCACACCACGCGGACTCGCACCAAAGGCGATATCAAACCATTCTCCGCCTGCCCCTCCAGGGGAGGCCGGGAAGGCTGGCGGGAGAGGAGACATGGGAAGCTTTCAGCAACGCGGACGTGTTCGGCCGCCGCATCATCCCATGCATCCCCAGGGTCAATCAATCGGGACCTATGAACCCTCAGCGGAAAGGGAAAGGGCACTGACGAAGCGGGAGCGAACTGCCGATAGAAAGGGAAGGAGGCGTGCCATGGATATCAGCGCCATCCCCTTGACCCCCGTCCCAGCCCTTGCCCCGGCCACCGTAGGCTCCTCCTGGCAGCAGCTCCCGGCTGCGGCCCAGACACCTCAGGTCAATGCGGTCACTGCCAACTCCGTCCAGGTCCAGGTCCCAGGCTCCGCAGCCAGCTTCCCCGATCTTTTCCAGGCTGCGGCGCTAGGAAGTCCGGCATTAGTGCCGGAGGCGGGCCAGAGCCTGCAGGCAATGTTCCGGGGCGTCTATATGGCGCCTGTCGTGGCCCGTTTCTACGCGGCACCTTACCGGCGCGGGCTCTCCGCCACCGCAGCGGAATCCCTGGAGGAGATCGCGGCCACGATGGCAGCGGCAGCGCCGACGGAATACGCCAATGGCCAGCCCTTCAACCCCAGCGAATCGGGAAGGCATGCTGAGATTCCCGAGACCGCAAGCGCCCACCTCCATCGCTTGGCCGGCAGATTCGGGTTGGTGCTCACGGAGGAACAGCTTGTGTCAGCCACCTACGGCGCAGTGGCACGCCACAGACTGGATGTGGTGGCCTGAAGGAATCAGCCCTTCAGGGTCTTGGCCACCGCCTCGACCTTCTCCCGGGAGTAGAAGCAGCAGATGCCCCGCTTGGAATCGGGCTGTAGGTCAGCGGCCTTGACGGCCTCCTTGAGCTTCTTTTCGGGCAGGCCCAGCTCCTTGGCCCAGTTGGTGAGGCTGCGAAGGTCTTCGGTGGTCATGGGAATCCTCATGCAGTTACTGAAGCAACACAGATTGGGATGCTGGGGTAGCTTCATTTGTTCCGAGACAAGGCAGCAGGCGCTGCCCCCCGGCATCACGAGAAGGTGCGGACCAGGGGCCCTTTATAGCCCAACTGGCTGGCCCTTCGCAGGCACTCCCGAGCCTTTTCCCGGTCCTTGGGAATGCCCTTAAGGTTTCCCCCCAGGTGGTAGCTTCCGACGATGGCCCACGCCTCCGGAACGTCGTATTTGGTGCACAAAATGAGGTACTGGGCACTCGAGATATCGACCCCGCGGTCCAGAGGGACCCCAAGCCTAGCAAGGGCGGTAAAGACCGTCGGCTTCGAATATCCGGAATAGTCGGTTAGCAGCATGTAGCCAAGGTAGAAACGAATGGCCTGCTGAGCATTCGGGGAAGCATTCGACTGTGTTGTCGGATCGAAACTCTCGGCCAGTTTGAGATAGAACTTGGCATTGGTCTGCCTGTAGTCACTATCAATCACCGTCGTCGCTTTCAACCAGAACTTACGTGCTGACGCGGCGTCCCCAGCCTTGAGGAATCGATCCCCTAAGGCCTCCAGTTCGGCGGGATTGTTTGTTTCCATAGCCCTGGCCAACTCTTCTCCCGACTCCGCCGCTCCCGATTCTCCATACACTTCGCTATCCGCTGGCGTCAGGCTCGCATAGTCCGTCACCAGCGCCCGGTAAAACCACTGGTTCCCATTCCGATCCAACGAGGCGATCCTTGCCAGCAAGTCGCTTTTGACATCCAATTTATCACCCATAGAATTGGGCTCCCAGCTTCTGTAGCGGGAATTGGACAGGTAGGCCGGCGAGACCTCCGTCTTGTACAGATTCTGAACATCCCATGTAAGGGCCCGATCCGGCGCTCCGTAGCCGTGCCCGGTAATGAAAGCAGAGATATCACCAAGGGAATCCATGTTGTTCTTGGCCAGCGACACGAAGTGACGCTTGCCCTCCAGCACGCGGTTGTTCAGGATCAGCAAATCGGCTACCTCCATCTGGCACCCCGTATCCGAAGGGTCCTTCTCGGCAGCCCTGCACATCCAGTCCAGGGCCTTGGAGGGGTTCGCGGGCACCCCATGACCAGACCGATAGGCCTTGGCCAGGAAGATCATGCCTTTGACATTGCCAAGTTCAGCAAGCCTGGAGGCCAGGCGGAAACGGATCTCAGGTGTCTCTCCGGATTGGTCCAGGATCCCGGCAACCTCCTGCATAGCCCGCTGGCGGACCTCCGGGTCCAGACTCCCAACGCCTTCGTAAAGTAGCTGGCTATGGGAAGGCATCACCTCGGGCGCGCGACTTGGCCATTCAAGCTTTCTATGTTTGAAATAGTATGCATTAAGGTTGGCTGATAACTCTGAATTTCGGCTAAAGAGTGCCTCCACCCTTCGCTCAAAAAAGGAATAGGACACCGCCGCAATCAGCAGCGGGACCCCGGCATACTTCAGCATCTGGGCGAAGTCTATTTCGAAGTGCTCTTTCATCCGTTTCGCCGTGTAGGCAATCAGCAGGATGAGCACAAGGAGCCTGACAAAGGAGAAGAGGACAAAGGGGGCAAACATCGCCCCAAGCATGGCGAGGATGCAGAACCGTTTCTTGAAATCGGCCCCGGCCTCCCGATCGACGGCCCAGGCAACCACGAGTGCCCACAGCCAGCCCAGCGCAAGAACCGCTAAGGGCAGGAGCAGATAGGCTATCCAGTAGTTTTTCACAAACACAAATACGACGGGGTAAATCGCCAACTCAATGAAGGAGTTGGGCGGCGTGGTTGAGTATAGGGCCGCGACCCCGTGATAGAGGATCGCCGACAGAAAGCTCGTGATCCCCAAGAACAGAATGGGCCACAGGAGGGAAGCGAGAATCAGGAAGCCCTGTGCCCTGACGAATCTCCCCCAATCCAATTCATCCCCAAAGGCCTTGAATGGATTGAAAAAACCCTTTCCGACCAGGCTCTTTACCCGGATCCATTCAGGGGAGGGTTCCGGGGAAACAGGATAAAGTTCGATGGCGTGACTCGCCTCTGCAACGACAGATGCACTCGGCTCTGGACTTGGTGGCGAGGACCTGGGTCGGAGTGCTGGAACATCCGCCAATTCGATGACAAATGGTCCGGACGGGAGTATCTCGGGGTTTTGCTCTGACGTCTGCCCGTCTGCGCTGGATGTTTGTTTGGTCGTCATTTTGGCGCCTTCATGATCAGGATGAGGTCTAGGGATTCCGCCCCTCAACTTCGTCAAAGAAATACTTATTCAACAAGATGCGAAGCTCCTCAGTCGACGGCATGCCTTCGATAATCAGAGGAGCTTTCGGAGCTTCGAAGAGGATGTAACCATACCCGCGGGTCTTCTTCCGATGAACCGTCTGACCGCCCACCTTCATCACGGCAGCGTCGATAACCTGCACCGAGACTTCCGGGTGCGAGCGCCGCAACTCGTGCCGGACATTTGCCACGTTCAGACGAAAGAGCTCACAGGCCCTGATGAAGGATCCTTCATGATTCTCGAGCTCGGCCCTGGGAGGAAGGAACACCAGCACCGTCCGGCACTGATCCGAGACCACGAAGGGCTGAGCATCTGAAGAAAAGTCCATCCTGGCGGGCAAAGCCTCGCTAGCCACTGGCGGAGGCGCACTCGACTGCGGTCCCCTAGTCCCCGCTACCGAATCAGGCTTGGGGCCAAGCAAGAACAATCCGAAGATAACAGCCACAACCAACGCAAATGCCCCCAGACAGAGGGGAAGCGATCGACTAACGCCCGCCCTGTCAACCTCACGATTTTCCTTGCGGCTGGCAGACTCGGTTTCTGCGGGCGACGCTGCGTCAACGGCCCCTCGCCTCAAAGAGCGCTTCTCGCTCTCATTCCGCAGGAATTCGTATGCTTTGCCGATGGATCGGATTCGAACTTCCGCCTCGGCATGAAGTTCGGAACCCGGGAGAAAACGATCGGGGTGCCAGATCAGGACTAGCCTCCGATGGGCCCGCTGTATCTCAGGCAGAGTGGCATCCGGCCTGACCTCAAGCAGTGCACAACAGTGGATATAATTCATCTCGGCAGTCATGGGTGATTACTAAGTTCTCCTTCCAGGCGCAGCGGTCTCGAATCTCCCAAAGCAACCCGATCAGCCTCCCTCGAGACAACGGACCCTTCCTGCCCTCTGGTGGTCATAACCTCGACTATAGTCACCGACAATGACACTCCTTCAAGGACGCCGGTATACCCGGTAGCCGTCCCAGGAGTTGGAGGACCCATCGGCACCCCTGGCTCCACGCGCATAGGGACTCGAGACTCCTCGCATGAAATACAAATCGGTCATCTCGTTTGCCCTCCAGGTGGTTCGCATGATGGTGAAGGAATCCTGCGACCCCTTGTGATAAATCGTCAGATAAATCCTCTGGAGACCATCCGCATTCGTCACATCCCACGAAAACAAATCCATGGCTTCAGGTTCAATCCGCTCAGGGAGCACGGGAACCCGCTCGCGCCATTTGTGAACAAAGTCCATGAAATAGCTGCGATTGGTATAGTTCGACTCGATTTCCGGAGATTCGTGCAGAAGAGTCCGAACGCCATCGTCGGTTTGAAGCAACTGGCTGACTCGACGAAGCTGCCCCCAACGATCAGCAAGTGCTGTCCTTGAGGGCCCGCTTGAGGTGCTGGGCGGCTTCGGAACCACCGTTTGTGCCGCAAGCGAACAGCCCAGGAGCATCGCACAAAGCCATCCCGACAACCCCATGAATCACCCAACACTCCGGGACCACCCCGTCCGGGAATAATAGCAGGGCTTCGATTAAGCGTTAAACAACTTCGTTTTGCCGGCCACAGCCAACCATTCGTCGATACTCCATATACGCTCACAACGAGGGGTGGCCTCGAATCCACCAGGACGACAGGATGATGATTCGCTTGATCTACACTTGGTCAAACAGCCCCAGAAAGATTACGATACCAAATTGATATTCATCACAAAGACACCCCGAGGTACGGCCTCAGATAATCCCCCGTCACGCTCCCCTTCACCTTCACAACCTCCTCGGGCGTCCCCTGGGCGATGATCTGGCCTCCGGCGCCGCCCCCTTCGGGGCCCAGATCGATGATCCAGTCGGCGGTCTTGATGACGTCCAGGTTGTGCTCGATGACGATGACGGTGTTGCCGGTCTCTACGAGGCGGTTGATCACTTCCAGGAGCTTCTGGATGTCCTTGAGGTGCAGACCTGTGGTGGGTTCGTCCAGGATGTAGACGGTCTTGCCGGTGGCCCGCTTGCTCAGTTCCTTGGCCAGCTTGACCCGCTGGGCCTCGCCCCCGGAGAGGGTGGTGGCGCTCTGGCCCAGGCGGACATAGCCCAGGCCCACGTCCGTGAGGGTCTGGAGCTTGTTGGCCAGCACCGGGATGGGGCCGAAGAGCTGGAGGGCCTCCTCCACGGTCATGGCCAGCACGTCCGAGATGCTCTTGCCCTTGTAGTGCACCTCCAGGGTCTCGCGGTTGTAGCGCTTGCCCTTGCACTGCTCGCAGGTGACGTAGACGTCCGGCAGGAAGTGCATCTCGATCTTGATGACGCCATCCCCTTCGCACTTCTCGCAGCGCCCGCCCTTCACGTTGAAGCTGAAGCGCCCCGGCGTGTAGCCCCGGGCCTTGCTCTCCGGGAGCTGGCTGAAGAGCTCCCGAAGGGGTGTGAAGAGGCCAGTGTAGGTGGCGGGGTTGCTGCGGGGCGTGCGCCCGATGGGGGCCTGGTCGATATCGATGACCTTGTCGATGGCCTCAAGACCCTTGATGGCCTTGTGCTTGCCGACCACGTGGGCCCCCTGGTGGAGCTGGTTGGCCAGGGCCTTGTAGAGAATCTCGTTCACCAGGGTGCTCTTGCCGCTGCCCGAGACCCCGGTGATGCAGGTGAAGATCCCCACCGGGAACTTCACGTTCACATGCTTCAGATTGTTCTCCGTGGCCCCCAGGACTTCCAGGTGGCCCCGCTCGGCCTTGCGGCGTTTCTTAGGTACCGGGATGCGGTCCTTGCCGGAAAGGAAATGCCCAGTAATGGAATCCGGATGGCAGCCCACTTCCTCCGGCGTGCCCTGGGCCACCACCCAGCCGCCGTGCTCCCCAGCCCCTGGCCCCATGTCGATGAGGTGATCCGCCTCCTGCATGGTCTCCAGGTCGTGCTCCACCACCAGCACGGTGTTGCCCAGGTCCCGCATCTCCTTGAGGGTGTTCAGCAGCTTGTGGTTGTCCCGCTGATGGAGGCCGATGCTGGGCTCATCCAGCACGTAGAGCACCCCCTGGAGCTTGCTGCCGATCTGGGTGGCCAAGCGGATGCGCTGGCCTTCGCCGCCGGAAAGGGTGGCGGCACTGCGGTCCAGGGTCAGGTACCCCAGGCCCACATCGTCCAGGAAGCCCAGGCGTTCCTTGATTTCCTTGAGGATCTTTTCAGAGATCACCGCATCCCGGCCCTCCAGGTTCAGTTCCTGGAACCAGCGCAGGGACTCCCGCACGCTCTTCTGCACCACGGCGGCGATGTGCTCGCCCCCCACGAAGACACTGAGCACTTCGGGCTTCAGGCGCAGCCCCCCACAGGTCTCGCAGGGGATGACCCGCATGGATTCCTCCATCTCGGCACGGATCTCCTCACTGGTGGTCTCCCGGTAACGGCGCTCCAGGTTGCCAATGATCCCTTCATAATTATGAGTAAACTCGTAGCGACTCTTCTTGCTTTCATAGGTGAAGCGCATGGCCTTGCGGGTGCCGTGCAGGACGATCTGACGCACCTCCTCGTCCAGCTTCTTCCAGGGGGTGTCCAGGCTGAAGCGCATGGCCAGGGCCAGCTGCTCCATCATCTGGGCCCGCCAGCCGTCGTCCTTGACACTCTTCCACCCCGAGGCCTGGATGGCTCCCTGGTTGATGCTCAATTCGGGGTTGGGGACGATCAGCTCTTCGGCGAACTGGCGCTTGAAACCCAGGCCATCGCAGGTGGGGCAGGCTCCGAAGGGGGAGTTGAAGGAGAAGCTGCGGGGCTCAAGGTCGGGAAGGCCAAGGCCGAAACGGGTGCATTTGACGTTGTTGCAGGCCAGTTTGGAGGAGAGGAGCTTTTCGGTTCCATCCACATCAAGCAGCGCCGAGCCCTCCGCCAGGTTGCAGGCGATCTCCAGGCTGTCCGCCAGCCGGCTCTGGATGGCGGGGCTCACCTTCAGGCGGTCGATGACCACTTCGATGGTGTGCTTCTTCTGCTTGTCCAGGTCCGGCAGCCCCTCGGTGAGGTCCAGCATCTCGCCGTTGACCCGGGCCCGGATGTAGCCCCGCTTCATGAGGTCCTGGAGCATCTTCTTGTACTCGCCCTTGCGGGCCCGCACCACCGGGGCCAGGATCTGCACCCGGCTGCCCTCGGGGTGGGCCAGGATCTGGTCCGCCATTTCCTGGATGGTCTGACTGGCGATGGGCTGACCGCAGGCCATGCAGATGGGCTTGCCGGTGCGGGCGTAGAGGAGGCGCAGGTAGTCGTAGATCTCCGTCACCGTGGCCACGGTGGAGCGGGGGTTGCGGCTGGTGGTCTTCTGCTCGATGGAGATGGCCGGGGAGAGTCCCTCGATGCTGTCCACATCGGGCTTTTCCATCTGATCCAGGAACTGCCGGGCGTAGGCCGAGAGGCTCTCGACGTAGCGCCGCTGCCCCTCGGCGTAGAGGGTGTCGAAGGCCAGGGAGGACTTGCCGCTCCCCGAAAGCCCCGTGATCACCACCAGCTGATTGCGGGGAATCCGGAGATCGATGTTCTTGAGGTTGTGTTCCCGTGCGCCCTTGATGTTGATGAATTCCATGGATTCCTCGACCGATCCCCTTTGGATGCCGTCGGAGGCGGGGGCGCGTTTCGCTTAAATTCTGCCTCCTCCCCGCTGAACCCGCAAGGGGCGAGGGGAGGAGGCAGCCATTCAGGCGGGAATCAGTTCACGCTCACCGAGTAGAGCGCCAGACCGTTGGCCCCCACGTTCTCCAGCCGAATCACGGCCAGCCCTTTGGGGATGGACACGCTCAGGCCCGTGCTATCCGTCAGGCCCGTGCTGCTGGGAAGGGTCACTTCTCCCTGCCTGACGCCATTGAGCCAGACCGCGAGGGTCGTCCCGTCTGTGGCCTTGCCCCGAATACTGAGGGAGCCCGTGAAGGCTGCGTCCGAGTGGGCAGGATAGGCCACCCACTCTCCGGGATCGTTGCCTGCTACACAGGAGAGGGAGTCGATGGTGGTAGCGTAGTCATAGCCTTCCCGAATCTGGTAGCCGCTCCCGCGCCAATCACTGGCGATGATGGACCCGGGCAGGGCCTGCCCCAGGGTCACGGAGGCCCGGCTCTGACCGTTGAGTTGGTCCAGGGCCTTGAACTTGGGGGTGCTTGTGTTCGTGATGTCAGGAGTGAACTCCCACTTGCTGGGCCCCACCAGGGCGTAATACACCAGGAGATCCCCGCCCTGATTCGACCAGGCCTCGTGGGTCTTCACCACCATGTCCTGCATCCGGGCATCGGCATTGATGGCCATGGCTTGGCCGTAGTCCGTACCGGCATCGTAGGAATCCAGGCTGGGTCCGCCCTCGTAGGCGATGTGCTTCAGCCCGTAATTGCCCGCCCAGAGCGAATCAATGCCGAAGCCTTTGACGTTCACGGTGGCGGGATAGTTGCCTGAAGTGAAGAAGGCGTCCAGGTAGGTCTGGTCCAAAGCCGCGGAAGGGATGGCCGGCTCGGCGTTCACCCCGTAATATCCTGACCCCCCGGCACCATAGAGGTAGGACCCCACCGTCCGGGCCGGGGACTGTCCCTGGGCGTAGACATCCAGCCAGGTGAGGGCTTGTTCCAGCGTCATCTGGGCGCTGCCCTGCTGGGTCATGAGCAGAGGTCGGACCCGGTTCATCATGGAGGCATCCCCGTAGACCGAGCGGAAGATGTCGCTGATGGCCGCCATGCGGTAGGCCGGGTAGCGCCACATCTGGAAGTAGATGTTGGTCGTCGTCGGGGTCAACAGGGGGTGATCCGCCGGGAGGCTTCCCACGATGTCGTGGATCACGCCAAAACAGGTGAAGCCTCCGGCGGAATTCCAGATCTCGTTGGCGTACTCGAGGTAGACATGCAGCGTCGGGTCCAGAGGCGGGTATACCGGATTCGCCTCGTAGCTGGTGTAGGGGTTCGTCCCATCGGTGCCATAGCGGCAGGCAAGGGCGATCTTTCGGACATAGTCGTCATCCGCAACCACCGGGATATTCACCCAGAAGTCAGCCTTCAGGGCGTTGCAGAGCTGGATCTGATGTTCCAGGGCCACCCCCGTCACCGAGCTTGACCACACCCCTCCGCCAGGGCCGTTATAGGCAGGACCGGCCTTGTACATGTGAAGGGGGGTCCTCCGATCCGACCAGTTCTGGGTCAGGTTCGAGTTGGTGGCGGTCCAGTCCATCATCCTCACCACACTGACCTTCCCCAGGGCCGCCAGGAAGGGACTGGTGAAAACATCGCTGCCGTCCGTGGCGTAACCCGGACGGTAGAGGTGGAGATCCGTGAAGCCCGTGTTCGTGGCGCTGGTGGCTGTCCGTTTCGTGTTGGTGAGCCTGAGCCCCCCAGAACCGCTGCCCGAAGCGCTGATTGTCACATCGGCGGTGGTGGTGTTGGTGGCGGAGTCATAGATCTTGTTTGAGACAGATCCGCCGTACCACATCACCGATACGTCCGCCTGGCCCTTGAAGGAAAGTCTGTAGGTGCCGTTCACCTGGGCGGGGGTGCCGGTCCAGAACACCGTGGAGGCGTCCGCCGTGGGCCAGCCCAGATCATCGATCCCGCCCACCGCCGTATTCCAGTTGGCCCCATCCTGCCATGCCCGCGCATGCTTGACCGCGTCCACGAAGGCGAAACTCTCATCCCAGTCGTTCAGGAACCAGGTATTCATCCCTACGTGGTTCTTGGTGGCATCATCTTCCGGAAGCAGCGGCAGGGCCGTCGATGGCGTAGCCGAGACCTCAGCGGAGTTGCTGCCCTCACCGGCACTGCTCAGGGCCGAAACCACGTAGAAGTAGGTCGTGCCGTTGTTGAGGCCGGTGTCCCTGTAGGTGGTCGCTGTGGAAGTGGCCAACTGGGTGTAAGACCCAGTGCTGCTGCCGCGCTTGATGTTGTAGCTGGTGGCCCCGGTGCTGGCGTCCCACGCGAGGGATACCTGGCGGTCTACGCCAATGGCGGTGAGTTTCTGGGGAGCAGAAGGGGGTGTGGGTCCCTCCGATCCGCCTCCCCCACCGCAGGCCAAGGCCAGAACAAGGCCACAGCCAGCCAGCGACTTCGATAGTGCTGCCACAGAATCCATGGTCGACCTCCGTCCGACAGTAAAGAAAGGGGATTTCGACGATGATTGGGGCAGCGTAATTTTATTAATTATTAATCAAAAAAAGCCATTCAAGGCCTATCGAACGACCCAGTCTAGGCCGCCGCCCCTGAAGATGCAAGATCCTATGGCTTAACCGAATCAGTCCAGGCCTTTGCCACCCAGGAATTCGTAGTGAAAAACCGCGATTCCATCAAAAGATCCATAGGACAGCATAGGGGCCCTGGCATCCTCCAACACCCGACGGAGCTTGGCCTCGGACTGCCCATGAAAGCTGGTGCGCTTCTCATCGCTGGGAGCGATATTCACGGCGACCACCAGAGGCTTGCCGATGCGGCTGGCATAGGCCAGCTCCCCCTCGACCCCGCTGACCAGGCGCTGGGCTGTGTCCCGGTAGTCCATCAGCACCGCCCCGTCACTGGCATCCAGGATCCATTCGCTCAAGGGGCGGGTGAGCCCCCGCCGCCGCACCTTCACCCGGTCGAACCAGAAGGGGATGCAGGCCTGGAGGCGCAGCCTTCCGCCAAGGGTCTCCCGCAGCTTCTCGAAAAGGTCGAGGTACTGGTTCGCCACCCCCTGGGGGTCCACCTTCCATCGGGGCAGCAGGTAGGGCTCCACATCGAACTGGATGGCCTCCGGAGCAGGTTTGCCCTTCTCTCTCAGGCCTTCTGTGAAGATGCGCGCCTCCCGGGCCACCTGAAGGGCTTCGGCCTGGCCCGGCTCCAGGGCCCAGGCGGAGCGCCCGGCCAGCAGCGTAACGGACACACCGGCCTCCCGGGCCTGGGAGCAGAATGCCCCCAGAGCCTCCGGGCACTCCCGAACCAGATGGGCGCTCTGGAGATAGACCTGGCTCAGCTTGCACTGGCGGGCAAAGGCCAGAAAGGCTTGCGCGTCTTGAGGCTTCCGGACCACATCGGCGTATACGTAGACCGCCACAACCCCGGGCAAGGGGCCAGCAGGCAACGATGCAGGGGTCCGGCAGCCCAGGAAGCTGAGTAAAGCCAAGACTGCCAAGATTCTCCGCACATTCACCCCCCCTAAACTACAATTTAGCCTCAACTATGAATCCAAACGCCCGCCGCATCCTCCTCGCCCTTCTCACCCTCGCCCTCGCCTACTGGGGGCTTTACGTCCTGGACTCGCCCACCGCCGCAAGCCGGGAGCAGGCCCGAGCCCACGGGCTCCAGGAGCAAAGCCAGACCCTCTTCAGGGCAGGGAAATTCACAGAGGCCCTGGTCCCCACCCAGCGCCTCCACCAGGAATTCCCGGACAACCACATCTACATCGAACGCCTGGCCAAAATCCAGAATCACCTCGGCAACTTCCGGGAGGAAGCGGCCCTCTGGGAGAAATACCTTGTGGTGGCCCCCTCTCCCGCCGATGCCTGCCCCGCCATCGGGATCGCCTACGAGAACCTGGGCATGATCCCGGAATCCGTCCACGCGTACGAGCGCTGCCAAGCCATGGAGCCCAAGAACCCGGACCTGGCCTTCCAGTTGGCCCGCTCCTATGAATCCGCCAAGCAGACCGCCAAGGCCAAGGCTATGTATGCCCAGTGGATGCAGAGCAATCCTGGCTACCCCGACTTCAAGATCGGCTTCGCCCGCCTGGAGTTCTTCTACGGCAGCACCGAGAAGGCCAAGCTCCTCATCCAGGAGGTGCTCGCCAAGTCCCCGGAGAATGCGGATGCCCTGCTGGTCTACGGCATGGTCCTCCGGAGCCTGGGGGACAGCACCAAGGCCAAGGAGGTCCTGGAGAAGGGACTGCGACGCAAGCCCGGCTATACGGACTTCTATATCGTCCTGGGAGGCATCGCGGAACATGAGAACCGCTCCAGGGACGCCATCGTCTACTACACCAAGGCCCTGGAACTGAACCCCGGAAAGGCCGATGTGGCCCAGCGCCTCCAGAAGCTCCAGAAGGGGAAGTCCTGATGCGCCGCACCCTCTGGACCCTATCCCGGCTGGCCTTCCACCTCTTCATGCTGCTCTCGGCGGCCTATGCCCTGATCGCCTACATCCCCTTCACCTACCAGGAGGTCATCCGGGGGCACCTGGTGCCCTGGCTCCTGACCTTCGCCCACTGGCATGGGGGAATCTTCTGGGTCGTTCTGATCCTGACCTGGGCCGCGGGCCCACGCCGAACGTCGGACCTCGCTGCGCGAAGCTTCTTCGCCTGCCACAGCCTGGCTGGACTGGCGCTGGTCCTCCGCCCCCTGCTGCCGGGACTGGAGAACGGGACCTTCAGCTTCGCCGCCAGCCTCTGCTTCCTGGGATCCTCCCTGTGGCTTGCCTTCCTGGATCTGGGGCGGGTCATCCCGACCGTGGCCCTGGAGCCCCAGGATGGCGATGAAACCGAAGGGCTCCTCCTCGCCAGTCTGTTGGCCGGGCTCTACGTCTGGGGCCTTTTCCTGATCATCTCCCGCCACTGGACCCCAATGGTGGGGGCGGCCTGGAACCTCGGGGCCCAGCTCCTGCTATTCCTCCTGGTGGGGGTCGTGTTCACCCTCCTCCGCTCCGTGGGGCGGGCCTCCCGCCGCCCAGGCCCCCGGGAGATGTCCCTCCTGGTGGCCATCGGAATCCTGGGGCTGACCTGGATCATCTATGACCTGATCTATGCCGCCATGGCCTTCCAGGGTCCCCTCGCCTGGCTCCACGCCCTCCTCCTTGCCGTTATGGCCGGCCTGGCCTGGATGACCCTGAGCCTCCGGCCGGGGACCAGCGGAGATCCCCTGACGATCCTCCTGCGCCCCCTCCAAGGTTTCATGGGAAAGGGCCTCTGGTCCCGACTCCTCTGGGGTGCCCTGGTCACCCTCCTGCTTCTGGGGCTCTCCCGCAAGGCCCAGGTCTTCGACTGGAACTTCCTCTTCCAGAAGCTGCTGGTGATCCTGGCCTGGGCCCTGGGCTTCGCAGGCTGCCACCGATTGGTTTCCCACCGTGCCCGGAATCGCGGGCGCCTCCTCTTCGCTTCCACCCTGCTGGTTCTGGTGGTCCTGCGCCTTCAGGCCTGGTCGCCCTGGGCCCCGGGCCTGGAATCCGCCCTGGAACTCCAGTCCGGATCCAACGTCTCCACCAAGCTGCTGCGGGAACTCTTCAGCCAAGGATCCTCGAGTCAGGGCTCCATCTACAAGACCCTCCAGGCCAACAGCAACATCTCCCAGGCCGTGCGAACGGATCCCGTCGAGGTGAACCATGTAGAGCACCTGAGCCCGGCCACCGGCTGGCGGCCCCACATCTTCATCGTCGTCATCGACAGCCTCCGACGGGACTACCTGGGCGCCTACAACCGGGAGGTGGCCTTCACGCCGAGAATGGACGCCTTCGCCCGGGAAAGCGTGGTGATGCGGAACGCCTACACGCGGTACGGCGCCACGGGACTTGCGGAGCCCTCCATCTGGGTGGGGGGTATGCTCCTCCACAAGCAGTACGTGACCCCCTTCTACCCCATGAACGCCCTCCAGAAGCTGATCGAGATCGATGGCTACCGGGCCTACGTCTCCGACGACTCCATCCTGGATGTGGTGGTCAAGCCCGGGCCTTCCCTCCGCCACATGGACGTGGGCGTGGGCACCCAGAGCCTTCGCCTGGCCCGCAGCCTCGGGGAACTCCAGAGCCATCTCGGGGAGGCCCAGCAGGGCCCCCTCTTCGCCTACCTTCAGCCCCAGGACATCCACGTATCCGTGATCAATCGGGAGGGGACGCCCCCGGGGGAGACCTTCCCGGGCTTCTATGCCCCTTACGCCAGCCGGGTGAAACGCATGGATGAGGCCTTCGGGCGCTTCATCCAGGACCTCAAGGACCGAGGGATCTACGAGGACAGCGTGGTGGTGCTTACCTCCGACCACGGCGATTCCCTGGGGGAGGAGGGCCGCTTCGGCCACGCCTACACCCTCTACCCGGAGATCGTTCAGATCCCCCTCCTGATCCACCTGCCCCGGCGCATGCAGGGCCTCTGGCGGGATCCCGAACAGGTCGCCTTCAATTCGGACATCACGCCCAGTCTCTACTACCTCCTGGGACACCGGCCCGTGAAGCCCAGCCCCATCATGGGCCGCCCCCTCTTCCTGGAATCCTCAGCCGAGGCCCAGGCCTACCGCCAGGAGCACTTCCTGCTGGCCTCCAGCTATGGCGCGGTCTTCGGCATCCTCGACCAGGCCAAGCATCGCCTCTACATCTCCGATGGTGTGAACTTCGCGGACCACCTCTACTCCCTGGGGGATCGCCCGGTCAGGAAGCCCCTCGGGGCTTCAGACAAGGCCCGCTACGACAAGCTGATCCTGGAACAGATCCAGGCCGTCAATACCTATTACCGCTTCACCCCTCCCCGATAGGATGTCCATGATCCGGCCCACCCTCGCCCTTCTGCCCGCCCTGATTGTGGTGGCCAGCGCCCTGCATGCCCAGGAGAACTCCGACGAGCTTTTCCTCAGGGCCCGCAAGCTCAGCTCGGAGCGCCACCGGGACGAAGCCCGTGCCCTCTGCCGCCAAGCCCTCCAGCGCAGCCCTGACTACCACGACATCCGGATCTTCATGGCCCGCACCTTCGCCTGGGATGGCAGGTACGACGAGGCCCGCACAGAGCTGCGCTACGTACTCGAGCGGGAGCCGAAGAACCTGGAAGCCCGGGAGGCCCTCCTGGATGTGGAATCCTGGTCGGACCGCCCCCAGGAGGGCCTGGCGTCCTGCGAGGAGGGGCTCCGCCTGCTCCCCGGACAGGCTAGGCTCCTCTACCGGCGCGCCCGCTTCCAGAAGACCCTGGGACAGTATGAATCCGCCCTGAAATCCAGCACCTTGGCCCTCCAGTCGGACCCCGATCTCCATGAGGCCCGGCTCCTGAGGGATGACCTCATTGAGCTCAACCAGCGATCCAAGGTCGGCCTCGACTACAGCTATGAGCACTATGACAAGACCTTCAGCGCTCCCTGGCACCTCGCGGCCCTCAGCCTGGGACACCGCTTCGACTTTGGATCGGTCACCGCGCGGGTAAGCCAGGGCTGGCGATACGGTGAGACCGGCACCCAGTACGAGGTGGACGCCTACCCGAAATGGAAGCCCGGCACCTACTTCTACCTGAACGCAGGCTTTTCGAGCGCCCCCATCTTCCCCAGGAACCGCTTCGGGGCGGAGATCTACCACAACTTCCCGGCGGGAATAGAAGGCTCCCTGGGATTCCGGCGCCTGAGCTTCGATGCCTCCAGCGTCACCATCTACACCGGCTCCATCGGGAAGTACTACCGGGACTACCTCTTCACCCTCCGGACCTACCTCACCCCCAGCGCCATCGGCTCCTCCCTCTCCGGGAGCCTGGCGGCCCGGCGTTATTTCAACGACCCCGATACCTACCTGAGCCTTTCCGTGGGCACGGGCATCTCCCCCGACCAGAGCTCTCCCACGGCGGAAGTCCTGCGCCTGCAGTCCCGGAAGGTCTCAGTGGGCGGACAGGCCCGGATCGGTCGGGCGTGGATAGCTTCATCTTCGCTGGCCTTTGAGGACCAGGAACTCTCCGCAGGCACCAAGCGCGGGCACTTCACGGCAAGCATGGGCCTGGAATACCGGTTCTAGGGGAAATGAATGGATATGGAAACAGTGGAACGGCAGGCGGGAGCAGGATGGCGATAGGAACTGGCAAACACTGGCCCGAGGGCACCAAGGTTCTGGTGGTGGAGGACTCCGCCGCCACGGCCCACCTGTTCAGTGCCCGACTCAAGATGGAGGGCATCGATGTCCTGACGGCACGGAACGGCCTGGAGGCCCTGGAAGTCCTGAAGCTGGAACCCATCTCGATCGTGGTGACCGACCTCATGATGCCGGGCATGGACGGCTACCGACTGGTGCGGGAGATCCGGCAGATGGCCCAGCCTCTGGCCTCCATGCCGATCATCGTGGTCTCCTCCAACCAGCGTGAGTCCGAACAGGTCCGCTGCTTTGAAGCCGGGGCGGACGAATACATGACCAAACCCATTTCCCTGCCCCTCCTCGTTGAACGAATCTACCGGCTCCTGCGCCGCAGCAACCGGGTCACATGACGCTGCCGACCCTTTCCCTGGAGCACGCGGTCCTGCTGCACGTCCTGCTCTGGGCTACCCTTGCCATGGCAGCGCTGCTGCTGCTCCTGATCCTCCTCAGCGCAGGCGTCCAGACCCGGGCGGACAGGATCAACAACCGGCGGATCCTGCTCTTCCAGGAATGGGAGGAGGGTCTCCCAAACTATCTCTACCAGGGCCAGACCCGGGAGGAAGCCTTCGGGCGGATCGAAGCGAAGGACCTGGGCTTCTTCCAGACCTTCCTGGGCCGCTACCGCAACACCCTGGGGGGTGAGGACGCCAAGCGATTGCGCACCCTCTACCGCGACCTGGGTCTGGAGAAGGACCTCCCCAGGCGCTTGACCCACCGGAATCCGGTGGTGCGGGCGCAGGCGGCCATGGAAATCCAATCCTACGGCTATGCGGAGCACCTTGGCCTGGTGGAGAAGCTGCTGGATGATCCCAAACCCTTCGTGGCCTTCGCCGCTGCCCGGACCCTCGGGGCCCTGCACGGGATCGACTACGCTCCCCACGTCTTCGATTGGGTGCAGCGTCAGGAGGACTATCAACAGGACCGCCTCCTGGAGCTCCTTGAAGGCTTTGGACCGGATCTCCTTCGTTGGCTGGAGATGAACCTTGAACCCACTGGAAGCAACCCCACACCCTGGCGCCTGTACGCCCTGCTGGCCGCTGGCATGAGGGACGAGGAATCCCTCCCCACCCTGCGCGGCCTGCTCAAAGTGCCGGAAGTGGAACTCCAGGCGGCGGTCCTGAGGGCCATGGGAGCCCTCGGGGACCTATCGGTCTGGGAGGAGGTCCGCCCCTTCTTCCATGCCTCGGCTCCCGCCCTGCGTCTGCATGCCGCACGGGCCGCAGGGCTCCTGGGGCACATCCCGGCAGTAGATGAGCTGGTGATACTCCTGGCGGACCCCGTCTACGAGGTTAGGCGGGAGGCCGGTACCTCCCTGATGGCCCTCGGGAATGTGGGCTGGGAAGCCCTGGAGTGGATTGCAGATGACCCCAGCGCGGACCGATTCGCCCGGGATATGGCCCTGGACCGGCTGGATTGGGGGCGCCCGTGAGCCTGGTCGGCGAATTCATCCTCATGGCGGCCCAGTGGGGCATCCTCACCTATTTCCTGCTCCTCCATGGCATCCAGTTTCTCCTGATCCTCAAGGCCTTCTTCGCCATCCGTAACTACCAGGGGCGCACCGAAGCCGACCCCCTGGACAACCTCTTCGAGACCACCCACGCCCTTCCCATCACCCTGGTCTGCCCCGCTTTCAACGAAAGCGCCGGGGTGGTGGCCAGCGTCTCCAGCCTGATCAGCCTCCGGTACCCGGAGTTCCAGGTAGTGGTGGTCAATGATGGCTCGACGGATGATACGGTGGCCCAGCTGGTGGCGGCCTTCCGCATGAAGCCCACCAAGCGGGTCATCCGCCAGCTCATTCCCACTCAGGAGATCCGGGCGATCTACGAAAGCCCCTATGTCCGGAACCTCGTGGTGGTGGACAAGGCCAATGGTGGCAAAGCGGATGCCCTGAACTGCGGCATCAACGTCGCCCGCTACCACCTGGTCTGCTGCATGGACGCCGATAGCCTCCTGGAACCCGATGCCCTGCTGAGGGTGGTGCGCCCCTTCCTGGATGAGCCCAACACCGCCGCATGTGGAGGGGTGATCCGGCCCCTCAATGGATGCCGGGTCACCTCCATGGGCATCCGGGGCATCTTCATGCCGGACTCCTGGCTGGCCCGCTTCCAGGTGGTGGAGTACCTCCGGGCCTTCCTCTTCGGGCGCATGGGGCTCTCCAGCCTGGGGGCCCTCTTCATCGTCTCCGGAGCCTTCGGGCTCTTCCGGAAGGACATCCTGGTCCGCTCCGGGGGCTTCTGCACCGATATCGTCGGAGAGGACTTCGAGATGGTGGTGCGCCTCCACCGCCTCATGCTGGACGAGAAGAAGCCCTACCATATCAGCCTGGTGCCCGATCCCATCTGCTGGACCGAGGCGCCGGAGCACTTCAACATCCTCCGGCGCCAGCGTAGCCGATGGCAGCGGGGCCTTATGGAAACCCTCTGGATGCACCGTCGCATGTGGTTCAACCCCGGTTACGGATTGATCGGCCTCTTCTCCATGCCCTACTTCCTGCTCTTCGAGGCCCTGGCCCCCTTCGTGGAGCTCCTGGGCTACGGGATCGCCCTCTGGGCCGTCTGGACCCACACCATCAATACCCCCTTCGCCCTGCTCTTCCTCTGGATGGCTCTGTTGCTGGGTATCTTCAACTCCGTGGTGGCAGTAGTGCTCCAGGAGATCACCCTGCATCGCTACCAGGGTCTGGGGGCCTGGAGCCGCCTGCTCCTGACCTCGGTCCTGGAGAACTTCGGCTATCGCCAGCTCACCCTCCTGTGGCGCGTCAAAGGCGCCCTGGACTTCATCCGGGGCAAGCGAAGCTGGGGAAGGATGGACCGCTACGGATTGAAAGGAAAGGAAGAGACAGCGCCCCCATCGGCACTATGATGGAGCCCATGCACCCCCTACCCTTGTCCATCCTCCTGCATCAGGCCCTGGAACTCCGGGTCGGCCGCCTGATGGAACTTACTTCACCGGAGGCCTGGTGGGAGGACGTCGAGGCCCTCCATCAGGCGCGGGTGGCCGCCCGTCGCCTTCGCGCGGTCCTGCGGCTGGTGGATCCTGAAGCCTATCCCGGCCTAAAGCGCCACCAGAAGCGCCTTGAGCGCTTCACCGAACTGCTGGGGGAGATCCGGGAACTGGATGTGCACAACCAGATCCTGGAGGAACTCGGCCCCGAACTGCCGGGCCCCCATGGCTGGGCCGCCCTGGAGCACGCCCTGGAACTGGTGGAGGCCAGACGTCGCCGGGCGAGAAAGCGCCTACCCTCCCTGGTGCAGGAACTGGAACTGGGCAAGGTGGCCTCCCTGCTGCCCAGCCCGGAATGGCCCTACCCCTTCCATGCCCAGGAGGCCCCTGAAGCGGCCTGGGCCCTCATGGCACCCCACCTGGAGGCCATCGCGGCACTGCTGCCGGAGCAGCAGCGCGAGGAGGATCCTACGGCCCTTCACCAGTTGCGCATCTACACCAAGAAGCTCCGCTACACCCTGGAAATCCTGGCCCCGATCTTCGCCAACCAGCCCCAGTCCCCCCTCAAGGAGCTGCGGGCCCTTCAGACCGTCCTCGGCGACCACCATGACTATGCCGCGCTGGAGTCAGGCCTCCAGGAACTGCTGGAAGGGTTGGAGCTCCGCAGCCGCCGGGTGCTGGCCGAAGGGCTTCAGGAGATCCTCCTGCACCTCTCCCTGGAGCGGGCCACCCAGTACGATCGCTTCCGTGAAATCGCGGATCTCTTCGCCCCTCCGGGCTTCACCCGGGAGCTGCACAACCGGCTGGGCCTTTCAGAGACCCAGGCATGAGCCGACGGGTCATCTCCTGGATCAAGAGCCTCCACGCCAAGCTCTTCCTGCTCACGGCGCTGGTCACCAGCGTCGTAACCATCCTGGTGGCGGCCTCCATCACCAACAACAGCCGCAAGGAGATGCTCCTCTACACCAAGCGGATGGCGATCCAGAACGGGCTGGCGGTGGAATCGGAGATCCAGCAGCGCTGGGACCTGGACTTCCACGACTTCAAGGACCCAGAGGCCCTGGGGGAATTCCTCCAGACCCTTTCCGGGGAAGACCGGATCATCTTCCAGATCGACGTCTTCAAGCGAGTGGCCGACAAGAAGGTGGCTCTCGTAGCCTCCTCCGTGGCCGAGGAGTCCGTGGATTCCGGGGCCCAGCTGGGCAGCTACCTCACACTCCAGGCCCCCCAGCCCGAACTGGTGGACCTCAATACCGGCAACAAGGCCTGGAAGGTCTACCTGCCCATCCGCCCCCCCAAAGGCCGCAAAGGCAACCTGGGCATCATCCGGGTCTACTGCGACCTGGAGCACTGGGAATCCATCTGGGCCAAGAACCTCCGGCGCACCTACACCATCCTGCCCTTCATCCTCATGGGGGAGTTCATCCTCCTCTGGGTTGTGCTGGGCACCGTCGTCAGCGACCCGGTGCGAGCCATCACCAGTGCCATGGCCAGGCTCCAGGAGGGCGATCCCGAAGCCAAGGCCGAGATCCGCAGGGCCGATGAGCTGGGCCAGATCGCCCAGAGCTTCAACACCATGGCCGTGGAACTCCGGCGTGCCACCCGGGAGAAGGAGTTCCTGATCGAAGAGGTGAGGGGCCTGAACACCCACCTCCAGGACCGCATCGACTCTGCCCTGGCGGAACTCCAGGCCAAGAATCAGGAACTGGAACAACTGGTGGAACGCAATGCGGTCCTGCGGGAGGAGCTTGGCCAACAGGAACGGCTCGCGGTGGCGGGCCAGCTCACAACAGCCTTCGCCCATGAAGTCGGCACGCCCCTCAACCTGGTGAACGCCCATCTCCAGCTTCTCCATAGCCAGACCGACCTGGGGGACCGGACCCGGGAGCGCCTGAACCTGATCCAGGCCCAGATCGAGCGGGTGGGGGACATCGTCCGCCGCATGCTGGGCCTGGTGCGGCGGCCCCAGCTCCAGCCGGAACCCGTCGCCCTGGAGAGCCTCCTTGCCGAACTCCATCGGCTCTGGCTCCCCACCTTCACGGCCCGCCACATCGCCTTCGAGACCGAGGTCCCCGCAGAATGCACCCTGTTGGCGGATCACAAACAAATGGAACAATTATTCATAAATCTGGTCAACAACGCCATGGACGCCATGCCCCAGGGCGGGAGCATCATCGCCCGGGCGCTGGCGCCCAATGAAGGCAACCGCTGGCAGGTGATCCTGGAGGACACGGGCTCCGGCATCCCCGAAGAGCTGCTGCCCATGGTCTTCCGGCCCATGTTCACCACCAAGCCCGAGGGCAAGGGCACGGGGCTGGGGCTCTCCATCTGCCGGGAGATCATCCGCGCCCATGGCGGCGAGATCAGCATCGAAGCCCCGGAAAGCGGCGGAACGCGGATCTGCTTCAGCCTGCCCGGGATGCCGAAGCTAAGCCCAAAGGGCCTGTAGGGGCACCGCCCAGAGCCCGGAACCAAAGGGCAGGACTTCTCTCCCAGCGTAGAGCACAACACCGCACTTCAGGCGTTCCCCCACCGAGTCCCTGAACAGCCGCAGTGCCTTGAAATCGCCTTCTGATACCGTTGAAGCCGCCTTGACCTCCAGGCCCACCAATTCCCGTCTCCGATTCTCCATGACGAGGTCCACCTCAAGGCCGGTGCTCGTCCTCATGTGGAAGAGGCTCGGCCTGGCCTTCGACCAGGCGGCCATCTTCACAAGTTCCATGACCACGAAGTTCTCCAGCACGGGACCCCAGGTACTGGGGTTCCGCACCATCCCATCGCGGTCCAGGCCCAGGAGGTGGGCGAGCAATCCAGAATCGTTGAAATAGAGCTTCGGAGTCTTGGCCAGACGCTTTCCCAGGTTCTCAAACCAGGGAGGCAGCTGGACCAGAAGGAAAAGGGTCTCAAGCAGGATCAGGTAGCGCTTCAAGGTCACCTGATTGAGTCCCAGGCTTCGGCCCAGGTCGGCAATGTTCATGGGGCTTCCGGCTCTTGTCGCCACGGACTGGAGGAGCCTGGGAAGATGAGCCACCCCCTCGATGGCCGCAAGGTCCCGCACATCCCGCTGGATCAGCGTCGTCAGATAGGCCTCGAACCAGCGAGTGCGCGCCTCAGGGCTCCTCCGGGTAGTCACTTCCGGGTAGCCTCCGCAGAGCGTACGCTCCATGAGTTCCTCGCGATCCAGCCGGGCCGGTTGCAGGTGCTGGACCCCGCCTCCGAAGCAGGCGTCCACGAAAGCGGGATACTTCCCCTCCATCTCGGCTTGGGCGAGGGGCCAGAGCGTCAAGACCTCCATTCTGCCCGCAAGGCTTTCCGACACCTTCGGCAGCGCGAGGATGTTCGCCGAACCCGTGAGCACGAAACGGCCGGCCCGACGGTTCCGATCGACGGATGCCTTGATGGGCAGCAGAAGCTCCGGGGCGCGCTGCACCTCGTCCAGCACCGCACGCTCCCCGAGGGAGGCCACGAATCCCTCCGGATCCGCCTTGGCGGATGAAAGCGTTCCCAGATCGTCGAAGGTGCGGAAATCGATACCCCCCTCCAGCGTCTGGACCAAGGTGCTTTTGCCTGTCTGGCGGGCCCCGGCCAGGAAGACCACAGGTGTGTCCCCCAAGGCGTCGCAAAGCTTAGAGGAAAGGGCTCTGGCGTACATGTTTGCAAATCTAACACCTAATGTTGGATTTTCAAACATCGCATGCTGATTCTGCAATCCATGCGTCCGGACCTTACATCCCCACCAGTTCCACGCCGTCCAGGGTCTCGCCCAGGCAGCGTTCACCGATCTCCTTGAGGCGGGAACCGGCATCCGTCAGCAGGATCTTAAGGGGGCCCTGGGCACTGGCGGTGCGGAAGCCCAGGGAGCCCTGGAGGAGGCGATCCACGCTCCGGGCCGTGACCTCGCCGCTGTCGATCCAGGTCGTATCGGGACGGACCCGCGTCAGGGCGGGCAGCAGCAGGGGGTAATGGGTGCAGCCCAGGATGAGGGTCTTCACCTCGAAGGGAAGCTGGTTGAGGTAGCGGCGACACACGCTATCGGTGATAGGGTCATCCAGCCAACCCTCCTCCGCCAGCGCCACCAAGAGCGGGCAGGCCAGGCTGTGGATCACCGCGTCGGGCTTGCGACGCCGGATCGCCGTCTCGTAGGCTCCGCTCTGGACCGTCGCCATGGTGCCGATGACTCCAATGGGTCCCGAGACCGTCGCCGCCGCTTCGGCCCCAGGCTCGATCACGCCCAGCACCGGGCAGGGGCTCACGGCCTGCAGGGCCCCCAGGCCCAGGGCCGAGGCCGTGTTGCAGGCGATGACCAGGAGCTTGGGGTCGAAGCGCTGAAGGATCTCCCCGGCCTGGAGGGCGTAGCGGGCCACCGTTTCCGGCGACTTGCTGCCGTAGGGCACCCGGGCGGTATCCCCCAGGTAGACGATGGCCTCCCCCGGCAGGAGGCGCCGGAGCGCCCGCACCACCGTCAGCCCGCCCACGCCGGAGTCAAAGACACCGATGGGGCGATCGGGCCGGTTCATGGCATCCGCTCCGCCAGGATGGCTACCCAGGCGCCTTCCTGAAGCATCTTTTTGGGCTGGAAGCCCTGGGAGACCAGGCTCAACAGGGCCTCGTCCTGCTGCTCGGCCAGGATGCCCGAGGCCACCAGCCAGGAGCCTGGCCGGGTGATCTCGGCCATCCGGGGCAGGAGTTCCTGGATGGTGATGAGGAGGATATTGGCCAGGAGACCGCTGTAGGGGCCATTGACCCTCGGATTGTCCAGCAGGCCCACGAAGCTGTCATAGGGCTTCCGGCCCTGGAGCACGTCCTGATTGAGCTCCACCAGCTCTTCCATGGCGGGACCGCAATCGGGGTCCGCATCGAAGGCCGTGACATCCTTGGCTCCCAGCAGGAAGGCCGTGAGGGCCAGAATGCCGGTGCCCGCTCCGATGTCCAGGATCGGCCCCTCCAGGCGACCCGCTTCCGCCAGGGTCTCCAGGTGTTCCATGCAAAGCCGGGTGGTCTCATGGCCCCCGGTGCCGAAGGCCAGGCCGGGGTTGACGACGATGGGGGTGCGCCCGACCGGGGAAGGGGCTTCGTCCCAGAGGGGCTTGATGTAGAAACCCTTGGCCACATCGAAGGAGCCGAAGCCTTCACGGCTCTTTTCGAGCCAGTCCTCGTCTGCAAAGGTCTCGGCCTCCTGGAGCTTCACGCCCTCAAAGGCCTTCAGGCCATCGGCACTGGGCACCTCCAGGTGGGGCGGGAAGTAGGCGTAGAAGGTGAAGGGAGCGTCCACCTCGCGGTAGTAGGCGCTGGCGCCCTGCTCATCCAGCCAGGCGCAGAGGCGATCCTCGGCGGCAACGGGCACCTCGAGGCGCCATCTCGTGTGAAGCGTGTTCTCAACCATAGGTCAAGGTTATCACCTGGCGAGGAGCATGCTGACGGCCATTACCGCCATGCCCGAGACCACCCCGCTGATGGCGTAGTGGTGCTCGCCGTATTCCCGGGCCGTGGGAAGCAGTTCGTCCAGCGAAATGAAGACCATGACCCCGGCAATCCCGGCAAAGACGAGACCGAAGAGGGTTTCACTGAGGTAGGGGGCCAGAAGGAGGTAACCGAGGAGGGCCCCGATGGGTTCGGCCACGCCGGAAAGAAAGGAATAGCCAAAGGCCTTCTTGCGGTTCCCGGTAGCAAAGTAGATGGGCACGGAAACCGCGATGCCTTCGGGAATGTTGTGGACAGCCACCGCCACGGCGATGAACACCCCCAGTGCGGGATCGTTAAGGGCCGAGAAGAGGGTGGCCATTCCCTCGGGGAAGTTGTGGATGCCCACCGCAAGCCCGGTCATGAGCCCGGTCTTCAGCAGCTTGTGCCGCGCGGGATCAGCCGCCATCTCGTTGGCGGTGTGAACCTCGTGAGGGTTGATCACATGGGGCACCAGGCGGTCAATGACCGCAATGAGGAGCATCCCGCCGAAAAAGGCCCCCGCAGCCAGCCAGCCCCCGCTACGCACGCCCCACACATGCACCAGGCGATGCTGGGCATCCACCAGCAACTCCACCATGGAGATGTAGATCATGACCCCCGCGGAAAAGCCCAGAGCCACCGAGAGGAAGCGCGTGTTGGTGCGTTTGGCGAAGATCCCCAGGAGGCTCCCCACCCCGGTGCTCAAACCAGCCAGGGCGCAAAGCCCGAATGCAAACCAGAAGGCCGGATGCATTCGACTCACCCCCTTCGGTAGATCGCCTGAATCTCCCCGACGAAGACCCGATGGTAGTCCTTGAGGGGGTAGAGGGCTTCGATGGAGGGATCCAGGAAGCCTGCGGGGTCGAGGTCCTGGTGGTAGAGCTTCCGGCACTGGATCACCAGTTCCGCCTGCTCAAAGGTCGTGCCGCCCTCTTCCGTGGGAATGGGCGTGAAGCCGGTCTTCTGGGTCTTGTCCACGTGGCGTCCGGACTCGGTGCCGAAGATATTCAGGGCGCCCCGGTGCTCATGGGAGAAGAAGGAAAGGGTGAAGACCTCATGCTTCTCCACGAACTCCAGGGTGTAACGGGTGGGCCGGATGTAAATGGTGGCCACGTTCTTCTGCCAGAGCACACCCAGGCCGCCCCAGCTCGCCGTCATGGCGTTATGGGCCTCGGGGGTGCCGGCGGTGATGAGCATCCACTGGTGTCCGATCAGGGCGAAGGGGTTCTCGTGGAAGCCATCGACCCCGGACTTGGTGAATCCCTGCATGTCATTCCTCCTCGGTGGCACTCAACTCTACATCCTCCAGATCCAGGCGCTTCATCTTCTCCAGGAAGGTGGTGCGCTTGAGGCCGAGGAGCTCGGCGGCCCGCTTCTTGTTCCCCCGGGTGATCTGGAGGCTCTGGAGCATCAGCTTCTTCTCCATCTCCGACACCACCTGATTGAGGTCCAGGCCGTCCGGGGGCAACTCCAGGCTCGAGGGAGCGGACTGGGGGGTCGTGAAGAGCGCGTTCACCGGGCTGGGGGTCGAAAGCTCGGGCACGTAGTCGCCCATGCGCTCCGCCAGGAAGGCGAAGTCCTCCCGGGTCAAGACGGGCCGGGAAGCCGAAAGGACGAGGGCTCGCTCCACGGCGTTCTCCAGCTGACGCACATTGCCGGGCCAGGGAAGGGCCATGAGGAGCGGATCCACCGAAGGGTGGAGGGCCTTGGGATAGAGCCCGTGCTGGCGGGCTTTGCGATTGAGGAAGTGCTGGGCCAGGAAGGGGACCTCGTCCCGGCGCTGGCGCAGGGGCGGAAGGGCAATGGGCACCACCTCCAGGCGGTAGAAGAGATCCTCCCGGAAAGAGCCGTCCTGCACCTTCTTCCAGAGATCCTGATTGGTGGCCACCACCACCCGCACATCCACCTTGATGGGGCCCCCGCCCCCGAGGGGCTGGACCTCCCACTCCTGGAGTACCCGCAGCAGGCGGACCTGGGCCGCAAGCGGCATGGTGCCCACCTCGTCCAGGAAGATGGTCCCGCCATTGGCCTCACGGAACTTGCCCGGCGTGTCTTTGCGGGCATCGGTGAAGGCCCCCTTGGTGTAGCCGAAGAGTTCGGATTCCAGCAGGTTTTCGGGGATGGCGCCGCAGTGGACCGGCACGAAGGGCTGATCCGCCTCGTTGCTCATGCGGTGGATGGCCCGGGCGATGACCTCCTTGCCGGTGCCGCTCTCCCCCGTCAGGAGCACGGTGGCCCGGGTGGCCGCAGCGGCCCGGGCCTTGGCCAGGACATCCTGCATGGCGGCGCTGATGCCCACCAGCCCCAGCCCCAGGGCCTGGCTGGCTGTGAGGGGAGCCTGGGGCAGAGCCAGGGGACGGAGCCCGGGCGTGGGCGGATCCTCCCGCAGGAGGCTCCATCGCACCGAACCCAGGGCGGCCCACGCCGCCAGGGATTCCGGAGGCAGGGGCTTCGACCGGAGGAGGAGAATGGGCAGGGCCCCCACCTCCGCCACCGCCCGGGCCAGGGCCGGGGGAGGCTCGGGGGCCTCGGCGCTGATGGCCCAGAGATCCGCCTCCACAGGAGGCAGGGCCGGCGTGGCGCCCTTGTCCAGGCTCACCCCCCAGACCGCAGCCCAACGCTGCTCCAGCCCATGGGTGGGCTCGCCTAGAGTGGACCAATGGAGGCGGGGCAGTGTGTTCATCCAGACCTTTGATTCGAGTTAGAACCAGCCTAGAACCAAACAGCTAGGGTTCAAAGTCAAAAAGTTGACGCCCCGGACGAACCCAAGGATTCAGCGCCCATGCGAAACTTATCCCTTCAACCCTGAATGAGGTTTTCCCATGTCCCGCCTCAAAGCCCTCGCCCTCACCGCTGCCCTGCCCCTGGCCGCCCAGACCTGGGACCTCCGCCTGGAGCTTCCTTTCCCCAAAGGCCAGAACCTCCCCCAGACCCTGATCTCCGGTAGTGGCGAACTGGTGCGGGGCGGCCTGGACACAGGACACGGGTACATCCTCAGCGCCAGCCACCGCCTGATAAGGGTCGGCCCCGTCCTCAAGCTGGAGTGGGGGACGGAATTCTCCCACTGGCAGGCCGATGGCCAGCTTCTCAACGGCACCGCCATCTCCTCGACCCAGCTCCGCCAGACCGGCCTGGGCCTGGGGCTCAACGCCCAGTTCTGGCTGCCCTTCACCGGCGCCGCCGGGGAACTGGGCCTTATCGAACGGGTCCAGCACTACTCCTTTGAGGCCGCTGGCGAAAAGCAGACCGAAACCCTGGCTCGCCCCTGGCTGCGCGTGGGCCTGCGCTACCGCCTGCCCCTGCCCTTCGCCCCCTACCTTGCCGCGAGCTACCAGCAGCCCATCACCAAGGACCAGCCCGTCAAGCTCCAGAGCACCGCGGACGTCCAGGGCTACCTGAAGGCCCAGGGCAGCGGTCAGGAATTCGAGCGGATGTGGACCTTCGGGCTGGGGGTCATGTTCTGATGCGAAAGCGCCCTCAGACATGGCGCATTCGCACAAACAAGCCGGAAATGGCCCGGAGACTTCATCCGAGGAAGACATCTGCGCGACCCACAACAAGGGAAGGGCAATGCTGAAGCTACAACAAA
>Ga0316602_10000246_pt1 | contig 44610 bp, 51 predicted proteins | sample OWC_soil_day10_C_FD_203103 | JGI IMG/M metagenome (GOLD analysis project Ga0316602, IMG submission 203103) | Wetland soil microbial communities from Old Woman Creek delta, Ohio, United States - OWC_soil_day10_CT | ecosystem: Environmental > Terrestrial > Soil > Wetlands | place: USA: Ohio... | reverse complement strand
ATCTTAAACGTATCCAATGATTTCAGTGTTTTAAAACTGGCAAGTGAGAACGGGACCATAGAAGCCCTTACCATAACCGGGAGAGTTCCGGTAAAAACCTATCTCATCTTAAAGGATTTAGACACTGGGACAGAGCTTCCAGCCTTCATGGGAACAGGAAACAGCCTAATCTTGACGGCTGATGACGGGATCACGAACGGACATTTATATGAGATTACCGAGTATACCAAGTATTCAGACGGTCAGACAGAAAAATCCAGGAAAGAGACCAGACGGATCTATCTTGATGATCAGGGAAGCTACACGCTGCCTTCCAGAACTTATTTAGAAACCAGGCAAGAACTGACTGACTTAGAGGGAAATGTACTGGCAGACTGGACCGTCAGTGACGATACCCACGATTACACCATAACCAATCCAGTCACGAAAGAGAATCCGATTGCCAAAGTAACAAGTAGCGTTGGAGCAGATCACAGTGCAGTAAAAACAGGAAGTGTCGTGAAATACACAATTTCCTACACCAATCCATACAGTTACCCGGCAGATATAAAGGTAAAAGCAGTTCTTTCTGAGGGACTTGATTACCTACGCTCCACGGCTTATGGAGTGGAGTTAAACGGAACCGTAACCTGGAATCTTTCTGATGTAGCCGCTCATGAAAGCGGAACCGTGGATGTGGTGATCGTGGTGAGCGGAGAAACAGGAACAGAAGCGAAAGCAACCTTTTTAACGACAGCCGGAGTGGTCACAAAAACCACCAGTCTCTGGAATCCGATTGTTCCGGACGGTTCAGTGAGTATTATCAATAAGCTGACGGGAACCGGAAAGAGCCAGACAGATCCATTTACTTACCATGTGAAGTTCACAGATCAGGAAGGAGCGGTTCTAATTGGCTACCAGGCATTCACCGGCTCTGAAACAGGGAGAATCAAGGGAGAGGGGGACATTACCCTTACCGGGGACGGATTTATCACCTTTTCTGGTCTGCCCTATGGGATCGGATATGAAATCACGAAAAACGAAGCGGACGGATATGAACCAGGAGAGGAGAGTATTACCGGAGAAATCCAGAAAAATTTTCAAAGCGCTGTATTTAAAAGTAACCGGGATGATGAATCAATCCGGGAGATTTTAACAGCTGGGGGAAGCTATCAACTTACAGAAACAACAACTTATAGTGATGGAAGTATCCTTACAAGTGGTGCATACCAATTCGAAGTAAACGCTTTGGGAGTAATTGATAACGTAGATATGGAAGACCGGACAGTACAGCTTTATTTCTCCAAGATTGACCAGGATACGGGTAAGGAACTTTCCGGAGGGAGCTATCAGCTCGTTGATGCAGAGACGAATGAGATAATTTATGAATTTACCAAGGAGGGAGAGTACGTACAAATCCCAGCAGAACTTATAACACCTGGAAAAGAATATATCTTCCAAGAAATCACTTCTCCGGATGGTTATGCTTACGAAAAAGATATCAGTTTTACTGCAGAGGATACCGGAGTCGCAGAGACCATCATTATGGAAGATCAAAAGACAGAAGTGGAGATATTAAAAACAGATCAAGAAACCGGAGAACTTCTAAGCGGCGGACGGTTTGCTGTCAGGGAAAAGGATACTGGCACGTTGATTAAGGAATTTGCACCAGCAGGAGAACCAATAGTTTTTACCGGACTTTTCATTGCCGGCAGAACCTATGAACTTTACGAGGAGGAGCCTCCGGCCGGGTATGCCTACAATGAGAGTGTGACATTTACTGTACCGGAAGAAGCTGAAACCATAACCGTCACCATGAAGGATAAAAAAACGGAAGTTGAGATTCAGAAACTGGCCAAGTCTCTGACGGAAAGTACTCCTTCTGAAGCAGCTCGTTTGTTATCCGGAAGCACGCTTCAGATCTTAAATGAGGATAAAACAGCCGCAAAGGCGGTCCGTGATGGAAATGGTATAACAGCCGGTGATGATTTAATCTTTACAACAAAAAGTCAGTTTGAAGTGATAAACGGACAGCTGATCGCTGGAAAAAACTACTGGCTCCATGAAGTAAAACCGGCAGATGGCTATGCGTATGCGGAAGATGTTGCCTTTACCGTCAGCCTAAATGGGGCAAGGGATACGGTGATTATGATTGATGACCCCACCCATGTAATCCTCGCTAAAAAAGCAGCCACGGGCAGTGATGAACTTCCAGGAAATCATATGAGTGTAACAGATAATGAAGGAAATCCGGTAGAAGAGTGGGTAACTGGGGAGCAGCCTCATGAGATCATCGGAAAGCTAATAGCCGGAGAAACATACCACTTTGTTGAAGAAAAGCCAGCAGATGGGTATGCCTATGCGGAAGATATTTCCTTTACTGTAGGAAAGTATGGAGAGATAGACCAGGTTGAAATGAGAAATGAAATTACAAAAATTAAAATTAATAAGGTAAACACGGCTGGAAATCAGTTATCCGGAGCTATATTACAGATCCTTGACAGCAGTAAGACCGTTGTAAAAGAATTTGAAACGACAGAAAATCCAACAGAAATAAATGGATTACTGGTAGTCGGTGAAACTTATTATCTCCACGAAGTAAAGGCACCAACAGGATATCTGCTTTCTTCTGATGTACCATTTACAGTCCGGAATGAACTCCTGGAAGTAACCATGACAGATCCAAAGAAGACAGATCCAGGTTCGAATCAAATGACTATTCAGAAGATAGATGCAGAAACCGGTCAGGGTATCGAAGGAGTAGAGTTTACTCTATATCGTTCCAGCGGTTCAAAGTATAAAGTAGTGACAACAAAAGCAGATGGCTATGCCACTTTTGATATGCCATCAAACGGAACGTATGTCTATAAGGAAACTAAAGCAGCACCGGGATATTTACTATCAGATGAGACCTATACATTTGCAGTAGATAATGGTGAGATTGCAAGTGAAAGCACAGTAAGCGTAGTAAACGTTCTTTGCCCTGAAATAATAATTGAAAAACGGGATGGAGAATCAGGTGCCTCTTTAGCCTTTACAAAAATAAGGGTATGGGATAACGAAGGCTGGTCAACCGTAGAATTGACTGAAGAAGATGGTACCTTTACAATTCGACCATCACATACAGGAACTTATTATATACAGGAAATAGAAGCACCACCAGGGTACATTCTTAATGATACCATCTATGAATTTGTAGTACATAGTGCTGGAAATGTGACTGGAACAACCATTATTTACAATCATAGGGATGATGGTTCAATCAAAAAAATCGGAAAGGTAACAGCGTTTTACTCTTCTGCTTTGAGCGGTAGGGGATATGCCGATTTTGGAAAAACCGGATTACATGTGCCTGGTGCGAAAACGGGTGATAATACTCCAATTGGGAAGTATCTGGCAATTTTAATCATTTCCATACTGGGTATTTTAGGTGCAGGAATGTGGAAATGGAAGAAGAGACTGGGAGGAAAAAATAATCTAAAGAAATTCATGATGGTACTGTTTATCATAGCTGCAACAATGACGGTCAAAAATGAAGTTTATGCCTCTCAAATACTGCCGACAGAAACAATTCAGGAAACCGCTGCGGAAATATCCGTAGCGGTGGATGAAGAGATAGATGAAATCAGTTCTGAGGGGGACAAGCTTATTATTACATCTCCAGCATTTGTAGATGATCCGGAAAATCATTTGCCGGAAGAACAATATGAATATGGAGGTCAGATTTATGATTTGGCCAGCTATGAAATAATAAACACTGCCTTAAAGGAACGAACAAAATCAGTAAGTGATGTTGTGGACTATAAAGGAGTTGAACAGATAGACAAGATTCCGGTCAGTTCTGAGTTTGAAGTAAAAAATAGAGTTACCGGTGAGATTGTCAGTGTAGATGTGCCGCTGGCAAGTTACGAATATGGTAATTATCACTGGTCAAATGATTTTGAATTCCTGGTAACAGTTGAGGAGGCGGATGCAGATGTTTATGCTCTTGGAAACATTCTGGTCCCTAAAAGAGAGAATGCTCCATTTTCCGGTTATGAGATTGAACTTCTTAATTTGATTCAGGTATCTCCGGACTATTACAGACTTGACAATGTGGAATGGGCTGGTGATCCGTGGACTGAAAAAAATGGAAAGATCTACAGACAGGCAGTAGCTAAAGGGGCGAAACAAGTTGCAGATGTACAGGCCCAATATGCTGGAAACGTTGTTTTCGAAGCTAAGCCCGGAAAGGCTGTTCGTGCGTTGTATACTTTGGAAAGCCATGAGGAAGTGAAACCGAATGAAAGCAGCCAGGGTAAAAAAGGACTATGGGATTATCTGAAGGATTTATTAGATTTTATCCTCAATTTTATTAAAAACCATCCCGTTATAAGCGTAAGTATCGGACTTGTAATTATAATCGCATCAATGATACTGATTTTCGATCATCTTTCTAAGAAAAATAAAAAGGAGGACAAACAATGAAAACCATAGGAATAGCCGGAAGTCAAAGCCGGATCGGCACAACAACTCAAGCGTTACAAATGATTTTGTGCCTGCAGCGTTTGGATTATAAGGTAGCCTATATCGAAATGGGGAATCAAGGTTATTTGACTGACCTTAAGGACCTTTTTCTGGATGAGGTTCAGAAAAATGAGAAAACTGGAAGTCTTATTTTTCAGGAAGTCGAACTGTATGGGAGTGATGATATTGTAACAGCCAATGAACAGGGATATGACTATGTCGTAAAAGATTACGGAGCTGTTACAGATCCGGATTTTCAAAAACTGTCATTTTTGGATCAGGATATCAAAATTATGGTAGGGGGAATCAAGGCCAATGAAGTTGTATATGCAGAGAACATTTTAAAAGAAAAGTGCTACGAGAGAGTAAGATACATATTTAGCTTTGTGCCTCTGCATGATCGCCAGAATGTAAAAAGAAGTATGAGAAAACAGAATGTAAGTACTTATTTTGCTTCCTATGCGCCGGATCCTTTCATCTATGAAGAAAATGAAGTCTATGAGTACCTATTGGGAGAGCAGTAAATATGAGGTACGAAAATAGACTGGCAGCAAAAATAGAACAGCAGGAGGAGCAGAAAAAGCAGCAAGAAAAATTAAGAAAAAAATTTGGTGTAAAAGAAGAAGGAATTATTCAGATTGTAAAAAAACGAATAAGTGAAATTGTTATTAATCATATGATATCCCTGATGAAAACGGCACTTTGGATCTTAATTCGTTTATTGGCTTTAACAGGAGCTCTTGCGTTACTTTATCCGGACACCAGGCTGGCCATGCACAGCCTGGGACTGGATTTAATAGATCAAGCATTATCTCTTATTGGAGGATAGTAGTTTGCAATATAAAAATTACCCAATGGCTCTCTTTATTGGAATTTGCATAATTGGAGTAAGCTACGCTGGCCTTGGGCTACTTAGTGCCAGAAATGCATATCATACGGCGGATAGGGGGTATAAAATGCTGCAGGAGCAGAGGCGCTCTTATAAAACAGAGGAAAATCCAGTAAAAGATGCCTTTACGGAGGCTATGAAGGAAATTAATCCGAATTATACTGCCTGGATTGAGATTAATGGAACGAGCATTGATTATCCTATTGTACAGGCTGATAAAGATTATTTAAATTATGATTTTTACGGAAAGGAGAGCGTTTCTGGATCTTTATTTGTAGGCAGCGGTCAGGAGCCTTTTAAAGACTTAAATACTATAATTTTCGGGCATAACATGAAGGATGGAACCATGTTTGCTGGTTTAAAAAAATATCTGGACAAAGCTTGGTTTGAGGATCACCCTATTGTAAAAATCCAGTATAAAGGGGAAATTCTTCAATATGAGGTGTTTTCTGTTCAGATTCTTCCAGAAGAGAACACGGTATCGTACATATACGAGTTCAGTGATAAGGAATATGAATCATTTTTAAAAAAAGTATCGATTAACTCCTTGATAAAATCAAAAAAAACAATAGATAATGCTCCAATAATTACCCTGTCCACTTGTTATGGGGCAGCAAAAAGATTAATTGTAGCAGCGCAGGAGGTGAAGTAAGTAATGGCATCACAGTTGGATAAAGATGTTGATCAGGCAATAGCCGGTGCAATCTTTGGCGTGGGGAGGTTTATAAAAAAGGTATTTAGGGGAATTAAGAAATTAAAATCAGTAAAATACTTAATTGGACTTTTGTTAGCGGTAGTTATGTCTTTTTTGGCATATAAGTTCCGGCCATTATTATTTTTACAGCTCGAAAGGGTTAATTTGCCGGGATACTTGCAGCGTGCAGTATATATTCTGTTGTTTTTCAACCCATTGATCTATCTGGCAATTATAGGCAGTGTTGGAGAGAGGGAGGTAGAAAAATTTTATAAAATTTTTCAGGAGATTGAATTTAAAGGCCGGGATGGAAAATATCCATATTTCCTAAAAATGTATGAGGATGATGCAAAAAGAATCATTTATTTATTTAAAACTTCAATTAGTCTAGGAGAATGGAAAAAGAACCAGGATCGTTTGGAAATGGCACTGGATTGTACTATTTTGCAGATGATGAATAAAGCAAGTAAAAAGGTGGTCGAGATAACAGCGTTGTCCAGTGAATACAAACTGACTGAAATGGTTATGTGGGATGATGAATTTATTCCGGAGAAAGAAAGTTGTCTGGCAGTCGGTATAGGTGTCATGGGTCAAGTGTCTTTTGATCTTGATAGTACCCCTCATGTTTTGGTTGCTGGAGAGACGGGATCGGGTAAATCTGTTATTTTACACGTTTGTTTGTGGCAGATGATCACGAAATCAGCCCGGGTGGTTATGTTAGATTTCAAAGGTGGGGTTGAGTTTGGTCTGGAATATGAGCAATATGGAGAGGTTGTAACAGATAGAGAGCGAGCTGCGGAAGTTCTTGAGGAACTTGTTAAGGAAAATGCATTAAGACTGGCACTATTTAGGAACAGCCGGGTTAAAAATATTACAGAATACAATACCAAAACTAATAGCCATTTATGCAGAATTGGTGTTTTCTGTGATGAAATAGCTGAAATGATGGATACAACTGGGGTTCCGAAAAAGGAAAGAGAAATTTATGAGAAGATTAAAGGTTTATTATCTACTCTAGCAAGATTATCTCGATCCACAGGAATTAATCTTATTATGGGTGTGCAGAGGCCGGATGCCAATGTTTTAACTGGTCAGATCAAAAACAATATTCCGGTGCGTATATGTGGACGTTTTGCAGATAAATCGGCTTCAGAAATTGTTTTAAACTCGACAGCAGCCACGGGGCTACCTGAGATAAAGGGGCGATTCTTATTTTTGAGGGGCAATGAATTAATTGAATTTCAGGCATATCTTTTCAAAGATTCTATGCTAACAGATATAAGCGTTGACAAGGGCAGTATGTTGATTGAACAGACAAAGGCAAAGGCAAAAGAATCACAGTATTATGAAAAAACGCCTATATATGCCCAGGATGAAAAAAAAGAAACAAAAAAAGATTATGGACTGGATCGTTATCAGGATTTAAATCTTAATTTTGACTATGGAGACATAGGAGACGATGGTTCAATTGATTGGAGCGTAGACAAATGATTTTTAAGAAAAAAGAAAAAAAAGAAGCTCCTCCCAAAAAGTTAAAGAAAAAAGGAACTGGTGAGGAGATCAATCAGGAAGATCCTGAAGATTCAAAAGAAATCAATATTCCCAGTAAGGAACCTAAGTTAAAGAAAAAAGAAAATAACAAGGTAAAAAAAGAAAAAGATGATTCCTATATTATGAAAAAAAATACTGGGATGCAAGCTTTGAGAGTGCTATTTTGGCTTATTTTGTTATTTATCTTCTTCCGGGGAGTGTTTGAAATTTTAAAACCAACAAAAGCATCTGAGATCACAGCAATTATTAATAATTTTAAGGAAGAGCAGAAGCTTATAGGAGACCATCCGGAAGAACTGATGCAATTTGCGCAGGATTTTGCGAAAGAATATCTGACTTATAACCAATCTGGAGAAAGCGATTTTAGAGAGAGAATTAAGCCCTATGTTTCGAAACGGATTAATAATCTTTCGGGCATATACGGTTTTAAAAATTCTGCAAAAGCTATCTATGTGAATGCATATAGAAAAGAAGCATACAGCAGTAGCCAGTATGATGTTTATGTGAGTGCGGAGGTTCAGTATGAAATAAAAAATCTCGATACCGGTGAAATAAAGCAATCAACGGATCTGTGTACATTAAAAATCCCTGTCACAGTCACAAATAAGGGATATTGTATAGAGGGATTGCCGTTATATGTAGCAGATAACCGCTTGGATACATCATTTAATCCGGAAGAAGCGATGCCAGGAACGGAAATAGACAGTAAAGAGATTGAACCGGCCATTACAAACTTCCTGGATGCGTATTATTCACAGGATCAGAGCATGATCAACTATTTGCTAACAGAAGATGCAGATAAAAGTAAGTTTATTGGTTTAAGCAAAAGGTATTCCTTCGAAAAAATTGATTCAATAAAAGCCTATAAGACAGAGGGAAATGAAATTATCTGTATTTTGAAAGTAAAAATTCAGGATGCAGTTAATGAAGAAACAATATATCAGGAATTTAATGTCCAAGTAATTCAAGGAGGTGATAAGTACTTCATAAAGGATATAGATTCCAAAATAACTACATTAAATTTAAATCAGGAGGATAAGTAAATGAAAAATTTTAAAATGGGAAACAGATATAGAAAAGCGATAATAATGGTGATGGCAATGCATTTTGTTCTAATTATGACAATGACAAGTTATGCCAGTGATTATGCAAAGAATGGAGTTAACTGGCTTTTAGATCAAGCTTTCTGGGTCGCCATAGGATTTATGGTGCTTGGTGTTATTGTGTCGTATGTAAAGAAGGCCACTTCTGCAATGATAATATCAATTGTGGTTGGAGGTATTGTTGCATACATATGTAAAAGTCCTGAGTCAGTAATTAAAATAGGTGATGCACTGAGCCGGGCAGTAATGGGAGGTTGATAATGTGGAGACAGATAAACCAAGTACAATTACTTTATACAGTTACAGTAAGGTCTGGAAGATAGAGAAAAAGATCTATGCAGTTCAGAATTTCACATTGCCTGTACCAATTGATCCATGGCAGATTCTTTATTTCGTTGGAACCTGGATCGTATGCAGTGTGGTATTTGGAGTAATACCGGGATTTACAAAAATCCCGGTGGTTCTCCGGTCAATTGCTCTACCACTTGCAATATCCCGATTCCTTATGACTAAAAAAATGGATGGGAAAAATCCGCTGCGTTTCATTTTAGGAATCATCGTTTTTCTTTTTACAGAGCAGGGAAAAAGTGTGGAACGATTCGCAAGTGTTCCAGAGAACCAGAAAATCGTGAAATTAGAGTGGAATTGTAGTGAGGGAATACGAGAAAAGGAGGCTTGAAATGTACAGTTGTCCGATTAATTATTATATAGATAATCTGGTTTTTAATGCAGATAACAGTTGTTGGGCAGTTTATCGCCTACATGGGTTTAATTACGATTATTTAAGCACACCAGGCAAAGTAAATAAATTATCACAGCTGGCCAGATTATTCATGGGAATCATGAGCGATGCCCAGATATTAATTTTACCAATAGAGCAAGATTTAAAAGAACACTTTGGCAATTTAAGAAGGCGTATTAAGAAAACAGATATCCTTGGGACTACAGCTTTGGAACAGATTAATATGACAGAGGAATATTTAAAAGAAAGAATAAAGCTGGCAGGTCTTACGAATGATTACAGTACTTATATTGTTGTAAAGCTTAGTAAGGCAGCGGAATATGAAGCGGTTGATAAAATTTGGGATGCCGCACAGTATTTCTTTAAAGATCCGATCAATGCTATTAATGTAAAAATGAACTTGGATACGAAAGATATTTTATTTAGCAAAATCAAGGCATATCGAAAAATGGCTAATAAATGGCTTTATGACAGCCGTATCAGGATGGCAATGGAAGAAACTACAACTGAAGAAACACAATGGGTTTTTAGGCGTATGCCATATCGTGGAACCGGCGTTCCGGCAAAACTGTTTTATCAGAATATGGAAAAAGACAGCTGGATACCACGAAGTGAGGAAATTTCCTTTGATAAAGAAAAAATTGTACGTCCATATAATAGAGATGTAGTTAATCTATTCTCAGGTAATATAAAACAAGAAGAAAGAACCTTGAAAATAACGACAGGATTTACAACTTCTTATCAAACATTTTTAGTTTTATCAGCCATCCCGGATACAACAGAGTTTCCAGGGAACGAGTGGATTTATATGCTGCAAAAACAAAATTTGCAAGCTGAAATATGTATCCAAATCAAGTTACGCCCTTATAAAACGGCATTACACAGACTGGACCTTAAAAAAAGAGAAATTAATAGTCAGATAGAACATATTGGGAACGCCGGGGCAGCAATTCCGGAGGATCTGCAGGAAGCCGAAGATTATTCCAACTATATGGAACAGGAATTAAAAGATAATAAAGCCCCGATACTGGAAACGTCAGTTACAATATGCGTGGCAGACAAAGACCCGGACGAGCTGGAGAATAAATGCAGTTACATAAAAGAAATGTATGAAGATATGAATTTTGTTATAGAAAGACCTTTGTCGGACCAGCTGAAGCTTTATATGTCGTTTATACCTTCCGTCAGGAATCTGATGAAAGATTTTGTCCATCAACTAACGCCCATGATGTTGGCGTCAGGAATTGTAGGTGTGACCAGAGAATTGGGGGATCGCCGTGGTGGATTTATTGGAACAACGGGAGAAGAGGAGAAGCCGGTATATTTTTCTCCGGAGCTGGCGTGCCTTATGAATATGTCTCCAGCAATCACTTTATTCGGAGATCTGGGAACCGGTAAATCTTTTAATGCCAATCTATTGATCTATTTATTGGTACTTTATGGTGGATACGGTTTAATCATTGACCCGAAGGGAGAGCGCTCCCACTGGGAAAATGAATTGACCGCATTAAGAGGATTGATCTCCACTGTTACGTTAGGTCCTGATCCAGAGGATCGTGGGAAATTAGATCCATATAATATTTATCCGGATAATTTAAGCGAAGCCAACGCGCTCGCTTTAAATGTTATATCAGATCTTTTCAAAATTGATCCCAAAAGTGATGAAAATACAATCCTGATTGAATCACAACAGAAGCTGAATGATTATCCAGGAAAAAATTCTATGCTTAAGCTTGTGGAGGTATTGGAATCGGTTCCTGAACAGGATGAACTTTGTAGCGTTGCAAGAAAACTGGCCAGGAATATAAGATCACGTAGAACTGATGGTATGGCTGGGTTATTGATCGGGGATGGAACAGAACAAGCAATTACACTGGAAAACAGGTTAAATATAATACAGCTGCAAAATTTGAAGATGCCAGATCCTGGAGCTGCAAAGGAAGATTACTCACGAGATGAGGTACTTTCTGGCATCATATTTGGTCAGGTATCGGCATTTGTGCAAAAGTTTGCAATGGTGAAACGCTCAGTCCCTAAAGGAATCTTAATAGATGAATCTTGGTTTGTGTCAAAATCAAAACAGGGACGAAGCATGGAAGAGTTTATATCAAGAATGGGACGATCTCTTTTTACAATTATTATGTACAATGGCCATTCTGTTACAGATTTGCCTAGCCAGGGTATTAAAAACTCAATTACCTATAAATTTGTTTTCAGATGCCGCAATAATGAGGAAGAGGCGGCCCGCTTACTTGAATACATTGGCTTGGAAGTGACTCCGGAGAACATGTCAATTATTCAAAACTTAGGTTCAGGGCAATGCTTGTTTAAAGATTTATATAATCGTGTAGGTATTCTTCAGTTTGATGCTGTATTCCAGGATCTTATTGATGTATTCTCAACAACTCCAAGTGAGGATGACGAAGATTCGTATGCCACAGAGTCTTATGAGACTGAATCAGATGAGGAAATAGATATAGCGAAACTGGACGCAGCACAATCAGATGTGATGGAATCGAGAGTGATGGAACCGGATACAGTGGAAGATGAAATAAAAATAGAAGATGATCAATTATTAGATTTACAATATTTACAACCAGATCCGGAAGGCTTTACAGAAGATCAAGAGACTGAGTTAGATTTTTCCTTCAATGAAAGTATGCTTTATGAGAGGGAAGAAATATGAATGAAGGAGAAAATCTGAAAAAGAAACATTTAAAGATTTTCATTCCATTTTTTATTATAGCATTCATCTTTTCTATTATGATAGCAGGGCTTTTTAGCGGTACTGGCAATGTGCTGCCGGCAGAGGAAGAAGAGGTAACAAAATACCAGGCAATTGGCAATCAGTTAAATGTAAATTGGGAGTGGATCATGCTCATTGATATGTACCAGGCTGAATTAACAAATACTGATTTTAGTCAGCAAAATCCAGTATATACCGCTTTAAATTGTCTGAAGATTACCATAGACGTTTATTCTGAAGAAGAGGATGACGATGGAGATGGAGATGAACACTGGGAATATGATTATAGTGATTATGTCAATGGTGCGGAAGAGATATTAAGTTACTTTGGATTGCCGGCAGATACAAGTGATGTAAACCTGGTTGTTAGAGCTATTGAGAGGAAGGATTCTGATGAGTATCGGATAAAGATGGAACCATATCCGGAATTAGAGGAAGTATTAAATATATATTATCATTTTCCAGAGGACATGCTTTCGGAGATCCTGGAGTTGAATGAAGTACATTATCTCGCTGAAGCATATGGACAGGATCTTTTCAACGGCTCCGATGGTATTTTTGAGGGAGAAATAAGCGGACAATTACCAGCTATTGGAATGAAAATTCCCTTATATTATCAATATCAGGAACCATGGAGAAATGTGAAATTTGGAGATGGTACAATTTCAACTTCCGGCTGTTCTATTACTTGTATATCAATGGTTTTCAACTATGTTAATAGTTTAAGTCTGACTCCTGATCAATTAGCAGCATGGGCAGGAACTAAATATCATGTGAAAGGTAGCGGTGCAAGCTGGGATATATTTCCAGCTGCAGCAAAGAGATGGGGAGTTAATTGTACTGGTTTAGGAAAAAACATGAATAATGTTATTGCAGCTTTATCTGAAGGGAAGCCGGTTATTGCAAGTATGGGGAAAGGGACTTTTACGAAAAACGGTCATTTTATTGTTTTGCGTGGAATAACCGAGGATGGAAAAATATTAGTAAATGATCCTAATGATAATGCAAAAAAACAGCATTTCAATAAATCCTTCGATGTGGGGTTAATAAAAAGGGAAGCAAAACAATTTTGGTCATTTGAATGAGGTGGCTTATGAAATATGGAAAATTATATAAAGCGTTAATTATTATAGCTGTTATCTGTCTAATATTTTCTGTAATAAAAAAACAACACAGAACTCCAATAAAGGAGCCCCAAAACGTATATCAGAATACAGTAGAATCAACAAAAAGAGTAGAAAAGGAGGACAGCAGCTCCGGAGTAAAGGAATTGGATGAAGATCAGGCCGAAGCTGAAAAAACAAAATCAGCTGCAGAGTATCCGGATATATCTGAAACCGTTCCAGAAGAGTCTATATGTCTGGAGAAATTTTCTCCTTATGAGGATGATATTCAAATAGACTGTTATTTTACAAATACGGAAAATACAATTGATGCAAAAGGGGTCTTACCTCTATATGCCCAGGGAACATTAATAGAGGCAGCTCAAATATGGTTTAATCAAAATGGACTTACATCTGGAGAAATAAAATGTATTGATGGATCCGTTCAAAAGACTGAAAACAGCATAAGCTTTAAAGCAGAAAGTTCAGATATGATAATTTTGTTTACATATAACCTGGATGGAAGGACATGGAAAATTGAAAGGGGAACATTATGAACAGACAGTTAAGATACAATCAGGCACACCAGAAAAGGGCAGGAGCGGCAAGAAAAGAGATAAGCGAAGAAATCCTCATGCAAGTAGAAAAACAGCTAAATGACGGTCGTGTGGAAGCTATGATGCTATGTTTTGCATTGGGCTTACATAAAGAATTTAGATTTGGGAAAGAGCGGTGTCTGAAAGCATTAAAAACGGCGGATGACCTTATGAAATCGTGGATATCAGGAGAAAGCGATTTAAAGGATTTGCGTGATAGGGCAATTGGCGAAATCGGCATTGATGTGAGATGTTAAATTTTTAGACAATGAACCTTAATTCAGTTTGTTATACTCCTAAAGACTTCTCGATTATGGTAGATGATAATACTCTGGAATTTGCTAGTCCTGTTGAGGATTCGCAGGGCAAAAGAGGATCTGCCCAGATTAAGGTTCTTAAAGACGGTACATTATTAAAAGACAATAAAGAACGGTTCTCTGTCGATGAGAGAACTGTCAGTTGGTCCAATGATATAGACAAATTTGCAAATGAAAAATTTAGCTGTTCACAAAATCTTGCAGACCAATTGTTAACTACACTTGCAGTTAGTAATCTTCTTGGTGTCTCTAAAGCTCAGATACTTAAATATGTGAAACAAGGAAAATTAAAGCCCGTTATAAGTAAGCCAGGAGGTACATTGTTTGCATATGGGAAGATAGCAACAAGGATTTCATAGAACTGTTTAATCAGGCTATTGAATGGTGCAAAGAAAGATACGAAAATTAAGAATACAAGAAAGGGGTTTTTAGATGAGTAACTTGAAACAGGCGTTAGAGATATTAAAACAGACTAAGAGATGTAATGACAATATGGTCGCAGATGCAAAAGAAAAAAAGGCTTTTGGAGAAGCATTTGATGTTGCCATACAGGCGGTAGAAATACAAATTCCTCAAGAGGCTTCAGATTGGCATGAAGATTATGGGGATTGTCTATGGTGGAGTTTCCCCATTGATGAGCCACCATACTGCGGTACGCCTCTGGACTGCGACTTCCCGGATCGTGTAACGCATTTTACAAGATTTGCTATTCCGCAAAACTGATATTTACCGAAGTACCAGAAAGTTGAGTGTGAGTGAAATATGAAAAAAAAGAAAGAAGATATGATATTTGATTTAATTGAATGGTTTGATAAGGGGTATACTGACGAAATTATTATAAAAGGTTCATGCTATACAAAAGATGCAATTGATAAATTCACAGCGGAAGAAAAAAGTGATTATTTAAAACAACTAGAGAATGGATATTACACGAGAGTGGAAATCCGACAACGCTTTATTGATAATTTACAAAGTGAGGATGAACTAACGATATCAGAGTTATATCAAGAGTTTAACTCTATTCGCATATGTAAAGAGTTGGAGCCTTGGTTAAACACAAAGTTATCCGTTAAGCCTGTGGAGTTAAGGAGAAGGGCTGATTCACTAAATTAGGATTTTCCGGAGTACCGGGAGAAAGGAAAATATATGGCAGATGCTAAGAAGATTTTAATAGAGTACGAAAATGGTACGGTAAAAGAAATAAACAAAGGGATAGTCGCTGAATTTGATAAGGACAATATGCATGTGGATATGGTGAGTGTATCAAAAATGGACTTGGTGCGGATTGCCTATGGCATGATAGCTACAGTAGAGAAAATGGGAATGACGCCGCTATTTCAGGCTTATGCCAGCGGTGAACTTCTTCCTGATGAAGTGGAATGTGATTCTAAGGATACCGAAGACGAAGAGCTTGAATGTGGTTGTTGCCAGCGTGAAGATGCTCCTTGCGATTACTGCATAAGGAATCCAGAAAATCCAGACAAGGAAGATCCAGACTTGGAGGACTGCTATCACCACGATTAAACGATATTTGCGAGGAAAAAAGCATGGAAAATATGGAATTGTGGGCAATAGAAGAATTTTATGACTTGGCAGATTCTTCAAAACCATATGTGAAAAAAGTCTTAGATAAGTGGGTTATCCAACTTGCTTAAATTAATGGAGGACAATACAGTGAAAGTTGATAAAGAGTTAAAGGAGGAGCAGTATAATAGCGAAGAGTATAAAGTTGGATATGCAAACGGAATTTCATCTGTTTTTCAGTATATGAAAGTAAAGATGTTAAAAATGATAAGGATTGTCTGTATCATTCCATTCATATGGCTGTTAATTATAGCATTCCTTTGGTCATGGAATGGCATAGATGGTGGATATTTTGGTACGAATTTTTCTGGTCCTATAGCATTTGTATTAATCCTACTATCATATGGTATGCGATATTGTTGGATTGGGATCATTTGTATATGCATTATAATACTGACAAGTATTATGTTATACAAACAACGAAAGAGTGATTTAATGGATAACCAGGCTTCCAATGTGATTAACACTAAAAACTTTGAGATCAGTACTTCAGATATCACTATCAAAATGGCGACCGATAAAACATATTTGGTAGAAAATCGGATGGTTGATGGCCGTCCATGTATTGTTATTCCGGTTAGTGATCATGTAAATATAAATGGTATTACTGTGAAACCGATAAATGTAGATAGTAAAGAAGATCCGGGAGAAGATAAATGAGAGTTATCATAAGGTTGCCATTTTTTGAAAGGAGGGCGGAGCCATTGCCAAAGTTGTGACGGGTTCCTTACTGGTATGAAGATAAAAGAAAAGATAAAAAAGCTTGTATTAATAATATTATTAGCACTCTCTTTTTTGCAATCGGCTCCAACCATCCAGGCATATGCATTCGGCGGCATTGGAATCAAAACTGAATTTGATGATTTAGATGGTGATGGAAAGTACTTAGGATCAGAGTACAGAAGTAATTACAAATTGGACTTGGAAGAATTGGGAATAACAGAAGTTCCAGAAAAAATGTTCAATTCTATTGCAAATGCTATTTTTAACATAATTAGCTTTCTGGGATTTGCAGCTGCCGCGTTTTTTTACTACGCTCTTGACTTTGATCTTGCTTCATTACTGCAGCCCCAAATTAGCAAAATACAAGAGACGCTGCATAATGGATTCTTTACTCCTATGCTGCAGCTGGTGATCGTAGGAGCAATAATCTTAGCAATATGCAAATATGCCCGGCGAGATTTTGTGGGGTTACTGGAGCAACTCGGTAAAGTGTGTTTTATTATGGTTTTATCAGTTCTGGTAGTAAGTGATTCTTCCAAGTTTTTAAGCTATGCTACTTCAGTGACAAAGGGTGCATCGGTATCAATACTTACAGGTATTAATGATATAGATGTTGGTGAGAACGTAAACAATTATGCTGCCAATGCTGCCAGTGTGTTATGGATCAGTCTGGTTCATGAGCCATGGAAGGCCCTGGAGTTTGGTGATTATAATTATACCAATGACGATGTGGAGTTTTTTTTAACAGCTTCAGGAAGCGATAGAAAAGACCGGGTAGCTGAAATGATGGATGGTGACAAAGGTCCATTCTCAAAAGATCGTTCAGCTATTAGGGTTGGCCAGGGATTAATTATTTTATTAACCGTATTTGTTAAAGTCCTTGTATACATAGTGGTTAGTGCGATGTGCTTCCTTTTTCAAGTTATTGCGATTTTTTTCATACTAATGGCACCATTAATACTTTTATTATCTCTGATTCCCGGATATGATTTTGAACTTTTGGGAGTTTGGGCCAGAAAAATAATGGAAACACAAGTGGGTGTATTGATTATCACCTTTTTAATTGGCGTTATGGTCTTTTTTGATAGAGCACTTCAATCATTGGCTTCAGACATAGGATGGTTTATTGTACTTATTATGCAAATAGCAGTATGTGCTTGCCTGTACTTGTTCCGCTGGCAGATATTTATGGCTTTTAATAATGCGCAACGTAGCATACAAAATCCAAGATTATCAAAAAGACAGTTCTTAAGGTCAGGAAATCCCTATTCTGCAATAGAGAGACAATTTATGTATCATCAGGCCCGGCAAGCAACAGGGTATAAAAAGAGGAAAAAAGATAGTGAAGGAGAAGAAGGCAGAAGTCATGGAACTTCTTCTGGAATGCTAAGCAAATACGCAAGATTACTTTTAGCAGGACCGCCTCAACAGAAAATAAAAAGACCAAATTTCGGAGATCAGAATACCGCTCAAAACCAAAATGCAGTACAAGCCTCCAATTCTGCAAGAACCGAGGATTCGGGGAGAGGGGGGAGTTATTATGCGCCAAGAGAAGTTACGGATAACTGGCGTGATTTATGGAATAACGCAAACGTGATAAAGCGACCGACTACATCAGATAATTCAAAAGTCATTAACAGACGGCCCGTATTGTCTCAGGCTAATAATAATTCTTCTGCACAAGCTGCCAGAAGGCGCAGAGAGGCTGCCAAAATGGATCGAGGCTATAGTAGGATTGCTGAAGATAAAAAAAGGCCTATGGTGGTGGGTTACGAGGGTGTAACTGATAAACGTCCAGTGAGCGACAATGGAAATGTAATAATAATGCCCCAAGCAAATAGAAATGCTAATTACCAGTATTCTCAAAATTCCGGCCCCGCCAATGCCTTAGCAATAATGGATATTGAGCCGTCGGTCTCAAGGGTATCATTTAGTCATGATCCTGTACAGATACCAAGGAATAAAATAAATCCAGTCAGGGTGAAACAAATTAATAAACGATTAAGGGCTGTAGATCAAGCATTTTATGATCAAGGCATGAGCCGCCGGCCCTTTACCGGCTGGTATACGCCTCCGGAAGATAGGGAAGCGGTTTATCATAAAGGTATGAACCGCCCCACAACCGAACAGTTTCAAAAAGAGGTGGCAGTATCCAGGGAAAATATGCAATATCAAGCAGAAGTTAAAACCTTAGATCAGAATTCAACTGCAGAGCAGCCTGAGATTAGTAGAAATTCTAAGGTGTCTAAGCGGCCGACAACCATTAAAGGAGAGGGAGAAAATAAAAAAGCAGCTTCTAAGATAAACAGTAAGCCGGTAACTACTTCAAGGTCAATAAATAAACCGATATCTCCAAACCTCAGTAAACAGATGATCACCTATAATTCTACAGAATCAAAAATAGCTGATACAGCTATAAGAGAGCTGAAGAGTCCGCAGATTAATGCAAAGAGACCAGAAACGTCCGGGGAGGGAGGACAAGAGGAAAAGGTAAGTCACATATCATCCAATAGACCAGAATCAGAAAGTGAAAAGCAGAAAAAAGTTGTAAAGCCTGTTACACAGTCTTATCCCGGCAATGCTGCAAGGCGTGAGCGATCAAAACCAGAGTTAAGAAAGCCCATTAAAACCGCTCCTAAAGTGCAGAAAGCCACCGTAAGCGGCTTTAAAGCTTATAAGGGTAATTCTGGACAGGTTAATGAAAGAAAGCCGTAAAGCAAGTGTAGGCGATAATAAGAGGGAGGGGGAGTCGTAGAAAACAATAGCTTCTATCTTGGGAGATGTGAAGTTAGACAAAGATCTTAAGGGAGTATAATATTCCAAATAAATACAGAAAAAGATTATATTGACAATTTAATACATATTCGAGTAAAATAGGTACAAGCGTTTGTGGAAAATATGCCACAACAAAAAAATAAAAAAAATGAGAAGTACCATGACAGATACTTCTCGTAAGCGGTTTCATAAAATTGCTTGCCGGCGATTTTATGACAATTCTAGGTATCGTGCTGGATACAAAGAAAATTTTAACCATATTGTTAGCGATTCGCTACTGACTAAATGATATCAGAAGTGTAAATTGCTGTCAAGATAGTAAAATTATTTTTGGATGACTTTTTGCTCGAATACCTAGTGTATTCGAGCTTTTTTAATGTTTTTTTTCTGGTTTTTTTTTTGATATTTCCAGGAATTACCAGTTTGATAGTACCAGGTAATCTTGTTAGGTTGGCCAAACACAATTTATTTAGAAAAGGAGGTGGGAAAGGATGAAGATCAAATATGCGTTATTAAATAGCTGGTGTGAGCGTAACGTGACAAATAAGGAAATAGATTTCTTGCTTCACATTTCCCACTACCAGGATGAGCGTGGCCAGATCATGGGAATATACTACCGTGATGTCTGCAATGCTTGTAATATGAGCATACAGACCTTTTACGATGTGTTACGTTCTTTGAAAAAGAAGGAAATCATTACATATACTTCTGTTAATTATGATTATGATATCACTATTCTCGATAATGATTTTTCCTATAAGGGATCATACGAGGAGGGGTATGTCAATGTATCAAAAAGCGTGTTTGATAGCAAAAGTTTCAAGAGTCTTAGGGCAAAAGAAAAAATGCTTTTTCTGCTTTTTATGAAAGTGACTCATGGAGCAGCAAGAAGCTACCGGCAGGGGACAGAAGATTTTTATAAAAAATATATGGACCTTTTAGGCGTTACTAAAAACATACTCCGCACTTATTTACACTCTTTGAAAAAGTTTTTTAGCATCGGCAGGAAGAATGGGAATCATTATGTAACTTATCTAGTCTCCATATTTAAGCCTAAAAGATCTGAATCAGAAACGGATCAGCTTTTAGGACATGTCGTAAAAGCTGATTGTCGCAGAAGCAAGATCAAGGAAATTGAAGATGAAGCAATTAAGGATACCATTCAGCTGGTTAAACAGTACCGGAAGGAAGCCAGGGATCAAGGCCGGGATATTCTAGGGATCATTAAAGATTCTATATCATACAGCGTTCAAAACTTTAAGCACAAGATATTAGATGCCAAATATGTGCATAAGCTTGTGCGAGAGCAGCTGGGGCTGAAGGGAGCATTAAATTAAATAGTACTTTTTTAGGCTTGTTTATGGAACAAGCCTTGTAAGCGTTGCAAAAATAATTCTTATTTTAGGGAGTTTTCGGAATAATGGAGTACAAGATGAAAATATGGCAGGGTTAGAGAAGAACTGAGGGGAATCAGTTCTTTTTTTTGTGCCTACAACAGAAATAGCATTCAATTTTTAAATACATTAAAATTAGTCATTCAATTTTTGGATATATAAAGTAAAATAATATTCAAAAAACAAAAAGAAAAAAGGATGAACATATTCAATTTTTAAGAATGTGGATAAATCGTTAAAACCTAGTATTTATAAGGAAAATCGGCGTTTTTTTTATCTATCATATTACTTCTATATTTTAATATTCACTCTTCATATATATACAATCTTACCTAAAAAAAAATCAGAAACTTACGTGCTTAATTTGCTTATGCCACCTCAAGACCATAGGAAACCCAAAACCCACCATCATCCAATCGCTACGCCGACCCCCACTTACGGGGGGCACGCAAGTCGGCGCTCAACGCTCGTCATGGCCCTTACGGGCGTTGAGCAAAAAGATATGAGGTATTTATTCAACCTGGCAAAAGTTAGCTACTATCATGACCAATAACTGGATTTTTAAAATGGGAATATACTTGTTTACTTTAAATTGCCTTTAAAACAACAGAAATAGCCCAAATTACCTTTCAAAAGGTGTTAGGCGAGGATTTCCACACAGAAGGTAAAATCAAAGCAAAAAACGGCAAATTTAGCGTTTTTAAATAAAAATATTTTGGATCGTATACGGTCCAGGTTCTATACTCACTAAAATTTGGATCCTATTTCAAATAATTTATGCTGCAGCAACACTGTTTTATCCGTGATTATGATATCAATTTTTTTGCCTGAAGGATTTGGCCACTGCCAAGTCTATAAATTTTGATAGCAGCTTCCCCTTATGCTCGTTTTTAAATTTGGCCCGGCCTCCGATCCGGAGGAGCAGAGTGAATTTTTAGATAGAAAATACCTCGTGGCCCGATGCCAAGTTGAACTGTACAGAGTCACAAAGAATTTATTTTGAAGAAAGTTAAATTCATAGGGTAGTTGCGTGTTGAATTTTAAGAAAAAACTGCTGCGTGAGCATACAAAATTTTTACGTAAAGCCAGTTGAAATAAAGCGTTTTCTAGAAAAACCTATGGGTTAACCATCAACTCGGTTTCCGATGGTTAACCCATAATTCGGATTTTAGCGCTTTTTGATGGATCATCCATCAAATCTCATATCTATTTCTGGGCGGATATTAAGGGGAAGGGCAGGGGAGGCCGGCCGGTGCTTAAATTGTGTCCATCGGGATCTGATCAGTACCAGGTTCAGCGTATTTTTTTATGAAAAATTAGGTGGGGAAGTATACATAAAGTACTATATAGCAACTTCCCCGCTATAAAACATAGATAAAATAAGACTTTATTTAGAATATGTACCCACCTCTATAATAGGCAAGCTATGCTTTGCATAGCTTGCCTGTGGAATAGTGGGAGTTTTTCGGGATGTCAGTGCGGTTATTTCCTGGCAGTATGGAGCATGGTTGGAATGAACGTAGTGAATGGAAAGCATGATCTATACTGCCAGGAATGCATGGTAACGTAGTGGGAGGATAAAGAGTAGAACAGCCAGGGTGAGGGCCACTGGGGAACAGTGGCCCTTAGATTGGCGGGAGCCGGTCCGGATGGGGTACTAGGGGCAGGATCGGGAGCGACCAGTGATGATGGGAGTAGAGCAGAGAGACTGCCGTCTGCGTGGTTTGATTTTCTTAAAAGACACGTTACAGCCAGAATTAATTCAGAAAAATTTTTAAAACAAAAATCTAACTTGTGGACACTGCGTAAGTCATAACAATATTGTAGGGTTACAGTCTATGTAGTGGCTATATCATAAGTGCAAGACGAAATTTCTTTTACAAAAGCGAGATAAAAATGATACACTATTGACAAAAGTGTATCATTTTGATATAATATCTATTGATATACTATAATAACTTTATTATTAGGAGGTCACTATGGAAGAACCATACTGTACCGCCGATAGTAAAAATCATATAGATATTACCAAAGAAGAAGTAGAGATGTGTGTATCGAATATTATTGCCATGAATAAGGCCGGTCGATGCCATATTGCGTACAATGACAATAGAGGGGAAAATAATAGACTAATAAAAGATTATTATTTTGATTCCTCAATGAGAAAGCTTTTAATTGGTAATATAACAGTTGAAGATTTTTGCTATGGGCTTAAAAATTCTAAAAAGGAATTTGAAGATGAAATACTTTATGTATTTCATAAAAGTTTGAAATTACAAAGAAAGTGTTCAGAAGAAGAGACAGAAACTGTCCACTTGTATATTAAAGTCAATGTATTAGATGATTACTGTATTATAATATCGTTACATAAGGAAAAATATCCACTAATTCCTAAATATGGTAATAGATAATAAGAGTTGTAAAGACTAATAGAGATACACTAAGTTGTTAAAATATGGTATTTGTGAGAATGACAACGATCTGTTGAAAGCCCATGCAGTAATGCATGGGGATTTCAATAGAATAAATAATAAATATATATATACATACTATTAATAATATTAATGTATGGCCTAATAAGAATAGGAGAATTTTTATGAATAATAAGGCCTTTTGTGTGAACTGTAGAAAAGAAGTAAATTATACAGTTGAAATAATTGATGAAGAGAGAAGCATTAGAGGAATAAAATATTATTTTAAGAGAAATGTAGCTAAGTGTAGTGACTGCAATTCATATATCTTTGTAGATGAAATAGAAGATGAAAATGAAGAACGATTTGATGAAATGTATAGAAAGATGCAAAATCGTATTACAATCAATGAGATTAAAAAAATATTAATGATATATAATATTGATAAGCGTCCATTATCTAAACTGCTTGGATTTGGAGAACTGACTATAAGTAGATATCTTGAGGGACAATTACCCAGATTAGAATATTCTGATATGCTAAGGAAAATACTAAACGATAAAAGTTATATGGAAGAATGCTTAGAAAAAGGTAAAAAAAATATTACAGAATTAGCATATAGGAAAGTGAAAATAGAACTTGAAAGAATGAAAAATTTTGATTCTAACCAGTCCAAAATAATGGAAGCAGCAATTTATATTGTACGATCTTCTTATGAAATAACAAACCTCTCACTTCAAAAAATATTATATTTTGTTCAGGCATGTAGTTTGATTTTCGAAAAGAAAAGTATTTTTAATAGTCAATGTGAAGCATGGATTCATGGTCCAGTTTATCCAGAAATTTATGAGAAATTTAAAGAGTTTGGTAGAAATCAAATTGAATATTTGAACGATTGCAGCGGAAATTGGAATCTTTTATGTGATGATGAGTTAGCAGTTATTGATAAAGTATTAAAAGTTTTTGGAATATATAATGGTAAGTTTTTAGAGGAGTTAACACATAAAGAAATGCCATGGATTAATGCCAGATCAGGGTATAAGGATGATCAGATATGCAATGAAGTAATTAGTTTAGAAAGTATAACAGCTTATTTTGAAGGTGTGAAAAATCAATATTGTTTAGAGGAAATAAGTCAAATGAAGAATTATATAGACATAATGATGAAGTAGGAACAATGAAGTTCCAAATAAATTCCACAAATGCCAGGCAAGAAAGTAAATATTTCTTGCCTGGCATTTGTGTCCAGAGATTAGTTGATTTATAAAAAATTTAATATTAAATATGCTTGACTTCCACGCAAATGCGTGGTATAATATAATTACATTAAAGGAAAGGAGAAAATCGATGGGTAAACGTAAAAAAAATGAGAACTTGTTCAACCAAATAATTAAAGCACTGGTTGCTGCCGCCGCTTTAATTACATCAATAGCACAGTTGATACAAGCTCTCAAATAGTCCATAGAGGGAGAGAAATCTCCCTCCTAAATAAAAGATTACCACATCGGTTATATAAAATCAATGAAGTTTGATACCATATTACTAATATTCACCATCATTTTTGCATTAGGTACTGATTGGTCTATTCCTGCAAGTATCTTTGTTATGTGCTGTTCTATTTATGTATTATGGGGAACGATTCCCCATATTTGGAGGAATTATCATGAGATTAAAGGAATTAAGAAATGAGAAAGGTCTGTCTTTACGCGCCTTATCAGAACTTTCTGGAGTACCACAACGCACGATTGAAGATTTAGAACGTCGTAATGATGGGCGATTTTCGACGTTCATAAAACTCGCGGCTGCATTAGGTGTTACTCTTGATGAAATAGCTAAAGCAGACACTGAAGATAATTAAAGGCTTTACGTAACGGTATAACGAGCAGACAAGAGTGAAACCAGTGTACTTATTATCTCGGATTCACTCTTTTTTACTACAAAAATTGTATTTATTTAAAAGGGGGAAATGCATGGGATATTATGCATATGAGGACATTGACCGCAAAATCGATATAACAGCAAAGGAAGCGGCCAAGAAAGATATTTCAATAAGTTACTACTGCCCTAATCCGGTATGTGGTGCGCATTTACATGTTTGTAGTGTAAATGGTAGTATGTCAGCACATTTTAGGGCTACATTATCAAAACACAGGCATATTCCAGGCTGTCTATTTGGGGAGCATGGTAGCTATTCCCCGGAAGATTCTGACGAGGATAGTTTTAATTTTGAGAATATAATAAATGGTCTCATGAAACCAGCGCCCACAAAGTCCACTGAAAGTGGAATATCAGTACATGGTTCTGAAGCTTCTGAGATAAAACCATTACATACATTATTGCAAGTCTATAGGATGTGTAAAGCACATTTACCCAGAGATACCTATAATGGGCTGCCTATGGGTAAGATGTTACTTTGTGATAAAAGCGCTTATTTCTGGCCCAAAGGAATATATGGCCCTCTTATTATTGAGGGGATGTGTAGGAAACGCTTTTATGATCCGGATAAAAAAGAAATATATTTAACAGCCCCGATTAAAAATAATAATTATAATTTAGTACTCCGTTTTGGTAATCTAAAAGCGTTCATGTCGTTGAAGGATCAGCTTTTTCATAATCGTAATAAAATTATTATTGTTGGAGGGATATGGAAGTATTATGGAATTTATGGGACATTTTGTACTGAAATTATATCCAGAAAACAATATAAAGTTTTAAATGAAATCATAATATAAAATTTGTATTGTTATTTAGGGCTTCTGTCGCCGCAAATGCTAGTAAATACGAGGTTTTACAAATAATAACAATTTAAAAATATAATTTATTTTATAAAAATAGCATTGTTGTTTTGGCATTTTTTTTACAAAAAAAATTAGAAGGAGAAAGCGTAATTGATTGTAATTCTTTGTTTAGATGATCATAATGGTATGATGTTTAATCATAGGAGGCAAAGCAAAGATAATAAGGTTATAGAGGATATAATAAAATTATGCAATGGACAAAAACTATACATGAGTGAGTATTCAAAAATCATGTTCCAGCAGCATGAAAACATAGAAAAAAATATAACGGCGGATCCGGACTTCCTTCAGCTTGCTCAATCTGGAAGTTATTGCTTTGTTGAGAATCTTAATATAAATTCTTACATGGATAAATTGGAAAAAATAATAATATATAAATGGAACCGGCACTACCCTGCAGATCTTTTCTTTGATGTTTCCACCCTAAAAAATTGGGAATTAAAGGAAGTAGAGAATTTTAAGGGAACATCTCATGAAAAAATCACCAGGGAGGTATATGAGAAATGAAAAAAAATACCAAGTTTTTTTTGCTAATTATTTTACTATGTATGTCAGCGACCGTGGGGTGCAGATACCCAGGTACTGAAACATTAAATAGTTCCAATAAAGCTGCCAGTATTGAGTCCATTAGCAAGACGGTTTATCCATCTCAAAATTCAGCGAACATAGAGCCATCCAGCCAGGTTAAGGATATACCCGATTATTTAGGGGATCCGTTTTCTGTTATTAATGAAAATCAACCAAACTTCTCAGAAGTAGATAATAAAAGCTCATCTTTTGAATCATATAGCGATTTAGATAAATTAGGCAGATGCGGAGTAGCATTTGCTAATATTGGAACGGATCTGATGCCGACAGAGGAGCGTGGCAGCATTGGCCAGGTTAAACCCTCTGGTTGGCAAACCGTAAAATATGATAATGTGGATGGCAAATATCTTTATAATCGTTGTCACCTGATCGGATATCAGCTTACTGGTGAAAATGCAAATACAAAGAATCTTATCACCGGATCCCGATATATGAACGTGGAAGGGATGCTGCCATTTGAAAATATGGTTGCGGATTATATAAAAGAAACTAATAATCATGTCCTGTACCGTGTTACACCAATTTTTAATGGTGACGATCTGGTTGCTCGTGGTGTACAAATGGAGGCGGCTTCCGTAGAGGATAATGCTGCCGGCATATGTTTTAATGTATTTGTCTATAATGTGCAGCCGGGCATTATAATTGACTATGCCAGCGGTATTAGTTCGTTGGAGCAGGGATCTGACATAAGTACAGAAAAAATTAAAGAATCAAGATCAGATCAGTACAGCATTGAAATTCGAGGAAATTCAAATTCTAAAATATATCATTGTCCCGGACAAGCAGCTTATAATGATATGGCAAATTCGAAGTATCTGAAGATCTTCAGCTCAGAGCAGGAAGCTATTGATGCCGGTTATAGAAAAGCCAAGCGTTAAATAAGTATATTAATAGAGACTTTTCCTGAGCTGTGTAAATGATTTTATTGAATATTAAAAAGAAAATGTATCAATATGTAACAGGAAGTTATAACAGGATATAAACATATCCTGTTATAACTTCCTGTTACATATTGATACAAAATGTGTAGTAAAAAATCCTTTTCATTACGAAAATAGTATGATATTATAGATGTGTAGAGTGGCAGAAAGGAAGGCCACATGAACAACGATAATATTCTAAAAGCAATTAATATAATTCATTTCGACGGCAAATCAATTTATCTCAATGATGTATGTACCTCTTACACAAATTTCCGACCAGGGCAAGTTTTAGAAGCAGCTATTTATGGAGACATGATAGTAATAACACCAATAATATTAATGGATAATTAATTAAAATAATGCCACTCTACATAATTATATTAACATTGCCCCAGCAAATCGTTATGCTGTCCAAGCTGATCCGTAGGGATATAACGAATACTTTGATTTATTATAACTGAATTGTAATGAGCATATGGTTTAATCCAGCAGACCAAAATGAACTGAATTATAACTCAATCTTCTTTTTTTTCCGTAGAAATATCTTCTTCAGACACTTCCCCTCTCTCTAGCATTTCTTCATACTTTTCCTTGGTAATTAATTGTACTTCTCTTTTGTCCATAATCTGAAATTTTTTTAAGCGATTCTCATTTGAAGTTTTATCTCTCATAATCAACCCTCCTCGTGAATCATTAATTGTCCTCTTATACGTGCCTGTACTTCTAAGATATTACCATTTTGTCCTACAGATTCGATCTCTAAAAAAGTACTTCTCTGAAATAAAATTTCATCTTCTTCCGGGTGCTCTGTAACACTACCCATAAATATTCCCTTTTTAGTTTTTGGGGCTTTAATGGTTAAAAGCAATTTTAAATCCCCATGCGATGTAAAATCATCGGCTACATCACGTTTTATGCTTGTAGACATAAAGCTTTTATGTAAGATCATATGACCACTATATTTTTCATTTAGCTCTTCCGCATTCAATTTGTGACCGTCTTCACCGAAAATTATATCTGGATCCGGAACACCTCGATAAACAACCATATTATCTGGTATCTTTTTTCTATCTATGCATTGAGTAAGCCGGTCAATATCGCTCTTCCACTCCTCAGCATCTGGATAATTCTCAATATAAAGCGAAGCATTAATTTCTGAATAGTCAAAATTAGAATATCTGGATAATACATCCGTTTCTTCAGGTGATAAATCATAGTTATCTACAACACTAACCATATCATACTTATATTTAGTGTAATGTTCAAATGTAACTGCAGGCACAACTTCTTCTGGGATTTGCTGACTTGGAACAGCTCTTTCTATTTTTTTTCGTTTTGTTGTAATTTTACGACCATAAAGGTATCTTTTAGTAGTGGAGAATCTTTCATGCCTTAACCCCTCCTGTACTTTAGCATTTGCTTCATAGGTAGAAAAGCCTTTATCTATACAGTCCATTTTCTTTAATGTAGCAAAGGCTCGACGGAAATCATGCATTTCTAGTCCCAGTCTACCGGCACGCTCTCTCATGTAACTTTCACTGTAAAAAAGCTTTTTATTATCTTCCTGGCCATTACAATATCCCTTTAATTGATCATAGACATATTTATCATCCAGACATTCAACCTGACCACTTTTGCCACCTTTACCATTTCTAACTGATACTATAATTTTGCCATCTTCATTAAATTTAAGATCTTTTGTTTCCAGATCAGCAAGCTCCGATACTCTCAAACCAGATATTGAAGCCAAGCGGAAGGCTAATTTTAATTTTTTATTGCGAACAGAATTGACTTTCTTTTGTGTCTTATCAAAATCTATTCTTTTTCCTTTGCTTTTAACATAATTTTTTTTATGTTTAGAAATATCTGAAAATGCCTCATCTTTTGGTAAATTTAGCTTATTATCGAATTTGTGCAAATGCTTCAGTCCATTTTTAGCTGCGCTTACTAAATTTTTGCTTCCCAGGCGCTGCACTCTTTCTAAGATCAAACTTTCCGGGATCTGACTCAAATCATTAAACCGGAGATTTTGAAATACTTTATTAACCGCCGAATAATAGGTTTTAGCCGTATTTTTATTTAGCGTATCATAAATATATTGCTTATATTCGTGTAGGATATCATATTTCATAATATTGAGTCAGTAGTCTATGACTACTATTATTACTCATTACCTCCATCACTTTTTATTTTATAATGATTAAAACCTAAAAATATTAATAGTATGTAATAATATGTTATATACTACATCTTAAAACAAGTTACTACATCTTGTTGTGATTTACTTTTAAATGATCGCGGGTTCTCGGAGCAATGTAATCAGCATTCGTTAAAGTCCTCAATACACCAATGATAGGCAGAGTCATGAATATTAGAAATGCCTTAATTAATCCGATTTAAATTACATCCTATAACATAGTATTACATGTTGCTTTTTATTGCTACATATTATTACTTTTATCCTTTATATTATTTGGAGTTGCTACTCTTCTATCATATTCTTCCTTTCCTTACACCAATTTAAAACCTTTTCAAATTCTTCCTCCATCGTGTCTGTTTCTCCATTTGCGAACTGCAAGAAATCATTCCAATAGTCTTTTATTTGATCCTGGAAATCAGTAACTATTTCCTCGGTCTGTTCAAGATCCTCTAATTGTTCTTTTTCCCATTCTTCTCTATTGGAATAGGCAGGTTTGTCCCCTTCTGCTGTACAAGTCACTAAATCTTACCAGGTATAAGTACTACCATTACTACTCTAATAATTAGTTTTGCTATTATTACAACTTATTTCATATTATTACTTCATGCTACATATTGAAACTACACTTATTATAGTTTATCGTCACCATTAGCTTGATAGAATAAAACTGCAGCATGAACGTATTCACCATATGTCATACCGGCAGCTCGGCTCCCTCTCCTTATCGCCTCATATTCTTCATCTGTTACCGGAATATTCATCCTTCGTAGTTTAGCTCCCTTACGTCCTTGAGTTCCGGTGAGCTGTGTAGTGGGTGCTCTCTGCTCCTCTATGCCCGTGGTAATTTTGGAAGAAGTTACCTCTTCTGTCTGAAAAAGACCTGCAGCCACATCAAATGAATTTTTATTTTTTGCCATATTTATATACCTCTCTTTATTAATTCATCTACAAATGCTAAATAATCTTTTGCTGTAGTACTGGAAGCAGCGTGAGCATAAAGGCTTTTTCTTAACGCTTGTGCTTCTTTTGTTGCTACACTTTCTCTAATTTGTGTATCAAATACTATTGTATTTAGCTGATTTGCAATAAGTGGCATTCCTTCAGCCACTTCTTTACTTAGATTTGTTCTACCATTATATCTGGTTAATAATAGACCTGAAATGGTTAAGCTTGGATTTGTATATTCTTGTGCTGCATTAATAGTTTCTTTAAACTGTGAAAGCCCTTGTAAACTGTATCTTTCAGCTGTGATGGGAACAATTACTGTATTCGCAAACGTTAAGGCGTTCAGTAATAATACCCCTAGCGCAGGAGGTGTATCTATTATGATATAGTCATACTCATTGCAAATTGGTGTTACTGCTTTTTTTAAAATATGTTCTTTTCCTGTTTTACTTAAAATTTTTTCTGATTCACTTAATAAAGGATCACAAGGAATAATATCACCTATGTCTGTGTGCTGAATAGTATTTTTAACTGGTTCACCCTGAGAAAGCAAATCATATAAAGTTGCTACTCCCTCTATCTGAGCTTGATAGGTATCGCTTGCATTACACTGCGGATCAGTGTCGATGAGTAATGTTTTTTTATTTCTAATCTGCAGCCCTGCGGCTAATGCTATGGCCGTTGTTGTTTTAGTGGCTCCTCCTTTTTGATTTGCAATTGCAATCACTTTAGCCATAAAAACCCCTCCTTATAATTGAAATTTTTATTTGTAATAACAAGTTACAGCATGTAATATGTATTTATATGCTACATATTATAACATCTTACTACAAAAGTCAAGCGATTTTACTGCTGAAAAATTAAAACAGCTACCTTTGTTAGGCAGCTGTTTAAACTTTAACTAAAAGACTCTATATATGAACAAATAAAGATAACATATTATTTTTCTCTTTTTTTTGCATGATTCCATTCTATTTTTAAATAAATTCGCATAGCTTCTGTAAATAAACCAATATTATTATGTAATCTTTGCATCTGTTGTAAATACATTTCTTTCTTTTCTTGAGAATCCTTTTGAAATGCTATACAATCCTCCTCAGTAAAATTAATTGAATAACCTTCATAAGGAGGTTTTTCACATGAATATTTTTTTTCATTTTCTGTGTTTTCACAGCTATAACATTTATTCAAACAATCACAGTATTTCATATGTTCATGTTTATTTGTAAAATAAACAGATAATTGATTGCAAATTTCATTTATTAAATTGACAATAATTTCATTTTTTCCATTATTTGTTGTCCTATCGCAGATATCTTGAGCTTTTTTATTACTTTCATTATTGCTATCAGGTCCAAAATATAAAATTAATAAAGCTTTTTTTTCTTGTATTAATTCCAAATTTTTATTTTGTTCTATATTATCATTATCTTCAGTATGAATAAATTTATAATAAGCTGTAATAAATTCAGCTGTTACTCTTCTTACATTTTGAATCCACTCTATACAAGCACTCCAAGTAATATTAGCGTCTATCTGTGCTTCTGTTCTTTTATCCTCTGCTTTTTGAACATTATTTGTAATTTCTTTATTTACAGCTAAATTTTGTTCATTACCTTGCTTGGTAATTTTAAATGAACGCCATGCAAAAATTGTTGCAAAAATTGAAGTTATAGCTGCTATTCCGGAAGATATTATTGTTGCAACACCTATATCCATAATCATTTTCTCCTCTAGTTATTATTTGATTTAAAGTTTTTTACTAATTTATAAAAAGTATTTTTCTTAATTCCCGTTAACTTCATTGCCTCCACAGCCTTAATGTCACCATTTTTCCATCTTTCAATGGTTGATTCCCAATTTGAAGGTATTTCTACTTTAGGGCGACCTAGTTTTACGCCCTTTGCTCTTGCGGCAGTTAGTCCTTCCTCCTGACGTTTCCTGATGCGGTTACGTTCATCTTCTGCAATTGATCCCATAACTTCTATGACAATGTTATTTACCATATCTTGAATCCAAGACTGTTCTTCTGGAAAGTCAACCATAGTTGTAGGGATGTTCAATATCTTCAGGCGGATGTTGTTTTTCTTAAAATATTCAAGTTCATTCTTAATATCAGCCTTTCGCCGGCTCAAGCGATCTAATTCAGTAATGATTAATGTATCTCCATCTCTTAACATCGTATTTCTTAATGCCATATATCCATATCGATTTAAATCTTTACCGCTTTCCTTATCAACTATAATATCCCTATCGTCTGCACCTATTGATTTAAATGCTTGTATTTGCCGATCTTCATTCTGAGTGTTGGAACTTACTCTTGCATAATAAAATGTTTTACTACTCATTTTTCACCTCTTTAAAGTGTCCTAAAATTTATCATCAATATATAAACGTTTATTATATATATAATATTATTTTAAGGACGTAAAATCAAGCTTTACTCATTTAGGTGTTAAAACTCTACTTTTTAGTACATGAATTCAAGCAAAAATAATGCACATTATAATGTACATGAATATTGACAAAATTAATAGTGTACATTATAATGTACACTATGGAGGTGATTGAAATGCTTAATACAAATATAACGAATTTTAGAAAAAATATTTTTGGATTGTTAGAGCAAACCATAAAATACAATGAGCCAGTTAATATAAGTACAAAGGATGGAAATGCTGTTATTATTAGCGAGGAAGATTATAATGACCTGATGGAAACATTATACCTTAATTCGATACCTGGTATGAGAGAAAAGATAATTGAAGGGAGAAATACACCACTTGATGATTGTATACCAGAAAACGAGGTGGATTGGTAATGTATTCAATTGTTTATACCAAGAAATCGATAAATGACATACCAAAGCTAAAAGATGCTAAATTAGAAAATAAAGCCAAGGCTTTAATTGATCTTATCAGGGATAATCCATACCAAACGCCACCATCTTATGAAAAGCTTCTGGGTGATCTGCAGGGAGTATATTCTAGGAGAATTAATATAAAGCATCGTCTTGTTTATGAAGTATATGAAGATGCGAGAGTAGTAAAGATTATCAGCCTTTGGTCACACTACGATTTATAACCTAAATGGTGCAAAATTGGCCAGGACTAGGTTCCTGGCCAGAAAATCACTATTTAATCTATAATTAAGCTTTGAAATGAAATTGCAATCAGCTGGAGCTGCCGGTGACCATATGGTTTTAATACAGCCTGGTTTTGAAGGGGAGGATAAATATATGCATACGATAATCAAGGGAACAAAAACAGTCGCAGAGTTCAAAGCGGTTCAAAAGCGTATGGAGCAACTTGCGACACAGGCATTTGCGAGCCACAAAAAAACATGTGATGAATGGAGAGAGGGAGAAATTGAAAAGGTATGGTTTGATTCGGATTCTAACCTTTGTATTGAGTACCAGAGCGGTAATTGTTGGCACTACAACGAACAGGGCGAATGGTGGTAATGTAGGCTGCCCCTGGGAGCCAGAATTGACCTATATCTTGTGAAAACCTTGCTAATAAAAGTCAAGCACTTTTTTGAAAAAAATGAAATATATGTTGGGGTAAAAAAAGAGCGAATTTAATAAGCCTTAGGTTTTAATCAGAAAAAACAGAAAGGTTTTATGATTTATATATTTCCATTACTCTTGCATAGTAAATTCTCAAAAATTTATTAACGGCTGCCATTTTGGCTACGTTTAATGGCTTTCCCTCATCCTCTTTTTTTATCATAAAGAGGTAAACCGGATCATCTGGTTTGTGCATTTTAAGACATTGCATTACTTCATAACAGGCTTTCCTAAGAGCAGGCGCACCACGTTTTGATATATGTCGGTTAGTACTTTCGTATTGCCCAGATTGAAATGGAGGTGCATCATTTCCAGCAAAAGCGTTTAATGCTTTCCCGCTGGTAAAACGACGGACATCACCGATCTCAGCAATAAGGCGAGGGGCCAGGTTGTCTCCGACACCGTTCATAGCCCGGACGGTGGAGTATTCAGGTAGTGTCTGAGCAATGGACTGCATTTGTACCATAGTGGCTTTTGCGGCAATTTCTGATTGCTTTAATAGAGTCAGGCATTGTTCTATAGATAGCATAGTATAGGGATCAGAGCCACGAGTAGTAATACTGTCACTGGCAAGCTCATAGATCTGAAGAGCTTTTCTTTGATAGTTCCGACAACCGATTTTTTCAGCCAGTTTGGCATAACTATTGAGAAACTTCTTTTGCCCCATAGATTTAATAGTATCGAAATTGTGGTATTTTTCAATGAATTTATAGAGCATGTTATTTTCTGGATTAATAGTTTTTGACATGAGTATGTTTTCTATGCCTGGCATAGTTTCATCAAGAAGGTTTCCTAGATAAATACGGTTCTTCACCTTTGTTGACACACGTTGGTTGTATTGTCTGGATAAAAATTTCAGATCCAGATATTTTTGCTCTAACGAAGAGTATCTGGTGAGAGAATACGATTTTTCAAGAGCATAGAAGGCCATCCGCATAGCATCTTTTTTATCTGTCTTGCCACGACGAATTTCATTATCTCCATATTTTTTCATTAAGTATGGATTCATGACACATATAAATAAATCTGCATTATGGAGCTTTTTTAGAACAGGAAGGTGATAATGGCCAGTGGCTTCCATGACAATTTTCACATCATCATGGAGAGAGCGTAGATAAGTGATGAGGTTATCTATATCACTTTCTACATGATGAATATCATAGGGTTTGGCGAGTATTTCACCATCAGAATTAAGAATAGCAACGGTACTTTTTGATTTGGATACATCAATACCAACAGCAATCATGGTATTCCTCCTTAGTAGATTATTATGATTGGGTCCAACATCTCAAATATCTATTCATGTTCGTGAGTGACCCGGGAGCTGCGTCCCAACTTGCTGAATCGAATGCATGATAATGAGAGCTGGCTGACAAGTTTAGCTACGGGCGTGGTGTCCCAATTAGAAATTACGTCAGCCAATCAACCTCATCATAACAAAAAAATAAGAATAGAGGTGTTAATCTCTACTCTTATATAGTACGAATTAGGATTTAGGAGATTAGGAGGCTGGGCGAATGTGTGAGAAGTGTTTTATTTGAAGCAAGTATCGCAGTAGGAGGAGTTACTTATTTAATTATTCTGGCTAATTAAGGAGAAGATGAAGATGGAAAAGTTCAAAGAAGATATTATTAATGAATTTTGGAGATGGGTAATAGAACATCAAAACAGTGAGACGGTTGTGGATCATGATGGGGAAGGCAATCTGTGTATTTGGATTGATTTTGGTGATTTAGGTGATTTTGCAGAAAAGTATATATCTGATGAAGAGGCTGCATTACAGACAGCTCTCTATGATGGATATGTGTGCGTTGAAGTAAAAGATTTCCTGGACGGACATGGCTTTACTATGGATGATGTCTGGGCGCATAGACCTAGCTGCCTAGTAGATTAAACTGATATTTGAGGGTTAAAGAATTATTGTTCCTTGATAATTGAATATTGATAGTTGGAGTGGTAATATATGGATATAATACAAAGGAGGTATTTAGCATGGTGGAACATTCAAATATTGACTTGGATAATTATATTGATGTAATACTTAAAGTTATCAACCTGGCAGAGATAAGAGACAGGTCGACCACACAGGAACACGAAAAATCTGGAGTGATAGAAAGTGTAATAGATTTCTCCAATATTTCACTGGAAGAAAGAGAAGAAGACAAGGCTCTATACGAATACTTAAATAGTTTGCAATACGATGCTATAAAAGTTATTAAAGTAGTTATGTATATTGGAAGAGGGGATTTCTTGGGAGAAGACAGCACTAGCAGCTTTAATGAGGCTTGGGAATTCTTTGAGGATCAAGGCTGGAACGAAAATAAACATGTTGAGGCATTACAGATTTTTGAAAAGGGACCATTAGCTGAATACTTAAGAAAAGGTTTTAAAATATTAGGTATTCATATATAAATTATAAAATCAACTATCAATATTCGGTAGTTGGTTTTTTATTGCCATAAATCCAGGTAAACGAATATCTTAGTGAGGTAATTGCTAGTAATCTTAACGGTTTGGATCATATTGGCGTTACGGTGCTATTGGTCTCGGGTCACCTAATGCTCCTGGAACTAATCATTTCGGACCTCCGGAGTTGCCGGCGGTCATAAGGCATTGAATCCGTAACCACTTATTCTTTAAATATAAAAATATTGAAATGGAAGAGGAAAACAAATGAGAAAATTTTCGGAATTAAAAAAATTCATGAATGATAAACTTCAAAAAGAGAAATTAAACTTTATGCTATTTGGTGCTAGATTTCAAATTTATCGAAATGGTACTGATATGAATATATCTGCAGGAACTTCCTTCGGTGCAGTTATAAAATTTGAAGAAAGACAACAGAATATTTTTACTGTTGCAGTTGCTAACAATGAAGAATGTATAATTAACTATGGAAATAGTAAGTCGTTTTCGTTAGAAAATGATATAACATCTTTGATTAATGCCTTCCCTGAGGGTTATTTTATAGATGAGGTAGTTGCTGCATTATTATGTATAAAAGAAATTAATTAATATACCAAGGACAATAAAAGAATATTTATGATAAACCAGTTTGGTTGGAACCGGATCTGATTTGTACCATAGAATCTATGCCAAATGAAAATGGAGGTTTCAGGTTGCCTGTATTTCGAGGAATAAAAAATTAGGGGTGCTACAAAACTAACTTACGTTAGGTTTGCAACACCCCTTTTTGATCTAAGCACATACTAAACAGAAAACTGTAAACAACCAATCAATCCCAGAATATTGAATATTTCCGTAGCTGTGCTTTTAGGCTTTCTCTTTGAAATCTACAGTATTGCTGTTTTTCACTTGCTGAAGCGTTCTTAACATTTCCAAATAATCGTCTGCTTTTTCCTTAGACTCTGGAGATAGGGCTTCAAATTTTTTTAATATTCTTGTTTCATCAAGAGATAATTTTGGCTGCTCCTTTGATGGTGATAATTTAGGACGTCTTTTTTGTTGCTTGGAGGAAAATGTATGTCCCATTTCATTGGAGAATCCAAAGATAAAATCAGTGGATACGTCATAAAGCTTAATTAGTGTTTTTATAACTTCCGGATCTGGCGAAGTTGTGTTATTTTCATATCGAGATAGTGATTTATTGCTAATATTTGTTTTATTATAAACATCAAGCTGAGAAAGGCCTTTTCGTTCACGAGCCATGCGCAGACGTTCTCCAAAATTCATTCAAGCACCTCCATTACTTAGTATTATATATATTTCCTTTAATTTGAGAATATTATTCTCAGAAATAAAGAAATAAGTATTGAGATCCAAGAAACCAGATGATATAATTGTAATATTAGTGTCTTATCTATAAAAAAAGGAGGTGTGCTAATGAGGCCGCTGTGCCAGAAGCTTCGAGAATATCGGGAGAGTAGGGGAATAACCCAGACTTACATAGCAAATAGAACTGGTAAAAGCTCTCAGCGGATAAGTGCCTTAGAATCGGGAGGAATAAAGCTGACAGCCGACGAATTTGTGGAACTTTGCATTAAGGGGTATGGAATAAATCCAGCTATTTTTTTTAATGAAGAATTCTCAAAAAATGAGAAAAATAAAAGAGTTTTACACTAATATTAAAGCTATTATACTTTAATTCAAATCTTTGGATAGACATTGACACAGAACATATGTTCGTGTTAGTATTTTTAATAAATAAAGATTTGGAGGTAGTATGAATAGTTTTATACCGTGGATAGGTGGAAAAAAATTATTAAGAAATCATGTATTAGATCAGTTCCCAGAGGAGAAGGTTGAACGATATATAGAGGTTTTTGGAGGTGCAGGCTGGATTTTGTTTGCGAAAGACAAACATGCTCCTATGGAAGTATTTAATGACGTCAATGGTGAGCTAATTAACTTATACCGGATCGTGAAGTATCATCCGGAAACGCTCCAAAAGGAATTGGAATGGTTACTTATGTCCCGAGAGCAGTTCTTTGATGAACTGAACCGGAACACCAGAGGAATGACGGACATACAACGGGCAGCGAGATTTTTCTGCTTGGTTAAAGAAAGTTTCGGAGCAACTTGTACATCCTTCGGAGTAAGTTCCAGGGATATTCATAAGGCAGTTGATTATCTTAAAGCTGTTTCGGGCCGGCTCAATAAAGTAGTAATTGAAAATCAGGATTTTGAACGACTCATAAAAACGTATGATAGACCAGATGCCCTATTTTATCTGGATCCACCATATTATGAAGCTGAGAAGTATTATCCTGATCGGTTCAACCCAGAGGATCACGAAAGGCTTAAGAATTGCCTGGAGATAATTAAAGGTAAATTTATTTTATCATACAATGACTGTCCTCAAATAAGGGAGTTATATAAAAATTACAATATTGTAGCAGTTGAACGAAATCATAATTTGTCATTGGGAAGTCGGTATAAAGAAGTAATTATAAAAAATTTCTCATAGATTAATGCAATTACTGTTCAATATTAATTTCACCATGTTGCTTTTCAAAGTTTTTTACATGTTGACGAATTAGAACTTCCACTTCTCTGTTTGCAGAACGAGCGTTGTATTCAGCTATATATCTAATTTTTTTTAATAATTTAGGTTCTATGCGAATAGTGAATCTAGGTAAATTTGATGCCATATAATCTCCTTAAATTGTAATGATGTAGTAATTATATCATTAATAAAAAAAAGGTGGGCATATTGACAACACAGTGACGACACTATATACTTAAAAAAAAGGAGGTAAAAAAAGTGAAAGCACCGAGAGTCAGATCGGGGTTAAGGGTGCCGCCAGATCTAAACAATAAACTTATTTTCTTAGCGGAAAGAGAAGGAATCTCAAAAAATGCATTAATGCTTCGTGTGTTAGAGCTTTGGGTTAGTCAGAGTGATAAGAAGAAATTAATGTCTTCAGAAAAAAACAAGAGCAGAACATGATATCCGTGGACGGAAGGGGTAAAGATTTGAAAGAAGAAATATCAGGATATCAGGAATTAAAACTAATATTATCTGATATGGAAATAAGAAAAACAAAAAATGTTGAGATTAAATATGAGATTTTGCTTAGAATTCTTCATGAAATGCAAACCCTTAAATATCAGAAAAATACGCTGTTAGATGAAAATTACGCACTAAAAAGAGTAGAAGTGAGTAATCAGCCTAAATTGGATCAGGGCGCACAACTTTTTTTTCTTATAATAGATATATTAAAAGAATTAAAGAGTAGGGGGGCATGGATAGAATATAAAAACAAAACAGTCCATACTAAAGACTATTATCGAATTGAAAAGGATGTTTTGGAAAAGGTTATTGAAAAAATAGCTGCTGGAGTGGATACTAAGAAAATTCTTGACATGATGGCTAACCTGGGTATTTTGAGAAAACAGGCTGATAAAATTCTTTCTTCAGCTACCGTTGATGGTGTACCGAAACGCATTTATATGGTTCGTATAGATAGCGTTGAATGTTTAAGTGAGTAGAAAATGGAAAAAGGTCTAATTTATATACAAGAATTTCTTGAAATTACACGGTTTCTTATTTCATCAGGTAAGGTTCCCGTAGAAAAAGGATATGTTTTAGTTCCGAAAGATATCGTATCTCAGTTATTATCAAAAAACGGGTATGAGACGATAGAAAACAAATTAAAAATATGGAATCGTTTACATTGGATTGATGCAGATCCAGGGCGGTATACTAAGAAAGTATGTAGAAATGGTAGCTCAAAGAGGTTCGTTAAAATTGATGAAAAAATATATTTGACATTAGAAGAAATGTTTAGGAAGCAAACGTAATATTAATTTAATCATTTGTGTCTGATTTAAACTGAGCCTTGTGAGCCTTCGGACCTTTGTTTGATAAAAACAGAGGGATGGGGGTTTTTTAGTATCACGATAGAGAACGATGTACAAAAGGTTAAGGGGGAAAAAATATGAATTTAGTTAAAAAACAGACTATTATGGAACCAATTAAAAACCAAGCTTCTATTGAAGTTGATGAGACCGGAGACCGTTGGGCTGTCTGCCCTCATTGTGGGAAAAAGGCAATAAAGTTACTCCCAGAAACTAGGGTTTCTATGCTACCGTACATATGTCGTAATAATAAATGTCCGGTAAAAAAATTTATAATAAATTGCAATACTAATTTATGTCTGATTTAAACTGAGCCTTATGAGCCTTCGGACCTTTGTTATTAAACAAGGGTTGGAAGGCTTTTTTAATTTAGAAAGTATGAATAATGGGAAAATTTGAAAATGAAACATTTTATGGGATTAGTGTAGATGGAAGGAAGCCAAGTACTTGGGATATAGAAATTCCAGATTTAGAAAAAACCAATATAAAATTCGATCTACTTTATAAAAGTTGTGAAGTCATTAAGAAAAATGTTACTTATGAATCAGTAAAAAAATTACTATAACCCGAGGAAAGGAGGACAGATATGAGAAAGTGGGTTGCTTTATTAAGTATGATATTCATGGCTACGAGTATACCAACTACAAGTTACGGAGAATGGCAGCAACAGGGGAGTAATTGGATTTATGAGGATGGTCAAGTACAGGCAAGTAATATATGGAAGTTATTTGACGGAGTTTGGTATTACTTTGACGAGAATGGATACATGGCTGTCGGCTGGCAGCAAATTGCTGACAAATGGTATTTCTTTAATCCAATATCGGCTGGCTCAAAAGGATCTATGATGACCGGGTGGCAATGGATTGATGGGTATTGCTATTATCTGGCTGGCAGCATGGATATTTACCCAGAAGGGGCAATGTATGAAGACACTCTTACTCCTGACGGTTTCCTGGTTAACAGCTCCGGAGCCTGGATAAAAGATGGGATAGTACAATATCAGGCTGGAAAAGGGATACAAACAACTGTAAAAGCAAAGACTGCATCAGCAAGTAAATTTTCGGGCGGAGGCTCCGGCGGAGGTGGGGGATCTGGTGGCAGCAAATCCGGCGACTCGGAAACAAAGGAAGATACATCAGAGGATGAGACGAAAGAGGAGACAGCAACTCCTTCTGATGCACAACAGGAAGAGGAAGATCCAGACGAAGTGCAAGAACCGGAGTTGCTTTGTTATACCATTAAATATATGGATATTGAAAATAAAGCAGTCCTAAAACTGGTGACAGGAAAAGACGTAGAGAATGCGGAGATTGTGATTGATGATCAGGATATTGATGGCTATGAAATATGCAGTGATCAGAAAGAACAGTTTCGTCTTGTGACAGATAATATGACTGTCAACATCTATTATTCCAAAATAGAGCCGGCTTCTCCTTCTGAAGCACAAAAGGTTTCATGGAAGCTTTATTTCGTGGAGCAGGATAATCACAGCAATGAGATTTTTAAATCCCAGAGCGGTCAGACTGCGGAGGATACGGAGCTTTTTGTTGATTTTCCTGAGACCATTTTGGGGACAGATAACTACTATTATTACTCTCTGGTATCCAGCCCGTGGAGTGTTGTGGTAAGTGGTACCGGAACACAGAAGTATTATATTGAATACGAAAAGGGAGAGAAACTGCCGGAGGAAGCTGATCCTGATGAGGAGGCAAAAGAAGAACTGGAAAGCTGGCTTAAGACTGCAAGGGAAGCGGATCTTTCTATTACAGGAGAGGAATCGTCAGACCAGCAGCTGATTACGGAGAGTCTGGAAGAAAGCAATGAGCGACTTTTAAATCTTGCTTCCATGGCAGACGGTACAGATCGTAAGGAGGTCTACCTAATTGCAAAGAATCATACTCCCACAACCGTGATTCTCAGCAATAAGATGCAAAATATCAAGAATATATCCCAGCTGATCCGGGCAGAGTTTTCCATTGATGATGATTCCTACCTGGTTATGAGAGTGGGATTTGAAAAAACTTATGAAGAGAGCACTTGTAGCCATGACTATGAAGTAATCGAACGAGTGGAACCCACCTGCATAGAAAACGGTTATGAAATAGTCCGCTGTACAAAGTGTGGGAAGGAGGAAACTGTGATCTTACCTGCTATAGGACATACGGATACAGATCAGGATGGGATCTGTGATATTTGTTATCAATCAGCAGAGGAAGCGCCGGAAGCAATTCATTACAGCGTGGGCGATATCCAGGCCCGGACCATTGGAAACCGGACTTATTTATTTCGATGTATTGATGAGGATTATGAGGATGCAATGGGAAACAGTCAGAACGCAGCCTTGTTTCTCTGTGACAGCGTAATCCGGTCTGACATTATGGGAACATCAAAAAAACTAAACTTTGGAGATAACAATAACTACAAATATTCAAAGATCCGGGAGTGGCTGCAGAACAATGCATCCGATTCGCTGTTTCTTCATGATACTTATATCGGAATTACCAGATCTTACATAGGTTCCACCGGGAAAAATACGTATGAGCAGCTGAATGAAAGCAGTCTGATGGGATTTGAACGGCTGTATCAGTCAATGGAGGATAAGATCTTTATTCTGTCAGTAGAAGAAGCCTTAAAGTATCGGGATTATCTATGGACATTTAATGGCAGCGAAACAAATAATCCAGATTCTCAGATATCTACCTATTCGAAAGGCTATTATCTCAGAACACCCCAGGATGGTGGACTGACAGATTTCTGGTATGGAGATGGGATTTATGCAGTCAGTCTGACAGATGGAAATATAAAGCCGGTTAATGTATCAGAAACAAGCATCGGGATCAGGCCAGCTATGACGATTCCACAGGGATAGGAGGAGAGAGTCATGAGTACTATTCTATTTTATTTAATGTTTGGCTTAGTCTGTGTATTAATAGTGGTTTTCAGTGCCACAGGGGTTTTCTGCATTGTGGCTTTAAGTTCCAAGGAAAAGGTTCAGGAAGATGAGGAGCAGATGAAATGGCTGAGAGAACATATGGAAAGGAAATCAGCAAGGAAGAAACCTAAGATGTACATGAAGTAATTGGGAGAAAGGAACATGAAAAAAAGAATAAAGAAAATTATGAGTTTGTTTCTGGCTGCTGTGTTGTTGACGGCATCTGTAAATGCCCCGCCTGTGATAAGGGCAGCCATGGCTGCAGGGGAGGAAGCTGCCGCAGAAGCAGAATCCACAACGGCAAAAGCCACAGAATCGTCTGCAGATGTTGCAACACCTTCCGAAGCCAGTCCTTCTGAGGCGGAAGAAAGCTTTATTCGGGTTAAAGCAAAGAATATACCTTCCTGGTACAAGAAAGCGGGGAATTTCTATCAGTTTACAGACCGGGACGGAATCGTACAGTACCGGATCTATGGAAAAATCGGAAAAGAAGGAGATGCAGGCTGGTATCAATCAGATGAAACAGGAGCTTTGCTGGAAGATCTCCCAATCGCACAGCCGGTTGATTTAGACTGGGAGGACAATTATGATGCACCATATCGGTTTGAGAGTGCACTTGCTTCCCGATCCGTATTCAAGGAGTTGTCTGAGACTCTTTTTTATGATGAAGATGCAATCTTTGAGTATACCAGTGAAATAACAGTTGAGGAACCATTTGGTCAGAACTATGACGGAACCTGTTATGATGTGTGGCATATTTACAGCGATTCTGAACCAGAGGATGAGGAGCTACAGGAGGATCTGGATATTTATTATATGTATGGTCATATCGTCAATACATACAGCAGCGATTTAAGCCAGGATAAATGGTTCGAAGTAAGCGAAGACGGAGAAGTAATTGTCGAGGAGACCGTTTCAATTCCATTCCTTTTTACCTCTCTTTTAATGGCGGTTATGCCGCAAACTTATTCTCTTCCTGGAAATATGGAGGTGTATGTCAGGTCTTGGAGCGAGGGTCCTGACAGAGCCAATCTGAAATATACAAGTACCGATTTTTATAAAAACTGGTCCAGCAATATAAAAAGTAGTGAAAATTCCACCAAGCAGATTAATGGTCTAATATTAAGCTCATTTAGCAGCGGATATAAGTCAGAGACGGTCACTTATACACAGAAAAATAACGATTTTATCTGTTTTTATCTGGTCAACCATGGTGAATCAG
>Ga0316602_10000244_pt1 | contig 44885 bp, 37 predicted proteins | sample OWC_soil_day10_C_FD_203103 | JGI IMG/M metagenome (GOLD analysis project Ga0316602, IMG submission 203103) | Wetland soil microbial communities from Old Woman Creek delta, Ohio, United States - OWC_soil_day10_CT | ecosystem: Environmental > Terrestrial > Soil > Wetlands | place: USA: Ohio... | reverse complement strand
TCCCAGCCCTTGAAGGGGGTGTTGAAGGATCGGCTCTGGATGAAGGCGCGGTCCACGGTGATGCGGGTCTCGGGATCGAAGAGGACGAAGTCGGCGGGGTTGCCCACCGCCAGGGAGCCAAGCCCCTGGCGATCCAGATGGACCACCTTGGCGGGGCTGATGGTCAGCAGTTCAATGGCCCGGGCCAGGGTGATGACCCCGGGCTTGACCAGACGCTCCAGCACCAGGGGCAAGGCCGTCTCCAGGCCCAGGATGCCGAAGGCGGCATCCGGCAGTTCGCAGGACTTGTCGTCCCAGGCGTGGGGGGCATGGTCCGTGGCGATGGCGTCCACCGTGCCATCGGCGATGGCCTCCAGGACCGCATCCACGTCAGCCTGGGGCCGCAGGGGGGGGTTCATCTTGAAGTCGGCATCGAAGCGGTGCAACTCCTGATCCGTGAGACTGAAGTGGTGCGGAGTCACCTCACAGGTGGCCCGGACACCCCGGGACTTGGCTTCCCGCACCAGCCGCAGGGAGCCGCGGGTGGAGAGGTGCTGGAAGTGGACATGCCCCCCGGTGTGCTCCGCCAGGATGAGATCCCGGGCCACCATGACCTCCTCGGCCATGGCCGGAATCCCCCGGCAGCCCAGGGCGGCGCTTACGGCCCCCTCGTGCATGAAGCCCTTGTCGGCCAGATGTTCGTCCTCTTCGTGGGCCACCACTGGAACATCCAGCCAGGCCGTGTATTCCAGCGCCTTCCGCATGATGGCGGCGTTCATGATGGGACGCCCGTCGTCACTGAAGGCGATGCAGCCCGCCCCCTTGAGGGTGCCGTAGTCCGCCAGCTCCTCTCCGGCCATCCCCTTGGTCAGGGTGCCCAGGGGGAAATAGCGGCAGAGGTTGGCGGCCCTGGCCCGGTTCAGCGCCAATTCGGTGATCGCAACGGAGTCGTTGACAGGCCGGGTATTGGCCATGGCGCAGACCGACGTAAAGCCCCCGGCGACGGCGGCCCGGGACCCCGTTTCGATGGTCTCCTTGGTGGTCTGGCCGGGCTCCCGGAAGTGGACATGGAGATCGATGAAGCCAGGTGTCAGGACCTGACCCTCCGCATCCAGCACCTCCGCATCGCCGGGAACCTGAACCGCGGCCCCGATGGCAGCAACCAGCCCATCCTCCACCAGAAGGGAGCCTATTCCGTCAAGGCCCAGGGCAGGGTCGAGAATGCGGGCGTTCTTGATGAGCAGGGACATGGAGACCTCGGCAGTGCCTCCATGGTAGCAACCCTCTACTCCGAGTCCCCCATTTCGAGGAGCTCATCGTCCTCGTCCGCAAAATCCCCCTCTTCGACGAGGATCTTCCGAACCTTCCCGCCATCAGGGGCGGCGATATAGAAGGGCGTATGGGCGGAGTCCGTGCCCTCCATGAGGATCAGGTTTTCGTCTTCATCTACTTCCTGGCCGACGCTCACCAGGACATCCACCACATAGCCAGGCCATTCGGCGCGGATGATCATGGCTGCCTCCGACTACTTGGCGTGAAGGTATGGTACTCCGGGGCTTGGCGCAAGGCTGAGACCGTGAATTTCTGCATCCTGATATGATAGCGAGGCCGATTCTTGCTTCCGTCGGCAGCGACCTCTGCAGGAAGCCCGCCCCCATCGATACGGCGGAGGGTTTCATGGAGGGATCGCCAGTAGGAAGCCATTCTGGGCCGTGGGCCCATGGAGATTCAGATGAACACCCTCAAATTCTCACCAACCACCGTCAGCATTGACCTGGACGGCACGCCCATCTCCATCGAGACCGGCCGCATCGCCAAGCAGGCCTCCGGTTCCGTCGTCGTCCGTCAGGGCGACACCATGGTCCTGGTCGCTGTCTGCTGCGCCGAGCCCCGGGAAGGCATCGACTTCTTCCCCCTCACCGTGGACTACCGCGAGCCCGGTTTCGCGGCGGGCAAGATCCCCGGCGGCTGGTTCAAGCGCGAAGGCAAGCAGACCACCAAGGAGACCCTGGTCTCCCGCCTCATCGACCGTCCCCTGCGCCCCCTCTTCGAGGAAGGCTATAACGGCGACACCATGATCACCTGCCAGGTCATCAGCTTCGACGGCGAGCACCAGCCCGACACCCTGGCCATGGTGGGCGCCTCCGCGGCCCTCATCATCAGCGAGATCCCCTTCACCAACCCCGTCGGCGGCGTCCGCGTGGGCCGCGTCAACGGCAAGCTGGTGGCCAACCCCGTCGTGTCCCTGCGCCATGAGAGCGACCTGGACCTGCTGGTGGCCGGCACCGAAGAGGCCCTGGTCATGGTGGAGTGCGGCGCCCAGGAGGTCCAGGAAGCCGATATGGTCAAGGCCCTGGAATTCGGACACGCCCAGATCAAGACCTTGGTGAAGCTCCAGAAGGAACTCCAGGCCAAGGTGGGCAAGACCAAGATGGTCCCCGCCAAGACCGAGCGCAACGAGGAGATCTACAACCAGGTCGCCGCCAAGTACGCCGAGAAGCTCCTGGCCGCCCTGACCATCAAGGTCAAGATCGACAGCTACAAGGCCATCGACGCCCTCAAGAAAGAGGTCGTCGCCGATCTCTGCGCCGAGGATGCCTCCCTCAAGGGCGAGGTCAAGGCCTGCTTCGACCTCCTCAAGGAGACCCTCTTCCGCAACGCCATCCTCAAGCAGGGCATGCGCCTGGATGGCCGCAAGTTCGACGAGATCCGCCCCCTCAACATCGAGGTGGATGTTCTCCCCGCCACCCACGGTTCCTGCCTCTTCACCCGCGGCGAGACCCAGGCCATGGTCACCGCCACCCTGGGCACCGCCGATGACGTCCAGACTATCGACGGCATCGAGGAGGAGTACGAGAAGCGCTTCTACCTCCACTACAACTTCCCCGGCTACAGCGTGGGCGAGTGCAAGCCCAACCGTGGTCCCGGCCGCCGCGAGATCGGCCACGGCGCCCTGGCTGAGCGTTCCATCATGGCCGTCCTGCCGGATGCCAAGGTGAACCCCTACACCCTGCGCGTGGTTTCCGAGATCACCGAGTCCAACGGCTCCAGCTCCATGGCCACCATCTGCGGCGGCACCCTGGCTCTGATGAGCGCCGGTATCAAGCTCAAGGCCCCCGTGGCCGGTGTGGCCATGGGCCTCGTGAGCGATGGTGAGAAGTTCGTCGTGCTGACCGACATCGCCGGCCAGGAAGACCACTACGGCGACATGGACTTCAAGGTGGCCGGCACCCCCGCCGGCATCACCGCCCTGCAGATGGACATCAAGATCGGCGGGATCACCACCGAGGTCCTCACCAAGGCCCTGGAGCAGGCCAAGAAGGGCCGCCTGGAGCTCCTGGAGGCCATGGGCACTGTCCTGGCCGCCCCCCGGGAGGCCTTCGCCCAGAACGCGCCCCAGATGGCCACCATCACCCTGCCCAAGGAGAAGATCCGCGACGTCATCGGCAAGGGCGGCGTGACCATCCGCAACATCATCGAAGTCAGCGGCTGCGATGTGAACATCGATGACAACGGCATCTGCCAGGTCGCCGGCCCCAACCAGGAGAAGCTCGCCGTCGCCGTGAAGATGATCGGCGACCTCATCCAGAGCGCCGAGGTGGGCCAGACCTACCTGGGCAAGGTGGCCAAGGTGGTCGAGTTCGGCGCCTTCGTGACCATCCTCCCCGGCCTGGACGGTCTGCTCCACGTCTCCGAGATGGCTCCCTACCGCGTCAAGTCCCCCGCGGACGAGGTCAGCGAAGGCCAGGAGATCATGGTCAAGTGCATCGCCGTGGAAGCCAACGGGAAGATCCGCCTGAGCCGCAAGGCCCTGATGGCGGCGGATGCCGAGCCTTCCGCCGAGTAGCAATCCGCAGGTCTGGGCCTGCTCAGGGAAAGGCGCCTTCGGGCGCCTTTTCCGTTCATGGGATCCCGTTCAGGCATCGAATAGGTATGGCGGAGGGCCTCCCATGATCCATGATCCATCCCCCCTCCCGGAAGACCCCTTGACGCTCCTGCAGGACTGGCTGAAGGCGGCGGAGCAGGCCGAATCCAGGGACCCCAACGCCATGGCCCTGGCTACCGTCAGCCCCGAGGGCTATCCTTCCCTGCGGATGGTCCTCCTGAAGGGACTGGATGCACGGGGTTGCGTCTTCTACACCCATCTCGGCAGCCGCAAGGGCCGGGAGCTGGCTGCGCTTCCACGGGCCGCCCTCTGCTTTCACTGGAAGTCCCTGGACCGCCAGGTCCGCCTGGAAGGCTCAGTAGAGGCCGTCAGCCCGGAGGAGGCGGATGCCTACTTCGCCTCCCGCCCCCGGGAGTCCCAGCTCGGAGCCTGGGCTTCCCGTCAATCGGAGCCCATGACCCGCCCCCAAGAGTTGGATGATCGACTGAGGGAAGTCGCCCTCCGCTTTGAGGGAAGTTCCGTTCCCAGGCCCAGCGGGTGGTCCGGGTTCCGCCTGGTCCCTGAAAGGATCGAGTTCTGGGAGGCCCGCCCCTCTCGGCTTCACTGGCGCTTGCTCTATCAGCGGGGAGCCCTTGGAATCTGGACCCAGTTCCAACTCTTCCCCTGAATGCAGGACCACGCGTCACATCCTCCTTGCGTGTCCGGCCTTTTTACCTCACAAAGGGCTAGGAGGTTTCCTTGGCCCGTCGCCCCTGCTGCAAACGCATCGAAGCCCTGCCGGAGGTTCGCTACTTCAAGCCCCGGGCTGTTCCCATGGCCGAACTGGAAGAGGTCACCCTGAGCATGGAGGAACTGGAAGCCATGAGACTGGCTCACCTCGAAGGGCACTATCAGAAGGAGGCTGCCGAATGCATGGGCGTCTCCCGGGCCACCTTCGGGCGGGTGCTGGATGCAGCCCATCGGAAGGTGGCCAAGGCCCTGGTCGAAGGCTGCGCCCTTCGCATCGAGGGCGGCAGCTATGCGGTTAAGGGAGAGCTTCCCGAGCCATGAAGACCTGGGACCCTCACCTGATGATGTGGGTCGCCTGCCACTGCTGGTAACGCCGGTAGCCTCCGGAGAGGTTCCTCACCCGGTACCCGTGCTGGGCCAGGATACGGGCCGCGAGGTACCCCCGGAGACCCACCTGGCAGAAAACCAGGATTTCCTTGTCCCGGGGTAGTTCCGCCAGGCGCGCCCGAAGCGTATCGACCGGGATGCAGGTGGCCTCCGGGATCGATCCATTGGCATTCTCCGCAGGTGATCGGACATCGAGGAGTAATTGACTCCCAGCCAGGGAGGACAGTTCCTCCGGCTCCCACAGGTCCACATCCCCCCGGAGTACATTGGCAGCCACAAAACCAGCCATGTTTATTGGGTCCTTGGCGCTCCCAAAGGGAGGTGCGTAGCAGAGCTCAAGGTCCTCCAGGTCGAGGACGGTGAGTCCCGCCCGCTGCGCCACAGCTAGGACATCGATGCGCTTGTCCACACCCTCGGGCCCCACCGCCTGGGCTCCCAGGATGCGCCCGAGGTCCGGCTCAAAGAGCAGCTTGAGGGACATGGGCTGGGCACCGGGATAGTAGGTCGCGTGCTGAGGAGGATAGATGTAGATCTTCCGGAAGCTCATTCCACGCCGCTGAAGGGCGGCCTCGGTCATACCGGTCATGGCGAAGGTCAGATTGAAGACCTTGCAGACGGCCGTGCCCTGGGTGCCTTTGTAACGGCTGTCCCGACCGAGGATCACCTCCGCCGCGATGCGTCCCTGGCGGTTTGCGGGGCCCGCCAGGGGTATCAGGGCTGGCGCTTCGCTCACGAAGTCTCTGACCTCGATCGCGTCCCCGACGGCAAAAATATGCGGATCACTGGTGCGCATCTGGTCGTCCACCAGGATGCCCCCGGTGGAGCCCAGGGCCAATCCGGCCTCCTGGGCCAGTCGGGTCTCCGGGCGGACCCCGACACAGAGGATGGCCAGATCGCAGGACAAGCTCTCACCACCCTCCAGCCGGACCAGGAGCTGGTCGCCGCAGCCTCCGAACGCTGTGGCGGAGATACCAAGACGTAGATCCACTCCATTCCTCCGGAGTTCCGCCTGCAAGGGAGCGACCATATCGGCATCCGCCACCCCCAGCACATGGGGCAAACGCTCCAGAAGGCATACCTCCAGGCCCCGGTGACGGAACGATTCAGCCAGTTCCAATCCGATGTACCCCGCGCCGACAATCAGCACCCTTCCCTGCCCCTCCGAAGGCAGGGCCGCGAGGATGCCATCCATGTCCTCCAGGTTCCTCAGGGTGAATACCCGGGGATCATCAATCCCCGGGAGGGGAGGACGGATGGGCGCTGCTCCGGGGCTAAGCACCAGGGCATCGTAGGATTGCTGGTAGCTCTCACCAGTCTCAAGATTCTTGACGTTCAGGCTCCTACGCCCAGGGTCAATGGCCGTCACCTCAGATCGCACCCGCACATCCAGCGCGAAGCGGGCCCGCAGCCTTTCCGGGGTCTGCACCAGGAGGCTCGACCGTTCCGGGATCACCCCGCCAAGGTGGTAGGGCAGGCCACAGTTGGCAAAAGATACCTGGGGGCCCCGCTCCAAGAGGATGATCTCGGCCTCCTCGGAAAGCCGCCGGGCCCGGGCGGCGGCACTGGCACCTCCGGCGACGCCCCCGACGATCACGATGCGTGGTGCTCTGGACATGCTGCCTCCTGAAAACATGAGCAAAAGAAAAGGGCCCCGAAGGGCCCTTTTCTTGAGTTGAGCTGTGAACTAAAGCTCGTCTCCGTCGATCTCAGAGAGTCCCTGAAGCTCCTCGACGTGCTGGGCCATCCGGCTGTACTCGTCGTCGAAGTCATCGGAGTTCATGAGATCCGTATCCACCGGCTCGGGGTACTGGCCCTCCTCGATCTGGAGACCGCGGTAGATGGGCATGCCCGTGCCCGCGGGGATCAGACGACCGAGGATGACGTTCTCCTTCAGGCCGCGCAGGTAGTCCACACGTCCCTCGAGAGCCGCCTCGGTGAGCACTCGGGTGGTCTCCTGGAAGGAGGCCGCCGAGATGAAGCTCTCGGAGGTCAGGGCCGCCTTGGTGATACCCAGGAGCTGGGGCTCGCAGGTGGCGGGCTGGCCGTTGGTGTTGAGGGCGGTCTCGTTGATCTCCTTGAAGCGGTGCTTGTCCACCTTCTCCTCGACGATCAGCGGGGTATCGCCCACATCGGTGATCATGACCCAGCGCATCATCTGACGGATGATGGTCTCGATGTGCTTGTCGTTGATCGTCACACCCTGGGCGCGGTAGACCTCCTGGACCTCGTTGACGAGGAAGGCCTGGAGGGCTTTTTCGCCCTGGACCTTGAGGAGATCGTGGGGGGAGACGGCACCCTCGGTGATCTTCTCACCGGCCTGGATCTCGTCACCATCCTGCACCTGGATGTGCTTGCCGCGGGGGATCAGGTATTCACCCTTCTCGCCGTCCACAGCCTCCACAATGACCTTCTGCTGACCGCGCACGCGGTTCCCGTATTTCACGATGCCGGTGATCTCGGCAATGATGGCGGGATCCTTGGGCTTGCGGCCTTCGAAGAGCTCGGTCACGCGGGGCAGACCGCCCGTGATGTCCGAAGTCTTGGCCTGCTGGCGGGGGGTCTTGGCCAGCACGTCGCCGGGCAGCAGCTCCTGGCCATCCTCCACTTCGACGTAGGCGCCGGTGGGGATGTTGTAGCGCTGCAGAACCTTGTGGTTCTCGCCCTTGACGTTGATGTGGGGGTGCAGCTTGTCATCGGTGGGATCGATGATGCGCTTACGGAAGCGACCGGTGATCTGGTCCTTCTCTTCCTGGTAGCTGGCGTTGAGATCGAATTCCTTGAAGTCGGCGACGCCGGGCTTCTCGTTGATCAGGTAGTCGTTGTAGGGATCCCACTCGGCCAGAACGGTCTTGGGCTCCACTTCCTCGCCATCCTTGACACGGATGGTGGCGCCGGGGGCGACCTTGTACCGCTCACGCTCGTTGCCGTCCTTGTCCACCACGAGGATGAAGCCGGACCGGCTCAGGGCACGGACGTCGCCGTTGCGGTCTTCCACGGACTTGATGCCATCCAGCTTCACGATGCCGACGATCTGCGCTTCGTGGGTGGACTTCTCGGAAGTGCGGCTGGCCGCACCACCGACGTGGAAGGTTCGCATGGTCAGCTGGGTGCCGGGCTCACCGATGGACTGGGCCGCGATCACGCCCACAGCCTCGCCCAGATCCACCATCTTGCCGGTGGAGAGGTTCAGGCCGTAGCACTTGGCGCAGCAGCCACGACGGGCCTCGCAGGTCAGCACGGAGCGGATCTTGACGGAGGTGACGCCGGAGGTCTCGATGGTGAAGGACAGTTCCTCGGTGAGGAGGGTGCCGGAGGCCGCGATGATCTCCTTGGAGTAGGGATCCACGATGTCATCGAGGCAGACACGACCCATGATCCGGTCCCGCAGGCGGGCGCGGATGGTGCCATCGGTGTTGACGATGGCCGCCACCGTGATGCCGTCCAGCGTGGCGCAATCGTCCTCGTTGATGATCACGTCCTGGGCCACGTCCACCAGCTTGCGGGTGAGGTAGCCGGAGTCGGCGGTCTTGAGGGCGGTGTCCGCCAGACCCTTACGGGCGCCGTGGGTCGAGATGAAGTACTCGAGCACGCTGAGGCCTTCTTTGAAGTTGGCCTTGATGGGGGCTTCGATGATGTCGCCGGAGGGCTTGGCCATCAGACCACGCATACCCGCCACCTGACGGATCTGGGTCTTGGATCCACGGGCGCCGGAGTCAGCCATGATGTAGACGGAGTTGAGGAAGCGGTCCGTATCGTTGCGGCGTTCCAGCTCCTTCATCATGTCAGTGGCGACGTCCTCGGAAGCCTTGCCCCACACCTCGAGGATGCGGTTGTAGCGGGTGGCGGCGTCCAGCTTGCCCTCGTGGTAGTACTCGTGCTCGATGGCACGGACTTCCTCGTTGGCACCCTTGAGGATCGCGGGCTTGGTGTTGGGAACCACCAGGTCGTCGATACCCACGGACACACCGGCCTTCATGGCCCACTGGAAGCCGATGTCCTTCATGGCGTCCAGCATGTGGATGGTCACTTCGGGACCGTTGAGCTTGTAGGCACGGTTCACCAGGGACAGCAGGCCTTCCTTCTTCAGGAGACCGTTGACGAAGGGGAGGGCGCTGGGGAGCGCGCGGTTGAAGATCACGCGACCCACGGTGGTGGTGATGAGCTCGTCCTTGGTTTCCCGGGAGGGGCACTCGAAGACTTCCTGTTCGGAATGCTTCTTGGGGTCAGCCTTGTGCCAGGCCTCGGTGTCCACCAGTTCGCCGGTGTAGCGGAGCTGAATGATGGCGTGGGTGTCGACCACCTTGGCCTCGTGGGCTGCCACGACTTCATTGGAGCTGCCGAAGATCATGCCCTCGCCGCGGCGGTTGGTGCGCTTCTTGGTGAGGTAGTAGCCGCCAAGCACGATGTCCTGGCTGGGCACCACGTTGGGCTTGCCGTTGGCGGGGTTGAGGATGTTCTGGGTGGACATCATCAGGACCCGGGCCTCGGTCTGGGCCATGGGGCTCAGGGGCACGTGAACGGCCATCTGGTCGCCGTCGAAGTCGGCGTTGAAGGCGGTGCAGACCAGGGGGTGAAGACGGATGGCCTTGCCTTCCACCAGGACGGGCTGGAAGGCCTGGATGCCCAGACGGTGAAGGGTCGGGGCGCGGTTCAGCATCACGGGGTGGTTCTGAATCACCTCTTCCAGGACGTCCCAGACCTCGGACACCCCCTGCTCGACCATTTCCTTGGCCTGGCGGATGGTGGCCGCATGGCCCTTGTGCTCGAGGCGGTTGAAGATGAAGGGCTTGAAGAGCTCCAGGGCCATCTTCTTGGGAAGACCGCACTGGTGCAGCTTGAGGTCGGGACCCACCACGATGACCGAACGGCCGGAGTAGTCCACGCGCTTGCCCAGCAGGTTCTGCCGGAAGCGACCCTGCTTGCCCTTGAGGGCGTCAGACAGGGACTTGAGGGGGCGGTTGGAGACACCACGAAGGAGGCGCCCACGCTTGCCGTTCTCGAAAAGGGCGTCCGCGGCTTCCTGGAGCATGCGCTTTTCGTTGCGCACGATCACGTCGGGAGCGCGAAGTTCCAACAGCTTCTTCAGACGGTTGTTCCGGTTGATGACGCGGCGGTAGAGATCATTCAGATCGGAGGTGGCGAAACGGCCGCCGTCCAGAGGCACCAGGGGGCGCAGCTCGGGGGGCAGGACCGGGATCACGTCCAGGATCATCCACTCAGGCTTGTTGCCGCTGCGCTTAAAGGCCTCGGTGACCTTGAGGCGCTTGGCCAGCTTGATGCGCTTCTGGGCGGAGGACTCGTTCTTCATCAGGTAGCGGAGTTCGACGGCCAGGGCCTCGACGTCCACCTGCTTCAGGAGTTCCTTGATGCCCTCGGCGCCCATCATGGCGCGGAAACGCTCGCCGTACTCGGCCTTGTACTCGCGGTACTTCTCTTCGGCGAGGATCTCGTGCTTCTTCAGGGTCGTGTCGCCGGTGTCGATGACGGCATAGGCCTCAAAGTAGAGCACGCGCTCCAGGTCCTTGAGGGGGATGTCCAGGAGGTAGCCGATGCGGCTGGGGACGCCCTTGAAGAACCACACGTGGCTGACGGGGCTCGCCAGCTGGATGTGGCCCATGCGCTCGCGGCGCACGACCTTCTTGGTGACCTCAACGCCGCACTTGTCGCAGATGACGCCCTTGAACTTCTGGCGCTTGTACTTGCCGCACAGGCATTCCCAGTCGTTCACGGGTCCGAAGATCCGGGCGCAGAAGAGACCGTCGCGTTCAGGCTTGAGGCTGCGGTAGTTGATGGTTTCGGGCTTGGTGACCTCGCCCTTGGACCAGGACCGGATCTTGTCCGGGGAAGCGAGGCTTACCTTGATGCATTCGTAGGCATTGATGTTCTGCTGTTCGGGAAACATGAGAACTCTCTCCAAATCAGTTCACGGGGTTGCAGGGTGGAGGAACCGGAATGGCTCCTCCCATCAAGCCTCGATGGAGAAGGCAGGCTCTTCCAGATCGAGCTGGGGTTCCAGCTCTTCCCGGGTGAGCATCTCCACGTCGATGCAAAGCGCGTTCAGTTCCTTCTTGACCACGTTGAAGCTCTCGGGCAATCCGGGATCCTTGATGGGCTCGCCCTTGATGATGGCCTGGTAGATCTGGGTGCGGCCGTGCATATCGTCGGACTTGTAGGTAAGCAGTTCCTGCAGGATGTGCGCGGCGCCGTAAGCTTCCAGGGCCCACACTTCCATCTCACCGAAACGCTGGCCGCCGAACTGCGCCTTACCGCCCAGGGGCTGCTGGGTGATGAGGCTGTAGGGCCCAATGCTCCGAGCGTGGATCTTGTTATCCACCAAGTGATGCAGCTTCAGCTGGTAGACGCAGCCCACGTTCACGGGCTGTTCGTAGGCCTCGCCGGTCATGCCGTCGAAGAGAATGGCCTTGCCGTCGGGGATGGCGATCTCTTCCATGTCCCCGGAAACAGGGTTGTAGCGGTTGACCTTGACGTCGACACCGGCTCCGTGGGGGGCCTTTTCGTTGGCCTTCCGCAACCACTCCTTGATGTCGGGGGTCTTGGCGCCGTCGAAGACGGGGGTGGCGAAGTGGACACCCAGCACACGGCCGGCCCAGCCAAGGTGGCACTCGAGCACCTGACCGATGTTCATACGGGAAGGCACGCCGAGAGGGTTCAGCACGATGTCCACGGGGGTACCGTCAGCCAGGTAGGGCAGATCCTCGATGGGGAGGATGCGGCTCACCACGCCCTTGTTACCGTGACGACCGGCCATCTTGTCACCGACCTGCAGCTTGCGCTTGACGGCAACGTAGACCTTGACGGTCTTCAGGACGCCGGGCATGAGCTCGTCGCCCTTGACCAGGCGGTCGATGCGCTCGTTCAGGATGTCGCGCAGGACGCGGAGCTGGCTCTCGGTCTTGTCCAGGATGTCCAGAACCTGGGCCTCGATGCGCTCCTTGCCAGCGGCAACGGTGATCTGACGGAAGCGCCCGTAGGGCACGGCCTCCAGCATGTTCTGGGTGAGCTTCTTGGCCTTGGGCAGGAGTTCCTTGCCCTTGTCGTCTGTCAGGACTTCGGAGAGTTCCTTGTTCTTCAGGAGGGCCACGATCTTCTTCTTGGCCTCGGCGCGGATGATGCGCTCCTCGTCCCCGAGATCCTTCTCCCACTTGGCGATCTGGTCACGCTCGATCTGCTGGGTGCGGAGATCCTTCTCCTGGCCCTTGCGGGTGAAGACCTTGACATCGACGACGGTGCCTTCGATGCCGGGGCCCACGGTGAGGGAGGCATCCTTCACGTCAGAGGCCTTCTCGCCGAAGATGGCGCGCAGGAGCTTCTCTTCAGGGGAGAGGATGGTCTCACCCTTGGGGGTGACCTTGCCCACCAGGATGTCGCCGTGGCGGACGGTGGCACCGATGCGGATGATGCCGGACTCGTCGAGGTTCTTGAGCATCTCCTCGCGGACCTGGGGGATGTCGCGGGTGATCTCTTCAGGTCCGAGCTTGGTGTCGCGGGCGTGGACCTCAAACTCCTCGATGTGGATCGTGGTGTAGAGGTCTTCCTTGACGACGCGCTCGGAAATCAGGATGGCGTCTTCGAAGTTGTACCCGCGCCAGGGCATGTAGGCGACCACGAGGTTCCGGCCCAGGGCCAGCTCGCCGTGTTCGCAGCAGGGGCCGTCCGCGAGGATCTGGCCCACGGCGACATACTCGCCCTTCTTCACCAGGGGGACCTGGTTGAGGCAGGTGTTCTGGTTGGAGCGGGAGTACTTGACCAGGGTGTAGATGTCCACACCGCTTTCGTCGGTATCGGTCTCGGGATCGTCTTCCACCCGGACCACCACACGGTTGGCGTCCACGGTCTCCACAATGCCGGAACGACGGCAGACCACGCAGGCGCCGGAGTCCTTGGCCGCGTAGTATTCCATGCCGGTACCCACGATGGGGGCTTCGGTGCGGATGAGCGGCACGGCCTGACGCTGCATGTTCGCGCCCATCAGGGCTCGGTTGGCGTCATCGTTCTCGAGGAAGGGGATGAGGGAGGCCGCCACGGACACGAGCTGCTTGGGGCTCACGTCCATCAGGGTGATCTTCTCGCGATCCACCGTGGTGTTTTCACCGGCGATACGGGCCACCAGGGACTCGTCCACGAGCATGCCGTTCTCATCCACCTCGGCGTTGGCCTGGGCGATGGTGTGGACATCCTCTTCCCAGGCGGAGAGGTAGAAGGCGTGCATCTCGAACTTGGCGGGACGCTTTCCGGCCTTCTCCAGCTTCTCGTTGGCCTCGGAGAGCTCGGCGAGGGGAACCACCTGGAGGTAGAGGGAGCTCAGGCCCTTGCGCAGCTCCTCCTTCAGGGCGGAGCCGGTCTTGGGATCCACGATGGTCACATCGGCCAGCTTGAGGTCGCCCACGCTGGTGATCTTGGCGAAGTGGATGATGCGACCGTTCTCGACCTTGAGGTAGGGGGACTCGATGAAGCCGAACTCGTTGATACGGGCGTAGCAGCTCAGGGAGGAGATCAGACCGATGTTCGGGCCTTCAGGGGTCTCGATGGGGCAGATACGGCCGTAGTGGGAGGTGTGCACGTCGCGGACTTCGAAGCCAGCGCGATCGCGGCTCAGACCGCCGGGTCCCAGGGCGGAGAGACGCCGCTTGTGGGTGATCTCCGAGAGAGGGTTGGTCTGGTCCATGAACTGGGAGAGCTGGCTGGAACCGAAGAACTCCTTCATAGCCGCAATCACGGGCTTGGAGTTGATCAGGTCGTGAGCCTGCAGGGGGCTGTTGGGATCCTGGGCCATGGAGAACTTCTCCTTGATGGCCCGCTGCACGCGGACGAGGCCCACGCGGAAGCAGTTCTCCAGGAGTTCCCCCACCGAGCGGACGCGGCGGTTGCCCAGGTGGTCGATGTCGTCCTTGCGGACGGGGGCCACTTCACCCTCGGCCCGATCGGAACGGGTGGTGTCGTACTTCTTGAGGCGCAGAAGGTAGTGGACCGTCTGGATGAAGTCTTCGGTGCGAAGCGTGCGGAGGTCGAGGTCCGTCTCCAGGCTCAGCTTGGCATTCATCTTGTGGCGGCCGACCTTGGAGAGGTCGTACTTCTGGGGGTCGAAGAACATGGAGAAGAGCAGCTTCTTGCTGGACTCCAGCGTCGCGGGCTCGCCGGGACGGATCTTCTTGAAGAGCTCCTTGGCGGCCTCTTCAGAGTCTTCGGTGTGATCCTTGGCCAGGGTCTCGGACAGGACCTTGCCGGTGGCATCCTGGTCAGGGAAGCAGACCAGGAACTCGTCCACGTTGTTGGCCAGGAACATCTCGAGATGGGTCTGGACAAAGGAGTCGTTGGCTTCGAGCAGCACTTCGCCGGTGTTCATGTTGACCACGTCCTGGATCAGGACGGCGCCTTCCAGGAGGGAGCGGTCAACGGGAACGAAGGGAATGTGGGCCTTGACCATGTGCTCCAGCAGGCGACGGCTGATGCTCTTGCCCTTGGCCACGATCACATCGCCGGACTTGGGATCCTTGACGTCCTCCAGAGCCTTCTGGCCCACCAGCAGCTCGCTGGGGCTCACGGCGACTTCCTCACCCTGCAGCCGGAAGGTGTGGGGGGTGTAGAAGTGGGACAGGATGGACTGGTTGTCCGCCAGGGCCTCGTCAAATAGCCCGAGGGCGCGCAGGAAAGTGGATCCCAGGAACTTGCGCTTGCGATCGATGCGGGCGTAGAAGAGGCCCTTGGTGTCGAGCTCGAACTCAATCCAGCTGCCACGGTAGGGAATGATCTGGGCGCTGTAGAGGGACTTGTCGGAAGCGATGGAGAAGAAGGCGCCGGGGCTGCGGTGCAGCTGGGAGACGATCACGCGCTCCGTGCCGTTGATGATGAAGGTGCCCCGATCCGTCATGGTCGGAATATCACCGAAGTAGACTTCGGATTCCTGGCTCTGCTTGAAGCGGCGATTGCCCTTGTCATCCTTGTCGAACTGGTTCAGACGGACCCGGATCTTCAGGGGGGCGGCCATGGTGGCGCCACGCTCGACGCACTCTTCCAGGCTCATCTTCGAGTGCAGGCCCACGGGCTCGTTGCACACGTCACAGATGGCGGCTTCATTCTTGTTGCGGGTGCCGCACTTGGGGCAGTCCACCGAAGCGTCCTTGGGGTGATCAGCGACGATGTGGTGGCCGCAGCTCTTGCAGGTGGTGCGGAGGTGGCCAAGGCCCTCATTCTTTCCGCACTTGCAGGCCCAGTGGCCCACGGTGTAGTCCACAAACTCCACTTCCAGGCTGGCGTCGGAGCCATCGGGACTCTTGGCGTTATGGACGGGGAACATGGATTCAAAGACGGTTCGCAGCCCGCGATTATCCCGCTCCTCGTGGAGCAGGTTCATCTGGAGGAACTCGTCGTAGCTACGCTTCTGGATATCGATCAGATTCGGGATGGGAACCAAGGAGCGAATCTTCGAGAACGAATGGCGCTGGCGATAGATGTTCTGTTGAACGCTCATGGTTCACTCCTGAGTCAGCCCCGCCAAGCCGGAGGCCTGGGGGCGGTGGAAAACATGGATATTCAATGGTTCAGTCGCGGAAACAGGCCTATGGCCAGCTCCCCCCCTGTGACCTGGTAGGGAAGCGGACCTCATGAACTTGGGGGTGCTGGTGCACAGAGATGGTTGCAACCGGTGCCCTTCGTATTGGCTAGAGATCAAGGCCTGACATCACTGACCGTTCAGGCGTAAGGAAGTAGTATACCACTTTCGGCGGCGGCAAAGGACAAAGCGCAAGGCGCATGTGACGCCTTACGCTTTGTCCTTGGAACGCGGGTGAGACTACTTGATCTCGACCTTGGCGCCAGCGGCTTCCAGCTTTTCCTTGATCTTCTGGGCCTCTTCCTTGGTAGCGCCTTCCTTCAGGGTCTTGGGGGCGCCATCGACCAGATCCTTGGCTTCCTTCAGGCCCAGGCCAGCGACGATCTCGCGGACCGCCTTGATGACGTTCAGCTTGTTGGCGCCGGCATCGGCCAGCACCACGTCGAAGTCGGTCTTCTCTTCGGCAGCGGCGGCAGGGGCGGCGGCGCCAGCAGGGGCCGCAACGGCAGCGGCGGTGACGCCGAAGCGCTCCTCGAGAGCCTTGACCAGATTGGCCAGCTCGAGGACGGTCATGGTTTCAATTTCCTGGATCAGCTGATCAGCGGTGAGAGCCATGTTGTACTCCTCTCAAAATTTTCGGATTCGGATGGGGGGAAACGGCTAAGCCGCGCCTTCCTTCTGCTTACGGATCTGGTCAAGAGCAACAGCCAGGCCAGAGATCGGGTACTGCATGAGGTAGAGCAGCTTGCTAATGAGAACTTCGCGGCTGGGCAGCTCGGCGATGGTCTGGAACTCCGAGATGGAGACCAGCTGACCATCCAGGATGGCGCCCTTGAAAGACGCAGCCGGGTTGTCCTTGAGGAAGTTGTTGACAGCCTTGGCGAGGGACACCACATCGTTCTCGGTGGTGGCCACAGCGGTGGCGCCCTTGAAATGGGGCGTCAGGCTCTCGAAGGCGGTTTCCTTCACGGCGAGGCGAAGGAGGGTGTTCTTGGAGACGCGGTACTGGCCCTTGCTCTCGCGGATGTTCTTGCGGAACGTGGTGTCCTTGTCGACTTTCAGGCCCTTGAACTCCAGGACGACCGCAGACTTGGCAGCGGTGAAGGTCCCCTTGAGCTCGGCCACTTCATTACGTTTTTGATCACGATCCATGGTCCGCCTCACTTCTCAATAATGCTGGTGGACAACGTGACGCTGGGGCCCATCGTCGAAGCCATGTGGATGGCCTTGACATACTTGCCCTTGGCGGCGGAAGGCTTGGCCTTCTGGACGGCGTCAATGAGGGCCTTGGCATTCTCGGCGAGCTTTTCGACACCGAAGGACAGCTTACCCACGGGGGCGTGGATGATGCCCGTCTTGTCGACGCGGTACTCGACCTTGCCGGCCTTGATCTCCTTGATGGCCTTGGCCACGTCGAAGGTCACGGTTCCGGTCTTGGGGTTGGGCATCAGGCCACGGGGACCCAGCACCTTACCCAAACGACCCACACCCTTCATCATGTCGGGGGTGGCCACGAGGGCGTCGAACTCGAGGAATCCGCCAGCGATGCGCTCTACCAGATCGTCACCGCCCACGATTTCCGCACCGGCGGCCTCGGCATCCTTGATCTTCTCACCCGCTGCGATGACAGCCACGCGCATCGTCCGACCCGTTCCGTGGGGCAGTACGATGGTGCCACGGACCATCTGGTCAGCGTGGCGGGGGTCAACGCCGAGCCTCATGTGCACTTCCACCGTTTCGTCGAACTTGGCGAAGGCCAGGTCCTTGATGGTGTTCAGGGCTTCATTGAGGTCGTAGGGGCGATCTTCGATCTTGGAGGCGGCTGCCTGGTACTTCTTTCCAGGTTTTGCCATTGTTTCTCCTGTTTTGAAGATCTTCCGCGATAACGGTCGCGGTTACCGGGATCCCCGCACGGCGCGGGGTTCCGCACAAAAATCCGGGGAGCGGACCCCCCGGGTTCAAGTTCAATCGATGATTTCCACACCCATGGAGCGCGCGGAGCCGGTGATGGAGCGCATGGCGCTCTCCAGGCTGGCGGCGTTCAGATCGGGCATCTTGACCTTGGCGATCTCTTCGATCTGAGCCTTGGTGATCTTGCCGACCTTGATCTTGTTGGGAGTGGCGCTGCCCTTCTCGAGGCCGAGCTTCTTCTTGATCAGCACGGCAGCAGGAGGGGTCTTGAGGATGAAGCTGAAGCTGCGATCCGCATAGACGGTGATGACCACGGGAAGGATGGTGCCCTTCTCGACGGCGGTCACGGACTTCGCGTTGAACTGCTTAACGAATTCCATGATGTTGACGCCGTGCTGACCCAGGGCGGGACCCACGGGAGGAGCCGGGGTGGCCTCGCCGGCGGGCAGCTGCAGCTTGATGTAACCAGTGATCTTCTTAGCCATGTCTTGTTTCCTTGTCCGCAACGGATTCCGGCGCATGCCGGCGACTGTTGCCGTGGAGTGTGGGCGGCAGGGTCACCGCGCCACCGGTGATGTGCAGAAGCTAGCGCTTCTCCACCTGAATGAAGTCGAGCTCCACAGGGGTGCTGCGACCGAATACCGTCACCATCACCTTGATGGTGGAGCGTTCTTCGTGGATCTCTTCCACATCCCCTTCAAAGTTGGCGAAGGGGCCGTCTATGATACGGACTTTTTCGCCCTTTTCAAAGTGGAATTTCGGCTTGGGACGCTCCTGCGTCTCTTCCGTGTGGTTCATGATCTGGCGGACTTCCTCTTCAGTGAGAGGCGTGGGGCGCTTCTTGTTGGCCCCGACGAAGGAGGTGACCTTCGGCGTGTTGCGCACCAGATGCCAGTCGGCGTCCTCCATCTCGTAGTTCGCGCCCTTCTTGGTGACGGCAATCTGAACCAGGAGATAGCCGGGGAAGGACTTGCGCTTCTTGAGAACGCGCTCCTTCTTTCCGGACTTGGCGTCGACCTTCATTTCTTCATAGGTCTCCTCGGGGATCTGGATGTCCCCGAAGCATTCGTCACGCTCTTCCATCTTGATGCGTTGCCGCAGGCTTTCCATCACCTTGGCCTCATAGCCGGAATAGGTGTGGATGATGAACCAGGCCATCATGCGTTCGGCCGCTACGCCAGCAGTTTCCATCCGGACCTCCGTCATATCGGACATCATGATCCTCCGATCAGTGGTGGGGAAGGATGAACTTCATCCCCCAGGAGATCACCCAATCCGCACCCCAGAGAAAGGCGCCCACGAACGCGGAGACAATCACCACCGCATAGGTGGAGCCGAGCACCTTGTCCTTGGACGGCCAGTCCACCCGTTGCAGTTCGGTGGCCAGGTCCTTCGTCTGTTGCTTGATGGTCGAGATCAAAGGGATACCCCCAGAGAGGGCTTGCATTTACGAAACCGGCCCCAGCTCTCAGGCCGGGGCCGAATCAAGAGTGGCAGGGGAGACAGGGGTCGAACCTGCGACCTGCGGATTTGGAGTCCGCTGCTCTGCCAACTGAGCTACTCCCCTACGCGGGCCTAGCGGATGATGCCCGGGCCAGGCGAAAACCTAGCCCGGGCGATCACTCACTTGGATTCGCGGTGAACCTTGTGCCCGCCGCAGAAGCGGCAGAACTTCTTGAGTTCCAGCTTACCGGTGACGGTCTTCTTGTTCTTGGTGGTCGTGTAATTCTTACGCTTGCACTCGGTACACTGGAGCTGGATGTTATCGCGCATGTCTGATTCCTACTCGACGACTTCGTCAACGCGGCCGGAACCCACGGTGCGACCACCCTCACGGATGGCGAACTTCAGGCCCTTCTCCATGGCAACGGGGCAGATCAGCTCAACGGTCAGGGTGACGTTGTCACCGGGCATGACCATCTCGCGGCCCTCTTCCAGGGTGATGGAACCAGTCACGTCCGTGGTGCGGAAGAAGAACTGGGGGCGATACTTGTTGAAGAAGGGGGTGTGACGTCCGCCCTCTTCCTTGTTCAGCACGTAGACAGCGGCGGTGAACTTGCTGTGGGGCTTGATGCTGCCGGCCTTGGCCAGAACCTGACCACGCTCGACATCCTTGCGCTCCACACCACGGAGAAGGATACCGGCGTTGTCACCGGCGCGGCCTTCGTCCAGGGTCTTCTTGAACATCTCGACGCCGGTCACAACCTTCTTGACGGTGTCCTTGATGCCGACGATCTCGATTTCCTCGCCGACCTTGACCACACCCTGCTCGATACGGCCGGTCACCACGGTGCCACGACCAGTGATGGTGAAGACGTCCTCAACGGGCATCAGGAAGGGCAGATCGGTGGGGCGGGCGGGATCGGGAATGTAGCTGTCCACGGCATCCATGAGGTCGTAGATGGCCTTGGTGTTCTCGGTCTCGAGGTTACCGGCGGTGGCGTCATCCAGGGCGCCCTTGGCGGTGCCACGGATCACGGGGATGTCGTCGCCGGGGAAGCCGTAGGAGGAGAGCAGCTCGCGGAGCTCCATCTCAACCAGCTCGGCCAGCTCGGGGTCAGCAATGTCCATCTTGTTCATGAACACCACCAGGGAGGGCACACCGACCTGACGGGCGAGCAGGATGTGCTCACGGGTCTGGGGCATGGGGCCGTCAGTGGCGGCGACCACCAGGATGGCGCCGTCCATCTGAGCCGCGCCGGTGATCATGTTCTTGATGTAGTCGGCGTGACCGGGGCAGTCCACGTGAGCGTAGTGACGCTTCTCGGTCTGGTACTCGACGTGGGCGGTGTTAATCGTGATCCCACGGGCCTTCTCCTCGGGAGCGGAGTCGATCTGATCGTAGGACTTGGCCTGGCCACCGAACTTCTTGGACAGAATGAAGGTGATGGCTGCAGTCAGTGTAGTTTTGCCGTGATCCACGTGGCCGATGGTGCCGATGTTGACGTGGGGCTTCGAACGATCAAATTTTTCCTTCGCCACAATTGCCTCCTGAAGAGAAGTGTGAACCGTTGAGTATACGCACGAATTGCAAAAAATGGAGCCCACAGCCGGGATCGAACCGGCGACCTCTTCCTTACCAAGGAAGTGCTCTGCCACTGAGCTATGTGGGCGGGGGCCTCGCGGGGGAACCCAGCGAGGTATCTGGAGCGGGAAACGGGGTTCGAACCCGCGACATTCAGCTTGGAAGGCTGACGCTCTACCAACTGAGCTATTCCCGCAGATCAACCAGTCTTTCCTAGAAAAGACTGGGGAATGGTGCCGAGAGAAGGATTCGAACCTCCGTAACGCGATGCGTGGCAGATTTACAGTCTGCTGCCATTAACCACTCGGCCATCTCGGCGCTGTCCAAAGATCTTCCTACTGGTCGAACCGTTGCGAGGCTTTTCCGGCAGGAATAGGAACTGTATCACGGGTTTCCAGACACCACAACCAAAAAGATTCAGCGCTTGCTGTCTTCCCTGCGGGCGAGAGCCCGGAAAACCACTACCGCCGCGGCTGCGGACACATTCAGGCTCTCCACGCCACCTGGCATCGGAATGCGCAGCAGTCCATCGCAGCGCTCCTGGATCTTCTGATGCAGACCTTCACCTTCGGCCCCCATCACCAGTACGGTACTGCGATCGAAGGCCTCCTCAAGGTAGTTGCGACTTCCGGGGCCGGCCGCCAGACCATAGACCCAGGCACCAGCCTCCTTGAGTTCATCCAGTGCGCGCCCAAGGTTGACCACCCGGACCAGGGGCACCCGACCGGCCGTTCCGGCACTGGCCCTCACGACGGTCTCGTTGACCTGGGCGGAACGCCGCTCCGGGAAGACCACGCCGTCCACACCGGCGGCAGCGGCGGTGCGAAGGATGGCCCCGAAGTTGTGGGGGTCGGTGACGCCATCCAGCGCCAGGACCAGCGCTTGGTCGCCGCGCGACTTGAGCACTTCGATCAGCTCGTCGAGGTGGTGCAGCTTCACATCCTCGCCTTCGCCCAGGATTCCCTGGTGCCGCTCGCCCTGAGCCCGGCGATCAAGGCTGTCCATGGGCTCACGGTGGACGGTCACACCCTTCTCCCGGGCATCCGTCCGCAGCTTCAAGGAGCGCTCCCAGGCTTGGGGCGCGACACGGAGCACCTGCAGTTCGCCCCGCTCCAAGGCTTCAGAACAGGCGTGGGGTCCAAGAAATCGCATCAGAAGCTCCTACGGAACCCGACGGCCCAGGTATAGCCCGTGCCTTCCACGCGGGTCTTGCCGGAGATCGTCCGGGGCCCACCCAGGTCCCAGTCCATGGCCAGGCGGCTAGAGTCGGTGTCCTTGGACAGCCGGGCCTGGACACCAACATTCAATTCCCCGCCCCAGGTCTTGTAGCCCATCCCCAGCGAGAAGGCCGAGGAGGCCAAGCCGCCCACCACCGGGTCAACGGCCTGCGCATCCACGGTGGCACCGTCCATGGCCATGCCGATACGCCCCGTCAGCCGCTTGGTGAAGGTTATTTCGCCCATGAGGCTCACGCCCAGCGCGTTGCGATAGCCCCCCTCGGCCACCGGCGCAGAAACCTGGCCACTGGGAGTGTACAGACCAGGCTGGGACGGCAGCTTGAAGCTGGCGCCCTGGGTGTAGCGGAGGTCAAGCTCCCAGGTGAAGATCTGGTTGAAACGGTGACGAACGCCAAGTGTGGCCACGCCGGGAATCTCCACGGACCCGCTGCCCGCCGTGGCATGGGATCCAGCCACCACCGCAGCCACAGAGGCATCCACTCCGGCGGGAACCGGATCGTTAAGATAGACCCCGCTCACGGATGGCGTGCGGTCATTGGTGCTGGCACTCAGGGAGAGGTCGGCCTTCAGAATCTTGGTATAGGAGGCGCCCAGGGTCCATCGGGGGTTGATGGCGTAACGGAGCCCCAGGGAATAGCAGCCCGTGGTCTTGGTGGCCGTCTGATGAAGCGATTCCTCCACCATGGCCACCGCCGGATTGGTGCTGGCATTGTAGGCTTGGCTGCCGTCCTCGGGAACGATGGCCCGGACACTCACATCCGACGCGTATGAGATGCGGGCCAACCCAAGGCCCAGCCCAAGGCTCAGCTTCTCGGAGAGCGCCCAGGAACCCTGGACTTCCAGGCGGTGTACGCCGAGATCCAAGCCTTCCCAGTAGAAGCGACTGGAAGCCTCCTCGGGCAGGGTGCCGTGGCGGAGGACCGGGGTATCCAACTTGATGCCCAGCGCGAAGGTCGGACTCAGTTTCCAGGCCGCCCCCATGGCGGGCAGGGCCCGATTCCGATCCGTGGTGAAGAGCTTCAGGCTGTTGGACTGCAGGGTGGAGGAAGAGGACTGCGTCTCCATGCCCAGCGACAGATAGGCGGAGCGCTCATCCTGGAGGGTCACCAAGAGGGCGGGGTTGAGGGCCCCGGCTTCCAGGCTGCGACCGTAGGCCACACCTGCGCCACTTCGGCCGATGCTCACCGCATCCGTTCCCCGCAGGTAGGGGGTCTGGGCCGCCAAAGACGCTCCCGGTAAAACCACCAGGAGTCCCGCTGCTCCAATACCCAGCCGCCATGCTGCTCTCGTCATGCCACCGCCTCCAGAATCAGGGTCTGCGTCCAGAAGTGATCCAGACATCCATTAGGTTCAAACCGAACCATCAGGATCGCCGGAAGCCCGTCTACCTCCAAGCGGAAGGATGAGGATCACGGGTTTTCAGCACCGCCCGCTCCGTATTCCGGAGCTTCCATCAGGGGTTAGACTAGGTGTATGTGCGCCCTTCCCTACGTCCCCAACCTCGACAGCATCGAACCCGGCCTGGACCTCCTGGCCGAAATCCAGCGCCTCCGCAAGGAGCGCAATGCGGTGATCCTGGCCCACTACTACCAGGAGCCTGAAATCCAGGACCTGGCGGATTTCGTCGGGGACAGTCTCCAACTGGCCCAGGCCGCCCAGAAGACCACCGCCGACGTAATCGCCTTCTGTGGCGTCCACTTCATGGCGGAGACAGCCAAGATCCTCAATCCGAGCAAGACGGTGGTTCTGCCGGATCTGGATGCCGGTTGCAGCCTGGCAGACCGCTGCCCCGCCGAGACCTTCGCCGAGTTCCTCAAGGACTATCCAGATCACGAAGTCGTGAGCTACATCAACTGCTCCGCAGGCGTTAAAGCCCTTTCGACCATCATCTGCACCAGCTCCAATGCCGTTCGGGTAGTGGAAAGCCTGCCCAAGGACCGCCCCGTGGTCTTCGCCCCGGACCGCCACCTGGGGCGCTGGATCATGGGGCAGACCGGCCGCGATATGGTCCTCTACCCTGGCTTCTGCATCGTCCACGAGCAGTTCACCGCCAAGCGGGTGGCCGTCCTCAAAGCCAGGCACCCCGAAGCCAAACTCATCGTCCACCCCGAATGCGATGCCTCGGTCAGCCGAATGGCGGATTTCGTCGGATCTACGGCAGCCCTTCTCCGTTATGTGGCCCAGGATTCCGCCAAGGCCTTCATTGTCGGCACCGAGAGCGGCATCCTTCACCAGATGCACAAGCTTCGCCCGGAGGCCGAGCTGATCCCCATCCCCGCCGACAGCGGCTGCAGCTGCTCCCTCTGCCCCTACATGAAGCTCAACACCCTGGAGAAGATCTACCTCGCCCTGAGGGACCTCAAGCCCGAGATCACCATGGCGGAGGAACTCCGGGTGAAGGCCCTGAAGCCCCTGGAGCGGATGCTCGCCCTGGGATAGCTACTGGACCGTCGGGTGTGAAATATCCCCACCCAACTGCAGACGCAGACGATCAAAGGGAGCTTCGACTTCCACCCATCCCCCGGCCCCCAGGCCGGGAATGGATTTCAGGCGGGGGGTCGGCAGCAGCCTTACCTCGCCAGGGTCCAGAGATGGCAGGGACAGGCCTTCCCAGGTCTCCATGGGGATGCTGCGGGCAGAGCCCGCCCAAGTGAGCCGCAGATTGCCCTCGGGCCACCGGAAGCTGAGCCAGCCCCCCAGCACCACGCCCTCCGGCTCATCCAGAGCCAGGCAGAAACCGGCACTGCGACCGCCATGGAGGCCCACCACCGCCAGGGTAGGGTGGGGGATCTGGCTCAAGGATGCCAAAGGCCCCCGAACCGAGACCCGGTCCAGGGCTCGCCCATCGGCCCGTCGGATCGCGCGGGGATCCGGCAGGCATGGCAGGAACCGCAGGTTCTCCACCGGCAGGGCCAGATCCGGCGGGAGCCCACCCCGGCGATCCCACTTTTCCGCATAGGCCAGAACCTGGCGCACCCGCTGAAGGGCCCGGGGACCCGCCTCCAGAATGGCAAGGAGGCTGGGTGGGACCAGGGCCTCGGCCAGGCTTTCGGCCTGCCCCTCCCCCAGCTTGGCTAAACGAACCCGTTCCACTCGGTGGAGGTTCACCAGCCGGCATGGGTCCGAAGGCAGAGGGGCCACCACACAGGGCTTCCCCTCCCAATCTACGGTGGCCAGCCTCAGCTCAGGGCTCATGCCTGGGCCTTGAGCCAAGCCACAGCATCAGCCGGAATGGCCTGGGGCCGCTGGTGCTCGAAGTCCATCATCACCTGGACAGTCTGGCCTTCCGCCATGACGACCCCATCCTTCTCCCGGAGGACTTTGAAACCCAGGGTGAAGGAGCTGGTGCCGACCTGGGGGCAGCGCAACTCTACACGGATGGCATCCTGGAGCAGGATGGGCTTGCGATAGTCGACCTCGATACGGGCAATCAGGAAGCCGCACTCCTGGAAGGAACGTCCCCTGAGGAAGCCTTCCCACCAGCGGATCCTGGCCTGCTCCAGATAGGTCAGCATAACGGCGTTGTTGACATGTCCCAGGGCATCCAGATCCCGGAATCGCACTTCCATGGGGTAGGAAAAGGGCATAGCGAGGGTCTCCACCGGACAGCTCCGTCTTCCTTAAGGTTAGCCCAGGGCCCATGCTGGTAGACATGGCCGCCCAAACATCTCCCCAAGACCTGCCCTGGCGCCCCCATCCCCAGTGGGCAGACCCCCTGATCCTCGTCCTGGCCCTGCTGGCCATGTTGATGGCCTGGGGAAGCCTGAAACGCCGGGTGTCCCAACCCCTGCAGGGGGATCGGATCACCATCCAGGGGAGACTCCTTGACTTCCAGTTGAGCGCCATGGGTCCCAGAGCCCCCTGGGATTCCCTTCAAAAACAGGCCAAGAGCCCCTGGGATCGCGGCCTGCTGGCGATCCACGCGGCCGAGCAGGGACAGGTCTCGAAGGCCGCTGACTGGATCAAGTCAGCCCCGGCCCCCCTTGGGGCAGCCTGGCAGAGGGCCTATGGAAGCGGTACGACCCTGTCCGCCCGGGACCGGGGCCTCGTTCGCCAAGGACTGATCCGCTCCCACGCGGCCGACCTCCTTGAGGCCCGCCTCAGCGAAGCCGATGGCCAGGATGCCCGGGCATTCCGTCAACAGGCCCTGATGGCCATCCGCACCCGCCTGGCCCTGCTGGGGGTCCTTGGAGGACTCGCCTGTGTTGCCGTGGTAGGAGGCCTGGGCTTCGCCCTTTTCCTGGCGGTCCGGAAAACCACCCCGCCCGCTCCCTTGCCTTCCATCTCTATGGACGGCAGGGCCTTGGCCATCCTATTCCTGGGATGGTTTCTGGCCATGCAGGTTTCGGGAACCATGGTCCAGATCCTTCTGGCCTTCCTGCCCTTTCTCAGGCCCTGGGCCCTCTCCTGGGCCTATCTATTGCATGTTCTCGTGGGCACGGGGATGCTCTGCCGGATGGAGGGCATTAGCCTGGGAGAGCTGTGGCACCGGATGACGCCGGGGCCCCTGGGCCGGAACCTGGCATGGGGCTGCGGCTACCTGGGACTGACCGTTCTGATGTCCCTCGCGCTCTCCCTGATCCTGAGCCCCTTCATGCCGAACCAGGAGCCTCCCCAGCGGGAACTGGTGGAGATCCTGAGCAGGGCCCGGTCCCTTGGCACAGCCATCCCCCTCTTCCTGACCGTGGCGGTCCTGGCCCCCTGCTTCGAAGAACTCCTGTTCAGAGGCACCCTCCTGCCAGCCCTTCGGCGCCGTCTGGGCCCCTGGGCGGCACTATTCCTGGGAGCCCTGGCCTTCGGCGCCATGCACCTCCAGCCCGCGGGCCTGCCCCTGCTGAGCCTGCTGGGCCTGGCCATGGGCCTGGCCTTCCTGCGCACCGGCAGCCTCTGGACCTCGATCCTGGTCCACGGGTGCTGGAACGGCGCCCAGTTCCTGCTGATGCAGGTCCTCTACTGAGTCCTCAGGTAGTCCATCACGGCCCAGAAGACCGAACCCAGGATCCACACCACCACAATCCAAACCACCAGCACCCAGGGTCGGATAGGGGTCGTGGAATGGTCCAGTTTGGCCGGCCGACTGGCCGTGCTCCGAGGGTTGTCCAAGGCGTTGGGCTCCAGCTCGATCTTCATCGTGCTGGTCTGGCTGTAGACGGGCGCCGGACGGACCGGAGTCGCCCGCGCCTGGAAAGAACCGCTGGCCGAGACGGAGTCAGGACCGGTGAATGACCGGGGCACCCGGGCCCGTCGGATGGGGACAATGTCCCCAGCGTGATCATCGTGCCGGAAGAGGTCTTCCACTCGCCCCTTGGCCAGGTCATCCATGGGGTAGGCGTCGATCAAGGCCAGGATGAACTGCATTAATGTTTCATATCTATCATCAGGATCGCTGGCCAGGGCCCGTCGGAACACGTTCCCCACGGGACCCGAAATACCCTGGGGGATGACCGGGGCCTCATGGAGCACATGGGTGATCACCGCAGCCACGTTGCTGCCGGGATGGGGCAACTGGCCCGTCAACAGCTCAAAGGCGGTCACCGCAAAGGCGTAACGATCGCTGCTCGGGGTCGGTTCCTCGCCCCGCAGAAGCTCAGGGGCGCTGTAGGCCGGAGAGCCCAGGAATTCTCCCGAAGCCGTCATGCGTGGGGCCATGGTCTTGGCGATGCCGAAGTCCATGAGCTTCACCCGCCCGTCTTCGGACACCAGGATGTTGTCGGGCTTCACGTCCCGATGCACGATGGCGTGGCGATGCGCCGCCCGGAGCGCTCGCATGGCCTGGATCAGGATCCCCAGGCAGGTCTCCACCTCCAGGGTTCCCTCCCGGATCAGCTTCCCCAGACTGCTGCCTTCCACGTACTCCATGGCCAGGAAGGGGCCCAGATTAGGCTCCTCACCCACGTCGTAGATGGTGACCACATTGGGGTGGTTGAGCTGGGCGGAGATCTCGGCCTCCCGCTTGAACCTTTCGAGAGCGAGATCCCGCTCCTCCCCCACGGCCCGCACCACCTTGATGGCCAGGCGGCGCTTGAGCAGCGGGTCTTCCGCCAGATAGACCCGCCCCATGGCCCCATAGCCAAGGGTGCTTTGCACGGTATATCGTCCGATGGTGGTGGGAATCTCTGGCATGTATGAACCTAACCTCCATCATATCGCCATCCCGAGCTTTCGAGTCCAATCCTGACAGGGATGGCGAAAGGGATGGGTAACGATACAATGACGATTTGCCCTTTTTCGAGGTCCCCATGGCCGCCCTGATCGAAGCCATTGAAATCAAGCGCAAGATGTTCTTCGAACTCGAAGAAACGCCCTACCACTGCCTGGATGTGGAAATCTCCACCCCCACCGCCCGCGGTGGCCAGACTCTGGTGAGGCTCAAGATGCGCAACCTCCTGACCCGGGCCGTCTTCGACAAGACCTTCAAGGCCGGGGACAAGTTCAAGGAACCGGATCTCACCATGAACCCCGCCAGCTACCTCTACAGCGATGGCGAAGGGCACCATTTCATGGACCAGGAGAGCTACGAGACCCTGACCCTGAACGACGAGATGGTGGACCACGCCCTGGACTACCTCCTGGAAGGCCAGATCGTGCAGATCCAGAAGTTCAACGACAATCCCATCGGCCTCCAGATGCCTCAGCACGTCGAGCTGACCGTGACCTACACCGAACCCGGCAGCCGTGGCGACACGGCCAGTGGCAACGTCACCAAGCCCGCCAAGCTGGAGACGGGCCTGGAGATCAAGGTGCCCCTCTTCATCAAGGAGGGCGAGAAGGTCAAGGTGAGCACGGAGACCGGAGAGTTCGCGGGCAGAGCCTGATGACGACGCGCAAGTACCGCCTGGGGCAGAGCCGTCACGCCGACGACCTGGACCGCCCGGACTCCTACGCCCGGGAGGGCAAAGCCCAGAGCAAGCGCCGTCAGCAGAGCGCAGATCGCCTGTTGACGGACATCGAGGACCACGACGCCGAAGGCATGCTGGCCCTGCCGGACGCCTCCCCATGGATGCACCTGGAGGAAGCGACCCTTATCCAACGCCACAGCCAGTGGGTGGATCTGGAACTGGCCGACCGCTCGCTCCTGCGGGCCTCCCTGGCGGGAAAGCTCAAGGGCGTGAAGCTGGTGGTGGGGGATCGGGTGCGGTACTCACCCGTCCCCATCGAACCCGTGGATCCCAACCTCCCCCAGGTCCAGGTAGTGGCCGTCATGCCCCGGCGCAGCCTTCTCAAGCGCGGCGGCATCGACGACCGGGAACCCTGGCAGCTCATCTGTGCCAATGCGGATGAACTTTGGATCTGTGCCGCCGTGGTGGACCCGCCCCTTCGGCCCGGCATCCTGGAAAGGGCCCAGACCCTGGCCCTGGCCGCCGGGCTCACCTTCCGCATCATCGTCACCAAGCGGGACCGCGCCAGCGTCAAGGACACCCTGCCCGAGCTGGACGCCCTGCGGGAGCAGGGGCTGCCCATCCTGGAGACCAGCGCCGCCAAGGCCATGGGCCTGGAGCCCCTGCAGGAGCTCCTGAAGGATCGCACCGTGGTCCTGGTTGGACACAGCGGCGTGGGCAAGAGCACCCTGGTCAACGCCCTCCTGCCCGACGTGAAGGTCAAGACCGGGGACATGAGCAAGTACGGCACGGGCCGCCAGACCACCACCGCTGCACGCTGGCTTCCCACCCCCTATGGTGGAACCCTGGTCGATACGCCCGGCATCCGCACCATGTCCGTCCGGGGTTTGGACCGCTCCCTCCTGGCCCATGTCTTCCCGGAATACCCTGCGGACTGGATCGAAGATCCCTCCGGCCTGGATCCCTTCTCCGACGACCTGGACCTGGACTACCCGGAACGCCTCCAGAGCCTGCAGCGGCTGTGGGAGGAGATGGGCGAGCGGAATCCCAATCAGAGCAGCTACCGATAGGGATGGGGCTCGGTTTACCTGGTGGCCGTGCTGGGCTGACGCCAGCCTGGCGGCACAGGACAGACTCAGCCCATCAGGAGCCGCACCCATTCCGGCACCGTCTTCACCCCCTTGGGGGCCTGGAGGGCCTTTTGGTAGCGGCGGAGGACGCCATCGTGGGTGACCACGAAATCACTCTCCTCCAGGTAGGTGGTCACGGGCAGCCGGGCTGAGGCGAGCTGTCCCAGCTCGGAAGGGATGGGCTCAAGGGCGAGGCTGAAGGGCACCGCCTCCAGGAGGGCCCGCAGCATGGCGGTTTCCCTGGAGGAACTGAATTCAGCATCGTGGAGCAGCACCACGGCCCCGATCTGGCCGGAGATCGCCAGCTCCAGGAGCCCCTCCAGCCGTCCAAAGCGGAAACCGCGTTCACTGAAGCCACGCCGATTGAAGATGCCGTCGCTGTGCTTCTGGAGTTCGGGGTGCGAGATGGCGTGGGTGAGATCCCCGGTGCCAAAACAGAGTTCGTCCGAAGCCAGCTGGGCCAAGCGTTGGGCACTGTCGCACCCGAAGGTGCCCTGCCCCACCACCGCGATCTTGCCGGCTCCGCGCAGGGCCTCGGCAATGCCCTCCACCCTGGCGGGCTGCCCGTGCAGCAGGGGTTGGGTCAGGCGGTCTGCCGGATCCAGGTCATAGCGGTGACAGGCCAGACGCTCATCGTCGAAGATGAAATGGGTAGCTGGCCTCCCCTGCTCCGGGCGGGGACGGAAACGCCAGACCCGGTTCTGGTCCACGTCCGCCCAGATGGGGCTCGCCAGGGCCGAGTGGCGGCTGATGGTGGGGATCGGCTTCAGGTACCACACGCGCTTGTTGAATCGGAAATCGCGGCTGGTGAGGGCCCCCACCGGGCAGAGATCCACCACATTGCCCGCCAGTACATTGCCATCCAGGGTTCTGCCGGAGTAGGTGGTGACCTCCAGACTCGAGCCCCGGTTCACCACCGTCAGCTCCGAGCCACCGCTCACCTCCTGGGTGAAGCGGACACAGCGGGTGCAGTGGATGCAGCGGTTCTTGTCGATGACGATCTTGGCCCCGAGATCCTCATAGGCGTATCGGCGTTTGGGCTCCACCATCCGGCTGTCGCCGGATCCATGGGTGAAGCTGTAGTCCTGGAGCTTGCACTCCCCGGCTTGGTCGCAGATGGGGCAGTCCAGGGGGTGGTTGATGAGCAGGAACTCCATGATCCCGCCCCGGGCATCGGCCACGGCGGGACTGTTGGTCAAGACCTCCATGCCCTCACTGGCGGTGGTGGTGCAGGAGGTGGCCAGCTTGGGCTGCCCCTTGATCTCCACCAGGCACATGCGGCAGGTGGCCACCGGCGTGAGGGCCGGGTGGTAACAGTAGTGTGGGATCTCGATCCCGGCCCGCTTGCAGGCATCAATCAGCAAGGTTCCAGGCTCTACGGTGACAGTCTGGTCATTGATCTTGAGCGTAGGCATGAAACTCCCGGGCTTGAATCCCTTGATTATGGAGCAACCCTTCAGTCGTTGGCTGGCGAAGCCACCAGGCAGTGCCGACAGAAGGCCAGAAAATCGTCCAGGGTCGGGTAGTCGACCCGGACCCCGGAGGGAACCACATTGGGGATCACCACCCGGTTCCTCAGTTCGCCACAGGCCTCCATGGAAAAGATGAACCAGGCAAGGCGTTCTTCCTCGCCAGAGAGGTTCACCGACACCACGCGACTCTCGAAGAAGAGATCGGGCCTCAGGTCCGTATCCGTGATGCTGCGCCAGGCTGGAATGTGTCCCCGCTTCACGAACTCGTTCTTCAGCTCATCCAGGGTGTGCTGGATCGTGAACTGGACTTCGACCTGGACATCCATGGGATCGCCTCCGATTCAATCATCGCCCCATGACGCAAATACTCAAGCCCTGTGCTGCCCGTTCAAAGAATCGCCGAGGCGTGGGAGAATAGCCCTTTGCACGAGGAAAGCATGCCAACCGCCCTCCTATCGGTATTCGACAAGACAGGTCTTCTGCCCCTGGCCCAGGGGCTGAAGGAGATGGGATGGCACCTCCTGGCCACCGGCGGGACCCTGAAGGCCCTGCGGGATGCCCGGATCGAAGTGCAGGAAGTGGCGGACTATACCGGCGCGCCCGAGTGTTTTGAAGGCCGCGTAAAAACGCTGCACCCCCGCATCCATGGCGGCCTGCTCTACCGACGGGAAGAGGCCTCCCACGTAGAGGATGCCAAGCGCCTGGGCATTGATCCCATCGATCTCGTGGTCGTCAACCTCTACCCCTTCGAGGCCACCATCGCCCGGGAGGGGGTCAGCTTCGAGGACTGCATCGAACAGATCGATATCGGTGGTCCCAGCATGCTGCGCAGCGCGGCCAAGAACCACGCCACAGTCACCGTGCTGACAGACCCCGCAACCTATGAAGAATTTATATCCAAATCCAAGAACGGCACCTGGGCCCTTTCCGATCGCCGCCGCTGCGCCCTCCAGGTCTATCAGCGCACCGCCACCTACGACGCCGCCATCGCGGCCTGGTTCGCTGAACAGCTGAGCGAAGACAGCTCCGAACTCCCCAATCGAATCTCCCTGGGTCTGGCCCGCAAACAGAGCCTCCGCTATGGAGAAAACCCCCACCAGGGAGCGAGCTTCTACACCCGCCCCGGCAAGGGCTCGGAGGGGCTGGCGGCCTGTGCCCAGCTCCAGGGCAAGGAACTCTCCTTCAACAACCTCCTGGATGCGGATGCCACCGCCAAGCTGGTCTGGCAGTTCCAGGAGAGCGCCTGCGTCATCGTCAAGCACAACAACCCCTGCGGCGCCGCCCTGGCGGATTCGGCCCTGGAGGCTTTCCAGAAGGCCCTGGCCTCGGATCCCATGAGCGCCTTCGGGGGAATCGTGGCCTTCAACCGCCCTGTGGACGGCGCCGTGGCCCAGGCCCTGGCCCCCACCTTCTGGGAGGTCATCCTGGCCCCGGACTTCACCGAGGAAGCCCTGGCCGTCCTCAAGGCCAAGCCCAGCCTGCGGCTCCTCAAGACCCCCTCGGGATGGCCCACAGGTGCCCATGGCCTGGATGTGCGCAGCATCGGCGGCGGCTTCCTGGTGCAGCACCCGGACGACCAGTTCGTTCCCCCGGCCCAGTGGGAACTCAAGGTTGAAGGCAAGGGCCCCCGCCCCTCCGACCGCGACCTGGTCCTGGCCCAGACCGTGGCCAAGGCCCTCAAGTCCAACGCCATCTCCCTGGTGCGGGAAGGCGGCACCGTGGGCGCCGGGGCGGGCCAGATGAGCCGCGTGGATTCCGTGGACATCGCCTGCCGCAAGGCCGGAGACCGGGCCCAGGGGGCCGTGCTGGGCAGCGACGCCTTCTTCCCCTTCGCCGATGGCCTGGAACTGGCCGTCAAGCACGGCGTCACCGCCATCGTGGAGCCCGGCGGCAGCAACCGGGACGCCGAAGTCATCGAGGCCGCCCAGCGCCTAGGGGTCTGGCTCTTCTTCACCGGCATGCGCCACTTCAAGCACTAGTCCAGCCAACCTCTTCATTTTTTATGGTTCCCGAATGAAAACCTCTGAACTCCGCAAGCGCTTTCTCGACTTTTTTGCCGCCCAGGGCCACCGTCTGGTCTCCTCCAGCGCCGTCATCGGCCCCGCCGACGATCCCACGGTGATGTGGACCAATGCCGGCATGGTGCAGTTCAAGGATGTCTTCGTGGGCAAGGAGCGCCGCGACTACACTCGGGCCGCCACCAGCCAGAAGTGCCTCCGGGCCGGAGGCAAGCACAACGACCTGGACAACGTGGGCTTCACCGCCCGCCACCACACCTTTTTCGAGATGCTGGGCAACTTCAGCTTCGGTGACTACTTCAAGGCCGAGGCCATCCGCTACGCCTGGGAGTTCATCACTGGCCCGGTGGACCAGGGCAACTTGGGCCTCGATCGCAGCCGCCTGTGGGTGACGGTCTTCGAGGGCGCAGAAGGCATCCCCGCCGATACCGAGGCGGAACAGCTCTGGATCCAGGCTGGCGTCCCGGCGGATCGCATCCTCCGCTTCGGCAAGAAGGACAACTTCTGGCAGATGGGCGACACCGGCCCCTGCGGCCCCTGCTCCGAGATCCACTACTACCGACCCAAGGATGTCTCGGGCAACCGCCCCGAGCTGGTGAACGGCGATGGCGACGACACCATGGAGATCTGGAACCTGGTCTTCATGCAGTACGAGCAGGACGGAAAGGGCGGCCTCAAACCCCTGCCCAAGCCCAGCATCGACACCGGCATGGGCCTCGAGCGCGTCGCCTCCATCCTCCAGGGCGTGGAGTCCAACTACGAGATCGATCTCTTCGCCCCCATCTTCGAGGCCATCTGGAAGGTGGCCCGGGTCAAGGCCGAGGAGCGCCGGGAGCACACCAACCGCACCGCTTCCCAGGTCATCGCGGACCACATCCGGGCCGCCACCTTCATGATCTATGACGGCGTGGTGCCCAGCAACGAAGGCCGGGGCTACGTGCTCCGCAAGATCACCCGGCGGGCCCTGCGCTTCGGCAAGAAGCTGGGCATCGAAGGCCTCTTCTTTGCCGATCTCGTCCCGGCGGTCCTCCAGGCCATGGGGGATGCCTATCCCGAGCTGGCTTCCGAGCTGCCCCGCATCCAGAAGGTCCTGGCCCGGGAAGAGGCCCAGTTCAGCGTCACCCTCAATGCGGGCCTGCGCCAGCTGGAGGCCTGTGACATCAGCGCCGGAGCCCTGGGCGGAGCCGACATCTTCAAGCTCTACGACACCTTCGGCTTCCCCGTGGATCTGGTGGAGGACTGGTGCAAGGAGCGGGGCATCCGGGCCGACCTGGAAGCCTTCCAGCAGGAACTGGCGGAACAGAAGGCGAAGAGCCGCGCGGCCATGAAGGCCCACGATGTCCGCATCCAGGGCGACTACGCCGTGCTTGCGGACCTTCCGGCAACCCAGTTCGTGGGTTACCAGACCCTGGAAGCCCAGGCCCTGGTGCTCGCCCTCTTCGATCTGAACCACAAGCGCGTCGCGGAACTCACGGGCGAGGGCTCAGTACTCCTGGACACGACCCCCTTCTACGCCACCAGTGGCGGCCAGACCGGCGACACCGGCTCCTTCACCTTCGAGGGAGGCAGCGCCAAGGTTCTGGAGACCACGGCCCCGGCCCCCAAGCGCAGTCTTCACAAGGTGACCGTATCGGGCCGCATGAAGGAGGGCGACGCGGTTCTGGCCCAGGTCGACACCGAGCGCCGCGCCCGTATCCGGGCCCATCACACCGCCACCCACCTCCTACATGCCGCCCTCCGGGAGGTGCTGGGCACCCACGTCAAGCAGGCTGGCAGCGTGGTGGATGCGGATCGTCTCCGCTTCGATTTCAACCACTTCGCTCCCCTGGAACCCGCCCAGACCCTCGAGATCGAGCGCATGGTGAGCGAACAGACCCTCCGGGCCATCCCCACCAAGAGCCAGAGCATGCCCATTGAGGATGCCCTGGCCCTGGGCGCCATGGCCCTCTTCGGCGAGAAATACGGTGAAGAGGTCCGGGTCGTGTCGGTTCCCGGCTTCAGCCAGGAACTCTGCGGCGGCACCCATGTCGCCAACACCGGCGAGATCGGCTGCGTGAAGATCGTGTCCGAAGGCGCCGTAGCTGCTGGCGTACGCCGCATCGAAGCCGTGGCAGGCATGGCCGCCCTGGAACGCCTCCAGGAGGACGAAGCCCTGATCCACCATCTCTCACGGCAGGCCAACGCAGGCCGGGAGAACCTTGAGAGCCTGCTCCCCACCAAGGACGCCCGCATCGCCGCCCTGGAGAAGGAGCTGAAGGAGGCCAAGCTCAAGGCCGCTTCCGATACCAGCGAAACCGTGGAGGAGATCAAGGGACTCACCCTGGTCACCGCCCAGGTGGAAGGACTCGAGGCTCCTGCCCTCCGCGAACTGATGGACCAGGCCCGCACTCGCCACCGGTGCGCCGTCATTGCCCTGGCCTCCAAGGTCGCCGAGGACAAGGTGGCCCTTCTGGTGAGCGTGGCCCCGGAACTGGCCGCCAAGGCTGACGCCGGCGCCCTCCTCAAGGCCATGGCCCCCCACATCGACGGCCGGGGCGGTGGCAAAAAGGATCTGGCCCAGGGCGGCGGAACCAAGCCGGAGGGGCTTGGCGCGGCCTTTGAGGCCCTGCGCGCAGCGCTCTGAACCTGACTGCACCCAAGAAGAAGCTCCCCAGATGGGGAGCTTTTTTCAGTCTTGCTTTTCTTGGAGCCTTGGAGTCTTCGTGGTGAATCTTTTGTCTTCTACCGCGCGTATTCCACAGCCCTGGTCTCCCGCATGACCGTGACCTTGATCTGTCCGGGGTACTGCATCTCGTTCTCGATGCGCTTGGTGACGTCCTTGGCGATCCAGAAGGCCTGGTCATCGTTGACATGGCCCGCGTCCACCATGATGCGGATCTCCCGACCGGCCTGCATGGCATAGCTCTTCTGGACGCCGGTGTAGGAGTTGGCGATGCCCTCCAGCTGCTCCAGGCGCTTGACGTAGGTCTCCAGCATTTCCCGGCGCGCTCCGGGCCGGGCGGCGGAAAGGGCGTCCGCAGCCGTGAGGAGCATGGCCTCCACGGTCTTGGGTTCGTGATCCCCGTGGTGGCAGCTCATGGCGTGGATGACCGCTTCCTTTTCGCCGAAGCGCTTCATCAGTTCCATGCCGATCTCGATGTGGGTGCCCTCGACCTCGCGGTCGATGGCCTTGCCGATGTCATGGAAGAGACCGGCCCGACGCACCAGGCGGGCATCCGCCCCCATCTCCGCCGCCATGTACTCGGCGATGCGGGCGACTTCCTTGGTGTGCTCAAGCACGTTCTGGCCGTAACTGGTCCGGTAGTTGAGGCGCCCCACGAGCTTGTGGAGCTTGGGATGCACATCCGGGAAGCCCAGGGCGATACAGGTGGCCTCACCGATCTCCTTGAGGTGCTGGTCCATCTCAATCTTGACCTTCTCCACCACTTCCTCGATGCGGGCGGGATGGATGCGGCCGTCCGCCAGGAGCTTCAGGATGGACTGGCGGGCCACCTCGCGCCGGATGGGATCAAAACTGGACACCACGATGGATTCCGGGGTGTCATCCACGATGAGATCACAGCCCGTGGCCTTCTCCAGGGCGCGGATGTTCCGCCCCTCGCGACCGATAATGCGACCCTTGAGATCGTCGCTGGGGAGCTGGACGGAAGTCACAGCGTTCTCGGTGACCACCTCGGAGGCCACCCGTTGGATGGCGTCCCCGATGACCCAGCGGGCCTTCTTCTGAGCCTCCTCCTGGGCCTCCTCCTCGATGCGCCGCACAAGCTTGGCGGCATCCATCTTGGCGGTGTACTCCAGCTGGCCGATGATCTCGGCCTTGGCCTGATCCCGGGTGTAGCCGGAGAGGGTTTCCAGGAGCTGGGCCTGCTCTTCCACCAGGCGCTTGGCTTCGGCCTGCTGACCCTCGAGCTTTTCCAGTTCGCCCTTGAGCTTCTCGCCCTTGAGTTCCAGTTCCTTCGTCTTCTGGTCCACCTGGGCGAGCTTCTTGTCCAGCCCCTCTTCCTTGGACTGCAGGCGCTGCTCCTGCTTGTCCAGGGTCTGAAGACGCTCGTTCACCAGCTTCTCAGCCTCGGTCCTGGCCTGCAGGGCCTGTTCCTTGACCTTGAGTTCGGCTTCCTTGCGAAGGGATTCGGCCTCTTTGATCCCCCGTTCCCGGATCCGTTCGGCTTCCCTCTCAGCCTCGGCGAAGAGCTTGTCCCGCTGGGTCTTGAGGTCCGCCTCCGCCCTGGCTTGGGCCTTGGAGACATCGACCTGGGCCAACTGGGCCTTCTTCATGTTGAGGATGCCGAAGACGACTGCTCCGATGGCCACCAACAGGAGAACGATTTGCAACGCATTCATAGTGGGCTCCGTGGGTATGGAGCCAGCAAGCAAAGCCCGAAGATGATCCCCGCTCAGTCGTGGAAGGGTGCCGTGTTCCCAGTCAAACTAGGGGGGCGACCAAGACCCGGTTTAAGGCGCGCCACAACGTGGTGCGCGCAAGGCCGGGGGCAGGACTCCCATAACGGCTTACGGAACAAGCGCATAGCCTTCTCACGGGCCTCGCAGGGATCAGATGTGTCTACTTCATTCGGGACTTGCATCCGGAACATCATCGAGAAGTCTCGTGAGGGTCTGTTCCAGGTTCTGGGTTTGCTGGCTGGCTTCCTGCTCAAGACGCACCACTTGGTGCGCCAAGTTCAGAGCCCCCATCAACAACCAGGTCGTAGTGTCCAGGGTCGAGGGGGGACCTCCCCATCTTAACGCATAGGCCTGTTCCATGTCGCGGAAGGTCTGCTCCAAAAGGGCGACCGAATCCCCCAGCGCCTTATCGCTGGCATGGCTGAGAATCCGGCAATCCCGCCCCAGAATCTCGACCCATACCTCGCCAGCCCCCAGGGGGACCGTCTCATGCATTGAATTCACGCCAAGTCCTCGACCATCTTCAAGATGTCATCCACCTGCTGTTTCACGTCTTCCCGCTCCTTGGCCAAAGCCGCCTTCTCGGACTGGAGATCCTCCAGGCGACGGCGAAGCCCATGGAGCTCATCCTCCCCTGCCGAGGCGGCGGCCTTCAGGCGCTCCACTTCCTCTCGCAGCTGGTTCCGCTGCTGGACCAGGATCTGGAGCTTGGATTCGAGTTGTTTCAGGAGTTCCATGGGAGCCTCGTCGTATGGTCCATTCTACCCGCGCAATTCGGCGCCGAGGCCTTGGGCGACCTTCAAAGCGGAAGCGACCCAGCCATCCACCTCGGCACCGGTCAGGGTGCGCTCCATGTGCTGGAAGCGGAAACGCATGAGCCAGGCCTGCTTGCCCTGGGGCAGGTTCTTGTGCCGGAAGACGTCTACACAATCCAGGCTCTGGAGGGTTCCCTGGGGCAGCACCTGGACCATGGCCTCCCGAAGGGCGGCATAGGACTGGTCCATGGCCACCAGCAGTGAGAGGTCCCGCTCCATGACCGGGAAGCGGCTGAAGGCCTGGAAGGCGGGGATGATGCGCTCCTGGGGGCGACCCAGCTCTCCGAGGGGAAACTCGATGCCAAAGACGCCCTCGCCGAGTTCATGGACCTTCGGCAGCACGGTCAGGCCAAGATCCCTGGCCACACCCACCAGATCGGCACTGCGGACGGGACGGGCGGGAGAGAGATAGCTCTCTCCACCAAGGGTCCCTGTCCAGACGATGGCGAGCTTGAGGGTCTCCTGGGGACCTTCGGGAGTGCTGAAGTAGGTGGGGGAGATCTCGAAGAGGCGGACCTCCCGGGCTCCCTGGCGGAGGTTGTACTCGGCGGTAGCACGCAGGCTGGGCAGGAGGGAGCCCCGCATGACGGAGTACTCGACGCCCAGGGGGTTGACCAGGGTCCGCCCTCCCTGGGGGTTATCCACGCCCAGCGCAGACATGAACTCAGCATCGAGCTCAGGACTCACAAAACCCAGGGTCACAGTCTGATGGAAGCCCAGGTGGGCCAGGCGCAGGGCCAGGTTCTTGCGCTGCACGTAGTTGGCCGAGAGGGGTTCGGGGTGACCCTCAAGGGGAGGCAGAGCCATGGGGATGGTGTCATAGCCGCGCATGCGGAGCACCTCCTCCGCCAAGTCGACCTCGATCTCCATGTCATGCCGCCAGGTGGGGGGCTGGGCATGGAGTCCATCCGCCGACCGGACCACCTGGAAGCCAAGGCGCTCCAGAAGAGGCTGGGCTTCCCCAAGAGAGATGGGGGAGCCCGTCAGACGATGCAGGGTGGCTTCGGTAAGCCGGATGGCTGCCGGCGCCGCCGGGACTTCACCGGCCGTCCAGGCGCCATGAAGCACGGCCCCGCCCCAGTCCATTAGGCGGCGGGCCAGGAGGTCCCGACCCGTGCGGGCCATGGCAGGATCGGCACCCCGGCCGAAGCGGTAGGAAGCATCAGAATGGAGGCCGTGCCGGTGGGCGGTGGCGCGGACGCTGCGGGCATCGAACCAGGCACTCTCCAGGAGAACGCGCTTGGTTTCGGGGGTCACCTTGGTGCTGTCCCCGCCCATGACGCCTGCCAGAGCCACGGGGCCCGACTCGTCAGCGATGAGCAGATCCTTGGGGCTGAGCTTGCGCTCCACGCCATCCAGGGTCACCAGGGTCTCCCCCTCTTCGGCCCAGCGCACGATGAGGCAGCCCTTGAGACGGTCCGCATCGAAAGCGTGGGTGGGATGGCCATAGCGGAAGAGCAGCTCGTTGGAACCGTCCACCGGCGCAAAGCCCTTGGCATTGCTGCCCATGGACGCCAGGAAGCGGCGGGCTGCCTCGGGGGTGCCAGGGCCCTCGCCCAGATCCAGCACCGCCGTGGAGTAGATCGGGCAGGCCGCTCCGGCCCTGAGGTGGATGGGCATCAAAGGCGCACCCTCTTCCAGGGTCGGGCAGGCCAGAGGCGCGAGCTTTCCACCGATGCGGGCGGCCAGATCCCGGGCGAAGCCACGGTGGGAGAGTACGTCCCCTCGGTTGGCCGTCACATCCACTTCGATGATCGTCTCGCCATCCTCCTGGCTCACCCCGTCCACGGGAAAGCCGAGGGCCGCCGAGAGTTCACAGAGTTCATTCACCTGCATGCCGGCAACGGCGGGCAGTTCCTGCGCCAGTGCCTTGATTTCGATCAGCATCAGTCCAACCCTCCCATGGCAGCCAGGAAGCGAGTGTCGTTTTCGAAGAAGAGGCGGAGATCGGGGGTCTGGCTGACCATCATGGCCGTACGCTCGACGCCGATGCCGAAGGCGAAGCCGCTCCAGACCTCAGGATCGATCCCGGAGAAGCGCAGCACATTGGGGTGCACCAGGCCGGCACCCAGGAGCTCGACCCATCCGGAGCCCTTGCAGACCCGGCAGCCATCGCCGCCGCAGAGGGGGCAGCGGACGTCCACCTCACAGCTGGGCTCGGTGAAGGGGAAGTAGCTGGGACGGAAGCGGACCTCGGCCTTGGGCCCGAAGAGGGCCTTCATGGCGTAGTTCAGGGTGCCCTTGAGGTGGTGCATCCCGATGCCCTTGCCCACCAGAAGACCCTCCACCTGGTGGAACATGGGGCTGTGGGTGGGGTCAATCTCATCCTTGCGGTAGACCCGCCCGGGGGCCAGGAAGCGGATCCCCCCCTTCTCCTCCAGGGTGGGGGCCAGGCGCTGCATGACCCGGACCTGCACGGGGCTGGTGTGGGTGCGCAGCAGCAGCTCGGCGTGCTCCTTCAGGTAGAAGGTATCGGCGCTGCCCCGGGCCGGATGGTCCGCCGGGATGTTGAGGCCGTCGAAGTTGTGGGCCTCGGTCTCGACCTCGGGCCCTTCCTCCACGTGGTAACCCAGGGGCCGGAAGACCTCCACCATGCGGTCCATGAGGCGGTTCAGGGGATGCATGGCTCCCTTGGCGGGGGCCGGGGGCGGAAGCTCGGGGTCCCAGGCCTGGGCCAGGGCGCCCTGCTTGCGCTTGGCATCCTCCAGTTCGGCCTGGCGGATCCGGATCGACTCCTCCCATTGCCCCTTCAGTGCGTTGATGGCGGCGCCGAGTTCCCGCTTCTGCTCCTTCGGGGCAGCCTTCAGCAGCTCCATCATGCGGGCGGCATGGCTGCCCTCCCGCCCGATGAATGCGCCCTTCAGGCGCATCAGGGCATCCAGGTCGCCGCAGGCCTGAAGGGCCGCTGGAAAGCCCCGTTCAGCCTCACAAAGCTCGGGGGGTAGAAGGCTCATGTCCATGAAGGTCCTCGCAAAGGGTCGAAAAAGACAGAAAGGCCGCAGGAAGCGGCCTTTCAGGTCTGTTGCGATGGGTTAGGTCTTCGCTCAGCCCTTGGCCACGGCCACGAGCTTGGTAAACGCTTCGGGATTGCGGACGGCCAGGTCGGCGAGGACCTTGCGGTCCAGGCTCACGTTGGCCTTCTTGAGACCGCCCATGAACTTGGAGTAGCTGGTGCCGTTCATCTCGCAGGCGGCGCCGATACGGACGATCCAGAGACGACGGAAGTCGCGCTTGCGCACCTTCCGGTCGCGATAGGAGTACTGGAGGGCCTTTTCAACAGCTTCCTTGGCCGAGCGGTAAAGCCTGGACTTGGCGCCGTAGAAACCCTTGGCGAACTTGAGCATCCGCTTGCGACGCTGAACCCGCTTAAAACCACGTTTGACTCTTGTCATGTGTTCCTTTCCTCAGGGCAGCTCCATTCGAGCGTTTTCCGGCCCCGTCGGGGGTGGCCTGGGCCACCTGGATTGCTACGATCCCTGCAAAAAGCCTTAGGCGTAGGGGAGCATCTCGCGAACGCGTCCGAGATCGGACTTGTCCACCATGCCGCCCAGATCAAGCTGACGCTTGCGCTTGGAAGTCTTCTTGGTGAGGATGTGACGCTGATGGGAGCAACCGCGCTTGAACTGACCGGTACCGGTCTTCTTGAAGCGCTTAGCGGCACCCTTGTGTGTCTTGAGCTTGGGCATGGTGACCTCTATGCTTGTTTTGATTCCAAGGGGGCCTCGGCCTTGGGAGCCTTGGGGACCTTCTTGGGTTCGGGAGCAACTGGTCGCGGAGAGATGATGGCGTGCATATCGCGGCCATCGATTCCCGCGGGCTTTTCCACGACGCACTTATCGGCGACGCGGGTCAGCACATCTTCAATGATGCGGTAGCCGATATCCCGGTGGACGACTTCACGTCCGCGGAACATCACGACGACCTTCACCTTGTCTCCGTCTTCCAAGAAGCGGAGGATGTGCTTGATCTTGAATTCGAAGTCATGGTCATCGGTGCGAGGCCGGAACTTGACCTCCTTGACCACGATCGTCTTCTGTTTGGCACGGGCGGCATGCTCGCGCTTGGATTCCATGAACTTGTACTTGCCATAGTCCATGATTCTGCAAACGGGCGGGTTGGCTGTGGGGGAAACCTCCACGAGATCCAAGCCTTTACCTTCAGCGATCCTGACGGCGTCATAGGGGGTCATGACCCCCAATTGGGTGCCGTCTTCGTCGATGACCCTGACTTCGGAAGCCCGAATGCCATCGTTGATACGCGTCTCATTGGCTCGAATACTACCCTCCCCATTTACACAAGGATAAAGATCTTACCAAGCTTTCACATGAAAGCCAAGGCAATTATCGGAGTCTAAGCTTGATCTCCTCGACCAGCTTAGCAAAGAATGCGTCCAGAGGCTGGGCACCGAGGTCCCCATCCTTCCGGTGGCGCACAGATACGGACCCGTTGGCGGCCTCCCGGTCCCCGATGACCAGCATGTAGGGGACCTTCTGAAGCTGGGCATCCCGGATCTTGGCATTGACCTTTTCATTCCGGAGATCCAGTTCAACCCGGATGCCAAGATCCAGAGCCTTGGCCTTGACCTCCTTGGCAAACTCGTGGACCCGGTCCGTAATGGGCAGCACCGCGATCTGAACCGGCGCCAGCCAGGTCGGGAAGGCTCCGGCGCAGTGCTCGATGAGGATGCCCATGAAGCGCTCCAGGCTGCCCAGGATGGCACGGTGAAGCATGACCGGGGTGCCTTCGCCGCCATCGGCCTTCACATAGCGCAAGCCGAAGCGCTCCGGCAGGAAGTAGTCCACCTGGAGCGTGCCCAGCTGCCAGGGACGCTTGAGGGCGTCCAGCACCTGGAACTCGATCTTGGGGCCATAGAAGGCGCCGTCCCCGGGAGCGATATGGAACTCCATCCCGGCTTCCCGCATGCCCTCAGCCAGGGCATTCTCGGCCAGGTCCCAGATCTCATCGCTGCCAATGCGCTTTTCCGGGCGGGTGGACAGGGCCACCCGCACTTCCTCGAAACCGAAGGTGTCGTACACGTTCTTGATGAAGGCAAAGAAGGAGGCCATCTCGGCCTTCATCTGTTCTGGAGCACAGTAGATATGGGCATCGTCCTGGCAGAAGGTCCGCACCCGGGTCAACCCCTGGGTCACGCCGCTCCGCTCATAGCGGTGCAGACGCCCGAAGTCCGCATAACGGATGGGCAGGTCGCGATAGCTGTGATGCCCGGTGCCGTAGATCAGGCAGTGGGTGGGACAGTTCATGGGCTTGAGGGCGTACTCCCGCTCTTCGACCATGGTGAAGTACATGTTGTCCTGGTACTTCTCATAGTGGCCGGAGGTCTTCCACATGCTGACGTCCAGGGCCTGGGGGGTGATCACTTCGTCGTAGCCCTGACGGGCGTAGAGCCCGCGCATGTAGTTGACCAGTTCGTTGTAGACCACCGTGCCCTTGGGGTGGAAGAAGGGCGAAGCCGGAGCTTCCTGGTGGAAGGAGAAAAGCCCGAGCTCGCGGCCAAGCTTGCGGTGATCCCGGGCCTTGGCCTCCTCGAGGCGCTTGAGGTGCTCTTCCAGCTCCTTCGGAGTATGGAAAGCCGTACCGTAGATGCGGCAAAGCTGGGCATTCTTCTCATCCCCGCGCCAATAGGCGGCGGCGGTGTGGGTGAGCTTGAAAGCCTTCAGCTTGGAAGTGTCCGGGATGTGCGGCCCCCGGCAGAGATCATAGAAGTCGCCCTGGGCATAGCCCGTGATCACTTCGCCAGCCGGGATCTCGGAGGCAAGCTCCACTTTCAGGGGCTCGCCCAGTTCCTGGAATCGCTGGATGGCGGCTTCCCGGGAGAGCTCTTCCCGATTGACCGGGACCTTGGCCTCCACCAGGGACCGCATCTCGGCCTCGATGGCCACCAGGTCCTCGGGGGTGAAGAACTTCTCCACCAGGAAGTCATAGTAGAAACCATCCTCGATGGTGGGTCCGATGCCCACCTTGGCCTCGGGGAAGAGGCGGCGCACGGCCTGGGCCAGGAGGTGGGCAGTGGAATGGCGGATGATGTCCAGGGAATCCGGATCCTTGGAGGTCACAATGGCGATCTGGGCACCATCCGGAAGCGGAGCCTTCAGGTCCCTCAGCTGTCCGTCCACCTTGACCGCAAGGGCCGCCTCGAGCAGCCGAGCTCCGATCCCTCCCGCCAGGTCCGCGCCGGTGGCGCCGTCCGGCAGTTCACGGACAGAATCATCGGGAAGGCGAACACTGATGGGCATGACAATCCTCGCAAAGAAACATTCAGTCTACCGCGCCGCCGTTCCTGGGCTTGGAGCTATTTCTCCAACCAGACCCAGTGGGGCATATTTTTGATATTTCCAGGTACAGCAACGCCCCCTTTCGGGGGCGTGTGTAATTTAACGTCGCGGCGACCTACTTTTCCACCAGTGTCCCTGGCAGTATCATCGGCCCTCTGGAGCTTAACTGCCGTGTTCGGAATGGGAACGGGT